>Ga0075421_100001724_pt1 | contig 25744 bp, 24 predicted proteins | sample SoiMetdeltSBSDD5_FD_75292 | JGI IMG/M metagenome (GOLD analysis project Ga0075421, IMG submission 75292) | Bulk soil microbial communities from a Populus tree surrounding site in Tennessee, USA - Soil MetaG P. deltoides SBSDD5 | ecosystem: Environmental > Terrestrial > Soil > Tree plantation... | reverse complement strand
CAACCACGAAGGCGCGTTGATCGAGCTCATCCAGCAGGCGCGCGGCACCGCCGATGCGATCATCCTCAACCCTGCTGCCTACTCCTTCACGTCCATCGGCATCCTCGACGCGCTCAAGGCTTTCGATGGTCCAATCATCGAGGTGCACATCTCCAACATCCACGCGCGGGACGAGATGCACCGGAATTCGCGGATCTCGTCGGTGGTGAAGGCCGTCATCTGCGGAGTCGGGCCATACGGTTACATCCTTGCCATGCAGGGGGCGGCGCAGATGCTTGGCAAGCTGCCCGGCAGCTTGGCGGGAGCGGGCAGGTTGACATGAGATTGACCTGACGGCACCGATGATAGGGAGCGATGTGCTGGCACTCGGAAGGTTGCCACGACCGCGCCCTGACGCGCTCGGTCTCAATCTCAATCTCATTGCGTTGATGGCCAGGCCTCAGGTGGCGCACTGGTCACGGCTTCGGCGCCTGGTGCTGCCCGTTTCGCGTGGGGCTGCTAATGTTGGGCTGCGCGCCCTGTACGTCTGTCAACTGCTCGAGCTGAAGACCCGCATGAAGCATGAGAGATTCCGCGGCCGGGTTCGCCATCGGCAACGCGTGAATGACCCTGACGGGACGCGCCGCAACATCATCGAGGTTGCCACGAAAGAGTTCGCCGACAAGGGCTATAGCGGCGCCCGCGTCGACGAGATCGCCGCACTCACCAAGACCAGCAAGCGGATGATCTATTACTACTTTGGGGGCAAGGAAGGGGTCTACATCGCCGTCCTCGAAGCCGCGTACCAACGGATCCGACTGATCGAATCTGGCATGGACCTGGCGCATCAGGGGCCGGAACAGGCCCTTCGCGCCCTCGTTTCGTTCACCTTTGACTACCAGAACGAGCACCCCGAGTTTGTGCGTCTTGTGATGAACGAGAACATCCTGAACGGCGCCTACCTGGCCCGCTCCAAGGCCATCCAACGCCTGAACGTGCCCGTCATTGACGGTTTGCGAGATCTGCTTTCCCGCGGCCAGCGGGAGGGCGTGTTCCGGCGCGACATTGACCCAATCGATCTGCACATGTCGATCAGCGCGCTATGCTTCTTCAACGTTGCGAACCGTGCGACGTTCTCCACCATCTTCAAGTGCGACATGGCTTCCCCAGGTGCGCTGCTCACACGTCGCAGCCAGGTCGTCGAGACGATCCTCAGCTACGTCAAACGCTGACCGATTTCACGGCAACCCATCAGTTCGGAAAGGCGGCGGCTTGCTGCGTTGACACAATGAACCATATGGTACATTTTGCCGGGGAGCGCGGGGCACAACGCGCAATGCCGTGAAGGGTCGCGAGGCTGATGCCTCGCATTGTTGGAGGAGACGCCATGTTTCTCATCAACCGCCGACTGTTTGCCGGCGGCACCTCGATCCTCGCTGTGGCGGCGCTTGCCATTACAATGGTGGCACTTGGCGCAGGCCAGCCGGCCGAAGCACAGGGCAAGCCTAAGCTCCGATTCTCAGCCGCCTTCCCCGAGACCGATCTGCGGGCAGAGGCTTACAAGGAGTTCGGGGCCGCGATGAAGGAGGACTTCGACTTCGAGCCCTACTGGAGCAACACCTTGTTCAAGCAGGGGACGGAGCTGGTTGCTCTTCAACGCGAGAACCTGGAGCTCTGCAACCTGGCGCCCGCCGATATTTCCAAGCAAATTCCAGGGTGGTCCCTGCTGACATCAGCCTATCTTTTCCGCGACTACGACCATCTGAAAAAAACCTTCAACAGCGACGTGGGCAAGGAGTTCATCAAGCTCGCGCGCGACCAGCTCGGAGTTGAGGTGATCCGTCCGGTTTACTTCGGCGCGCGCCAGATCAACCTGAGGGGAAATAAGAAGATCAGCACACCTGCAGATATGGTTGGCATAAAGCTGCGCATGCCGCCCGGCGAGTTCTGGCAGTTCCTTGGTGAATCGATCGGCGCGAACCCAACGCCGGTAGCCTTTGCCGAGCTCTACACCGCGCTGCAAGCGGGCGCAGTCGATGGCCAAGACAATCCCCTGGTGTCGGGACGTACGATGAAGTTCTACGAGGTAACCTCGCAGTTCGTGCTCACGAGCCACGTTATCGGCTACGACGTGCTTACGGTGTCGAAGAAGACCTGGGACCGGCTCAGTCCCGCGCAGCAGGCCAAGTTGCGTTTGGAGGCGGATCGGATCTTCGACGCGAGTGCGGCCAAGTACGACGCGCAGGAGAAGGATGCTATTGAATTTTTCAAGAAGGAAGGCAAACAGGTCTACATGCCTGACCAGGATGCTTTCCGAGCCTTCGCGCAGAAGAAGTACCTCGACAAGTACGCCAACGACTGGCCAAAAGGTGCGCTTGAGCGCATCAACGCCGTCAAGTAGCGGCTGCGCAGGAGAGGGGCCGGCACATAGGCTGGCCCTCATGCGAAATCACTGATCAGAAGTGGGGGAGTTGATGTTCGCCGGCCGGCCGCGAGCCCTGGAAACTGTGCGGTGGCTGCGGCGGCGTGCCGAGAACGTTGCGGCTCTCCTGCTGCTGGTGATGTTTCTGAGCTTCATGCTGCAGATCGTCACCCGCTATGTCTTCAACTATCCGCTCGGCTGGACGGACGAGGTCAGTGTTCTCGCCTGGGTCTGGAGCACACTCTGGGGTGCCGCGTTCGTCTTGCGCGAGAGGGACGAGGTTCGTTTCGACGTATTCTACAGTGCTGTCAGCGAACGGGTCCGCTGTATCTTCACGGTGGTCACTGGCATAGCAATCATCGTTCTGTTCGCGATAGCCCTGCCGGCGGTCATCGCCTACGTGACCTTTCTCAAGGTCGAGCGCTCCGCGTATCTCGGCGTTCGGCTGGACTACCTCTACTCCATTTACGTCGTGTTCGCCGTCGCTGTCATCGCGCGCTACGCAGCCTTGACCTGGTCTGCGCTGCGCGGAAAGGCCCCCGACACCTCGCTGGGAAGCGGGTCGGCGCTATGACTAGCCCGTTTGCGCTGTCGATTTACAGCATCCTCGCGTTGAGCTTGCTCGGGTTGCCGATCGGCTATGCCATGATCGCCGGCTCTACGCTCTACCTGGTGCTTGCTGGCCTCGATCTTGGAACGTCAGCAGAGCAGATCCTCAATGGCCTCTACAACAGCTACGTGCTGCTGGCGGTACCGTTGTTTCTGATCTCCGCCGAGTTGATGAACGTCAGCAAGATGACGGATCAGCTGCTGCGCTTTTGCGACATGCTGGTGGGCCGGTTTCGCGGGGGGCTGGGGCACATCAACATCGTGCAGAGCATCATTTTCGCCGGCATGTCCGGCTCGGCCATTGCCGACCTGGCCGCCACCGGGCGGATCAGCATGGACATGATGACGAAGAACAACCGCTACCCGGCGAGCTACGCCGCCGCAATTACCGCTGCTTCCGCCGTCATCGGGCCGATCATTCCACCGTCGATTCCCATGGTGCTCTATGCGCTCGTCTCGGATACCTCGGTCGGCTATCTCTTTCTTGGAGGCGTCATTCCGGGGCTGCTGATGGCGCTCGCTCAAATGGTCATCAACACCATCATGGCGCACCGCCGCAATTTCCCGGTCGAAGCGCCCATCCCGTTGCGGGAATGGCCCGGCATCACGGCGACGGCCTTTCCAGCCCTTCTCATGCCAGTCATCCTGCTGGGCGGCATCCGCGCCGGCATCACCACGCCCACGGAAGCGGCCGCCGTCGCGGCGGCCTACGCATTCCTGGTCGCAGTGCTCTGGTATCGCAACATCACCATGCGCGAAACCTACAAGGCGATGCTCAGCAGCGCGCGATCGACCGCTTCGATCGGCATGCTCATCGCCGGTGCGCTTGCCTTCAACTATGTGGTGACGATCGAGCAGATTCCCGAGGTCGTAAGGCAATTGCTGGCCGGCTATGAGCTCTCGCCTCTCACCTTCCTGCTCTGGGTCAACGTGATCCTCCTGGTGCTCGGCTGTCTGCTCGAAGGTAGCACGATCATCCTCGTTATCTTGCCCATCTTCGTCCCGACCGCCAAGGCGCTCGGCATCGACATGGTCCACTTTGGCGTGGTGGCCATCTTCAACATCATGATCGGCTTGCTCACGCCACCCTATGGCTTGCTCCTGTTCATCATCTCCGCAATTTCGGGGACGCCGTTGCGTGCCATAGTACGGGACGTCGTACCGTTCCTGATGGCGATGATCGTTGCCCTGGGAATCATCACGCTCTTTCCCGAAACCGTGCTTTGGCTGCCGAGACAGAGTGGATACAAGGGCTAGACGCCAATCGTCATGGAATGCAGCGATCGCGCCGCAAGGCTGCGAAGGCAGCAGCGGCAGCATTGAGCCGCCGTTTTCATCTGCGTGCTCTGGGATGTCTGCTCTGTGTGCGTGACGTGGTACAAAGGTTTAGGGCGAGGTCGTCCATGAAGCCGGGCATAGTCGTGGGTCTGATTGGCGCAAATATTCAGCTGTCTCTGTCACCTGCACTCTTCGAGGACGCCTGTGCTGCCGCCGGCATTCGCGGCCACTATCACCTTATGGACCTCGATCAAGCGCCCGGGCGCAGCCTGGAGAGCCTTATGCATGCTGTACGTACAGCTGGCTTCAGGGGCGTGAACATCACTCACCCATGCAAGGAAGCTGTGCTCCCCATGCTCGACGTGCTGTCCCCCGAAGCGCACCAAACCGGTGCCGTCAATGCCGTGTCGATTGGAAGCGACGGAACATTCACAGGCTACAACACGGATCGGGTTGGCTTCCGTCGGGCGTTCGAGGAACAATTGGGCGCGGAGTCGATTGTCGGCCGGGACGCTGTGCTCATGGGCGCGGGGGGGGCCGGCAGGGCCGTTGCCTTTGCGCTTTTCGATCTTGGCGTGAAGACTGTGCTGGTGAGCGATAAGAACGTGGACCGGGCACGTGGTCTCGTGCGCGCGTTGACCGTCGTATTCGGAGCAGGCCGTGCCCGGGTCGAGAGCGACCCGGCGGCGGCACTTGCGAAGGCCGCGGGCGTGATCAACGCGACGCCCGTCGGCATGCTCGGACATCCAGGCAATGCGGTTCGAGTCGATGCCATTCGAGATCATCACTGGGTTGCGGACGTCATCTACACGCCGCTCGAGACCGAGCTTATCAAGGCCGCTATCGGCAAGGGCGCCAGAGCCATGGGAGGCGCCCGCATGTGCATTCACCAGGCAGCGGGTACGTTCACGATCTTCACGGGACTGCAGGCCGACTTGCGCCGTATGGAACGTACGTTTGCCGAGATGGCCACGACACGGGAAGGGGGTCTGACCGAGTTGGAACGCCACCCAAAGCTGTGATCGCTGCGCCGATCTGGCTGCACTGGGTGAGCGGTGATGGGGAATACGGCGGCGCTACATGGTGAGACAGACACATGACCAACAGTGGCTTCCTGGCGATCTGGAGTGACGTAACGCGCGAGCGCGAGACGGACTACCTGCACTGGCTGACGCGCGAGCACGCTTCGGAGCGGCTGGCCGTCGATGGGTTTCACAGCGTGAGCGTGCACCGAGCGCGGCGCCCGGACGTGTGCCGCTACTTCATCCACTATGAGCTGGCATCACCCGACGTCCTCGCCAGCAACGCCTATTTGGAGCGCTTGAACGCGCCCACGCCCTGGACCCAGCGCATAATGCCTACCCTCGGCAATTTCGAGCGCGGCGGCGGCAGAATGGTTGCTCATGCCGGACGCGGACACGGCTGCGTGCTCGCGGTCATCAAGCTCGGTTTTCAGACTCCCGTCTCCACTGCCGGCCTGGTCGAGAGGATTGCGGGCTCGGATCGCATCGTGGCCGCTCGCTGGCTGGAAACCGATGCCGTGCGGACGAACATAGCGACGCGCGAGAAGAGCATGCGGTCTGGAGGAGACGGCTCCTTTGCGGGCTTGGTGCTGATCGAAGGGCTCGATGAGCCGGCTGTAGCGGCAGCGACCGGGGCCCACGGACTTGGCACGCCCGGGGACCTCTATTCGCACATCTTCCACGCATGACTTCGAAGCGACTGCTGTAAGGAAAGATGATCCTTCATAGTCCAAATGAATATTAAGGCGTAACCAATTGATTTAAATTGGTGGGTGTAGAAGGACTCGAACCTTCGACCCGCTGATTAAGAGTCAGCTGCTCTACCAACTGAGCTATACACCCCGCCGCGTCCCGCCTGGAGGGCGGGGAGGGCCGGGACTGGCCCCCATGGGCGGCTCCCTCTAACACCGGGGATCGCGGCTGTCCAGCGTTCGCGCCACGTTCGCGTCAACGCTGTCACCCCCAATGCGGCTTCCGACGGCGGTCCGAGCGGAGCCACGGCCACACGCCCCCCGCCGCCTCACCGGGAGGGCTCCAGCTCGTGCACCACGCCGGCGCGCTGCGCGATCAGCTCCTGCGCGGTGCGCCACACGTTCTTGCCGCGAACCGCCTCGCGCAGGTCGGCGAGCCAGCGCGCATCGAGGCCCGCGGGCTTCAGGTAGCGCTCGAAGAACTGGTCGGTGGCGCGGCCGATCGCCTCCTTCGGCACAGACTCGACCTTGCCTGAGAGGCTGTCGCGGAAGCTGACCTCGTGGAACATGAAGCGCGCGTCCGGCGCGGCCGTGCGCCGCTGTCCCGCGAGGTACACCGGCACGCACATGGAGCCGCAGGCGCGCTTGGCCTCGACCACGGTGTCCACCATGTGGGTGCGCTGCATGCGCTTGATCTGCCCGATCGTCTCGCGGCCGTGTTCCAGCGAGCCGCCCGGAGAATGCAGCGCGATGACGAAGCGGCGCGTGCTGCCGGCGTGCGCCCGGTAGGCCTCGTCGAGCTTGCCGGCCAGCGGCGCCTCGATCTGGCCGCGCCAGCGCAGGACCACCTCGCCCGGACGCTCCTCGACGGTCAGCTCGCCCCTCTCCGACCACAGGCTGTCGAGATGATCGCGGAACTGCCATCCCAGCACAACGATGGCGGCGGCGAAGGCGAGCCAGAGCAGTCGGAAGGTCTGGCGGTCGGGCATCTCGGCTTGGTCTCTCGTCGCACGCCTTGTCTGCGCGGTCAGTGCCGTTACCGCGCCGCTTTGTCGATTCCGTGATGACGGATCATATCAGTTGCCGGCGCGATGGAAGCGGACGTGAGGCGGTGCCTGCGGTGTGACCGCCCCGCGGCCCTTGAGGTGGGCGGCCACCACGTCCCAGACGGGCGGTCCCTCCGTGCCCTCGTTGACCGAGGCCCAGCCGGCGACAACGTAGGCCTTGTCCGCCTCGATGGGCGCACCGGTGCGCACAAGCTCCAGGTTGCGGATGCGCTGCCCGAGCCCGGCGTCGACCTCGACCGTGAAGGCGAGACCGCCGACGCGCACCATGTCGCCGCCCTGCTGTAGGTAGGGATCAGGGTGGAACAGGTTGTCGGCCACCGCCTCCAGCGTGTCCCTGATCTGCCCGCCCGTCATGGTGACGCGGTAGACGGCAGGATAGGTGATGGCGGTGGCATTGTAGACGTCCTCCCAGGTGATCGGCTGGCCCGGCAGCAGCGTCGGGCCCCAGCGGAAGCCCGGCGAAAGGGCGACCTCGGCGTCGCGCCCGGCCAGCACAGCGTCGCAGATGAGCTGATCGAGAGGCCCCGCGAAGGTATCGCGGCGGTAGAGCAGGCCATCGCTGCGGGCGAGCTCGGTTGCCAGCATGGCCTCGTGCGGAGCGCGGATGCGGGCGACCAGGTCGGCCATTGCGGGATCGGGCGCAATCGCGTCGGCCAGCACCGGGATCAGGGCGTAGGCGAAGTCGGTGACGCGGCCGTTCGCCACCTCCAGATCGAGCCGCGAGAGCAGCTTGCCGGACGAGCCCGACGCTACCAGCAGCGTGCGGCCCACCTGGAGGGGGGCCGGCAGCACGTCGTGGGTGTGGGCGGTCAGGATGACATCGATCCCGTCCACCCGTCCCGCCAGCTTGCGATCCACGTCGAAGCCATTGTGCGACAGCAGCACGACCACCTCCGCCCCCCGCCGGCGTGCGTCGGCGACGGCGGTGCGCAGGGCCTGCTCGCGGATGCCGAACGACCAGTTGGGGATCATCCAGCGCGGGTTGGCGATGGGCGTGTAGGGGAAGGCCTGGCCGATCACGGCGACGGCCACGCCGCCCTTCTCGAACAGGCGCGTCGAGGGGAACACCGGCTCCTCGAAGTCGGTGTCGCGCACGTTGCCGGCGAGGAATGAGAGGCCGGAGGAGGCCGGCTTGGCAAGCGTGCCGAGCAGCTCCTCGATGCGGGCGGCGCCGAGGCTGAACTCCCAGTGTCCCGTCGTGGCCTCCACGCCAAGGGCCTGCAGGACCGACACCATGTCGGCGCCCTTGGATTGCAGAGCCGTGTAGGAGCCCTGCAGCGCATCGCCGCCGTCGAGCAGCAACACGCGGTCCGCGCCGCGCGTGGCCCGGATGGCGTTGACGAGCGTGGCGAGCCGGTCCATGCCGCCGACGCGCCCGTAGGTGCGGGCAAGGGCCTCGTAGCCGGCCGCCGTGAGCATGTAGGCTTCGAGCGAGGTGGGCGGGATGCCGAAGCGTGCCAGCAGGTCGGCGCCCACCAGATGCGGGAGCTGGCCGCGCGCATCGCCCACACCGAGGTTGAGCGACGGCTCGCGGTGGTAGAGCGGCTTTAGCTGCGCGTGGCAGTCGGCCATGTGCAGGAGAGTCAGCTGCCCCTTGGGCGCGAAGCGCAACAGGTCGTCCTGGCGGATCGCGCCCTGTGCCGCCGCGCGGTCCAGCCTTGGCCCAAGGCCGGTCACGGCGGCCGTGGCGGCCGCCACCTGCAGGAACTCCCGGCGGGAGATCATCTCGGTCTCACTTGTTGACCGGGCTGTCGGGCGACATGACGTAGGCGACCAGATCCTTGATCTGGTCGATGGTCAGGACGCCGTTGGTGCCGAAGCGAGGCATGTTGGCGCACGGGACTGCCGCCTGGGGGTTGTAGATCCGCTCGTAGACGGCTTTCACGTCGGCTTCGGCATGCTTGCGGGCCTTGCCGTATGCCAGCAGGCTCGGGCCGAGCGTGCCGAAGCTCAGCTCCTTCTTGTCGAGCTGGTGGCAGGCGTAGCAGTTGCCGCCGTTCTCCTGGCGCGGCGGATAGTCGGTGAAGCGCAGTCCGTAGCCGCTCTGCGCCAGCTTCTCACCTTTCTTCCAGTCGCCCATCAGCTTGCCGTCGGGCGGGTACTGGAGGGCGGCCCTCTCGCGCGCCAGGATCGCGTTCGCCACCTCGTTGGGCGGGGCGTTGCGGTATTGACTGCACAGCCTTTGCGTCTCGTCCTGCGCGAGGCGCGCCTGCCACTCGGGCGTGGCCTTGGTCCAGCTGCCCTTGATGACAGCCTCCACTGCAGCGGCCGGGCCCTGACTCCGCGCCGGACTGGCGGGAAGGCAGGCCGCGGCCAGTGCGACGGCGGCCCCAGCCGCGGTGACAACAGCTCCGATCCGCATGGGGTTCGCCTTAACGCTTGATCTGGGGCGCGCTGACCTCGCCGCCCTTGGCCTGGTTGACGAGGTACATGGTGAGGGCGACGGCCACGTCGGAGCCGTAGTCGATGAGCGGCAGGCGCATCTGCCAGAAGCAGTCGGTGATGCGGTGCTGCATGGTCATGACGGTGCCCTGCGACACGCGGTAGGCGGGCCATTGGCCGATGACCTCGCGCGCCTCGGCCGGCTTGCTGAGGTAGGGAAGACCCTGCAGGCGGATGCGCTTGCCTATGTCGCCGTGGCACGTGGCGCAGGCGAAGTCCATCGGCCCCTGGCGGCGGAAGAACAGGGCCTCCCCCACGGCAAGGGCCTCGCGCTCCTTGGGATGGTCGAGCCGCGGCGCGAATTTCCGTCCGTTCGACTTGTGCGCGACGTAGGTGGCCAGCGCCTCCAACTCGCTGCCCGCCTGGTTGGCCTTGGAGTAGGGCCGCTTGACGATGTCGGCACGGTTGGAGCCCTGCAGCTTCTCCATGCACCACACGAGACGCGCCTCCAGGTCCATGACCTTGTCGGCGTCGGGGAAGTAGCGCGGCAGCTCGGCGAAGGCGCCCTCGACCTTGCCGGGGCCCTTGCCGAGGTCGCAGGCCTCGAGCGAAGCGCTCCTGGGGCCGCGCTTCGCCTTCCACAGCGCCTCGCCGCGGTCGACCTCCAGCAGGCCGGGATTGGACCAGGGGTCCTCCTTCAGCATCTGGCGATAGCGCTCGACCTCGCGCTCGGTGTCATCCTGTGCGAGCGTCTGCAGCCCGCCGGCAACGACGAGCGCCCCTCCCAGCGCTGCGATCAACAGCCCTCGGCGCATTTCCTCTCCCTCGGCTCGCAGGCGGTGGCGGACCGCCATCCAACCTGCCAAAATCGCGACCTGCTCTTATATCCTGGACCTCGCGTCGTCCACGAGTGGCCCTTCACGGTATGATAACTCACATCGCCCTTCTGCGAGCCGTCAATGTCGGCAGCAACATGCTCAAGATGGAGCAGTTGCGCGCAATGCTTGCCGAGCTCGGCTTTGCGGACGTGAAAACCTACCTGCAAAGCGGGAATGTGCTGTTCCGCGCGAAGGGCACGCCCGCCCGGCTTGCGGCCATGATCGAGAAACGGGTGAGCGAGGCGACACGTCTGCCCGTCTCCGCGATCGTCAGGACGCCGGATGAGCTGGGGCGTGTCGTTGCCGCCAATCCATTCGCAAAGGAAGCGGGCGTCGCGCCCAGAACCGTGCATGTCACGTTTTTGGCTGGCCCGGCGCCGCAGGCAGCTGCCGCCGCGATCGGCAAGCTGCAACCGGGTGCCGATCGCTGGCACGCCGCGGGCAGCGAGATCTATCTGTGCTGCCCCAACGGATACGGGCGGACCAAGCTCAACAATACCGCGCTGGAGCGGGCGCTCGGCCTGCGTGCGACCACCCGCAACTGGCGGACCGTAACGGCGCTGCATGCAATGGCCACCGCGTAGGTTGGGTCCAGGCGAAGGCGCAGACCCGACATATGACAAGCTTTGCGTGACAACCTTGAACCTGTGTTGGGTCTTCGCTGTCGCTCGACCCAACCTACAAGCCTCTACCGCGCAGCGGCAACCAGCGCCGCAACGCCGGGCAACTCCCGGCCCTCCAGCCATTCCAGGAAGGCGCCGCCGGCGGTGGACACGTAGGTGAACTTGTCGGTCACACCCGCGGCGTTGAGGGCGGCTACCGTGTCGCCGCCGCCCGCGACCGAGGTGAGCCGGCCGGCCTGGGTCGCCGCCGCGGCCGCACGTGCCAGCGCGAAGGTGCCCTCGCCGAAGGGGGCGACCTCGAAGGCGCCGAGCGGGCCGTTCCAGAGCAGCGTGTGGCAGCGGCTGAGAACGTCGGTGTAGTGCGCCACGGCCTTTGGCCCCACGTCCAGGATCATCTGGTCGGTGGGCACCTCGAGCACAGAGCAGGTGCGCGAAGGTGCGCCCGCCGCGAATTTCGCTGCCACCACCGCGTCGGCTGGCAGCACCACCTCGCAGCTCCTTGCTTTGGCGTCGTGCATGATCTGGCGCGCCGTCTCGGCGAAGTCGGGCTCGGCCAGCGACTTGCCCACGTTGACGCCCTGTGCCAGCAGGAAGGTGTTGGCCATGCCGCCGCCGATGATCAGCTTGTCGACCTTGGCGATGAGGTTGGTGAGCACCGGGAGCTTGGTCGACACCTTGGCGCCACCGATCACCGCCGCCACCGGCCGCTGCGGATTGTCGAGCACGCTGCGTAGGGCCGCCACCTCCTCCATCAGCAGAGGGCCGGCGTAGGACGGCAGCAGGCGCGTGACGGCGTCGGTGGAAGCATGCGCGCGATGCGCGGTAGAGAAGGCGTCGCCCACGAAGATGTCGCCGAGCTTCGCCAGTGCCTGCGCGAAGCCGGCGTCGTTCTTCTCCTCGCCCTTGTGGAAGCGCAGGTTCTCCAGCACGGCGATCTCGCCGGGCTGGAGGGAGGCCACGACCTTCTCCGCCGCCTCGCCGATGCAGTCGGGCGCGAACGCCACGGGCCGACCGATGAGCTTGCTCAGCTTGTCCGCAACCGGACGCAGGCTGAACTCGGCGTCGGGCGCGCCCTTGGGCCGCCCGAAATGGGAGATGACGACGACCTTGGCGCCACGGCTGGCCAGATCGGTGAGGCCGGGCAGCAGCCGCTCCAGTCGCGTCGCATCGGTCACTGTGCCGTCCCGCACGGGCACGTTGAGATCGGCGCGCACGAGAACGCGCTTTCCCCTGACGTCGAGGCCTTCGGTGGTCTTGAGCTTGTCGAGGTCCATTCGGTTGTCCCTTGCGGCCCGTAAGAGCGCGCCAGCCTCGTCTGTCGCGAGGCCGAGCGCCGGCACGGCCAAGGTTGAGGCGAATAGGTCAATTGGACGGCTGGGACACTACCAGCTTGCGCGCGGCGGCGGCAACGGCGGCCGGCGTTATGCCGAAGTGCTCGTAAAGCCTTGGCGCCGGCGCCGAGGCGCCGAAGCCCGCCATGCCGACGAAGGCGCCGTTCTCGCCCAGCCAGCGCTCCCAGCCAAGCTCCACCGCGGCCTCCACCGCGACGCGCGGGGCGCTGCCCAGCACCGCCCTGCGATAGGCCGCCGGCTGCGCCGCGAACAGCTCCCAGCACGGCATGGAGACCACGGCGGCCTCGATGCCGTCCTTGGCCAGCAGCGCCCGCGCATCCATAGCCACACCCACCTCCGAGCCCGTCGCCAGGATGGTGACATCGCGCGGCTTGCCCTGCGTCTCGGCCAGGACATAGGCGCCCCGGGCGCAGAGATTTTCGTCAGTGTGGACGGTGCGCAGGTTGGGGACTGCCTGCCGGGTGAGAGCGAGGATCGAGGGCGTATCGCCGTGCCGCAACGCCAGCTCCCAGCACTCGGCTGTCTCCACGCCATCGGCGGGGCGGAGAACGTTGAGGTTGGGGATGGCCCTGAGACTCGCCAGGTGCTCCACCGGCTGGTGCGTCGGGCCGTCCTCGCCGAGGCCGATGGAGTCGTGCGTCATGACGTAGATCACGCGCTGGCGCATCAGGGCGGAGAGGCGGATGGCCGGCCGGCAGTAGTCGGTGAACACCAGGAAGGTGCCGCCGTAGGGGATCAGGCCGCCATGCAGCGCCATGCCGTTCATGGCGGCGGCCATGGCGTGCTCGCGCACCCCGTAGTGGATGTAGCTGCCGGCGAAGCTGCCCGCGGCTATCACCGGTTGATCCTTGATCTTGGTGTTGTTGGAGCCTGTCAGATCGGCGGAGCCGCCGACCAGTGCGGGCAGTGCCGGGATCAGGTGGTCGAGCGTGGATTCGGACCAGACGCGCGTCGCCTTCTTGGTCGTTGCCGCGGCCGCAGCCTTTTTGGCTGCTGCGATAGCCTCCGTGACGGCCGCGGCCTCCGCGCGCGCGGGATGCTGGATGACATCGCGCGACTTGAGGTCGAGCTTCTGCCAGCGCTTCGTCCAGGCCGCGCGGACGGCAGACCCGCGGGCGCCGCACGCGCGCCAGGCGGCGAGCACGTCGGTCGGCACCTCGAAGGGCGCGTGCATCCAGCCAAGCTTGACGCGGGCGCCGGCGATCTCCTCCGCCCCCAACGGCGAGCCGTGGGTGGAGGCTTTTCCCGCCTTGGTCGGCGCGCCGTAGCCGATGACGGTCCGGCAGGCGATCAGGGTCGGCCTGTCGGAGGCTCGCGCCCGCTCGATGGCGGCGGCGACGGCCTCCGGGTCGTGTCCGTCAACGCGGATAGCGGCCCAGCCGGAGGCCTCGAAGCGCTTCGCCTGGTCGTCGGAGACGGCGAGCTCTGTGGGGCCGTCGATGGAGATGTGGTTGTCGTCAAACAGTACGATCAGCTTGCTGAGCCTCAGATGGCCGGCCAGCGAGATCGCCTCGTGGCTGATCCCCTCCATCAGGCAGCCGTCGCCGGCAAGGACATAGGTGTAGTGGTCGACGATGCCGTCGCCGAGCCGCGCGTTGAGCAGGCGCTCTGCCAAGGCCATGCCTACGGCGTTGGCGAGGCCCTGGCCCAGGGGGCCGGTAGTGGTCTCGATGCCCGGCGCGTGCCCGTATTCGGGGTGGCCGGCGGTCATGGCGCCGAGCTGGCGGAAGTTGCGCAGCTCGTCCAAGGTCACGCCCGGATAGCCGGTGAGGTGCAGGAGCGCATAGAGCAGCATCGAGCCGTGGCCGGCAGAGAGCACGAAACGGTCGCGGTCCGGCCAGTCGGGAGCGGCGGCGTCGAACTTCATGAACCGGGTGAACAGCACGGTCGCCACGTCGGCCATGCCCATGGGCATACCGGGATGACCGGCCTTGGCTGTCTCCACCGCGTCCATGGCAAGCGCGCGGATGGCGTTCGCCATGTCCCGATGCGCCATGTGCCGATGCACCGTGTCCCGATGCGCTGCGGCGCTGTCGTCGTCTTGCTTCGCCATAAGCCTTCTCATGTTGGCCAGCGTTCAAAATGCCATGCGGCTTGTCACACACGGGGGCGCTGGTGGCGCAGCATTTAGCCGCCCGAGGGGGTTGCGTCTACAGCGGGGACCGGCCCCGCCCAGGCGCAACTGTACCGATCGGGCGCTGGCCGGCCATAGTCTCGCTCGAGCGGGATAGACGCCCTGGTCGCGCCCGCGGATTCCGTTTGACTTTGGAGCCAGGTTCCTGGCTCATATCGGCTAGTGACGAACGGGGGATGCCACAGGCACCGACTACGGGGGATCATTTTTTATGTTCACGCGCAATCCAGCCACCGAGCCCGCACCGATCGAGCCGCGCAAGCCGACGAGCGTCAATGCTGCGCCGACCACGCCCAGGCCGTCCCCGCTCCGCTCAGGGTCCTCGGAGGGTGGCAAGTCCATCATCAGCAACGACTTGAAGATTATCGGCCAGGGCCTCAAGATTATCAGCCGCGGCACGCTGCAGGTTGACGGCGAGGTCGAGGGCGACGTTGCCGGCGCCGAGGTCATCATCGGCGAGCAGGGCCGCGTGACGGGCACCGTGGCCGCCGAGCGCGTGATCGTGCGCGGCCGCACCTCCGGCGTCATCCGCGCCATGACCGTGGCTCTGCAGGCGTCGGCCCGCGTGGAGGGCGACATTCATCACATGTCGCTGGCCATCGAGCAGGGGGCGGAGTTCGACGGCCGCTGCCGCCGCCCGGCCAGCCCCGCCGAGCTGCAGGTCGATCTGGACGGTAACGGCTAAAGGCGAAGGCCCCCCGCTCCCAAGGGCTGCGATTTGGGGTGACACTGGCGCCCCAACGATGCACGTGCGTTCGCGGTAGTCGCGCCGGTGGTGGCAACGATCCCCCCGTTGCCATCGATGGTTACCTCCCTCTGGTCACCCCCAAAGTTCGATCTGCCGCGACGGCTCCGGCCGGGGCTTTCCCCGCGCCCCCGTCTGTCAGCGGGGCGGCGGTTGAGCGTCGGCTCCCAGCACCCGGGCGCCGTCGTCGCCGATCCTGAGGCAGGTCAGCCGGCTGGTGGCGAAGGCGCCAGTGTCGATGTTGATGCGGTTCGGGCGCAGGTCGGGGGCCATCACGGGCGTATGCCCGTGCACGACGATGAAGCCGAACTCGCCATGGTACTGCAGGAAGTCCTGCCGGATGCTCAGGAGGTCGGAGATCTTCTGGTCCTCTAATTTCACGCCCGGCCTGACGCCTCCGTGAACCGCCAGATAGGCCCCCGCGCGAATGTAGGCCCCTGTCTGCTGGTAGAAGTTGAGGTGCTCAGACGGGAGCTTCTCGTGCAGGCTCCGCCGCACCTCCTCAGGCGCCACCGAGCGGCTCAGCAGACGGACCGGCACGCCGTAGGACGCCATCGTCGCGCTTCCCCCGACGGCGCGCCAAAGGCCCACGCAGTCGTCGTCGCCGTCGAGGAAATCGAGCAGCATCTGCTCGTGGTTGCCGCGCAGGAAGATAGTGCTTGTCTCGCGACTCCGGGCGATCAGCCGGGAAACGACGCCCGCCGATTCCGGTCCGCGATCAATGTAGTCGCCAAGATAGATCTCGGCCGTATGGCCGGTGCTCGACAGGGCTTTGTCCTCGTCGATACGCCGCTGTACGTCGAGGAGCAGGTCAAGGCGCCCGTGAATGTCGCCGATCACATAGAATGTGTATCCATCCGGCGCCGGGGGATAGTGCACATTGCAGTCATGAAGCGAAGGAACTGCCACACCCATTGATCCCGCACTCCAATGCAATGTTCGCAACTGCGTGACTGTAACTCGCGATTGCGCAAGGATAGTGGCGGCTCGATCCCACATTGTGCGCCGGGCCTGCGTGAGACGCGCCGACAGCACGCAACGCCAGAAATACCGGACGGCGCGCAGTCTGTCCCTGGTCCGCAGATTGGCCGCGAGCCGCCGAAGCCTGCCTGTGCCCGATCCAATGGCCGATCCGGTTGACCGGCAGACCTCGTCCGCCCGCAACCAGATGCCGGTTCGGATGCGGCTTAGTAGGCCAGCCCTCCCCCATCTCTGGGCTCCCTCGGCCAAACGGGCGTATGACGAGCCCAAACTCACTTGCAGCGTGCCGAGGAGGGCAGGCGGGCGCAGCCGGCCACACCGCGCCACCACGGACCGCCGGATCGCAGCGATGTGCTGCCAGCCGCCGGGGCGGAGGGCTTCGGGCACCTCTGTCCTCTTGCTCCCGCAGCTGTGGTCGCCGTGGCGGGGATATGAAGGCAGTCGTTCGGCCACTTGCAGTCCTCGGTTGGGGCCTGACGTGGTTACCGCGCGCAGCTTCTTGCAGCCCAGCTTTGTTTTCGGCAGGGCTAAACGACAATAGGATGCAGGATAGCTTGGCCCCTCTCCAGAACACCTCTGTGGGGGCCGAAGAGTCCAAGTAATCATAGAGTTAAGGGATCGCCAGAGTGTGAATTCGGCCTTAATGTCGCGCTTCACCTGTGCAAAAGAGTTCGGCGTTGCCGTCCGGGCACAGGATTCCGATTGCCGCAACCATCCGGCGCCTCGAGGATTGCAGCGGACTGAGCTTTGGCCGACAGTGGCTGGACTCAGAAACTGCCCGAGGCCCATGTCATGGGAACCAAGCGCTTGTGGTTGGTCGCACTGCTGGCCTGCGGCACCCTTGGGTGGCTGACCGCGGAGGCGGCGGCCCAACCGGTTGGGGTCGATCCCGGCCGCGACTGCCAGACGCTTCTCACCTGCAGCTTCACCCGCGGTGGCCTCTATCGGGGCTGTCTCTCATCCTACAGCTGCCGGGTCTGCAGCCTGGTGGCGACGCGTTGCCGGCTCGATCCGGGCAGCCGCGTGTGCCAGCAGATGCGCTGCACGTGGGGATGAGGAGCAGGGGACAAGGGGATAGTGGTCGTTCCTGACCCCTCTATGCTTACTCGGAATCTGCCAGCGTCTTGATCTCCTGCCCGAGCACGGCGCGCTCCGCGGTCACGCGGTCGAGCAGCAGGCGCAGCGGGCCGGCCACATGCGTGATCTGGCGTGCCTGCTTGTCGAACAGCTTGCTGCCTTCGGCCGCGATCGGACCCATCTCGCCAAGCACCGTCAGCGCCTCCTTGTCGGCCTCGCTGATCTCCTGGAAGCTGCTCAACGAGACGTAGGCGTTGCGGAGGTACTCCCGCGCGTCCTGGTCCGCCTCCGTCCTTATACAGTGCAGCAGGACGTTCCTGATGCTCTCCTTGGGGTGGGCCAGCTCGGCTGCATCGCGAACCACCAAGACCGAGGGCTGGCCCAGGATGGCCACGTACCTCTCCAGCACGTCACGAGGATCGAATTCCGGTTGGGCCATGTCCAAGCCGCCAAGAATCTATGGTTCAACCCGCGCGCCCGCCGGCGGCCGCGCGCACCTACTCGGCCGCCATCTGTATGGTCGGTTGCATGGACAGCCGTTGGCGGACGAGGTCGATGTGGAGGCGCAGATCATAGAGCTCGTTCGTGAAATAGAGCGGAACGCGAATGCGCCGAACCGCCCCGTCGATGCGCTCCAGCTCCGCCTGGTGCGCGGCAACGTCGAGCTTGGCGCCGCGGGTGTCAAGGGTCTTCTCCAGAGTCTTCAGCTGGCTGTACCAGTAGAACAGCCTGCGGCGCACCATCCAGGCATAAAGCGGCGGCACCGTCCTGGTGATGGGGATGATCAGTGCGGCGAGCGGGATCAGCACGAGGAGCGCCTGCCCGGCGTAGCTGCTGACGAACGCCGTGAACGAGAACGGCATGCCCAGGCGCGTGCTGACGGGAGCGAGGTTGCGCAGGAGGAGCGGCAACTCGCCGGACTTGTAGACCGCCCGCGCATCCTTGGAGACCTGGAATTCCGGATCGTCCGCGGACGGGAACAGTCCGGCCCGGTGGAAGAGCACGGGGTCGCCCGCCTTGTCGAATCCGGATTTGGGGTTATTGAGGACGGCCTGCGTCAGCAGGCTCACGAGGGTTGGGTGCAGGTCCTTGCGCACCACCAGGGCGACGGACGTGGTGAGCAGGGTGATGTTGTCCGAGGGAATGACCTCCTCGAAGTCCACCGCGCCCTTATACAGCACCACCTTCGACAGCGCCGGGAAGCGGTTGTCGTAGGCTTCCGCCTCGGCGGAGAAGTCCATGAGGCGGATGTTCTTGACGCGCAGGAGCTTCTGGATCACGTCCGCATCGGCCGGCTCGATCAGGATCGCCGCATCGGCTCGGCCGTCCAGCAGCGGGGCGGCATCGGCCGGGAGATCCTCCCGGATCAGGTTCGGGTTGTCCCTCGCCTTTGCGGTGTCGACGCCGTTGGCCTTCAGAAGCTGCAGGGCGATGCGCCGAGTCCCGCCCTCGGCGGTGCCGGTCAGAATCCTCTTGCCCTTGAGGTCGCGTAGGCTCGTGATTGGCAGATCGCCACGCGTGAAGACCCAGATGGGCTCGTAGAACAGCCGTCCCACCGACTGCAGCTGCGAGTACTCGGCAAAGCGGCCCTTGGCCTTCTCGGAGGCGAGACGGCCCTGCATGCTGCCGACGAGGCCGCCCTTGATGAAACCGGCGTTGACGCTGGGAATCTCGTCGAGCAGCGCCTTCAGCGTGGCCCTCCCCTCCGGACTCGTCTCGGAGTCGTGCACCTCGTACTTCACGCCGTGGCGCTCCAGGTCGCGCCGATAGGACTGCGCAAGGTCGTAGTAGTGCGGGCTCCCGGTCGCCATCACGATCCTGCCCGGCCCGATCAACTTGGCCTCCCGCATCACGCCGTAGGCGGCCATCCCGGCGACGCCGACGACCAGGGCGACACCCGCCCATTTGCCATAGCTGGAGTCCATGGTCAGAGAGCTCCCCACCTCAATCCCGCACGCAGCATGCTACCCCCGCCCGTTTGGTCAGAAATTGACGGCCAGCCAGGCCCGCTGCTGCGGGCCGTATATGAGGCCAGGGGACATGACCGTATTGTGAACAACCCCAACATGGCGCCGCCCTGTGACCAGGAAAGGCCCCACCTGAGACAGGTAATCGAAGCCGCGATGCGCCGCCCGACTAGCATTTCCGAAGCCGCGGCGGTCGTCAATGCGCCATCGCGTCGGAGAGCCGTCGGGCAAGCTCCAATCCGATCGTTCTACCCCTGCAATCGCGGCATCAGCCTCGCTGCGTTGTCCCGCTCGATCGCGCGCAGGTCGGCACCGGAGAAGTATTGCGCCAGCCCCTTCACGTGGTCGATGCTGGAACGGAACGGATAGTCCGTGCCGAACACCACCTGAGAGACCGAGACCAGCCGCATCAGCGAGGACAGCGCGCCCGGATGAGCGGCCTGCGCGGTGTCGTAATGATATCGGGTGAGCTGTGCGGTGACCTTCTCGAAGTCCCAGCCACCCTGCTTGAGCTTGGGGCTGATGGTGGGAAGCAGCTGCAGGCGCTCCACCAGGAACGGCATGGTCCCGCCAGCGTGCGAGAAGATGAAGCGGATGTCGGGGAAGCGCAACGTGGTGCCGGAGAACACCAGATTGGCGATGGTGCGCGTGGTATCGGTGCCGAACTCGATGATTTGGTCCGGGATGTCGGGTACCAGGTTGCGGCAGCAGTTGGCGGCGCCGGGGTGGGTGTAGACCACAGCCTTGCGCCGGTTCAACTCCTGCATCACCGGCGCGAATTCCGGCGTGCCGAGCCACCTGTCGCCGTAGTTGGTCATCAGGCAGATGCCGTCGGCCTTGAGCGTGTCGAGGGCGAAGGCGATCTCCTGCAGGCTGGCGTCGATATGGGGCAGCGGCAGCGTGGCGAAGATGCCGAAGCGGCCAGGGTGATCCGTCATCAGCTTAGCCGCATACTCGTTGCACTCGCGCGCGACGCGGCGGGCATTGTCGGTGTCGAGGAACGACACGGCGGGCGTCGTCACCGAGGTGATGGAGGTGGCGACATCTGCCTTGTCCATGTCCTCCAGCGACTTCTGCACCGACCAGTTGTACGTGGGTGGCGTGCCAAGCTTGGCCTGGCGCAGGGCCTCGATGTGGGTGGGCGGCGAGAGATGGTGGTGCACGTCGATGCGGTGCGCCTTGCTGCCTTGTCCCTGGGCCAGGGCGCCGTGCCGCCAGGATGGCAGCGCGGCGGCTGTTGCCCCGGCGGCAAGCGCCGATGCGATGAAGGTGCGCCGGCTTACTGCGCCGCCGCCGCTGTGGGAACGCGCGTGGCTGGTCATTGGGGCTCCTCCGAGACCGGCCGTTGCCTCGGCCGCTTTGCCGTTGTGGGCTCGATGCAGATTACTCCCTGCTCACCGTTAAGTCCCAGGCTCTTCATCTTGCAGGTCAGCAGGGCAGGTGCCACGCCGTCGCCGCGTCGCGTCAGCGAATCAACCCTGACAGTGCCTTCAGCTGCTTGATGTTGACCTTTATGCCCCCGGCGATGGTCATATCGCCCGGCTTCATGCCCGGGCAGTCGGCGCTCTTCCAGGTGGCGGTCTGCGTCACGAGGGTCGACTGCGGCCCTTTCTCGCCGCCGCGGCCACCTTCCATCGTGCCCTCGGTGCGCACGGTGTAGCTCGATCCGAAATCGCCGGCCATGACCGTCCTGCTCTTGGTCATAGCGCCTGCAATCTTGCAGTCCGCTTCGATCACGTACGACCGGCCTTGGCGCTTGGCGGTGAGGCTCCTGCACTTGCTCCCGGTCAGCTTCAGGCCGTGGTCCATCAGCTCGCGGTCGGTTGCCGCATCGAGACACACCTTGGTGGTGATAGCTGGGAGTGCCTGCGGCTTCTCGACGGTCATGGCGATCTCCCACAGACCCGCCTTTCGAGCCGGCAGGTCCAGCGATTGGGCGCTGGCCGCGAGCGGCGCCGCCAGTGCGGCGGCGGCCAGGAGAACGGCGGCTGGTCTCATGATGCGGCTTCCCTTGCTGACGCTGGCTGCACGTGGGTCTTGGCGCCGCCCAGGGCATTAGGCGCCGAATGCGGCTGGGGGTTGGCAGCGATGGCAGCTCCACGCCCCCAGCTCTGGCGAATGGTGACGCGCGGGATGCCTGTTCGACTTGTATGTTCTCTTTTTGTTCTTGATGTGCTCCCTCCGATGTGCCACACTGCGGCACCTGCAGTAGGGAGGCGCTGCGATGTCTCGGGGATACGGGCGGGGCTCCAATCAGCATGGCGAGGCGCCGGAGCCATTGACGTGGGAGCGGGTGGTTTTCCGGCAGGGTGACGGCCGCTACGTGTTCGAGGTCGAGGAGGGCGGGCTGCACGCCAAGCTCACCTCCCCACATGGAACCTCGCTCACCCTGCCCATGGTGGCCTGGGAGGGGCTGCTGGACGCGCTCACGGGTGCCCGCAAGGCCCGCGCCCGCAACGAGCGCGGCTTTCCGGCCCGCTCTGGTGCGCGCTGGTACGACGGCGAGGCCGGTGAGCTGACCGCCGGCTTCCGGGCCGGGCGCACCATCACCCAACTCGCCCGCGCCCATAACCGCAGCGAGTACGCCATCGAGGCCGAGCTGGACCGGCTGGGGGTGTGGGACCGCATGGCCCGCCGCGCCATTGTCCCGGGCGAGGAGCGCAAGGCCTCCCAGCGGCCGCTGGGGGAGCCTGAGATGGAGCAGCCGGGGGTAGACCCGCCGGTTGCCTCTCATGACTATTCTGGAGGCAATCGCGAATAGAGCCGGCGTGTTGGCCGGGAGCAAGGATGCGCTCTCTCCCTGGACAGATGCCGGTTGACGATGGAAAGATCGGCGTGTTCGGGACAGGCGTAGAGGAGGCGAGAGGGCAGCCTTTGGATGTCTGGCTCGTCGGCGGCTGTTGTGGCCGGCCGATCAAAAGCCCGGCCGGCGCTGCGCGCCGCCGATGACGGACAGCTCTAGGCCCGACCCCTGGTGCATATGACGACGAAATCCCCCAACGGTCCCCTGCGCGTCGGCATCGGCGGCCCGGTCGGGTCGGGCAAGACGGCGCTGATGGAGGCGCTGTGCAAGGTCTTCCGCGACCGCTACGACATCTGCGCCATCACCAACGACATCTACACCAAGGAGGACGCGCTGATCCTCACCCGCGCCGGCGCGCTCCCGCAGGAGCGCATCCTGGGCGTGGAGACCGGCGGCTGCCCGCACACGGCCATCCGCGAGGATGCCTCCATCAACCTGGCGGCCGTAGCCGAGATGCAGCGCAAGTTCCCGGCGCTCGACGTGATCCTGATCGAGTCCGGCGGCGACAACCTGGCCGCCACCTTCAGTCCGGAGCTGGCGGACCTCACCATCTACGTGATCGACGTGGCCCAGGGCGAGAAGATCCCCAGGAAGGGCGGCCCCGGCATCACCCGCTCGGACCTGCTCGTCATCAACAAGACAGACCTGGCGCCCCACGTCGGTGCCTCGCTGCAGGTGATGGAGAGCGACACCCGGCGCATGCGCGGCGAGCGGCCCTTCGTCTTCACCAACCTCAAGTCTGGCGACGGCGCCGCGGCGGTTGCTGCTTTCGTGGAGCGTGCGGGAGGGCTCGCGGAGCCCGCTTCGACGCCCAGCGGCTCAACCGGCTGACGGCATCCTCGCTCTCATAAGGTCGAGCGCATCTTTCCAATACCAGCGCGTAATAGCTTCCACCCGTTATCCCGGAAGCCGAGCGCAACGAGGCTATGCGGGACCTTGTGAGGCGGGTTGGAACTTGGCCTCGCGAGGTCCCGGATCGGAGCGCTGCTCGCGCAAGCGCTCGCGTCGCTCCGTCCGGGATGGGCTCGAGGCCTTGATGCCTCTGAGGACCGGAGCTCCGCCCGTCCGCTCACACCACGTCGGCGGGGCGCGACTCCTGCAGGAGGCCGTTCTCCAGCCGCAGGATGCGGTGCATGCAGCGGGCCAGGTCCATGTTGTGGGTGGCGATCAGGGCCGCCACGCCGGTGTGCTCGATCAGCGTGATGAGCTCGCGGAAGACGAGTGCCGAGGTGCTGGGGTCGAGGTTGCCGGTGGGCTCGTCGGCCAGCAGGATCCTGGGTGCGTTGGCGAGTGCGCGGCAGATCGCCGTGCGCTGCTGCTCACCGCCCGAGAGCTGGGCGGGGCGATGATCGAGCCGCTCGCCGAGGCCCAGCATCTTGAGCAGCGCCGTGGCGCGGCCCGTCGCCGGTTCCCAGGGAAGGCCGCGGATCATCTGCGGCATCGCCACGTTCTCCAGCGCCGAGAACTCCGGCAGCAGCTGGTGGAACTGATAGACGAAGCCCATCTCCACCCGCCGCACGCGCGTGCGCTCGGTATCGGTGAGGCGCGAGCAGTCCTTTCCGTTGACGAGCACCCGGCCGCCGTCGGCGGTCTCCAGCAGGCCGGCGATGTGCAGAAGTGTGGACTTGCCGGCGCCGGAGGGGCCGACCAGGGCCACCGCCTGGCCGGGGTGGAGATCCATGTTGGCCCCCTTGAGCACGTGGATCTCGCGGTCGCCCTGGCGGAAGACGCGGCGCACGTCGCGCAGCTGCAGCACGGGACGATTGTGGGCGGTGTCCTGCACAGGGGCTACTCGTAGCGGAGGGCTTCCACGGGATCGAGCCGGGAAGCACGCCAGGAGGGATAGAGGGTGGCTAGCACCGACAGCACCAGAGACATCACCACGATGATGCCGGTGGTCTGCCAGTTGAGATCGGCGGGCAGCTTGGTGAGGTAGTAGACGTTGGAGTCGAAGATGTTGGCGTCGGTCAGCCACGCCACGAACCGCCGGATGTCGTCGATCCGCCAGCAGAAGGCGATAGCGAGGAGCAGGCCGGCCAGGGTGCCGACGACGCCGATCGCGGCTCCCGTGATCAGGAACACGCGCAGGACCGCGCCCTGTGTGGCGCCCATGGTGCGCAGGATGCCGATCTCGCGACCCTTGTCCTTCACCAGCATGATGAGGCCGGAGATGATGTTGAAGGCAGCCACCACGATGATGATCGACAGGATGATGAACATCATGTTGCGCTCCACCTGGAGCACCGAGAAGAAGCCGGCGTTGCGCTCGCGCCAGTCCATGAAGCGCAGCGCCGGAATGCCCAGCTCGCGCATCGCCTCCACCGACTTTTCGACGGTCTCGGGGTCCTCCACGACCATGTCGAGGACATCGACGGCAGTGCCCTTGTCGAAGAAGCGCTGCGCCTCCGCGAGCGGCATGAAGACCAGGCTGCGGTCGAACTCCGACATGCCCATCTCGAAGATCGCCGCCACCTTGTAGGCCTTGATGCGCGGCACAGTGCCGAAGGGTGTGCGGGCGCCGCGTGGCGAGATCAGCGTGATGGTGTCGCCGATGTTGACGCGCAGGTAGCGCATGAAACCGATGCCGACGGCGATGCCGTCCTGTGCGTCGAAGCCGTCGAGCGTGCCGGCCCTGACGTTGGAGGAGATTTGCGGCAGGGCCCGCAATCCCTCCTCGTTGATCCCGCGGACCTTGGCGCCTACGCCCTGCACCGGCGTGGAGGCGATCACCTGGCTCTCGATCATCGGGATCACGTGCTTGACCGTGGGCACCGCCGCCAGCTTCTTGCCAATCTCCTCGTAATCGGGGAAGTCCACGGTATCGACCCTGATGGCGATCACGTGCCCGTCGAGCCCCAGGATCTTGGCGAACAGCTCCTTGCGGAAGCCGTTCATCACCGCCATCACGATGATCAGCGTCGCCACCCCCAGCAGGATGCCGGCGAAGGAGAAGCCGGCGATTACCGAGATGAAGCCCTCCTTGCGCCGCGCCCTCAGATAGCGCATCGCCAGCAGCCACTCGAAGGGCGCGAACGGCCGGGTATCCACGGCAGGCGCGGTCATGGCTGCGCAAAGTCCCCCGTCATTACTCCTCGCACCTTAGTACAGCCAGTCAGGCCAGGATGCGCTGCGCGCGCACCTCGCCGACCAGCCGCTTCACGGCCGCCTCCGGCGAGGCGGTGGCGCGCGCACCCGACTTGCGCTCCTTCACCTCGACCTCGCCCCCCTTGAGCCCCTTGGGGCCGACGATCAGCTGGAAGGGCAGGCCGATCAGGTCCATGGTGGCAAACTTGCCGCCCGGCCGCTCCTGGGTATCGTCGTAGAGCACGGAGACGCCGGCCTCCTGAAGCTGGCCGTAGAGGCTCTCGCATGCCCCATCGGTGGCCTTGTCGCCCGGCTTGAGGTTGACGAGCCCGACCTCGAACGGCGCCACCGGCACCGGCCAGACGATACCGGCCTCGTCGTGGCTCGCCTCGATGATGGCCGCCGGCAGGCGCGATACGCCGATGCCGTATGACCCCATCTGCACCGTCACCATGCTTCCGTCCGGACCTTGCACGCGGCACCCCATGGGATCGGAGTACTTGGTGCCGAAGAAGAAAATATGGCCGATCTCGACGCCTCTTGCGGACACCCTCTTGTTCTGTGGCACCTCGGCCGCGAAGCGGGTCTCGTCGTGCTTGTCGTCGGTGGCGGCATAGTGCCGGGTCCAGGGCGCGATGTAGCGCGTCAG
>Ga0075421_100001723_pt1 | contig 25746 bp, 23 predicted proteins | sample SoiMetdeltSBSDD5_FD_75292 | JGI IMG/M metagenome (GOLD analysis project Ga0075421, IMG submission 75292) | Bulk soil microbial communities from a Populus tree surrounding site in Tennessee, USA - Soil MetaG P. deltoides SBSDD5 | ecosystem: Environmental > Terrestrial > Soil > Tree plantation... | reverse complement strand
TGGGATTTACTGTCGTAAGCGGTATGGCACGCGGTATCGATGGCTCGGCGCACGAGAGCGCGCTCCAGGCGGGCGGCCGCACGATCGCTGTTTTAGGATCCGGCGTCGAGCGCGCATATCCGCCGGAGCATGAGGGGCTGTATCGCCGCATCAGCGAAAATGGTGCAGTCCTATCAGAGTTACCTGTCGGTACCCGGCCCATGGCGTTTAATTTTCCGGCGCGTAACCGATTGATTAGCGGTTTGTCACTGGGCGTCGTGGTTGTTGAGGCGACCGAAAAAAGCGGTTCCTTGATCACCGCGGCTCTGGCGCTGGAGCAGGGGCGCGAGGTGTTTGCCGTGCCCGGTGCAGCCGGCGCCAGCCGGAGCCGCGGCGCGCACCAGCTGATCCGCCAGGGCGCTAAGCTGGTTGAGACGGTTAATGACATCATCGAAGAAATAGCGCCCCAGCTCGTTCGGCGCGCCGGCACCGCGCCGGAGGCGCGAGCGCGGGTATTGCCGCCCAATGCCGGAGAGAACACGCGAAAAATTCTTATTCTGTTGCAAGACAATCCGCTACATGTGGATCAGGTCATTGAGCGCAGCGGGCTCCCTCCCGCGCAGGTGCTGGGCATTCTCCTGGATCTGGAATTGCAAGGATTTATTCGGCAGTCGCCGGGAAACATATACGCCGAGGAAAAATAAACCTAGACGGCAGTTTGGAATCGTTAGAAACGAGGATTATGGCAGCTAAGAATCTTGTCATCGTTGAGTCTCCCGCAAAAGCCAAGACTTTGGGAAAGTATTTAGGACGCGATTTTCTGGTGAAGGCATCGGTCGGACACGTCGTCGATTTGCCCAAAAGCAAGCTCGGGGTTGACGTCAAGAAAGATTTCGCGCCCGATTTTCACGTCATCCAGACGAAGAAAAAAGTCATCGACGATCTCAAGAAAGCAGCCAAAGGCAAGCAGCACATCTACTTGGCATCCGACCCGGACCGCGAAGGCGAAGCAATCGCATGGCATATTGCGGATCAGCTCGCCAAGAATCATAAACGCATGCACAGGGTGTTGATTAACGAGATCACTAAAAAAGCGGTGCAGGACGCGATCGCCAACCCGATGGAGCTGGACCGCAACAAGTTCGACGCGCAAGTCGCCCGCCGGGTGTTGGACCGCCTGGTAGGCTACCAGCTCAGTCCTCTGTTGTGGAAGAAAGTGCGCCGCGGCCTGAGCGCCGGGCGCGTGCAGTCAGTGGCAGTGCGGCTCGTGTGCGAGCGCGAGCGCGAAATCCGTGCCTTTGACTCGATCGAATACTGGTCACTCATGGCGCTTTTGGAAGGTCGATTGCCGCCGTCCTTTAAAGCGCGGTTAGTCCAGTGGCGAGGGCAAAAGGTCGACAACAAAAAGTTCCGCCTGGAAAACGAACAACACGTCCAGGACATTGTCAAATCGTTGCAGGACGCTGCATGGGTTATCGCCGATGTCGAGAAAAAGGAGCGGCGGCGCTATCCGACGGCGCCATTTGTGACCAGCAAGCTACAGCAGGAAGCGGCGCGAAAGCTCGGCTTTCAACCCAGGCGGACGATGCAGCTCGCGCAACAGCTCTATGAAGGAATCGAACTCGGCAGCGAGGGCTCGGTCGGTTTGATCACTTATATGCGGACCGATTCGACGCGGGTTTCCAACGACGCGTTGGCGGCGGTGCGCCAGCACATCCAGGCCCAGTACGGCAAGGATTATGTGCCGGGAAAGCCCAATACCTTCCGCTCGAAGAAAGGCGCTCAGGATGCCCACGAAGCGATCCGGCCGACATCGCTGGAGTACGCCCCCGAGCGCGTGCGTCGCCATTTACGCCGGGATTTGTTCCAGCTCTATTCCTTGATCTGGGACCGATTCGTGGCGAGCCAAATGGTGCCGGCGGTTTACGATCAGACGTCATTTGAAATACCCGTCAAAGAAGCGCTGTTTCGCGCCACCGGACAACAGATCAAGTTCGACGGGTTCATGAAAGTCTACATTGAAGGGCGCGATGAGCGCGCACAACAGGCCGACGGGCCCGATGACGACAACGACGACGAGCCGCAGGATGTCGACGGTGTATTGCCGGATCTGCAAAAGGGCGATGCGCTGAATTTGCAATCGATGGATCCGCGCCAGCATTTCACTCAACCGCCGCCGCGCTACACTCAAGCCTCGCTGATCAAGGAGCTCGATGAAAAAGGCATCGGGCGGCCGTCGACTTACGCGGCGATCATTTCGAACATTCTCGATCGCGAGTACGTGTTGCAGAACGAAGGTCGTTCTCTGGCGCCGACCGATCTGGGATTTCTAGTCACCGATCTCTTGGTGGAAAGCTTTCCGGATATCTTAAACGTCGAATTCACCGCAGGCATGGAAGACGAGCTCGATAAGATCGAGGAAGGCAAAGAAAAGTGGACCAAGGCGATGAAGCGCTTTTATACGCCTTTCTCGCGCGACCTCAAGCGGGCCGAGAAAGAGATGCGCGACGTCAAGCGTCAGGAAGTGCCGACCGAGATCGACTGCGACAAGTGCGGCGCGAAGATGGTCATCAAGTGGGGGCGCAACGGCGAGTTTCTCGCTTGTCCGCAGTATCCCGAGTGCAAAAGTACGAAAAACTTTAAGCGCAGCGACAGCGGCGGAATTGAAGTCGCCGTGGAAGAAGAAGTCAACGAAACCTGCGGGGAATGCGGCCGTCCCATGCTTTTGCGCTGGGGTAAATTCGGCAAGTTCCTCGGCTGCAGCGGCTATCCGGAATGCAAAAACATTCAGCCGCTGGAGAAACCAGTCGATTTGGGCATCAAGTGTCCCGAATGTAAAGAAGGCAACATCAAAGAACGGAAGTCGCGCTGGGGCAAGGTTTTCTACGGTTGTGATAAATATCCCGAATGTAAATTTGCTTCTTGGGACAAGCCCATGCCGACGGCTTGCCCCGACTGCGACAGTCCGATCCTCGTCGAGAAAGTGACCAAGCGCGCCGGCCGTACCCATCGTTGCTATAAGAAAGAGTGCGGCTACTCAATACAAGTCGCGGAACAGTGACAAGGCGACCGCGGGATTCGGGTTATCGGTACCCACGCCAGGTGGGTCTTTTCCGACACATTGTCAACGATTAGTGCTTCGTGCTAATTAGCCCAAGTTCGAAACCGGCATAATCAGCCAGTAAAAATTCATGCAGCGTATCGTTCGCATCATTGGCGGCGGGCTCGCCGGCGCGGAAGCGGCCTGGCAACTCGCGCGCCGGGGTATTGTTGTTGAGCTCTTCGAGATGCGGCCGCACCTGATGACCGATGCTCACGCCGGCGGTAATCTCGGCGAGCTGGTATGCAGCAACTCACTGCGCTCCGACTTATTGACTGCGCCGGCGGGTCTGCTCAAAGCCGAAATGCGCCGCCTCGATTCCCTTGTCATTCGTTGCGCTGAAGCTACCCGAGTGCCGGCCGGTTCCGCCCTGGCGGTTGATCGCGAGCAATTTAGTTGCGCGCTCACGCGGAGCGTCGAGGAGCTTGCCACGGTGCGAATCGTGCGTCAGGAGGTTCGAGAAATTCCCCATGACGGCATCGTTATTCTCGCTACGGGGCCGCTTACTTCTCCGGCATTGTCGCGCGATCTGGCGGCACGCTTGGGAGAAGCGCATCTTTATTTTTACGACGCTATTTCGCCGATTGTGACCGCCGAGTCGCTCGACATGAATGTCGCGTTTCGCGCGGCGCGCTATGACAAGGGCGGCGACGATTATCTCAATCTGCCGATGACGCGCGAGGAATACGATCATTTTATCGGCGCGCTGCTCGGCGCGGCGCGGGTGCCGACGCACGGCTTCGAGCGTTTCGTTCCCTTCGAAGGCTGCATGCCGATTGAAGAAATGGCTGATCGCGGGCGGGAAACTCTGGCGTACGGGCCGATGCGCGCAGTGGGTTTGATCGACCCCCGTACCGGCCGGTACCCCTACGCGGTTGTGCAATTGCGCCAAGAGAACCGCGAGAAGTCGCTCTACAATCTGGTTGGGTTTCAAACCAAAATGACCTATCCGGAGCAGCGCCGCGTCCTCGCGCTGATTCCCGGCTTGGCCAACGCGGAGTTCATCCGTCTCGGCAGCCTGCACCGCAATACCTTTATCAATTCGCCGCAGCATCTATTGCCGACCCTGCAGTGGCGCCAACGCGAGACCCTATTCTTTGCCGGCCAGATGACGGGAGTCGAGGGTTACATCGAATCCGCCGCCACGGGACTGCTGGCTGGAATTAACGCGGCGAATTTACTGACGGGTAAACCGCTCTTGGAACCGCCGCCAACGACGACATTGGGATCTCTACTCGGTTACATTACGGATACGGAACGCAAACGGTTCCAACCCATGAACGTCAACTTCGGCTTGATCCCGCCGCTCGGCTCGCGACTGCGCGGCAGGGCGAAAAAGGCAATGATGGCGCGCCGCGCCCTGGCCGATATGACGGCATGGGCGCGAGAGTGCGGCATTGCTGTAGTGCCAGTGGAGGAGGCCCAGCTCCCTGGCGAAGTCAATGCTCTATGAGCCCGCGACGCAGCGCATTTTTCGACGTCGGCACAAACACGATACTCTGTGTCATAGCGGAGATCCGCGACACCGGCCGCTTCCGAGTATTGGATGATATGGCGGAAATTACCCGGTTGGGACAGGGTGTTGACCAAACCCGGCGCATCAGCGCGGAAGGCGAGGAGCGCAGTCTCGCCGTGCTCAAGCGTTACCGCAGCCAATGCGATCGTTTGGGGGTAGACGAGATTATTGCCGTGGGCACCAGCGCGCTGCGCGACGCCGAGAACAGCGCCGAGGTGTGCGCTCGGTTCAGGAAAGAGCTTGGGTTTGATATTCGCGTGATCTCAGGCACGGAAGAAGCGGCTTATTCGTTTCTCTCGGTGCAGCGCGGTTTGGCGCTGCCCGAAAGTCAGATTTTGGTGATCGATATCGGCGGCGGCAGCACCGAATTTATCAGGGGCAATCAATGTGAAATGTTTCAGGCCGCGAGTATCGATCTCGGCTCGGTGCGGCTCACGGAACGATTTCTCCCTTCCGATCCGGTGCGACCCAGGGAAGTGGCGTGCATGAACGCGGCTATAGACCAGGAGCTCGCGCGCCTGTCGGAACAGGGGATTGATCCCGATCCAAGCTTCGCGCTCGTCGGCATTGCCGCCACGTTCACGACGTTGGTGGCGATGGAGAAAAAATTAGCGCGGCATTTACATCGTGCCATGCATGGCAGCACGCTAACTTTAGCTGCCGTAAAGCGGCAGCTTGAGCGTCTCGAGCGAAGATCCGTGGCCGAGCGGCGGCAGCTTGCAGGGCTCGAGCCGGAGCGAGCCGACGTCATTTTTGCCGGCGCGTCTTTGCTGGAACGGATCATGGATCGCTATCAAGCTGATCGCATCACCGTCAGTGATCAGGGTGTGCGCTATGGTTTATTGCACGAAGCCGCCCGGCTGTTGCAAAACTGTTGACATTTGCAAGCGAATTGGAAATGATCGACCTTTAAATTTTTTCGCTATTTCGAATCAGCGCCGGCTTGTCACGGGTGAGGTAAACAGTAATGACCAAAGCAGAATTAATCGATGCGGTTGCCAGTACTGCTAAGATCAGCAAGCTTGCCGCCGGCGATGCGGTCGATGCCACCTTCGAGAGCATCGCCAAGGCGATAAAGAAAAGTAAAAGATTTCAGGTTCCCGGCTTCGGCACATTTACGGTACGTTCGCGCAAGGCCCGCAAAGGCAGAAATCCGCAAACCGGCGCCCCGATTAACATCAGAGCGAGCCGGACTGTAGGGTTCAAGGCCGCCCCGGTATTAAAAAAGGGGCTATAGTTCATCCGGTCATCCGTCGACGGCCACTGCGGAAAACCGGCGTGGCCTTTTTTTTGTCCGGGTTGATGAGTCCATTTGAGGCACGTACAATAAGCAAGGATTTAAAAGAGTCCTGGTGAGATAAGAGACGCATAATGTCGATCAGAACTGATAAAATCTGGCTTGACGGTGAGTTGATTCGTTGGGAGGACGCCAAGGTGCACGTGTTGGCGCACGCGCTCCACTACGGCACAGGATATTTTGAAGGAATTCGTTGTTACGAGCTCGCCGACGGCCGTTCGGCGATATTTCGTTTGCCGGAACATATGCGTAGGCTTGCCGATTCAGGGAAAATTTTGGGGTTTCCTTTGCCGTACACGGAAGCGCAAGTCTGCCAAGCCGCTATCGACGCCGTTCGCGCCAACAAGTTGAAGGAGTGCTACATTCGCCCGCTCGCTTTTGTCGGCCTCGGTGAGTTGGGTCTTTACGCCCCCAATAACCCGGTCAGTGTTTGCATTGCGGTGTGGCCTTGGGGTGCCTATCTCGGCGATGAAGGTCTGCAAAAAGGTATTCGAGCCAAGATTTCTTCATTCACGCGCCATCATGTGAACGTGATGATGACCAAGAGTAAAGGCGCGGGAAATTATATCAACTCTGTGCTGGCCAAGCATGAAGTAAAAAAAGCCGGCTATGACGAAGCCATCATGCTGGATGCCGAAGGCTATGTTTCGGAAGCGAGCGGCGAAAACATCTTTATGGTGCGCGATCGGAAGATCAAAACCACGCCGCTCACCTCGATTCTGCCGGGCATCACGAGGGATTCGATTATTGTCCTGTCTCGCGACAAAGGGTACGAAGTGGTCGAGGAGCGCTTTACCCGCGACGAGCTGTACTGCGCAGATGAGGCGTTTCTTACCGGAACAGCGGCGGAACTGACGCCGATTCGGGAAGTGGACGACCGGCAAATCGGCGCCGGGCGGCGCGGGCCTGTGACAGAAGATATTCAAAAGACGTTTTTCGACGTGATCAAGGGGAAAAATCACAAGTACGAGAAATGGCTTACCTACGTTTAGCCGCTTGTTGGTCGAAATTTGCATTTTACGCTTTCCTAGATAAACGATGGCCGACCGTCTCGACCCTACTCTCCGCATAACCATGCTGCCGCGCGATACCAATGCCCACGGCACTATTTTCGGCGGTATTATTTTAAGCCACATCGACTTGGCCGGGGGCATTGCCGCTTCCAAGCAAGCTTCCCGTAATTTTGTCACCCGGGCGATGCGCGAAGTTGAGTTTATCGCGCCGGTATACGTCGGCGATGTGGTGAGTTTCTATGCCACCGTGTTGCGACGCGGCACGACTTCAATAACAATAAAAGTGAGCGTCGAGGCGGAGCGTGGCAAGGAGCCCCGGCGCCGCGTTAAAGTAACGGAGGCGGAAGTCGTGTATGTTGCCGTTGATGAGACCGGAAAACCAGCTCCGTTATAGAGATCATGCTATGAGGTTCATCTTACATCTTTGCGCAGTCTTTACACTTGTTCTTGCTGCGGCGGTGGAGGTTGATGCCGCCGAAGTTAGCGCAGTCCAGGAATCGGGACTGGGCTGCTGCAGGCGGGACGTCGATATTGCGCGCTGGCACAAGAACGCCGATCGTCTTTATGCGCAATTTAAAGCGCGAGAAGCTGTAAAGGAATTGCAAAGGGTGCTTGAGGTTGACGCGCGCAATTTTGAAGCGCTGATCAAAATGGCGCGCGCCCATATCGATATCGGCGATATGATTCCGGAGAGCGACGCCACTTCGAAGGAACGAAAGCTGAAGGAATACGTTGTCGCCGAGGATTACGCGCGCAAAGCGGTCAAGATCGATCCGCACTCTACGTGGAGCCATTTCTGGCTTGCCGCGGCGCTCGGCAATGCTGCGATCGTATCGCCGGTGGCGCGCCAATTAGAACTCGCCAATGAGATTCGCACGCAAATCGAGAGAGCGATTGAGCTGGACTCCAAAAATGGTTTGGCGTATCACGCCTACGGCGTTTGGCATCGCAAGGTTGCTGAGATCGGCGGCGCGAGCCGCATGTTGGCTCCGGTGCTCTACGGGCAGGCCGTGCCTACCGGCAGCCTGGAGAAATCGGTCGAGTATCTCAAAAGAGCGGTCGAGCTGAATCCGACCTTCATTGTTTCACGTTTGGAGCTGGCGCGCAGTTACATTGCCCGTGCGGAATGGGAGCCGGCGCGCGTGTTGCTGCGATCGACCCCCGACTTGCCGGTTCAGTTTTCTGACGACCACAAGCACAAGCAACAAGCCGCTCAGCTACTGGCCGACATTAAGGATCGTTAGCGACCCAATCCGTGCCGGCATTTTTAGGAACCGCACCTCTTTATCTTTGATCTCTCGAATGGGAAGCCGATGACGGTGATCCGGGAAACAGCTTGAGACCATGCGGCTTGCCACGGCTCGCCAAGTGGATGGGACAGCAAAGCCCCCCATCGGTACGCAATACTTGCGGTACATCCGCGCTGGTTTAGTATTCTCAGACAGAAAAACATAACGTTTGCGCCGCCGCGGTCCTTTCAGTATCAATGAATTCCATATGACGAGAGATAGTCTGTGGCGCTGGCTCGCTCTTGTCCTGCCCATAGCGTTTTTTGCCTGCGGCGACTCGGGCAAAGCCGCGCAAACACTGCGTGTCGGTTTCGTCCCGTCCGAGGATGCCCAGCAAGTTATGCAAAACGCTCAGCCCATCGTGGAAATCCTGCGGAAAAAATTGGGTATGGAGATCCAACCGTTCGTGGCGACGGACTACACCGGAGTCGTCGAGGCTCTGCGCGTAAACAAACTCGATATAGCGTTTTTGACGCCGGCTTCCTACGTCCTTGCCAAGAACGAGGCCGATATTAGAGTCGTGCTCAAGTCAGAGCGCAAAGGCGTGCCTTACTACTACGCTGCGATCATCGTCCGAGCCGACAGCGGCATCAAGGATATCGAAGACCTGCGCGGCAAGAGTTTCGCGTTTGGCGACTCACTATCGACCACCGGCAACGTCATCCCGCGTCAGATGTTCAAAGCGCGCGGCATCGATCCAGTCCGCGACTTCAAGCAAATCTTATATTCCGGCGGTCACGACGCCACTGTACTGGCGGTATTGAACGGCAAAGTCGACGCCGGCGCGACGTACGCCAACTCGCCGGATAGCAGCGACAGCGCTTGGATGCGCTATCTTAAAAACAGTGAGGATGTGCAAAAGATTCGCGCAATCGCTTTTTCCGAACCCATACCCGCCGACAATCTTGTGATCAGCGCCAATTTGGACGAGCGGCTCGCCAAGAAAATTGAGGAGACCTTTCTCGAACTCAGCCGCGATCCGAAGGGAAAAAAAATGCTTCGCGAGCTTTATCAGATCGATGGGTTCGTACCCGCCACCGACAAGGATTATGACTCCGTGCGTTCGGCCTTTGCCGACGCCGGCATTCAGATCAAAGACGCCATGCAAAAAAAGCGCCCGTGACGATTCTCGAAATTCGCAATCTTTATCATGCGTACAACGGCAGCGCGCCAGTCTTGCGAGGCATTACTTTTCAAGTCCAGCAGGGAGAATTCGTCGGCATCGTCGGCTTGTCGGGCTCGGGCAAGTCGACCTTGTTGCGCTGCATCAACCGGCTGATCGATGCCGCCGCCGGCGAGGTTCTTGCGCCGCGGTCGCTCTTGACGGCTCGGGCTCACGACGAATTGCTTGATATCCTAAAACTCGGCGGCGCCGATCTGCGCCGGATCCGCCGCAAAATCGGCATGATTTTTCAACAATTCAACCTCGCCAAGCGCTTGACGGTTATCGATAACGTGCTTTGTGGAGGTCTTGGCTACCAACCGATGCTGCGCAGCACGCTGCGAATATTTACTCAAGCGGAGCGGCGTCAAGCGCTCATCAATCTGAAACGCGTCGGTTTGCTTGATCACGCTTACAAGCGCGCGGATGAGCTCAGCGGGGGCGAGCAGCAACGCGTCGCCATCGCGCGCACCTTGATGCAGCAGCCGGCCATCATTTTAGCCGATGAGCCGGTCTCCAGTCTCGATCCCAAGCTGTCGCGCCTGGTCTTGGACATTCTCAAACGGGTTTGCCGTGAAGACGGGATTACTGCGCTGGTGAGCCTGCATACACTCGAGCTTACCCGCGAATACGCCGATCGAGTCCTCGGACTGAAGGCCGGAGAAATCGTCTTCGATGGTCCCACAGACAAGCTAAGCGATGCGGTAGTGGAAGCTATTTATCAACACAGCAGGTAAATAGCTCCTTTGAAGCGAGCGGGCTTTTTGCGCCGCGATAGATCTCGCGGCCGCGCTCGGCGAAAATCTCCAATCCATAACGGTAGCCGGCATCGATAATTTTATCGATGCTACGCCAGTCAAAAATGCCAAATCGGGATACCGGCGGACTGAGATAAAGATCGGCGGCTGCTTTTACGGTTTCGACCGCGCGCAAACTGCCGATCGTGGTTGTGCGATAGAGAATGTTGAAGATGTTGGGTAGGTCCGTTTTCGATGCGAAGGGGCTCAGACGGCGCCAGAGGAGATTCCAACCGGAGACGCTGTAGCTTTCTTGCAGCTTGCTCTTGAATTCGAGTTGTTCGCTGACGTCGATGGCGCAAACAGCGCCATGACACAGGCTTCTCATGATATCGACGGGCACGTTGTTGACCAGCCCGCCGTCGACGAAAATTTCGCCTTTTTCGATCGCTGGCGGGCCGACGCCCGGGATGGACATACTCGCGCGCACGGCTTTCCAGAGCATCCCCGTGCGATGAATCATCGTATCCGCGCGCGTAAGATTCGTGGAAACACAAAAGAATTTTTTCCGCAGGTTTTGAATCTCGGCCGCGCCAAACATCTCTCTCAGCATCTGGTCCATGCGCCTGCCCGAATTGAGGGCTACGAGCGGTAGGGTAAAATTGCGTTGCGGATGGCAACGCGGCCAATCGTCGCGGTTGGATTTTTCCATAGTTCGCCAATCCCAACCGATAGCGTGTTGGGCGGCGATCACCGCGCCCATACTGGTCCCGCCTATAAAGTCCACTGGAATATCGCACTCCTCCAAGGCGCGCAGTATGCCGATGTGCGCAAAGCCGCGTGCGCCGCCGCCACTCAGTACCAAACCAACGGCCGATCCGGTGAGAAATCGCGACAGCCTTTCGACGTCTGGTTTCGATGCCTGGACGATGTGGTAATAATCTTGGATCGGCAAGCGGGTTAACCATTTCTCGGCACTTACTCGCGGATCAAAGTCGCCTGGATGCAAAAGCACGAGTTCGATCGCCGCGGTTACCTCACGCGCGCGGAAGTAATTCACGAGCGCGTCGTGACTGGATCCCGCTGGCGGCGAATCGGTGGATGTAACCAGAAGAATCAAATCGGCCTGGCGGACGCACTGCGCGGTCCACCCCGACGGGTCGGCTTCGGCTTCATAAACGACGAACCGATGGCGTCTCTCCAACTCGGTCAGGCGTTGGGTCACCGTCGCGCCCTGTCCGATATTATCATTCCCCTCAGCATGCGCCGATAGACTTGAGCGTGCGCTGAGATGAAGCGTGCTGCCGATTTTCTTGAGCGTCTCAACGAGCAGTTCGGCGAACTGTGGCGTCGCCGCGTTTGCCCCGAAGGGCATCACCGCAACAGTTCGAATGTTGCGCTTGGACAAGGTCCGATCCCGGCCTTGACTTTGCCGGTCGGCGATTTGCAAAAGCAGCCGGGTCGCAAGCTGGGGGTGTTTTGTTAGCATGTCTTCATAGGCCGCGCGGGACAAACGCACGAGTTCCGTATCGCGAATGGCGCGCACACTAGCCGAACGTGTCTTGCCGGTGAGAAGTGCAAGCTCGCCGACCGATTCGCCGCGACCGATCTCACGGATCGCGACATCCTTCCCGCTATTTCCTCCGGCGAGGATGCGCAGACGGCCGGCCATCACGACGTACATGGAATCCCCGACATCACCGGCGTGAAACAGAGTCTCGCCGCCCGCGAGAAAGACCCAATCCAAGTTGGGTAGCAGGTCTTCTAAAGCGACGGGGTCAATCGATTGAAAGAGCAGTGCCGCAGAGAGATCCGGCAGTCGTCCCACGGGAAACATCATCAGAAGCTTTTCAGCCAGTCGAGTTGATCCAAATTAGTGCCGTTTCGCTGGTTACGCGCACCCGCGGAGAACTATCTGAAATGGAGCTCGGCTGTCAACCGAATCAGCACGCGAGTGATTTCACGAACGGTGTCACCGCTTGTTTGATTTTGCCGGGACACTGCATCCCTCACATTGCATCCCTCAAGCTTGTGGCGGCGCGGCGCGTTGGGCTATTGTGACTCAGCGAGGGATCGACCTCGCGTTCGCATGACAGAAGGAAATGGCAGTGGCGGAATCCAATAGCGCTGGTGGGCGTGATATCTTTCTTGAGGCGCCGCCTCGACCAGGATACGGCAGAAAATTTCTCGTGGCCATTGCCCTCGCGATGCTCGTTTTCCTTTGGTCATTTCACGGCGCCAAGATCCGGCCGGGAGAATTGCTCGAAGGGATACCGCAGATTTTTCACACCGTCGGCCGTATGCTGCCGCCGGATTTTGCTAAAATCACCGATTCCAAGAGCTATTATTTCCCAGAAAATCTGTCGTTGACAGAAATACTTCTGCCGCTGCCCATAGGCGCCGAACAGGCGCGGACGCGCCAGCGTTGGTGGAACAATACTTTTCCTCAGACCGTCATCGGCGCGACATTGGAAACCGTGCAGATGGCGTTGGCGGGAACCTTTCTGGCTTTGTGGGTGGCGTTTCCTCTGGGGTTTCTGGCGGCGCGTAACACCACGCCGCATCTGTTTGTTTATCACGGCCTGCGTTCAGTCTTGAGTCTCGTGCGCACCATTCCCGATCTCGCCCTCGGTTTACTGTTCGTTGCCGCGGTGGGACTCGGCGCCTTCGCCGGAACATTGGCATTGGCGATTCACACGGCGACTGTTCTGGGGAAATTGCTTTCGGAGTCAGTGGAAAACATCGACGAGGGGGTCGTCGAGGCGCTGCGCGCCACCGGCGCGAGATATCCGCAGATCCTATCCTTCGCCGTGCTGCCGCAAATATTACCCGATCTGATCTCGTTTACTTTGTACCGGCTCGAGACCAATATTCGCGCTGCCTCGGTGCTTGGACTGATCGGTGCGGGCGGCATCGGTTACTTGATGAATTCCAGTTTTCGCACCTTTCAGTATCAAGAAGCAGCGGCGATCGTTCTGGTTCTGATCGCGCTCGTGATGTTCGTCGATTATCTCAGTTCGCGGTTGCGGAGTCTTGTGGTCTAGCGGCTGTCTCGCGCAGAGTCTCACCACGGAGCACACGAAGGTAGGAATCGGATATTCAAAAACTTCTGAACTTCGTGTTCTTTTCGACCTTCGCGGTGAAATCTCCGTCGACTTTGGCTCTGCCGCGCCGGTGTCCCGTCGCCTCGTGGACATTTTTTTCTGCCGTGTGATAATCTCGCCGAGGAGAAACTTCATCGATGATTCGTACCGTCGGTCTCGTTGCCAAATACCAGGAGCCCAAAGCGGCCCAGATGATTCGCTGGCTGATTCCATGGCTCAAAAAACGCGGCAAAAAGGTTTGCGTGGAAAACGGCCTGGCGCGCACCGGCGCGCAGTCGTGCAGCAAGAAAGAGATGGCGGCCAAGGCCGATCTCATTATCTCGCTGGGGGGCGACGGCACTTTGCTCAACATCGCGCCTCTCGTAGAGCGGCCGGAGGTGCCGATTCTCGGCGTGAACATGGGCGGCTTGGGCTTTATCACCGAAGTCGCGGTGGACGAGCTCGAAGCGATTTTAATCAAAACGCTCGATGGCGACTACGAAGTGGAAAAGCGCATGACCTTGGAAATTCGCGTCATCGGGAAAAACCGGCGAACCCATAAGTTTCGCGTGCTCAACGACGCGGTGATCACCAAAGGAGCGCGCAGCCGGATTATCGACTTGGAAACTTATGTGGGCGACGACTATTTGTGCACCTACCGCGCCGACGGTCTGATTATTTCGACCCCGACGGGCTCCACGGCCTATTCGCTCGCGGCGGCCGGGCCGATCCTTGAGCCAACGCTTGGCGCCATCGTGCTCGCGCCCATTTGCCCGCATACGCTCACCAACCGGCCGATCGTCGTGCCGAGCAACGCGGCTATTCGAGTGACGTTGCGGTCGTTCGGCGACACGGTCATTCTAATTCCCGATGGGCAGCAAGGTTTGCGCCTCAATAACGGCGATAAGGTCGAGGCCCGGGATTACGGCTTACCGGTTTCGCTCATCAAGTTCCCGTCGCGCAGCTACTACGAGATCTTGCGGGAAAAACTCAAGTGGGGAGAGCGCTAGGAAAGCAGATCTATGCTGCGCGAGCTTCGCATCAAAAATTTTGCGATCATCGATGAGGTTGTGCTCGAGCTCAAGGCGGGCCTCAACATCCTCACCGGCGAAACCGGCGCCGGCAAGTCGATCATTCTAAACGCCTTGGGGCTCATCGCCGGCGAGCGCGGCGCTGCCGACATTATTCGCAACGGTGAAGATGAAGCAACCGTCGAAGCTTTGTTCGACTATTTGCCTGCGGGAGTCGAAAGTCTGCTCGCCGGCGCCGGCTTCGAAGTGAACGATGAGCTGGTGATCAAACGGGTGCTCAGCCGGTCGGGGAAAAACCGCATCTATCTAAACGGCAGCCTTTGCCCGCTCAATGTGCTCGCGCAAGCAGGCGGTTCCCTGGTGCATATCTATGGGCAGCATGAACACCACACCTTGCTGCAATCGGAAACTCATTTAAATCTGCTCGATGCCTTCGCGGGCCTCACAGCTCAAGGGATGAAAGATAAGTACGATGCGTTAATACGGGCATGGACCGGACTCAACGAGAGGCGCGAAGCGCTCGATCGGCGACGGCGTGAAAAAGCCTTGCTCGAAGCGCAAGCCGAGGAGATTGACCGGGCTCGCCTGCGACCGGGCGAGGAGGAGGAGATCCGCGCCAGCAAAAATATTCTCGCGCACAGCGAGAAGCTTCATCAGGGCTGTCGCGACGGAGAGGAGCTGCTTTACGAGAGCGATGCGGCGATCGTCGGTGGATTGAGCAAGTATACCGCTCGGTTGCGGGAATTGGCGGCCATCGACGGCAATTTACAGCCGACCGTTGAGCTGCTCGAGTCTTCGCTGGCACAGCTCCAGGAGGCGGCGGCGGCGCTGCGCCGCTACGCCGAGCGCGTGCACTTTGACCCTCAGGCGCTGGAACAGATCGAGGACCGTCTCGCCGAGCTGCAACGTCTCAAACGCAAATACAACGGCAGCGTCGAAGATATGCTGCGCATGCACGAAGAGATCAAAGCTTCTCTCAGCGGCTTGGAACGCGGCGAAGAGGAAATTGCCGGACTCGAAAAAGCTTTCGCCGAGGCACGGCAAACTGCCTGGGTGATGGCGGAGAAGATTTCCCATGAGCGCCAGCGCGCCGGCAAGAAACTCAAGCGCGACATGGAAAGAGAAGTCAAAAGTCTCGGTATGCCGGAAACCTCATTTGAGGTTCGCTTCATCACGCAAGATGAGAAACCTGACGAACCGCCGTTCTTTATCGCCGGGAAGAAACTCACGGAGCGGGGCATGGACCACGTGGAATTCTATTTTTCGCCGAATCCGGGAGAACCGGTCAAACCGCTCGCCAAAATCGCCTCCGGTGGCGAGCTTTCGCGTTTGATGCTTGCTCTCAAGGCGTTGGTGCTGGCTCCGGGAGTCGTGTCGACCTTGCTATTCGATGAAGTCGATGCAGGCATTGGCGGGCGCGTCGCGGAAATCGTCGGCAAGAAATTGCAACAAGTGGCGGCGCACCATCAGGTCATCAGCGTGACTCATTTGCCGCAGATCGCGGCCATGGCCGACGCTCACTTCGTGGTGCAGAAAGCGGTCGAAAAGGGGCGGACTTTTACGCGGGTCAAGGAACTCTCCGAGCGCGACCGCGTCGCCGAATTGGCGCGCATGCTGGGCGGCGTCAAAATCACCGAGCAGACCCGCAAGCATGCCGAAGAAATGGTTCGAGGCAAGTAGAATAGGACCGATTAAGAGGCCTGAGAACTAAGCTTGGCGTCCGGGTTTGACTTTTGCGCCTCTCTTTCTTAGTTTTAGCTCAGCGTCCAGTTTCTCAATCCTTCCTGTCGTGGGGCTGTAGCTCAGTTGGGAGAGCGCTTGAATGGCATTCAAGAGGTCGTCGGTTCGATCCCGATCAGCTCCACCAAAAAATGTTTAGATTTTTAGAAGAATTCTGCGAGCGCGTTGATTCATCTCGCGTCAAGCAGTTTTATTGGACGAGATCGAAGTGGGCGATGCCTGTAGTGGCATTTGACATGATCCCGATATCCGTGACTGTTCGTCCCAATATTCCAGAAGATCGGGCTATTCCTGCAATTGCACTGCCGGGGCCGCGCCGAAGTAATTTTTCCAGGCCAGGTGTAACAGCTCGTCGGTGAGAGTCATCGGACGATTCTCGTACTTGCATAGATCGACACAGCGTTGGATCAAGTCCCGAGGCTCACAACCGCGCAAAGGGCGTTTGTCGGTTTCGTAGAGGCGAAATACAAAATCCAGGCGCTTCGAATCGTAGTCAAAACCGCTGCCGCGCACGAATTGCTCGAAAATCGACGTATACATCTCCCGGTCCGGCGCGTTGACGTAGAGCCGGTAGCCCATGCGGCGTAAGAAAGCATCGTCGACGAGATCGCTTGGATCGAGGTTGGTGGCGAAGACCAGCAGTTGTTCAAACGGCACCTCGATTTTCTTGCCGGTGTGCAGAGTAAGATAATCGATGCGCCCTTCGAGTGGCACGATCCAGCGATTGAGCAGGTCGTGCGGATCTACGCGCTGGCGGCCGAAGTCATCGATGACCAGCGTGCCGCCGTTCGATTTCATCTGAAACGGCGCCTCATAAAATCTGACCGTGCTACTATAGATCAGGTCCATGGTTTCGATCGTCAATTCGCCGCCGACGATGACAATCGGCCGTTTGATGCGGATCCAGCGCTCGTCGTAACGATCGACGCCGCTGACCGGAACGGGCTGATGATTGTGCAAGTCGAAAACTTTTATGACCTGCCCGTCCACTTCGATGGCGTGAGGAATCCAAATTTCGCCGCGTTGGGCGCCGTGCAGGGCAATGGCGATCGTGGTCTTGCCATTCCCAGCCGGACCCGTCATGAACAGGCTCCGGCGCGAATTGGCGACTAGTCCCAAGGTCTGTACCGTGCCTTCGGGGAGGACCAGTTCCGCCATCGCCGAGCGAACCGCCTCGGGTTCAACGGGATCGCGCGCCGCGCTTTGCCGCACCACCATCTCAGTGTACGCCGACAGCGAAACCGGCGCCGGACCGATATAGCCGTTCATATCGAGCAGTTGCTGCGCTCTCTGCCAACCCCGATCGAGCATGCCGTAACGATTGTTGCCGTACCCGACAAGCCCTCGAATCTCGATAAACTTCTCGCGATAGAGATGCTGCAGTAACTCCTCAGTGACAGGCATAGCTAGCTTGAGTTTCCCGGACGCTCTTTCCGTCGTGCAATTTGCATCCGCATAGACAGTCTTCAGCGCCAGGTCGGCGAGAAAACCAAAATCAAGCCCGGTGTTTTCGGCCTTCAATGGCGTGACCGGGACATACATCGGTGCCGGGGAAATAGCTGGCTGCGGCTTGCTCATGGCTCTCTTGACCCTCCGGTTCAATGGTTTGGGGCTAAACGTCGGTTGCAGATCTCCAACGGCGTCCCTATAACATGGGCGCATTTTAGGGGCTTATGAGACTTTTGGCAATATAAACGAGACAACCACGATGATCGCGTCCGGTATGGCGCTATTCTCTCAATACGCTGCGCCTGCCGATTGAAGCGCTTTGGTCGTTGTGTTATAAAACTGGCTCGCGAGAGGATTTTATGAAAGCTGGCATTCATCCCGAATATAAAAATACCCAGATTGTTTGCGCTTGCGGCCACGTTGTCGAAACGCGCTCGACGGCGGGCAGCATCCACGTCGATATTTGCTCCAACTGCCACCCCTTCTATACTGGCAAGCAAAAATTGGTCGACACCGCCGGTCGGGTAGAGAAATTCAGAAGGAAATACGGCCTTAAGGCAGAGCCAACGGAGGCTTGAGGCTGAATGTGAGTCATTAGGCTTTGCGGCACCTGGAAGGGCAAAGGGGCAGCGATCCCTTTGCCCTTTTTTATTTGTGCCGGCCGTTTACGACTAAGAGCTTGCGATGCTTGATAAATTAGCTGAAGTTGAAAAGCGCTACGTCGAGCTGGAAAAGATGATGTCCGATCCCCAGCTCCTCGGCCACCAGCGGGAATACTCCAAACTCGCCAAGGAGCGCGCCGAGTTGGAGGAGATCGTCAGCTGCTTTCGCGACTGGCGCAAGGTCGAGCAGGAGATCCACGACAACCGGCAACTTCTCGACGAGGCTGACGAAGGCATTCGCGAGCTGGCGAAAGAGGAAGTTGCCTCGCTGCGCGAGCGCAAAGAAACGCTTGAAACCCGGCTCAAGCTGCTTATTCTGCCGAAAGATCCGAATGACGCGAAGAACGTGATCGTCGAAATCCGTGCCGGCACGGGCGGCGACGAAGCGGCACTCTTTGCCGCCGAGCTTTACCGGATGTACGCGCGTTACGCTGAATCGCGCGGTTGGCGCGTGGAAATGATGAGCTCCAGTCCCACCGGACTGGGCGGCTACAAAGAAATCATCATGAGCATCGAAGGCCAAGGCGCGTATTCGAGGCTCAAGTTCGAGGGCGGGGTGCACCGCGTACAACGCGTTCCCGTAACCGAAGGCTCCGGTCGTATTCACACCTCCGCCGTTACACTCGCTGTTCTGGCCGAAGCCGACGAAGTGGAAATTGCCATCGATCCGAAGGAAATTCGCATCGATGTCTTTCGTTCATCGGGGCCCGGCGGCCAGAGTGTCAACACAACCGACTCCGCTGTGCGTATCACGCACATTCCCACCGGCATTGTCATCTCCTGTCAGGATGAAAAATCGCAGCATAAGAATCGCGCCAAAGGCATGAAGATCCTGCGCGCGCGTTTGCTCGAGCTTAAGCAAGCAGAGCAGCAGTCGGAAATTGCCGCCACGCGCAAGTTGATGGTCGGCAGCGGCGATCGCAGCGAGCGCATCCGGACCTATAATTTCCCCCAGGGGCGGCTGACCGATCACCGGATCAATTTTACGCTCTACAAATTGGAGCGCGTGATGGAAGGCGAGCTCGACGAGGTCGTCGACGCGCTCATCACGCACTACCAAGCAGAGGTGCTGAGAGCCACCGGCTCGACGGAGCACAATGGAAGATCAGACAGCCGCGGCGACTGAGGCGCCGGTGCGGGTTTCGGCGTTTTTGCGCTCTGCGGCGCAGCGGCTTGTTTCTGAAGGCATCGAAAGCGCTGCGCTGGATGCCGAAGTCCTGCTCGGTCATGTTCTGGGTTTTAGCCGCGAGCAGATTCTGGTTGCTGCCAATACGCCGGTTGACGACGTGCAGCGGCGCACCTACGAGCACCTTTTGTCGCGGCGGCTGAGGCGTGAGCCGATGGCGTATATCACATGCAAGCGCGAATTTTGGTCGCTCGATTTCCAGGTGTCTCCCGATGTGCTGATTCCCCGGCCGGAGACCGAGCTGCTGGTCGAAATCGCCTTGACGCTGGCAAAAGGATCTGGGCGCGCGCCGCGAATTGTCGACCTGGGCACAGGCAGTGGCGCTATCGCCGTCGCTCTGGCAAGCGAATTGACCGGCGCGGAAGTTATCGCCACCGATGTCTCTGCCGAAGCGCTTGCCGTCGCGCAGCGCAATGCGGTTAGGAACGGCGTTGCCGGCAGAATCCGATTCGTTCAAGGCGATCTTTTTGCGGCGCTAGAGCCGAACCAGCGATTCGATCTCATCGTGTCAAATCCGCCTTACATTCGCCGCTCTGATATCGACACGCTCATGCCGGAAGTGAGCCGATGGGAGCCGCGCGGCGCGCTGGACGGCGGCTGGGACGGCCTCGATTATTATCGGCGCATCGCGGCGCAAGGGGTTCGTTACCTGGCGCCCGATGGCGCTCTCGCCGTTGAGATCGGCGCCGGCATGGGCCAAGCGGTGGCCTCGCTTTTCCATGACGCCGCGCCGTGCGCTGCAGTAAACGCTTATAACGATCATGCAGGCATCGAGCGCGTCGTCGCGGCACGCAAAGTCGCCGCGCCCATAACCGCGATATAAGGAACTCGTGGACAAGATCATCATTCAAGGCGGCAAGAATCTTGCCGGCGAAGTGACCGTCAGCGGCGCAAAAAACGCCGCGCTGCCGGTGCTCGTGTCGGCGTTACTCACGAAAGAACCCTGTGCCTACCAAGCCATTCCGCACCTGGCCGACATTCGCACGACCCTCAAACTTCTCGCCGGCCTTGGTGTCCGGGTGGATCACCGAAGCTGGCTCGATGGTTCGGACGAATTAAATCTCCGGGCCGATGCCATCGACAAGTTCGAGGCGCCCTACGATTTGGTGAAAACCATGCGCGCTTCGTTTCTGGTCTTGGGTCCGTTACTGGCGCGTTTTGGCCAGGCGCGAGTGTCGACTCCCGGCGGTTGCGCGATCGGCGCGCGGCCGATCAATCTCCATCTCAAAGGATTCGAGGCTCTGGGAGCCACCATCGAGCAGACGCACGGCTACATCGAGGCGACCGCGTCGAAGCTTCGCGGCGCAAAAATTTATCTCGATCTGCCGTCCGTCGGCGCCACCGAGAATTTGATAATGGCCGCCACCTTGGCCGAAGGAACCACGACCATCGAAAACGCCGCCAAGGAGCCCGAGATCAACGATTTGGCCGATGCGTTGAACAAAATGGGCGCCAAGGTAAAAGGCGCCGGCAGCGATCTTGTGCAAATCGACGGTGTCCATGTGTTGCACGGCACGTCGCACCGGATCATTCCCGACCGCATCGAAGCCGGCAGCTTTGTGATCGCGGCGGCCGTATCGGGCGGCGACGTGCTGGTGCGTGGCGCGCGGGTGGAACATCTCGAGGCGTTCTTGATCAAACTCAAGGAGGCCGGCGTCGTTCTCACCGCCGATGACAAGGGCATACGAGTTCAGCGCAACGGAAAAATCAAAAGCGTCGATGTCACGACGCTGCCCTACCCCGGGTTTCCGACCGACCTGCAAGCGCAGATGATGGTGCTGATGGCCGTCGCCGACGGCGTGAGCGTGATCACCGAAACGATTTTCGAAAATCGTTTCATGCACGCCCAGGAATTGGATCGCATGGGCGCTCAGATCAAACTCGAGGGCAATCGCGCGGTGGTGCGCGGCGTGCGCGAGCTATCCGGCGCGCCGGTGATGGCGAGCGATCTGCGCGCGAGCGTGGCGTTGGTGCTGGCCGGTCTGGTGGCGAACGGCACCACCGAAATTTCCCGCGTCTACCATCTCGATCGCGGTTATGAGCAGATCGAAAAAAAGCTTTCTCTTGTGGGCGGACAGATTGTGCGGGTTAAGGGATAAGATTCGTTCAAGGTTCAAGGCCCTGCCCTGAGCGTGGGTGTAAAAGTTCAAAGTAGGAAAAGGTAAGATTGGTTTCCGGCATGACAATCAGACTAGTCAAAATTTCGGACGCCGGTTTCAAGCCGCTGCTCAAAAGAGTTCTCGAGCGGCGCGGCACCCGCGAAGGTGACGTGGAGCGCCGGGTGTCCGAGATCGTCGGCGCCGTGCAAAGGCACGGCGACCGGGCGCTGCTGCGCTATACGCGGTTGTTCGATCGTGTGCGTCTGAGCCGCGCGTCGATGGAAGTCGAGCCCGCGGAGATCAAGCGCGCGCTCGGTAAAGTACCGCGCAAAGATCTAACCACGCTGCGGTTTGCGGCCCAAAGGATCGCCGCGTTTCACCGTCGTCAATTGCAGAAAAGTTGGCACTATCGCGATCCGCTCGGCATGATGCTCGGCCAGCGCATCACGCCGCTCGAACGCGTCGGTATCTACGTGCCCGGTGGCAAAGCGTCCTATCCTTCTACCGTACTGATGAATGCGATTCCCGCCAAGGTCGCGGGCGTCAAAGAAATCATCATGGTCTCGCCCATCAGTGCGGACGGCGCGATTATTCTCGCCGCGGCGCATATCGCCGGCGTCAGCCGAATCTTTCGCGTCGGCGGCGCTCAGGCCGTTGCCGCGCTGGCTTTCGGCACCCAAACGATTCCCAAAGTCGATAAGATCGTCGGCCCGGGAAATATTTTTGTCGCCACGGCGAAGCGCATGGTGTTCGGCGAAGTGAACATCGACTCCATCGCGGGGCCAAGCGAAATCTTGATCCTGGCCGACGCTTCGGCGGATCCGGTTCATGTTGCCGCCGATATGCTTTCCCAGGCCGAGCACGATGAATTGGCGGCGGCGCTCTGTTTGACAACCTCCGTGGCGCTGGCGCGCAGAATTCAAAGTGCCATCGAAAATCAGTTGCGCAGCACTAAGCGGCACGCCATCACGCTAAAGTCGCTCGCAAAGTATGGTGCGATCATCGTCGCGCGCGGAGCAAGAGAGATGATCGAGCTGGCCAACGCCATTGCGCCTGAGCATATCGAGTTGATCGTCCGGCAGCCGGAAAAAATGGCAAAACAGATCCGCAACGCCGGGGCGATGTTTTTGGGGCCGTATTCGGCGCCGCCGCTGGGTGATTATCTCGCCGGGCCCAATCACGTTTTGCCGACGGGCGGCAGCGCGCGGTTTTTTTCGCCGCTCGGCACCTACGATTTTGTCAAGCGCACGACGATGATACGGGCGGAAAAGCGCGCTCTGCGCAGCCTGGCGCCGAGGCTTACCCAGCTTGCGCGCATGGAAGGGTTGGATGATCATGCGCGCTCGGTTGAGGCGCGCTTTGGGACCGGTTATTAACTCTAAGGTGCCAGCGCAAGCGGCGATCGAGGTCAAGGTTGGCTCGGATTGACTAGCGAAGGAGAAACCATGGGACGGTCGGCGAAAGTAGCACGGAAAACTAAAGAGACCGACATCACGGTCAACTTGGATGTCGATGGCACCGGGCGAGCCGCGATCGAAACCGGTATGCCGTTTTTCAACCACATGCTGGATAGTTTCAGCCGCCATGGCTTTTTCAACATCGACATCCAGGCGAAAGGCGATCTCGCGGTGGATTATCATCACACGGTCGAGGACGTCGGCCTGGCCTTAGGTCAGGCGTTCAAAGACGCGCTTGGGGAGAAACACGGTATCCGTCGTTTTGGCGAAGCGAGTTGCCCGCTGGATGAGACTCTGGCGAAAGTGGTCGTCGATCTCAGCGGCCGGCCTTATCTTTCCTACAACGTCAAGATCCGCCCTGGTCGAGTCGGCGATTTCGATACCGACTTGCCGCACGAATTCTTCGCCGCTTTCGCCAACCAGCTCGGCATGAACCTGCATATCGACGTGCCGCGCGGTGAAAATCCGCATCACATCATCGAGTCTTGCTTCAAAGCGTTCGCCCGCGCCATGGACGTGGCAACACAACTCGACCCGCGCGTTGAGGGAGCGTTGTCGACCAAGGGGAGTTTGTAAGAGTTCAAACCGTTCAAGCATTTCAAACCGTTAAGACTAGACATGATTGCGATCATCGATTACGGCATGGGTAACCTGCGCAGCGTGCAAAAGGCGCTGGAGCGCACCGGCTGTGAAGCCGTCGTTACGCGCGACCTCGGCCAAATTCAATCGGCGCGCGGCGTGGTCCTGCCCGGTGTCGGCGCGTTCAGCGCTTGCATGGAGAATCTCAAGAAGTTTGGGCTGATCGAAACGATTGGCGACATCGTGCGGCGGAACAAACCGTTTTTGGGCATCTGTCTCGGATTCCAACTGCTTTTTTCCGAGAGCGAAGAATTCGGCACGCAGAAGGGACTCGACCTGTTTCCCGGCAAGGTAGTTGGTTTTCATCCCGGTGAAAACTTCAAAGTCCCGCACATGGGTTGGAATCGATTGGAGAAAAAAATGCAGTCGCCATTTCTCGAGGGGCTGTCGAGCGGCGACTACGTCTACTTCGTGCACTCGTTCTACGTTGTTCCCAACGACAGTTCGATTATTGCCACAACGACCCCTTACGGCGAGCCTTTCGTTTCGAGCATCGCAACCGAGACGCTGTTTGCCTGCCAATTCCATCCGGAAAAGAGCCAGGAATTAGGGCTGCGCATTCTCGCCAATTTCGCGGGCTTCGCCAATTCCAACTGATTCCATGCTGATCATTCCGGCGATCGATCTCAAAGACGGCCGTTGCGTCCGCTTGTTTCAAGGCGAGATGGACAAAGAAACCGTCTATTTCGAGAATCCGGTTGAAGCGGCCAGGCATTGGCGCGTCGAAGGCGCCGGTTTTATCCATATCGTCGATCTCAACGGTGCCGTTGAAGGACGGCCCGTGCACACGAAAGAGATTGCGGCAATTTGCGCGCAAGCGGGTTTGGCGGTCGAGCTCGGCGGCGGGCTCAGATCCATCGAGGCCGTCGAGGCCGCACTGGATCTCGGTGTGGCTCGCGTCGTGATCGGCACGGCCGCTTATGAAAATGCCGAATTCCTGCGAACGCTCTGCAAATCGTTTCCGGGGAAAATCGTCGTTGGCATCGACGCGCGACAGGGTAAAGTGGCCGTCAAAGGCTGGCTCGAAACCACCTCAATGTGGGCCGTCGAGCTAGCAAAACGTTGTGAAGCTGACGGTGCATCGCGTGTCATTTACACCGACATTAGCCGTGACGGCACGCGCGAGGGTGTTAATATCGAAGAGACGCTCAAGATCGCCCGGGCAGTCAGCATCCCGATCATCGCCTCAGGCGGAGTATCGACGCTGGACGATATCCGCAGGCTGGTTCCACTGGAAAGAGAGGGTGTGGAGGGCGTGATCGTGGGGCGGGCGCTGTATGCGGGAGCGATCAGCCTTAAAGATGCCATAGATGCAGCGACGTAACGGAGCTATAGGTTGGAAGTCGCTGCGTCTAATTCACCCGACCATCAGAAAGTAAAAACCATCCGGTCGCATTTATGACCGCGAGAGTCAGAATCGGCATGATTTGTCACAAGTCGAGGCGACATGCCGAGCCCATCGAGAACTTTTCTATGTTAAGACGGGATGTTACGTCTAACCATCCGCAGAGTCATAGCAATGCGGCTGCTGTTTGTACTTGACATCAAAGAGCTGATAGGGTCAAATTCCGGTGAAAAGATGAACCAGGGGGGATATCCATGAAAAAGCCATTATCCTTGTTTGTTGGCGCTGCCTTTTTAGCGATGAGTTTGCTAGCTCCGACAAATCGCAGCCTTGCTGAAGAAGCAACTCAGGATGCCGCTAGTCAGCCAAGAAGACCGGGCTTTTTTCATATTCTTGGAAGCATCGTTTTTACTCCGGTCCATGTGGTGTATAAGACACTCACATGCGGCGCAACACAAGCGGCTGCCGCAGTGCCCTACATCACCACATTCGGAGTCGAAGGTCATTACGACGGCGGAACCAATGGGAGAGACATTGGCGAAACCGCTCGGCGCTCATGCACCGGCTCATGGATCGTGCGGCCGTCACAGGTTGCGCAAGACTACGGTGAATGATCCAACAGCGCTGTACCTGGACTGAGCAGGCCACCGAACTAATAGCGCTCATTTAAGGTTGATTCTCGATATTCTTGCGAGCGCTTCTTTGTTATTCGCTTCGCGCACACTCATGCGGCACTACTTTGGTTGACTCATCGCCCGGCTTTCGTTTATTACCTACGCTAGCAGGTTGCTGAAAAATCCTCGCGGAGTCCTTCCGCCGGGCTCAGGACGAACGGACGGGAATTGGAGATCGTTTGAGATTTTCCGTTCATGCTGAAGTACTCGAAGCATTCCGAATTTATTAGCAACCTGCTAGGTGAGCTGGGCGCGAATTTTCCAAATATCGTCAAGGTTTGTCGAATG
>Ga0075421_100001722_pt1 | contig 25757 bp, 26 predicted proteins | sample SoiMetdeltSBSDD5_FD_75292 | JGI IMG/M metagenome (GOLD analysis project Ga0075421, IMG submission 75292) | Bulk soil microbial communities from a Populus tree surrounding site in Tennessee, USA - Soil MetaG P. deltoides SBSDD5 | ecosystem: Environmental > Terrestrial > Soil > Tree plantation... | reverse complement strand
CCCCTCCCTTGGTTGCCGGCGTGAGGCGCCGATGTGCAATTGCGAGGCGCTGAGTCTTGTCTTCTTTTACGCCATCGTAACGAGGCGTTCTGGGCTTTGCAAATGCCCCGTCAGTCGACTTTTGCCCCGGTGCGCCTGACGACATCGGCCCACTTCGCGATCTCGCGATGGACGAGCGCGGTGAACTGTTCGATCGTTCCGCCGACGAGCTCGTAACCGATGGCGCCGAGCTTCTCTTTTGCGCTCGCAGAGGCGAGCGCCCTGTTGATTTCGTTGTTCAGTCTCGTGACGATCGCTCTGGGCACACCGGTCGGCACGACCACACCGCTCCAGGTGATCACTTCGAAACCCGGTACACCGGCCTCCGAGATCGTGGGGAGCTCCGGCAAAACGGGAGATCGCTTGAGGCCCGTCACGCCCAATGCGCGCACGCGGCCCGCCTGCACGTGGGGAGTCATGGAGGCGAGATTATCGAACGTGAGGTGCACACGGCCTGCGATGACTTCGGTGATCGCGGCCTGTATGGCTTTGAACGGTACGTGAACCATCTGGGTGCCCGTCATGAACTTGAACATTTCCATCCCGACGTGCTGAGTCGAGCCGCTGCCGGACGACCCGAAGGAAAGTTTTCCCGGATTCGCCTTCGCGTAATCGACCAGGTCCTGAACGGACTTGATTGGGAGTGAAGGGTTGACAGTGAGTATGTGCATGCCGAAAACGAGCTGCACGACAGGCTGGAGATCCCTGTATGGGTCGTACTGGAGCTTCGTGACGCTCGGATTGACCGCGACGGCGGAGACCGGGCCATAAGCGATGGTGTATCCGTCTGGCGCGGCCCTCGCGAGCAGGTGAAGGCCGATCGCGCCGTTGGCACCGGCGCGATTGTCGACCACCACCTGCTGGCCCATCTGCTTCGAGAGCTCAGCGCCGACGACGCGCGCGATGATGTCAGGCGTTCCTCCGGGCGCGGACGGCACGATGAAGCGGATCGGACGTGACGGATACTCGGTCGTCGCGGCGCAGGATGGTGCCGCACAGGTCGAGAAAATGGCGGCAGCCGAAATGCAGATGAATGTGGCGGTCTTTGTCAATGCATGCCTCCTCCACAACGCAGTGCATCCTCGACGCACCGGACGTTCGCTCGAGCACGACCCCGGACAGAATAGGAGCACCCTCGCCGAAGTGCAACAGCGCGCACCGGCTGGAAAGGCGTCAAAATGCATACCGGCTTGGTTACTCACGGAGAAGAAATGAACATCACGATACTCGACGACTATCAAAACGTCGTGCGCACGCTCGATGCATTCAAGAAGCTCGAAGGCCATAACGTCACCATCTGGAACGACCACACCAAAGACGTGGATGTGCTCGCAGAGCGTCTGAAAGACGCCGAAGCGCTCGTTCTCATTCGCGAGCGCACGCCGATACGCGCGCCGCTCATCGCGCGGCTGCCGAAGCTGAAGATCGTCAGCCAGCGCAGCGTCTACCCGCACATCGACGTCGATGCGCTGACCGAGCGCGGCATCGTGCTCTCGTCCGATCTTCATCCCGGCAAGCCGTCGTATGCGACGGCGGAGCTCACGTGGGGGCTCGTCATCGCGGCCATGCGGCGCATTCCGCAGGAAGTCGCAGCCCTGAAAGCCGGCCGGTGGCAATCGTCGGTCGGGGTCGGCCTGCGCGGACGTAATCTCGGCATCTACGGCTACGGCCGGATTGGCGCCGTGGTCGCGGGTTATGGCCGGGCCTTCGGGATGAACGTGACGGTGTGGGGCCGCGAAAGCTCCGCAGAACGTGCGCGGGCCGACGGTTATGCGGTCGCTGCGAACCGTGAAGCGTTCTTCGAGCAATCCGACGTGATCTCGCTGCACCTGCGGCTCCGTGCGGAAACGCGCGGCATCGTCACCGCGGAAGATCTCGCGCGCATGAAGCCGAGCGCGCTCATCGTGAATACGAGCAGGGCAGGCCTGATCGCGCCCGGCGCGCTGGTGGAGGCGCTCAAGAAAGGTCGCCCGGGCATGGCGGCGGTTGACGTGTTCGAGGACGAGCCTGTGCTGGGCGCGAATCACCCGCTCATTCACATGGACAACGTGGTGGCGACGCCGCACCTCGGCTACGTCGAGCTCAACGGCTACGAGTCACAGTTTTCCTCGACTTTCGATCAGGTCCTCGCGTTCGCCGCGGGGAAACCGGTCAATGTCATCAATCCCGATGCCTTGCGCGTTAAATCGCGTTAGACTTTGCCGCCCCAAAGGGGCGATGCACTCATAACAACGGAGGAAAGCTCATGTGGCGCGGCATTCGTTGCTCCACCGCGGTTGGTTTTGGAGCACTCTTCATTGCCGCGTCCGCCGGAGCGGCGACGACGGAAGCGGCAGGCGCTTATCCGAACAGACCCGTGCGATGGGTGGTGCCGTTCACGCCCGGCGCGTCGAACGATATCATCGCGCGGCTCGTCGGGCAGAAGTTGACCGACGCGTGGGGCCAGCAGTTCGTGATCGACAACAGGCCCGGCGCGGGCGGCTCGCTCGGCGCCGATACGGTGGCGAAAGCCGTGCCGGATGGCTACACGCTGTTGCTTGCGAATCCGGGCCCGAGCGTGAACACCCCGCTCTTGCTGAAGAAGCCGCTCTACAAAGTCGAAGATTTCACGAACATCGTTTTCATCGGCTATGCGCCGCTGCTCATCCTCGCGAACCCGAAGTTTCCCGCGAGCAATCCGAAAGAGCTGGTCGCGTACGCAAAAGCGAATCCCGGTAAAGTGAGCTGGGGGTCGTCGGGCAACGGCAGCAGCCTGCACATCGGTCTTGCGCTTTTCCAGGCGGCGACCGGGGTCGATGTCGTGCACGTGCCGTACAAAGGCTCGGGTCCCGCGATGGCCGACACGATGGGCGGTCAGATTCATGTCATGCACACGACGACCGTCACTGCGGAGACGCAGATCAAAGCGGGCCGCGTGAAAGTGCTGGGTCTCGCGAGCGCGAAGCGCAGTCCGCTGCTGCCTGATGTGCCGACGCTCGCCGAGTCGGGGATCAAGGATGCCGAAGCGATCGTCTGGTTCGGCATGGCCGGCCCACCGAAACTCCCGCGTGCGATCGTCGACCGGCTGAACGCGCAGGTGAACAGGACACTCGCGCTGCCCGACGTGAAGCAACGGCTCGATCAGCTCGGTCTCGAAGTGGCGGGCGGCAAGCCCGAAGACTTCGAGGCGTTCGTCAGGCAGGAGGCGGCGAAGGTTTCCCGCCTCGTCAAAGCCGGTTTACTCAAGGTGGAATAACAGGAGGGATTCATGAAAGGTTATGCCCGTATTACATGTGCTTTCGCCGTGCTCGCCGCTCTCGGGCACGCGAGCAGTGCGCTCGCCGCCTCGGCACCGCCCGCGCAGAATGGTTATCCGACGAAACCCGTGCGGCTGATCGTCGCGTTTCCGCCGGGCGGCTCGACCGACATCATTGCTCGGCTGGTCGGGCAGCGGCTTTCGGAGCGGCTCGGCCAACAGGTCATCATCGATAACCGCGGCGGCGCAGGCGGCACGATCGGAACGGAGCTCGCTGCGCGTGCGACCCCCGACGGGTATACGCTCACGATGGGCACGACGAGCACGCATGTCATTGCACCGGCTGCGTATTCGAATCTGAAATACGATCCCATCAAGGACTTTGCGCCGATCACGCTGGTCGCATCCACGCCGTATCTTCTGGTGCTCAATCCCGGCGTCAAGGCGAACTCGCTCAAGGAATTCGTCGCACTCGTGAAGGCGAGCCCCGGAAAATGGAACTACGCCTCGGCCGGCACCGGCTCGACCACTCACCTCGCGATGGAGATGCTGAAGTCCGCGGCCGGTTTGGACATCACGCACGTGCCTTACAACGGCAACGGACCTGCCGGCACCGCGGTTCTTGGTGGTCAGGTTCAGGCACTTTTCGGAAGCATGCCGGCGGTATTGCCGCACGCGAAATCCGGGAAGGTGCGGCCGATCGCGGTCGGCACCGCCAAGCGCTCGCCGGCGCTGCCGGATGTGCCCACCGTTGCGGAGTCGGGCTATCCGGGATTCGAAGTGTCGCTGTGGCTGGGTTTCTTTGCCCCGAAAGGCACGCCGATCGCGATCGTCAACCGGCTCCACAGCGAGCTCGTGAAAATCGCGCTTTCGCCCGAGATGAAAGAGCAGTTCGAACGAAACGGTGCAGAGTCGGCGCACAACGCAAGCTCGATCGAGCTCGAGCGGCTGATCAAAGCTGAAATCGCGAAGTACTCGAAGGTCATCAAGGCGGCTAACATCAAGCTCGATTGAGAGGGCAGGGTGCGCTGCGAGCGCACCGTCCAGCCAAAACGGCCTGCATTCATGCAGGCCGTTTTGTTTCCGGCGGCATGCGGTTTGCATTCGGCGCGCCATGGCAGCCCGCTCGAACGGCGTCACCCCGTCCTACACCCGTCGCGTCGTCGTGGCGGTGGCGATCGCCGCCTCCGCAGTCCTGCTGGTGCTTGCCATCTGGGCTGCTTCCCACATGCTGCTCCTCATCTTTGGCGGCATATTGCTCGCAATACTCCTGCGCGGTCTCGGGGAGCTGCTGACCGAGCACACCGGCATACCCGAAAAATGGTCCATCTGGATAGTGCTGCTCGCGCTCGGAGCAATACTCGGCTTCGGCGGCTGGTACCTGTCAGGGGAAATAGCAGGGCAGTTCGACGCGCTCGGGCGCAGCCTCACTAAACTGTGGGGTGAGCTGCGCACCCAGCTCGAAAAATACGGCTGGGGTCAGCAGGTGCTCGCGGTGCTCGGCGATCCGCAGATTTCCGCGGAACGTGTCGGTGCGCTCGGGAAGCTGTTTGGCGCCGTGCTCGGCAGCGTGTCCGGCCTCATCATCAGCGTCTTCGTCGGGCTCTACGTCGCAGCCGACCCACGTCTGTACCGGCACGGCTTCCTCCGGCTTGTTCCGATCGGCTATCGCCCACGTGCCAAAGAAATTCTCGACGACCTGCACGACACGCTGCGCTCGTGGCTGACGGGCACGCTCGTGATCATGATTTGTGTCGCCGTAATGACGACGACCGGTCTGTGGCTCCTCGGTATTCCGCTTGCGCTCGCGCTCGGCCTCATCGCGTTCGTCCTGGAGTTCGTGCCGTACGTAGGACCGATCGTGGCTGCCATACCCGCCGTGCTGGTTGCATCGACCGTCGGCAGCCGCGAAGCTTTCTACGTCGTGATGCTCTACTGGGCGATCCAGTCGATCGAAGGCTATCTGCTCTCGCCGCTCGTCTACCAGAAAAGCGTCGACATACCGCCGATGCTCACGATCAGCGCGCAGGTGGTGCTCGGAACGCTGCTCGGCGTGATCGGCGTAATATTCGCGACACCGCTCACGGCATGCGCCATGGTGATCGTCCAGCGCATCTACGTCGAAGATACGCTTGGCGATCGCCTCGAACGCCCGGTCAAAACCTGAAGACTGCGCCAGCTGCCAGATCATGTCGACGATGATCCCTTCGTGCGTCGCGCGATAGATCTCATCTGAGGGTGTACAGATAAGCTGCCATATCGCGCGCGTCGCGGTCGCTGACGCCGAGGTTGGGCATGGCGGTGCCAGGATGTACCTGCTGAGGCGAGCGGAGCCAGCGGATCATATTGTCCGGCGTGTTCGGGATGACGCCCGCCAGGTACTGACGCGCGGCGATGCGGTCCAACGGAGGTCCGACCGGCGCCTGCTCTCCTACGACACCGGGGATGCGATGGCATGTCGTGCAGGCGTATTGCTCGAGCGCGAGTTTGCCGCGTTCCGGATCCGATGTTTTCCGTGGCTCGTCCGCAGTCGGGAATGATGGACGCGTTTCGCCATTGACGCGCAGGGCGTATTGCTCCGGCGAGATGAGCGGAAGCTCGCGCAAAAAAGCGACGACCGCCCAGAGATCGCGATCCGACAGCCGGAACTCCCATGCGGGCATGCCCGTCATCTTGATGCCGTTCTTGATGACCCAGTAAAGCTCCGCGCTCGTGCGTTCGCGCGCAGCGTGCGCGAGGTTCTTCGGCACCGGCGTAAGGCCGAGGGCGAATAGCTGCGGCGGGAAACCGGGTGCGCCATGGCACTGCGTGCACTGCGCGTGGTAAAGCGCCAGCCCACGATCGACTAGCGCTGGATCGGTGAGTGGCGGCGGCTCGATTCTGCGTGCGCGTCGCTCGATCGATTCGCGCAAACCGGTCTGCAGCAACCAGAACGTCGGCCGAAAATGCTGGTGCGTTGCTGCGACGTTATAGAAGCCCGCATAAAGCGCGACCGCACCGACGATGAGCGCTCCGGCAAAGAGGCCGATCAGCACCAGCATGAGCGTTTGAAGTTGAACGCGCATCGACGTCGTCGCTCATCTCAGACGATAAAGGTACGCCACCATGTCCTGAGCGTGCCCCTCCGTAACCTGCAGATTCGGCATCGCCGTGCGTGGATCTATTTCCCGCGGGGCACGTATCCATCGCGCCATGTTCTGCGGCGTGTTCGGCAGCACGCCTGCGAGGTATACGCGCTTCGAGATCGCATCGAGCGGCGGGCCCACGTTACCTTTGGCTGCGGCTACGCCCGGAATCGAGTGACACGAGCCGCACCCGTACTGGCGTAGCAATAGCTTGCCGTTTTCGGCATTGCCGGTGACGCCTGAGGGTAATTGCGCTCCGCGTTCGCAGCCAACGACGCTCACGCAGAGCAGGGCGGCTGCACACGTGACCACAAAATCGCTCCGAGACATCCGGAATCCCTTGTAAGTCATCCGCACGACGGCAGGATGAACCAAGCCGCCAGTCCTTCCCACACGATCGCGAGCGACGCAAGCCCCGCGACACCGGCGGTCATCCAGGTTTCGAACGATTCGACCCCGCTGCGCAGCGCGCGCCGTGCAATCGCCAACGCCGCGACAAGCGCAAGGGTCGTTGCGCCGAGCACTCCGGACGTGACGAGACTCATCCCCAACACTTTGAGGTCCGCATAGCCGCGCGCGCATGCAAGCGCAGCGAACCCATAGATGACGGTGAAATGAATTGCCCAGATGATCGCGCCCGACCAGATACGCAAGGCAATTCGGGTGAACGGGGTCGTATGCACGATCACGGGACGAACCGCGGAAAGCCGTGGACGAGCAAGAGACCGGTGAGGCCCTGCGCTACGGTGTAATGCCACAGGAGCATCGTGTTGTCGAAGGTTACCCGCCGTGCGCGGTCGAGCAGTCCCGCCCGTGCGCGCGCCAGCGTATAGAACGCCATGAACACGACGACGGCTACATAAATCGCCTGCAGCCCGAAAGCCGTATACACGATCGCACCATAGCTCGTCGCACTCGGGGAAAGTCCTGTTTGCCAGACCGCGTAGGCGTCGACAGTGCTCGCACAGACGAGTAAGAGGACGCCCGCGGCGAGCGCTGTCAGCGCACGGCCACGCGCGTCGCGGGAGAGAGCGGCGCTCGCATATGCGACGCTCGCGCTGCTCAGCAGCAGGAGGAGCGCCGCCGCGCCGGCATAGCCGATGTCAGGCAGAGCATCGGCTGGCGGCCATACTTCTGGAGATACGGTCCAGAGATACAGGTACGAAAAGACGGCCGAGGCAAAAAGCGCCCCGGAGACAAGTATCAGCACGATCATCGCCGACCACGATTGCGACGATGGACCGGTCACGTAAACCGGCACCGTGATACCGCCGCCGATCGGCACTGGCGGATGCGATGGCCCCGGGTCGAGCTCCCATGCCCAGTGCACGAGAGCCGCAATTGCGATGACGGCGCACACGAGGGCGGCCGGAATGAGCTTCACCGTCAGCAAAAGGAAACAGGCCGCAGTAAACAAGGCAGCGGTGACCGGCGCCCACCCGTAGTACGGCATCTGCAAAATCCACTGCGGCTTCGCATCGATCGCGCTCGTAATCAGCGTTTCGCGTCCGCCCGTCGGCGCGCCCGGCAGATAGTAGCGGCCTGCCTCCACGTCTTTCGCGAGATTCGGCTGGTCCCAGAGCGGCTCGCGACTCGTCACGATCGGAATACTGCGGTTCGCGTAATAGCCGTTGGGCAACCATTCGAGAGTCCCTGCATTCCAGACATTCCCGGCGTGGTTCTCGAAGGACAATCGGAACCTACGCGCGACGTCGACGATGAAGAGCAGCACACCCGCGGCAATCAGGAAAGCGCCGAGGGTGGAAACAAGGTTGAGTGTGTCCCAGCCCAGCCCGGGAGCATAGGTATAGACGCGACGGGGCATGCCTGCGAGCCCTGTGACGTGCATCGGAAAAAATGTGACGTTGAAGCCGATGAACACCAGGCCGAAGACCCAGCGGCCCACGCGTTCCGAGAGCGCGTTTCGGCTTACGGCTGGCGTCCAGTAGTAGAAAGCCGCGAACAGCGGGAACACCAGACCGCCGAACAGCACGTAGTGCAGGTGCGCCACGATGAAATACGTATCGTGCGCCTGCCAGTCGAATGGCACCACGGCGACCATCACGCCGGTGAGCCCACCCAGGACGAACGTGAACAGAAAACCCAGTATGAAAAGCGCAGGCGTTTTCATTTGCGTGCGGCCTGCCGCAAAAGTCGCGATCCACGAAAAAACCTGGATCGCGCTCGGTATCGCGACCGCCATGCTCGCGGCGGAGAAAAATGCGAGCGACAGTCGCGGTATGCCGGTCGCGAACATATGATGCACCCACAGGCCGAAGGCGAGAAACGCGCTGCCGATGAGCGCGAGCACGACGAGCCTGTAGCCGACGAGCGGCTTGCCTGCCATCGTAGGAACGATCATCGAGACCATCCCGGCCGCCGGCAGAAAAATAATGTAGACCTCGGGATGACCGAAAAACCAGAACAGGTGCTGCCACAGCAGTGGATCGCCACCTCGGGCCGGAGAGAAGAACGGCCAGTCGAAAGCGCGCTCGAGCTCGAGCAGTGCCGTCGCAAGAATGATTGCCGGGAACGCGAACACCACCATCACCGCGAAAACGAGCATCGCCCAGGCGAATATCGGCATGCGTTCGAGCGTCATCCCCGGAGCCCGGGTCCGCAGCACCCCCACGATGATCTCCACCGCTCCCGCGATCGCGGAGATCTCGATGAAGCCGATGCCGAGCAGCCAGAAGTCTTCGGCGATCCCGGGTGAATAGGTCGTCGTAGTGAGCGGCGGGTACATGAACCAGCCGCCTTGCGGCGCGAGTCCGAAGAAAAGGCTGCAGAAGAAAGAGATGCCGCCGAAGAAATAGGCCCAGAAGGCAAAAGCGGACAACCGCGGAAAAGGAAGATCGCGCGCGCCGAGCATGTTCGGAAGCAGCAGCACGGCCACGGCCTCGACGACAGGCACGGCGAAAAGAAACATCATGATCGTGCCGTGCATCGTGAAAAGCTGGTTGTAGACGTTCGGTCCGAGGAAGTTGTTTTCCGGCAGGGCGAGCTGGGTGCGCATCAACAACGCGAGCACGCCGGCGAGCACGAAGAAGAGAAAAGCCGTGCCGATGTAAAACACGCCGATGTACGTGTTGTTGATGGCGGTGACGAGCCTGAAGCCTCTTGGCGGTTGCCAGATACGGCGCAGTGCCTCGAGCTCGCCGGGCGGACGCGGCAGCGAGTTGGGAAGGGAGGAGGGCAGCGGGGCCGGTCCCGAGTCCGCCGCCATCTATTTGAGGCTCTCGAGATACGCAGCGAGCGCCCGCAACTCTTCGCCGGAAAATATGTTCATCGACGGCATCAGATTTCCAGGCTTCATGTCCTGACTGGCGCTCACCCATGCCGCGAGCGTTCCGCGATTGTTCGGCAGGATACCGGCAGCAATGGAGATGCGGCTGCCAACGTGCGTGAGATCGGGTCCGAGCGTGCCTCTCGCGTCGGTGCCGCGCACGGTGTGGCAGGTGACACAATGCGACATGAAAAGCGCCTGACCCTGGGCCGTCAACGCATCCTGCGCGGCGCTCGCGGGGCTGCGCTGACTCGCGCGCCAGCCTTCGAAGTCTTCGGGTCTTTCAGCAACGACGTAGAAAGCCATCTTCGCATGAGGTCCGCCGCAGTATTCGGTGCACTGTCCACGAAAGACGCCGGGTGCGTGCGCGTGCAGCCTGAGACGATTGACGCGCCCCGGAATCATGTCGAGCTTGCCTGCCAGATTGGGCACGGCGAAGCTGTGGATCACGTCGACACTTTCCAGCCTCAACTCCACGGGCACACCGGCCGGTATGCGGATCTCGTTCGCCGTGACGAAGTCGAGCCCGCCCTGGCTATCGAGATAGTGCACGCGCCACCACCACTGGTGGCCGATCACTGCAATCCGCACAGCGGGCTCGCCCCCGCGCTTCCCGATCGAAGCTTCGACGACGACCGTGTAGATCAGCAGCGCGGTGAGCACGACGATCGGAAAGACGACAGCGCTGCCGATGACGAAACGCCGCTTTGCGGCCCACGCGCGGCGTTCGAGAGGCGCCCATAGCGCAAATGCCGCGATGGCCAGCACTGCGAGCAGAATTGCAGTTCCTCCGCCGATCAGGATCCACGTGAGGTGCGCGATCGCTTCCGCGTCCGGGCCTCGAGGATGCAAGGCCGATTGAATGCCTGGGGCAAGATCCAACGCGAACCTCTGGGGAGCGGAATGCACGCTTTACGCAAGGCCCGTGCCCGCGCGCGGCTGCAGTCCGCGCGATGGCATGAACTCTGCAGCGGGCGGCGCCGGCGGCGACGCCTCGCTTCCTGGCGGCTATCCTGTAAGCATATGGCATTGAAGCACATCCGAATACCGCTCTGTGCACCATGCGTGCTGTTGATCTGGCCGGAGGTGGCATTCGCCCATACGGCAGTGGAGGCGGCTTCCGCTCGGGACGCGGGCGTCTCCGCGGTAGATGCGTTTGGGGCTTTGCTGCTCGCGCTGGTCGCTGTCGCGTATGGCGTCGGCCAGTGGCGGCTCGCGCAGCGCGCACGTGTTCGGCGTAAGCGCTTTTCGGCGTGCTTCTGGGCGGGATGGGTCACGCTCGCATTCGCGCTCGGTCCGCCGCTCGACGCTTGGTCAAGCGTGTCTTTCGCGGCACACATGGCGCAGCACGAACTCATGATGCTCGTCGCAGCGCCGCTCCTCGTCGTTGCGCGGCCGCTCGGCACGCTCGTCTGGGGTTTGCCGAATTCCGTCGGGGCACTCCTCACTTCACGCGCCTTGAGACGTATCGGCGGCTGGCTCGCGGTGCCGATCGTCGCGTGGATCCTGCACGCGGCGGTGCTATGGGGTTGGCATGTTCCGAGCGCGTTCGAGGCGGGGCTGCACAGCGTCACGGTGCACTGGCTGCAGCACGCGAGCTTTTTCGGCGCAGCCGTTATCTACTGGTGGTCGGTTTTCTCGAGCAGTGCCGGGGCGGAAAGAAAAGGCCTCGCGCTGGTCTCGGTTTTCACGACCGCTATTCACACCGCGGTGCTCGGGATGTTGCTCACGTTCTCGACACGGGTCTGGTATCCGACGTATGCACGGACGCAGAACGCATGGGGGCTCACCGCTGTCGAGGATCAGCAGCTCGGCGGCCTCATCATGTGGGTGCCGGGTGGAACGGTGTTTATCGTCGCCGCGCTCGCGGTGGCGGCACTGTGGCTCAAGCAGTCGGAGCTGCGAACCGCGCGCGGTTAGTGCAATTCGATGACGACCCCTTCGTGCGCGCGCAGCGCAAACTCGCTGTGCGTCTTTTCCCCGGCGCGGTCGAGCTGTGTGGAGAGGAGCACGGCACCGGGTCTCGGTAGCCGCACGAGCTCGGGGCTGCGACCGAAGTTGAGCAGGATCGCGAGCCTCTCGTCATCGCCGGCGCGCTCGTAAAGCATGACGTTACCTGCGCAAAACACCTGGTGGTACGAGCCGGTGTTGAGCGCACGGCGCTGGTGGCGCAATCGGATCAGTTGCCGATAGAAATTGAGGATCGACGTCGGATCGGCTGACAACGCTTTGACGTTGCGCGCGTGGAAGTTCTCGGCGACCGGCAGCCAGGGCCCGCCCACCGTGAAACCTGCATTTGGCGAATCGTCCCACTGCATCGGAGTGCGTTGCGGGTCGCGCCCGAGACCGAGTCCCGGCTGGTTCTTCTCGTACGGGTCCTGGATCCGGTCAGGCGGTATATGCACATCCTCCATGCCGATCTCGTCGCCGTAGTACAGCGTGGGTGTGCCGCGCAGCGTGAGGAGCAGCATCGCCGCAACGCGTGCCTGCGCGGGGCCGATACGCGTGGCGATGCGGTGTTGATCGTGATTCCCGAGCACCCAGTTCGGCCACTCCTCCTCGGGGACGGCCTTGTCGTATTCGACGATCATGCGATCGATCTCGCATGCATTCCAGGGCGCTTGTATGAGCTGGAAATTGAACGGCAGATGCACGCCGGGCCGCTCGAGCCCGTAATAGGCGACGAGGCGTTCGACGGGGAGGTAGATCTCGCCGATCATGACGCGCTCGTCGTAGCTTTCGAAGACCTGCCGCATTTCGGCGACGAGCTCATGTATCTCGGGCCGGTCGGTGGTGTACAGCTCGAGGAGACGCCGGTGCTCGGAGTCACCGGGCTGATAGCCCGGATTCGGCGGGTTATCGCGGAACTGATCGTCTTTGATGAGATGCCAGAGCACGTCGATCCGGAAGCCGTCCACGCCGTGTTCGAGCCAGAAGCGGATCACGTTATACATCGCTTCCCGCACCTCGGGATTGCGCCAGTTCAGATCGGGTTGCGCTTTGAGAAATGCGTGATAGTAGTACTGCCCCGTGCGCTCGTCCCATTCCCAGCCGGATCCCCCGAACTGGCTCAGCCAGTTGTTGGGCGGGCCGCCGCCTGGCGCGGGATCGCGCCAGATGTACCAGTTGCGCCGTGGGTTATCGCGCGAGGACCGACTCTCCAGGAACCATGGGTGCTGGTCGGACGTGTGGTTCGGGACGAAATCGAGGATCAGCTTCAAACCTCGCCGCCGCACTTCTTCGATCAGACGATCGAAATCTTCGAGCGTCCCGAACGCCGGTGCGATGTTGCAGTAATCCGAGACGTCATAGCCGAAGTCGGCCATCGGCGAGGGGTAGATCGGAGAGATCCAGATGGCGTTCACGCCGAGCCATGTCAGGTAATCGAGGCGCTGACGAATACCGTTCAGATCGCCTTTGCCATCGCCGTTGCTGTCGTAGAAGGACAGCGGATAGATCTGGTAGACGATCCCGTGCTGCCACCAGAGGAAGTTGGTGCGCGAAGCGCGCAAGGTGTCCTGCAAAGCCACGGTCTGCTCTCGGGTCATTGCAGCGAACGAGCAAGCGCGATGCCATCCGCGCGTCACGTGGCGCGCGTGGGCGTGTCGGCGCGGCTATTGCAGTAGAGATGTGCCCGCTACCGCATTTTCCGGTCTTCTTCTTTCGCCTGCCGCATGGCTTCGGGCTCGAGCTCTTCCGCGCTGCGGTTCAGGCGGATGAAAACGCCCCATGCCACCATCAGGGCGGCTGCGGCAAAAGCCACGAGCGCCGCATAGGCCATGTTTTCCGGCATTTCGTGGCTGTATCGAAACACGAGCACGAGCGCCTCGATCGCCAGCGCGACGACGAGCACCACCATGAAGCGCGAAAGAAAACGGCGCACGCGTGTCGGTGCGCTCATGTGCACTTCGCGCTGCACTTCCTCCTCGATGATCGTCTGCCCGAGCTCGAGCGCTGCCAGCGCCACCGTCATCACCGCAAGGCTCTCCAGCACGGTATCGAGCCGCGCGTTGAGCGGCATGTCGCCGGGCGCGAGCCCGGCCCAGAGTTGAATACACGAGAAGGCAATCAGCGCGACGCCGCAGACAGCGAACAGAATCCCGACGACGAACTGCGCCACCGGAAAAATTGCGTGGACCACCCTTATCGGCTTCTTTTTTTGACTAGCCACGTGCGCGCTCCGCGTCGAATGGACGGTATGCTAACCCATTCCCTTCGGCACGGGCTTTGCAGCGGTAAGCCGTAATTACTGTGACAGGACATGGCCGGCAAAATGCGCACGCAGGGCGGTTCGGTGCCTCTCGACAGGTTCATCGAGCACGTCGCCCCGGAACACGTGATCGAGGGCATCGCGCCCGTTGACCCCACGCACAAGAGCGGGCCCGCGTGGGGCAAGCTTGTCGTCATTGCCGTGGTCGTCTTCGCGCTCACGCTGACCTGGCGCTACACGCCGCTCGCAGAGATCATCACCGCCGAGCGTGTGATCGAGTGGGCCCGCTCGGTGGGACATATCTGGTGGGCACCGCTGCTCGTGATTGCGGCCTACTCGCCGGCGGCTTTCATCATGTTTCCGCGGCCGCTCATCACGCTCTTCGCGGTGATCGCGTTCGGTCCCTGGTTGGGGTTCGCCACCGCGATCACGGGGATCGTTGGGGCTGCGCTTTCGACGTACTACGCAGGCCGCATACTGCCGCGACGGACGGTACGGCACCTCGCTGGCGCCAAACTCGATGAAATGAGCCATGTTCTCCGGCGGCGTGGTTTGCTCGCCGTCCTTGCCGTGCGCATCATTCCCGTCGCGCCGTTCGCGATCGAAGGCATGATCGCCGGTGCCATCCGCATCAAGGTATGGCACTACGTCGTGGGGACGATCCTTGGCATGGCGCCCGGGACGCTCACGACCACCGTTTTCGGAGACCAGTTCGCCACCGCGCTCGAGGATCCCTCGCGCATCAACTACTGGCTGGTGGCCGGCGTCGCGCTGCTGTTCGTCGTGCTGATTTATTTCGTGAGGCGGTGGTTCGCGAAGGAATATCGGGAGGGCCGCGAAACGCGACCGGTTCGGCGAACGGCGGCATGATCGTTTGCTGTACTGCCGATTGCGCCGCAGCGCGCCGTGCGGTGACCGGCACGGCGCGTCCGTCTACGACGGCTCACCTACTTTTTCCTGGCGGAAGATTTCCTGCTGCTCTTCCTGGATGTTGACTTCCTCGAGGGCGACTTCCTCGGGGACGATTTCTTTTTCGACGACTTCTTCGACGGGACCTTGCCGCCCTCCCGGCGTGCTTCGGACAGTCCAATCGCGATCGCCTGCTTGCGGCTTTTCACTTTCTTGCCCGAGCGGCCGCTTTTCAGCGTTCCCCGCTTGCGCTCGTGCATCGCCTTTTCCACCTTCTGCTGCGCTTTCCTGCCGTATTTAGCCATGCATACCTCCGCTGGATAAACGAGGCTCGCAGCCTCGCATCGCGGAGATTAGTACGCAGCGTGAACGTTGTCTACGTGTACGATGAAGCCGCGGACGAAGCGACACAGAATCGCTCCAAAGACACGACGGAGTTGTGCGCGGAACGCGATGCGCGTACCAACTCATCGAGCTTGATATGATCCCCCAGAGAAGCACGATGCCCAGCGCAAACGTAAACGCGAGCGGCTGCGCGGAATACCTGGCAGTAGCTCTCGCCGCTTCTGCAAACCAAGCGCGCAACTTCATCAGATGTCCTCCGAAAAAGTGTTCCGGGCTGCGATGCAGCGATGTTGCTAAAAAGCAACACCATGAGGCGCATATGCCTTTCGCAAAGCAGCTTATATATACAACTTAAAGCGTTTTCTTTTACTCTGCGTCTGGGCCGCAACGTAACACGAGGACAGGCTTAGCAAGGCGAGGGAGACAGGGAGAGAAAAGCAGCAATAAAGTCTTGTTCGGTGGCGCAGTACTAAAGTTCCAACGACAAAGCTGTGCCATGGATTCATAGCCGGGTCGCGCCCGGCTATTTTTTTGTGTTCGAAATACGCCGCGGCACGCGGCGTATTTATCGGGCTTTCTGGGCGGCGCGGATTACAAATACGTGGCGCCGAAACGCTTTCCCTGAGCGTTCGCGAGGCCGGGTTACGAGCGTGCCAGGCGACGATGATCGACCATCAGGCAGCGGTCCTGCACGACTTTCACGCCGGCGCGCGCGAGCTTCTCGGCGACCGCGTCATTGCGGATTCCGAGCTGCATCCACACCGATTTCGGCTTCTTGGCGAGGATGTCGTCGACGTGCGGCGGCACGTCTTCCGAGCGCCTGAACACGTTCACCATATCGACGCTGCCCGGGATGTCGGAAACCTTGCGGTATACAGGACGGCCCAGGATCTGTGTCACGTCGGGGTAATAGACCGGCACGGGGATCACATCGAAGCCTGACGACTGGAGATAGCTCGCGACGTAAAAAGCGGGCTGACCCGACTGTGCTTCAGTCTTGATGCCGAGCACGGCGATCGTCTTCGTATCCGCAAGCAGCGCCTTGAGGCGTGCTTCGTCCGTGATGAGGTTGTCTTTCCAGTCCATCGTCTGAGTTCCCAAATTCAGTCGAACCGCAGCATCCCGCAGCCGGGCTGCTGGAAGATGACGACGCCGCCGAGCGCTTCGGGCAGCGTAACCAGCACGTGGTCACGAGCAAAGTCCGCGCCGCCGTTTCCGGAACGCCGCATGTATTCGCGTGTTGCGGCGACGTCGCGTGTCTCGAGGGCGTAGCCGGCGATCCAGGGAAGCGCCGGCGGCGTAAGCCCGAGCGTGCGCTTCAACGCGACAGGTTCCACAAAAGAGAGGCTTCCACGCGCGGTCGCGATGTGGTGTGCGCCGCCCTCGGATGTGTACGGCCGTCCGGAGAACCGGCTGTAACGCCATGCTGCCTCGTCAGCGTTCTCAACGCACAGCAGCACCGCCGCGAGGCCGCGTGCGCCGTTGGCATGTGTGATCCAGCGCTCCTGCCAGACGAGCTCGGGGGTGTGGTGCCGGCAAAACTGGATGCGGCCTTCCGGCATGGTGCCGGGAGGTACGCGCACGACCGTAAAGCGCGCGGTGTTTTCGCCGGTTTCCGTGGAGATCGGGCGCTGCAGGGCCACGGGCGTCATCGGCTGGAACCCTTCGTGGGCCAGGCGCGCGTGGTCGATCTCCGGCGCGGCCGTACCGAACGCAATCAGGTGCACACCGATGTAGCGCCGGATCGCGGTCCGCAACTGATCGGCCACCGGCGTGGCGCCGGTCGGCGTCAGGAACTCCAGATACCCGGCTTCGAACATGACGCAGCGGTTGCCCGTGCCCGCCGGAACGAGCGGCCCTTGCGGCTGGAGACGATGGGATTGCGCTGAGAACGGCGTGAGCGTGAAACCGAGCTGCTCGAGCGCCGCGCTTGCAGCATCGCTGTCCGGTACGAAGTGCGCGACGTGATCGAGGTTGATCGATCCGCGCTGCGGCGCCTGATTCGCCGCGACGGCGTTAATATCCACGCGCCGGATCGATTGCGTTGTGCAGCGGTTTGCCGGAGCGCAGGCGCCCGAAATTCTCGAACCAGCGATCGAGGAGAGCATCCATATACCGCGGGCTGTCGCACGAAATATGGGGTGTGACGATGACGTTACGCGTCGTCCACCACGGCGAGCTCGGGGGCAGGGGTTCTTCGTCGAAGACGTCGAGCACGGCGCCGGCAAGCTCGCCACGCTCGAGTTTCTCGCGCAGCGCTGCATAATCCATGAGTGCCGCGCGGCCGATATTGACGACAGCGGCGTCGCGTTTGAGGAGAGCGAGGCGCCTCCGGTCGATCAATCCGCATGTCTCGGCCGTCGCTGGCGCCGTGAGTATCAGAAAGTCGGCGAGCGGCAGCGCCTCGTCGATCTGCGTTACCGCATAGGCTTTTTCCGCCGGCGCTTCCGCTTTGCCGCCGCGCGTAACGGCGATGACACGCAGCCCCAGCTTGTGCGCCGCGCGTCCGGCGCCCTGGCCGAGATCGCCGAACCCCACGACGACCGCGGTTTTCCCTGCGACCGGTGGCGTGAGGATCATTTTCCACAGGCGATCGCGCTGGTTCTGCAGCGTCTCGGCAAACCGCATGTGAAGGGCGAGGATGGCGAGGGTGCAGGAATCCTCGGCTTTTGCGCCGTGCGCACCGCGATTGTTAGTGAGCGTGGTGTGTGGCGGCAGCCAGCTCAGCGGGACCAGCGCATCGATGCCGGCACCCGTCGTCTGAATCCACTTCAGCCGCGGCGCGCGTTCGGCGAGCCGCTCCTTCGGCGGAAACTGGTTGATCATGAAGTCCGCGGTTTTCAGTGCCTCGTCGAGGATCTCGTCGTCCCAGCCGATCGTCACACGCAGCTGCTGCGCGAGCTCCGGGTGACGTTTGGCCGCTGCGTCCCAGAGCGCTTCGGTGAGTTTGAGATGCTCGGGACGCGTGCGGCGCGTCTCGAGATGGAGATGAAAAGTCATTTGATCTTCTTGGACCGCTCGTACGGCTCTGTCACGAACGCGTTATCCGGTGGGTCTTTCTTGACCGCGCCGGCAGCCTTCGCGATCTGGTGCAGCCGCTTGAGTGAAGCGACGTCGTGCGACTCGAACGAGGCCATGTAAGCGCCTTCCCACTGATTGGCATAGGCAAGCGCGTCATCCGGCTTCATGTTCGCGCTTTTCTGGAGTATTTCGGCGACGCGCTGCGGATTCTTCGCGCCGAACTCGAGCGCTTTGCGGACCCCGGCGATGAACTGCGCGACGGCCTGCGGCTGTTTTGCGAGGTAATCGTTGTGCACGATCGTGACGGCGAGTATGGGTGCGGCATTCGATTTCGTGAGTTTTTTCCATTCGTCCACGATGCTCGCGAGCCGCCGGGGTTTCACTTCCTCGATCTGAGCGATCGTTACAGACCGGATCGCCGCGGCGTCGATTTCCTTCTGCGTCAGGAACTGCGCAAGGCGCCCTTCATTGCCGGGCACGACGCTGTAGTCTCCGGATTTCAGGCCATAGTTGTTTTCCAGGATCGCGCTCGTGATCGCGTGCGTGGCGCTTCCCGGCGGCGACATGCCGACTTTCCTGCCCTTCAACTCGGCCGGAGATTTCAACGCCGAGTTGGGCAGCACGACGAGCTGGCCTTCCAGTATTTGAGTGGCGAGGACGATCTTGACCGGTACGCCGTCGCCCGCGATCTGCATCGAGGCCGTCGAAGGTGCGGCGAAGGCGAGATCGATGCCATGCGAAACGATGGCCCGCGTGGGGCCGTTCACTTCAGCGAACTTCACCCACTCGACGTCGAGACCCTCTTTCTCCGCGAACTTCATCTGTTCCATGACGGCACCGAAGCCGAGGCTGAAACCGCTCGTCCAGTAGCCGACTTTGATTTTCTGCGCGGTTGCGGGAGCGCTCCCCAGCGCAGTGGCAAACGCTGTCGCGAAAAACACCGTACGTAAAAGCCGATTCACACGAATCTCCTAAAGGGCGGTGGGTCTGCGACCCAGCCTGCGATTATCATCACTCCTCAGATCAATGCCCGCAGGCGCTGTATATAGCGCGTTACTTCGGGCATCGTCGCGTCCCGCGGCCGCGCAAGCTCGACATCGACCTGCTCGCGAACGCGGCCGGGGCGCGGCGTCATCACCACGACGCGGTCCGCAAGGACGACCGCTTCCTCCACGTCATGGGTGACGAACACGATCGTCATTTTTTTCAGCTTGTGTATACGCAGAAGCTCGGTGTGCATGAGAGCCCGGGTCTGCGCGTCGAGCCGTGAAAACGGCTCGTCCATGAGCAGTATGCAAGGCTCCAGCACGAGACTCCGCGCGAGCGCGACACGACTTCGCATGCCGCCCGAAAGCTGGTACGGAAAAGCATTCTCGAATCCGTTGAGACCGACGAGCTCGAGCGTTGCCGTTGCCCGTCGCTCACGTTCCGCGCGCGCAATCCCGCCCGCTTCGAGTGCAAACTCGACGTTGCGCAGCGCCGTGCGCCAGGGTAGCAGCCGATCTTCCTGGAACATGTAGCTCACGCTGCGCCAGTCGTCGAACTCGTCGGTGGGTACGCCGTTGATCCAGAGCCGCCCGCGATCCGCTTTCACGATGCCGGAGATGATGTTGAGCAGCGTGCTCTTGCCGGAACCGGACGCGCCGAGAATGGCCACGATTTCGTGCTCGCCGACCGCGAGCTGGATGTCCTGCAGGACCTGAAGCCGCTGAGCTCCGCCGGAGTCGAACCACTTGCTGACACCCGCAACCGCGATCGCGGGGTCTCGCGTGGCGCTCTGCAAACGGCCCTGCGTGGACGTGGCGGCGTCCATCATGCGTTCTTGACCGGCGGCTTGGCGGCGAATGGCGAGCCGCGAACGCACAGACGCCCGCGCGGATCCTGCCAGAGCTTTTCGTCTTCGTGCAGCTTGCCGAGAGCACGCGCGACGACGACGAATGGATAGTTACTGAATTTTTCCGCGACTTCGGAATAGTAGAACGGCGTTTTCTCGATCACGCCCAGAATCTCCTGCGCGAGCGCGGAGACGGTCCGATCGTCCGCGGTGACGCGGGCGGGAGCGCGGTCGGCCTTCCCCGCCAGATAGTCCGCGATCTTGGCGGTATCGGCGTAGGCGTATGCAATGCGCTCGAAGCGTTCGTGCGGCACGCCTTCGGGTATGGTCGCGTCGACGCCCACTTTCGCGCCCACGGGTACTACACCCGGCGGCATCACCGGAAGACTCGGGTCGAGAGGCTTCGCGCGAGCACCCGGGACGACGAATACGTCGCGGTCGGCCTGCACGCGCGTGGCGATCGCCCATTCGACATCCATCGGATCGAACACGTCGATGTCGTCGTCCACGACGACGACGTGTTTCAGGTCCATCACGGAAAGCGCGGCAAGGAGCGCGTTCTTGCCTTCGCCGGCCTGCTTCCTGACGGAGATCACGGCATGCCAGAACGCACAGCCGCCGAGCGTCACGTTGATCGCTTTCACCTGAATGCCCGCGTTCTTGAGCGCTGCACGTATAGCCGCATAGCGTGTCGGGGCCGCGAGCCATGTGTTCTCCCATGGCATGTGCAGCGCGTAGTACACGGCGTCTTCGCGCATCGTGATCGCTTTGATGCGTACCACCGGATTCCAGTGAAGCCCGCCCATCAGGCGCGTGAACTCGCCAAAGCGGCCTTCGGGGTTGGTCCAGCCAGTCGGCAAAATTTCGCCTTCGAGCACGATTTCCGCGTCGGCGATGCAGGGCAGATCGACGGTCTCGCACTGCGCGAGCTCGACGGGCTCGCCCCGAATCCCGCCGGAGATCGCCATTTCGTCGACGCCTATCGGCGCGCGAAAACCGGCGCCCATGATTTCGATGGGATGCGTGCCGAGCGAAATGGAAATCGGGCAGGGCCGGCCCGCTTCGAATGCCCGCTGCGCGAACATGCGCATATTGTTCGGCGTCACGATATCGATTCCGGTGAGATTCTTCTCTTTCACCATGAAGCGGTAGACGCCGGAGTTGAGGCCATATTCCGGATCTTTCGCGATGACGACGCCGGCCGTGATCATCGGCCCGCCGTCATACACCGAAGACATCGGGATCGGCAGCTTGAAGAGATCGACGTCGGGGCCGACTTTGATGACCTGTTTGTGCCGCGCGGTCTCGACGTAGCGCGGCGGGATCGGATGGTCGATGCCTTGCCGGAGCTTCATCTCGATTTCCGAATATTCGCTGCAGCCCATGCCCATGATCGAGCGTTCGCGAGTGCGAATGATTCCGGAAACGGCCGGCATGTCGTAGCCGATCACGTCGTGGAAGAAAAGCGCTTTGTCGGACTGATCGACGAGCGTCGCGATGTGGCGGATGTCGACGGGCTGCTTCACGTCGACGAGCTCCCCTGCGTCGCGGAGACGGCCGAGAAACTCGCGGAAGTTTTCTTTCATCAGCTACCTTTCGTAAACTGGAAGCGGTGTCGGTACGTCGTGGAGTGCGGCAGCGACGCACCGCGGGTCGATGCGCTGTCAGCGCACCTGGCGTGGCGTTAACGCGTTACTCGTCACCCGTCACTGGTCTTTCAGGACATCGCTCCTGATCCCCTGCCACCGCCTGATCTTGGCGTGCTGAAAACCGAAAAGATCGAGCACGCGCGCAACCGTGTGGTTCACGAGATCGTCGATTGTTTTCGCGCCGCTGTAGAACGCAGGGACGGGAGGAAATATCACGCCGCCCATCTCGGTGACCGCCGCCATGTTGCGCAAGTGCGCAAGGTTGAGCGGCGCCTCACGCGTGATGAGCACGAGCCGCCGACGCTCTTTCAGAACGACGTCGGCCGCGCGCGTGATGAGATTGTCGGAGAACGCATGCGCGACGCCCGCAAGCGTTTTCATCGAGCATGGCGCGATGACCATGCCTTCCGTGATGAACGAACCGCTCGCCACGGAGGCGCCGACGTCCCGCACGTTGTGAACCACGTCGGCAAGCTTCTGGACGTCTTTCCGCGCGAGCCGGTATTCCTGCCATACGTTCAGCATTCCGGCATCGGAGACGACGAGATGCGTCTCCCAGCCGCCTGCGGCGCGCAGCACTTCGAGTATGCGCAAACCGTAAATCGATCCCGTTGCGCCCGTCATACCCACGATCAGGCGCTTTTTCGATGAGTCGCCGCGCTTCTTCACGCGATCGCCGCTTCTTTTTTCCACCTGAAGAGATGGTTTTCGAGCGGTCTGAGCACGCCCATTTCGAGCACGGCCATCATTACCACCAGCGCGATCGTCCATGCAAATACCTGGTCAGTCTGTATGAGGTCGGCAGCCTGTCGGAGCCGATATCCTACACCGCTCGACGATCCGAGCGTCTCCGCGACGAGCGACACGCGCCAGCCGAAGCCGAAAGCGAGGCGCGCCCCGGAGAAGAAGTAGGGCAGGATGGTCGGCAGGTAGATCTTCACCATGACCTTCCGCTGCGGCATGCGAAGCGTATGAGCGAGCTCGATGAAATCCGCATTGACGGTGCGCGTGCCCTGCCACACGTTGGTGATGATGAGCGGCATCGCGGTCATGAAAACTACGAAGACCGTGGTCGCGTTCGATACGCCGAACCAGATGATCGCGAAGATCGCCCAGATCGCCGATGAGACGGTGTTCATGACCGGGATCACGGGCTCGAAGAATTCGCCCAGGCGCTTGTGCGCACCGAGCAATATGCCCAGCGGAAGCCCGATCAGCGTCGCCAGGACGAATCCTGCTGCGACGCGGGCCAGCGTGATCGCGAGGTTGTGCCAGAGGTCCCCGTTCGCCGATATCGTGTGCAGCGCCTCGAAGACGCGCGGCGGCCCCGGTAGAACGAAGTGCGGCATCGGCAGTGAGGCGAGCCACCATATGGCGATCAGAATGACGACGAGCGCCACGCGTTGCGCGACGAGGTCCGCGCGCCATTTGCGAGCCGGCGCCGTGGCGTGAATCTGCTGTTCTAGGACTGTGGGCACTGTGCGCGGTTCACTTCGGGCTCGCCGTGAAATACGTGCCCCGACCACTCGCTACGAGCGCCCCGTCCTTGTCATAGACGTATGCCTCCGCGGTCGAATACTGGCTGCCCATGCGCACGACGCGTGATTTGGCGGTGAGATCGCCAGGCATGGCGGCCTTGTGATAATCGACGCGCAGGTCGATCGTCGGAACCGGCCGGCCCAGCTCGGCGGCGATCGCGTAATCTGCGGCGACATCGACGAGTGCGGCGAGGATTCCCCCATGCGTATATTTCCGGTCGGGATTCACGACCCATTCCTCGCGCCAGGTCGCCCGCACCTCCAGGCCATCGGCGTCCGCTTTGACCACGGTGAAGTTGAGCCACTGATTGAACGGCCCGCGCGTGATCAGCTGTTGAATCTTGTCGATTCCGATGCGGGATTCACTCATGCGTTGCTCCGTGTGGTTTCGGCGTCTTCTCTCGGCATCTGCTGTGCCGCCCAGCCCCTCAATTGCTGCTGGTCGATCTTGTTCGTTCCGGCGAGCGGAAGCTGGTCGAGAAAGAACACGCGGCGCGGGTGTTGATATGCAGGCCCGTTTGCGAGCGCAAACGCCTTGAGCTGATCCTCGGTCGCGTGCGCGCCCCGACGCAGCACGACGAACGCGTAGGGCACCTGTCCTTTGAGCTCGTGGTCGAACGGCATCACATACGCCTGATGCACGGCGGGATGTCTCTCGAGCAGCGTTTGCACTTCGATGGGGAAGATGTTCTCGCCGCCGCACACGAACATGTCATCGGTGCGGCCGACGAAGTAATAAAAGCCTTCGGAATCGCGCCGGCAGATGTCGCCGGTGTGGTACCAGCCGTCGCGAATGCGTTTTGCGGTCTCCTGAGGGAGATTGTGATATGCGAGCAACACGCCCGGATTGCGCACGAGGAGCTCGCCTTCATTTTCGTTCGCACCACCGATCAACTTCGCTTCTGTTCCAGGGTATGGGTAACCAATGGAGCCTTGCGGACGCGGTTTGCCTTCGGGGTGCGGTCCGAGCGGTACGGGACCGCCTTCGGTGACGCCGTACACGACGAGCGCTTCGGCGTTGGGGAATGCCGTGCGCAGTTGCGCGAGCAGCTGCTGCGAAGAGGGCGCCGATCCCATCATCACCGTGCGCACTGACGACGTATCGATCTTCGCGAGGAGATCTTTTCGCGCGAGCACCATCGATTGCATCGTCGGCACGCCCGAGATCACGGTCGCCTGATAGCGCCCGATGGCACCGATGTACTGCTCGACTCTGAACTGCGGCAGCAGCACGAGGCGCGCGCCGGCGGTGAGCCCCTGCTTGATCGCGTTCAAGGCATTCTTGTGATACAGCGGTGCCGCAATGAGGATGACGTCCCGGGGCGTCGTGCGGCGCGTGTGCGCGAGCATCCTGCGGCTCCAGTTCTGGCCGTAATGACTGAGCAGAACGCCTTTCGGTTTTCCGGTCGAGCCCGAGGTATAGGGCTGTATCGCCACGGAATCGGGCGCGGGCTCGAATGCCGAAAACTCGCCTGGATCCAGGAACTGCTCGAAATCCGAACGTCCATCCGCGCCGAACTCGATAACGCGTACTCCGGGCGGGGACAGGCGCCTGAGGTCCGTCTCCGCGAAGACAAGCTTCGCGCCGGCGTCGTGCACGATGTAATGAACGGCCTCGGTGGCGAGCTTGATGTTGATCGGGACCGGCACTACGCCGGCCCGCATCGCGCCGAGGACCGTCGCGACGAACTCGTGGCGATTGAGAGACAGGATGGCGATGCGGTCACCCGGCGCCAATCCCGCGCTTCGCAGCCCCCGCGCCACGGCGTTGCAGAGCGCGTCGAGCTCGCGAAAATCGATTTCGCGCGGACGATTGGCGTCGTACAGATCGACGAGTGCGCTGCGTCCCGATGCGACATGCTCGGCGAAGAGCAGGCCGAGGTTTCCGGGATAACCGCGCGGCTCGGGCCGGGGGATTGCCATTATGGAGTGACCACCACTTTGCCGAATACTTCGCGATTCTCGATGAGCCGCAAGCCCTCGACCGCGCGCTCGAGCGGCAGCACTTCATCAATCACCGGTTTCATGCGCCCTTCCTGGATGAGATCCATCAGCGCGAGCAGGTTCTCGTCATAGAAGCTGTTCGAGCCGATCACTTTGAGCTCGAAGCTCCAGATGTAGCGCAGATCTTCCTTCGGGTCGTAACCCGCGGTCGCCCCGCACACGAGGATCTTGCCGCCGCGTTTCACGCATCGCAGCGTCGGCCCCCACGTGTCGCCGCCGGTGAAGTTGATCACGACGTCGACGCCGCCCTCGTACGACCGCCGCTGCGGTTTGCCGTACTTTTCGATCGCCCACTTCGAGAAATCGACTTCCTTGTAGTTGATGACGTGGTCCGCTCCGAGATCTTTCAGGCGCTGTATCTTGTCCGCGCTCGATGCGCATGCGATTACCTCGGCGCCTCGCATTTTCGCGAGCAGCACGCATCCCGTGCCGACACCGCCGCTCGCGCCGAGCACGACAACGGTATCGCCCTCTCCAATCGTGTCGTGCGTAACGATCATGCGGTGCGCGGTCCCGTATGCGACCGGAAGCGACGCGGCTTGCTCGAACGACACGTTTTGCG
>Ga0075421_100001721_pt1 | contig 25759 bp, 25 predicted proteins | sample SoiMetdeltSBSDD5_FD_75292 | JGI IMG/M metagenome (GOLD analysis project Ga0075421, IMG submission 75292) | Bulk soil microbial communities from a Populus tree surrounding site in Tennessee, USA - Soil MetaG P. deltoides SBSDD5 | ecosystem: Environmental > Terrestrial > Soil > Tree plantation... | reverse complement strand
CTCGCGCGCGAGATGGCCGGGGACGCGGAAGACGCGCTCGATCGGGAAGCCGATCACGGACGCCAGCGGCTTTGCGACGTAGCGCGCCGAGAGGGCGACGGCGATGAAGGAGAGCACCGCGCCGCCGGCGAGCCCCGCGAGGCGGGTGGTCGCGGGCCCGGAGCCGAACAGGCCCTGGGCGAGGAGCACGCCTCCGCCCAGCGCGGTGAGACCGGTCAGCGCGACGCGGGCTCGACGCGCGGCGCGACTCGGCTCTGGCGCGAGATCCGACATCGCGGCCACCGGCGGCACGCGCGTGGCCCGCAGGGCGGGAGCCAGGGCGGCGAGGCTGGTCACTCCCAGACCGACGGCGAGCGAGATCACGATCGTGCGCAGCTCGAGCACGAGCCCGCTGCGGGGAATGCCGAAGCCCATGACGTCGAACAGCCCGGAGAGCAGCTTCGCGAACCCGACTCCTGCGGCGATCCCGACCACGGAGGCGATCGCACCCAGAGCCAGCGCCTCCATCAGCATTGCGCCCATCACCTGCCGCCGCGTCGCTCCCAGGGAGCGCAGCACCGCGAACTCGCGGGTGCGTTGCGCGACCGTGATCGAGAAGGTGTTGAAGATGATGAAGGCGCCGACCAGCAGCGCGGCGCCGGCGAACGCCAGCAGCGCCGGCGTCAGGAAACCGCCGATGCTGTCGTTGATCTCGTCCGCGTTCTCCTGAGCGTTCTGCTCGGCGGTCTGGACCCTGAGCGACCCCGGTAGCGCGGCGCGCAGCCGCGGCACGAGCTGCTCGGCGGTCACGCCGCTCGCGGCGATCACCTCGATGCTCGACACCTGGTCCTCGTAGCCGTAGAGGTGCTGGAGCTGTGTGGTGGGGATCGTGACCAGCGAGGTGCCTCCGAGCGAGGAGCCGCCCTCGCCGAAGGAGAAGACGCCGACCACGCTGAAGCGCTTCACGCCTTCGCGGGTGGCCAGGCCGACGCGATCGCCGACCTCGAGGTGCTGCTTCTTGGCGGTCTGCTCGAGCACGGCGATCTCGCCGGTCGCACTCGGCTGGCGGCCCGTGACCGGGTCGAGCGGGCTGAAGCGCTTCGGAGCGGCGCCGATCACGAAGCTCGGGGCGCCGGCGGTGTCGACGACCTTGCCGTCCACCACCAGCCGACCGCTGGCGCCAACCTGGCCATAGGCCGCGTCGACGCCGTCGAGCCGTCCGACCTTGCCGACGAGGGCCTCGTCGATCGTCTGCTGCTCGGTGTAGTCCGAGCCGAAGGCGTCCTTGGGCGAGATGACCACGTCGATGCCCTCGACGGCCTGCGACTGGATGTTGTCGAAGGCGTTCCTGATCTGGTCGGTCAGGACGTACGTCCCGGCGACCATCGCCACGCCGAGCAGGATCGCCGTGGCGGTCAGCGCGGAGCGCAGCTTGCGCGCGGCGAGGCCGCGCAGGGCAAGGCTGGTCATCTACTGAGTTCCTTGAGGTGGTCGAGGATCTCGTCGACGGACGGCTTCTCGTGCCTGTCGACGATCTCGCCATCCGCCAGGAACAGCACCGCGTCGGCGATCGCCGCGGCCGTCGGGTCGTGGGTGACGATCACGATCGTCTGGCCGAAGTCGTCGACCGCGCGGCGGAGCAGCTCGAGCACCTGGCGGCCGGCCATGGAATCGAGGTTGCCGGTGGGCTCGTCGCCGAAGACGACCTCGGGCCTCGCGATCAGGGCGCGAGCGATCGCCACGCGCTGTTGCTCGCCGCCGGACAGCTCCGAGGGACGGTGCTCGCGCCGGTCGCCAAGGTGCACGGTGTCGATCAGGGTCTCGAGCCAGTCATGGTCGACGCCCTCGTGGCCGATTCGCAGCGGCAGCGTGATGTTCTCCTCCGCCGTCAGGACGGGCAGCAGGTTGTAGGCCTGGAAGACGAAGCCGATCTCGTGCCGGCGCATCAGGGTCAGCTCGCGGTCCGAGAGCTTGTCGAGCCGGGTGCCGGCGAGCTCGACCCAGCCCGAGGTGGGGCGGTCGAGGCCGGCGAGGATGTGCATCAGCGTCGACTTCCCGGAGCCGGACGGTCCCATGATGGCGGTGAAGCTGCCGCGCTCGAATCCGACGGTCACGCCACGAAGTGCCTCCACCGCGGTGCTGCCTTGGCCGTAGCGCTTCACGAGCTCGTGACCGCTGACGGCCACACCCGAGGGATGCTCGATGGTGGGCGGGGCAATGACCTTCGGGCTCGCGCTGGGCATCCCCGCCAAGGTACGTGCGCCTGTCGGTGCGGCCATCGGGGCGAAGCACCACACCGCTTCCGTAGTCGCCCGCAGCCTCAGCCGTTGCGCAGGTGGTCGCGCGCGTATGCCTCGAGCAGATCGGCCGGCGAGTCGCCCTTGACCCGGTGGAAGCCGCCTGCTGTCGCCGCGAGGTCCTCGAGCGCCTCGCGCAGAAGCCGCGCCCTGACCCGGACCACGTCCGGGACGTCCTCCTCCGTACCGCGGTCGCCCAGCTTCAGCAGGTAGGGGGCCGAGTCGGCCAGGGAGAAACGCGGGTCAGCCTCCACGAAGTAGTAGGTGACCGGGAAGTTCACGAGGTCGCGCTCGACCGCGATCAGTCGCGAGGTCAGGTCCGCCAGGACCCGTTCGGCCACGTCCGGCTCCAGATCGAGCAGGCTGATGCCGGCGTCGGCCTCCTCGCGACGGAGCAGGTTCACCTCGTACGCAAGCGATCGGCGACGCGCGAGCACCGGGTAGACGAGCAGCAGCCAGGACACGCTTGCGCTGAGCAGGCCGAACCCGAGCAGCGCCTCCAGCGGGGTGACGACGCGAAGCCAGGCGGCTTCCGGGGTTGCGTCGCCGAAACCGACGGTCGTCAGCGTCACCAGAGAGATGTTGAGCGCGTCGACCAGGTCGCCGCCCGCGGCGGCGGCCGGCACCCGAAAGCCGTCGTCGACGTGGGGCAGGAACACGAACGTCCAGCCAACGACCAGGAGCACCGCCCAGGTCGTGATCACGGCGATCATCGCCAGCGGCCCCGCCAGCGCGAAGGCCCGCGACCGGCCGCCCGAGAGGCGACGAACCACGATCCAGACAGAGCGGGCCACGGCCCTCCCCACCGAGGCATTGCCCTCCGGATGGAAGAGCGAGTCGAAGATGTCCCGGCAGGCGACCAGCACCAGCGCGACGCCTGCGACCGTGTACAGCAGCGTCTCCACCACGTCCTACCCCTCCCGCGCCAGGCGCGCGTCGAGCGCCGCCTCCAGCTCGTCGACCACATCGGGCGTGTCCCGGTCTGTGCGCAACTGCACGTGGCGGTCCGGCGCGACCTCGTCGAGCGGTTCGAACTCCTCCAGCTGCCGAGCGGCTATCTCGGCGGTTGCGTCCGAGGTGTGGCCGGGCTCGGTTTCGCGCCTGCGGGCGCGCTCTGCCATCACCGCCGCCGGAGCCCGGCATTCCACGAACACCGGACCGGGATTCGCCTCGCCGTAGCCGTTGCGAAACGCATCGCGATGGGAGCGGCGGCGGAACGTCGCGTCGACGAGCGCGCCGCCGTTCCGGGCGGCCGCCGCGGCCAGCGCGCCGAGCTCCGCGTAGGTCCGCAGGCTGGCCTCCTCCGAGTACTCGCCCGGCGGGGCCGGCTGCTCCGGCGCCAGCCCAGCGAGCCGCTTGCGCACCACATCGGAGCTCAAGTGCTCCAACCCACTGGCGGCCGCCACAACCTGGGCAAGGTGGGTCTTCCCGGTTGCCGCGCCGCCGCAGATCACCAGCACGAGCGGGCGCCGTGCACGCCACGACAACCGTTCGGCCAGCTCCGCCAGCGAGCGCGCATGCTCGAGCTCCGAGCTCCGCCGGTCGCCGCCGGGCAGCTCTCCCGCTCGCAGGCACGCCACCTTCGCGCGCACCCACGCGCGGTAGGCCGCGTAGAAGCCCAGCAGCGCGTCACCGCCGTCGTCCCCGCCCGCCGCGCGGTACTCGTCGACCATCGCCGTCGCCAGATCCGCCCGCCCCGCCTCGGCCAGCTCCATGACGAGGAAGGCGAGATCCGCGGCGACGTCGATCAGGCGCAGCGCCGGATCGAACTCGACCGGGTCGAAGATCTCGACCCCGTCGCCGCCCAAGATCACGTGCTCCGCGCGCAGGTCTCCGTGGCACTCGCGCACGTATCCGCGCGCGGCCCGCGCCCGCAGCTGGTCGTGCCGGCCGTGAAGGAACGCCACCGCGAAGCGGTGCGCCGCCGCGAGGCGCGGATCGCCGATCTCACTGGCGAACGCCAGCAGGGTCGTGAAGTTCTCACTGACGGTTGCGGCCACCTGCGGAGGACCGAAGCTGTCCGGCGGCGCCGGATCGGCGGCGGCGTGGAAAGCCGCGATCTGACGGGCGAGCGAGCGCACCTCGTCTTCTCCCACATCACCGCGGTCGAGCCTGGCCGCCAGCGTCTGCGCCTCGTCGAAGCGGCGCATCTCGACGACGTGCTCGCAGGCGCCCTCGGCGCCGGGCTCGGCGAGCGCGAAGCCGTCGTCGCGCTCGACGACGGCTCGCAGCCCGAGGTACAGGTCGGGAGCGAGCCGCCTGCCTAGCCGCAGCTCCTCCTCGCACATGTGTCGCCTGCGCTCCGCGGTGCCGTAGTCGAGAAACGGAAAGACGACCGCCTTGCGCAGCTTGAACGCGCGGTCGCCGACGAGGAAGACCCAGGAGATGTGCGTCTCGTGGATTTCCACGCCGGTCGAGCCGGGCTCGTAGAAGCCCGGCTCGGCCATGGCGGCGGCGACCTCTTGGATGCGTTCGTAGTGCGGTGTATCCATGGCGACTGCGGGAAACCCCTGAGGCAGTGGGGCAGCGGCTGCGGATGATTCAGCCGGCCCGGCCGACGATCATCCGGCGCATGGCAGCATCGCGCATCCTGATCGGCTACGACGGGAGTCCCCACGCCGAGGACGCACTGGCGCTCGGCCGTGTCCTGTCGGCCGCCACCGGCGCGGAAATCGTCCTGGCCCGAATCGTCCCCCTCGACCCGCTCGTCCTGACCGCCGTCCCGCTGCCCGAGTTGAGGGCGCGCTACGAGGACCAGGAACGGCAGGTGCTCGAGGAGCTCCAGCGGGTCGCCGACCGGCACGGCGTGACGGCCGAGGCGGGCCCCGGCGCCTCGACGGCGCAGGGTCTGCACGACCTGGCGGACGAACTCGACCCCGAGCTGGTCGTCGTCGGGTCCTCGCACCGCGGCAGGGTCGGCGAAGTGATGGCCGGCAACGTTGCTTTGCGGCTGCTCAACGGGCTCGACCGGCCGCTCGCGGTGGCTCCGGCGGACTACGCCGCGCGCGAGGCCCGGTTGGGGACGATCGGCGTCGGCTTCGACGGGTCGCCCGAGGCGCAGGCGGCGCTGCAGACGGCGGGCCGCCTCGCTCGCGCCGTGGACGCGGAGGTCGAGCTGATCGGCGCGACAGTGCCGCACGCGGCGCTCACCCCCCACCCGTGGGCGTTCGGCTGGGGCGCGGGCGCCGCCCGCGACGACGTCGACGAACGGATGCGCGGACGGATCGAGTCGGCCGCGGGCGGACTCCCACGCGAAGTCCGCCACTCCGAGCGGCTCCAAGCCGGTGCGCCGGCCCCGATCTTGCTCGGAGCCACGGACTACCTCGACCTCTTGGTCCTGGGATCGCGCGGCTACGGCCCGGCGCGTCGGCTGCTGCTCGGCTCGGTCTCCGGGCGGATCGTGCGGGAGGCGCGTTGCCCCGTTTTGGTCGTGCCCCGCCCCGCAGCCCGCGAGCGGGAGCCGCTCCCGGCTTCCGCCGCCGCACCCGCATGAGCCCATGACCTGCGACAGGCTGACACCGCTCGACGCGACGTTCCTGGAGCTGGAGGAGGCCGACGAGGCGGCCCACATGCACATCGGGTCGCTGATGGTCTTCGAGGCGCGTGCGGGCCTGCCCCCGACGCTTGCCCGCGCCCGCAAGTACCTGGAGGACCGGATCGACGCGCTGCCGCGCTACCGCTGCCGGCTGTCGGAGCCGCACACGGGTGGACTGCGCTGGCCCGCGTGGGTCGTGGACCCGGACTTCGACATGGATGCGCACGTCCGGCAGGTCGAGCTTCCCGCTCCCGGTGGCGAGGCCGAGCTGCTCGACTGGGTCTCGGGCTACTGGTCGCAGCGGCTGGACCGCGGCCGGCCGCTATGGGAGGCACGCCTGGTCACGGGTCTCGAGGGCGGCCGCTGGGCGGTTGCGACCAAGACGCACCACGCCCTCGTCGACGGGGTCGGGGCGGTCGACGTGACCCACGTGCTGCTCGACCTCACGCGCCGGCCGCGCCGATTGGGCCAGGCGGCGCCGGCACCGGCCCCTCGCCCCTCGAACGGGACGCTCGACCTCCTGACGGGCGCGGCACGTGCCGGCCTGTACACCGCTCGCCACCCCGGGCGGCTGCGCGATGCCTTCCTGCAGGCGAAGGCCATGGCCGAGGTGGTGCTACGCGACGAGGTCGCGGCGGCGCCGCGCTGCAGCCTCAACGCTCCGCTGTCCACGGAGCGCCGCTACCGCGTGGTGCGCGCTGACCTCGCGGAGCTGAAAGGCGTCAAGGCCGCGCTCGGCGGAACCGTCAACGACGTGATCCTCGCCGTCGTGACCGGGGGTCTGCGCGCGCTGCTCCTCGAGCGCGGCGAGGACGTACCCGCGCCGGGGCTGCGGGCCATGGTGCCCGTGAACCTGCGCACCGCCGCGGAGCGCTTCGGGCTTGGCAACAAGGTCAGCTCCCTGTTCGTTCACCTGCCGGTGATGGAGCCGGATGCCGGTCACCGCTACCTGCTCGTCACGGCGGAGACTTCCGACCTGAAGGGCGGTCGTCTCGCGCTCGGCGCGGGCGAGCTGATCTCGATCGGCGGGCTCGCGCCGCCGGTGCTGCACTCCGTCTTTGCCCGCTCGGCCCTGGCGACGCGGTTGTTCAACGTCACCGTGACCAACGTGCCCGGGCCGCGGAGCCCTCTGTACGCCTTCGGGGCACAGATGGAGGAGATCTGGCCGCTGGTCCCACTGGCGGCCGATCACACGGTCGGCGTCGCGGTGGTCAGCTACGCCGGCAAGGTCTTCTTCGGCCTGAGCGGCGACGAGCGCACCGCCGCGGACCTCGAGGTGCTCGGCGCGGGAATCGAATCCGCCATCACGGAGCTAGTCGAGCTGGCCGCGACCGGCCACGCCCTCTCAGCGCTCGGCTGAATGCTGTCATGGCGGTGTCCACGGTGAGCGTCGCCAGGTGACCCTTCACCACGTCCCCATCGCCCCGATCTCGCCGCAGCGGATCATGTCGGTGCTGGAGCCCGCGCAGGCCGAGGAGTTCCAGCACACCATCGAGCGCGGCCGCGAGCTACTCGAATCGCGTGTGATCTGGAACGTCAACTCGACCGCGCGCGGTGGCGGCGTCGCCGAGATGCTGGCGTCGCTGCTGGCCTACACGCGCGGGGCCGGGCTGGACGCCCGCTGGGTCGTGATCGAAGGAGACCCCGACTTCTTCCGGGTGACGAAGCGCATCCACAACATGCTGCACGGAGCCGCGGGCGACGCGATGGGCCTGGTGCCGCGGGACGACGAGATCTTTCGCGAGACGGCGGCTCGTAACGCGCGCGAGCTCGTGCCTCTGATCACGCCCGGTGACATCGTGCTGCTGCACGACCCCCAGACGGCCGGCCTGATCGAGCCGGTTCGCGCGTCGGGCGCGCACGTCGTCTGGCGCTGTCACGTCGGCGCCGAGGAGCCCAATGGGCCCGCACATGAGGCGTGGCAGTTCCTGCGCCCGCACGTCCGCTTTGCGGACGCCGTCGTGTTCTCCCGCGAGGCCTACATCTGGGAAGGACTCGACTCTGGACGGGTGCGGATCATCCCGCCGTCGATCGACCCGTTCTCCGCGAAGAACCAGGACATGGACGCGCCGACGGCGACCTCGATCCTGCGCGTCGCCGGTCTCGAGCCCGGTGATCCACCCGGGCAGCCGGCGTTCAGTCGACGCGACGGGACGCCCGGACGGGTCGACCGGCACGCCGAGCTGTCGGGCTCACTCCCGCTGCCGCGGGGTGTCCCGGCCGTGATCCAGGTCTCGCGCTGGGACCGCCTGAAGGATCCGATCGGCATCTTGGAGGCTTTCCGCGACGGCATCGCCGACCGCACGGATGCGCATCTGGTGCTGGCCGGGCCATCGACGGCCGCCGTCGCCGACGACCCCGAGGGCGTGGAGGTGCTGGCCGAGATCGTGCACGGTCGCTCCGAATGCGCGGCCCCGGTGCGCGAGCGGATCCACCTCTTGTCCCTCCCGATGGAAGACGTCGAGGAGAACGCCGCGATCGTGAATGCCCTGCAGCGCCGCGGCGACGTGCTCGTTCAGAAGAGCCTGGCCGAGGGTTTTGGCTTGACCGTCGCGGAGGCGATGTGGAAGGCGCGACCGGTGGTCGCCAGCCACGTGGGCGGGATCCGCGAGCAGATCGTCGACGGCGAGACCGGCATCTTGGTCGACCCGCTGGACCTCGAGGCCTTCGCCGACGCGGTCGTGGAGCTGATCGGGGAACCCACGACCGCCTTGGAGCTGGGCCTGCGGGCCCGTGAGCAGGTGCGCAGCCAGTTTCTCGGCCCGCGCCACCTGCGCCAGTACGTCGATCTCTTCGAACAGCTGCTGTCCAGTACGGTGCAGCGATGAGCGCGACGCGACAGCGAACCTATGTCGGCCCCGCCTTCGCGGAGGCGAAGGTCCACGACGCCATGCGCGTCGGAGTCGTCACCTGTCAGCCCGATACATCGCTCGAGGACGCGGCACGCACGATGAGCGGCTACGGCATCCACCTGCTGATCGTCGCCGACGTGGAGTCCGGCCAGCACACCCGTTCCTGGGGAGCCGTGGACGCGCTCGACGTGGCGCGTGCCGAAGCCGAGGGGCGCGTGACGAAGGTCGGCGAGATCGCCGTGACCGACCTCGTCACGATCGACTCCAACGCCCCGCTCGCGACCGCCGCGCGCCAGATGGCCGAGAGCGGCATCTCGCACCTGATCGCCGTTCAGCCCGGGACGGACCAGCCGGTCGGCGTGATCAGCGCGTCCGGACTCACCGCCGTGCTGGCGTGGGGACGATCGTCCTAGGCGGCTGAGCCCACCGGTTCGAGCACCCGCTCGGCCAGCTCGCCGAGCCTGTCGGCGTAGCCCCACTCGTTGTCGTATCGGCATCGCGCTGGTGGGCCGCTCTGAACGTGCAGCGCCGTCCTGCCAAAGCCGTTGATTGCCACGCGTACCGGCACCGTGTCTCCCTTCGTTCGCAAATCCGGTCCTTGCCACATTCGGCCGGAATCGGCGGGCGCGTGCATCGGGGCTTTGCCGTGAAACCGTTGGCGAAGTACGTACGTGCCCCGTTCTCGGGCACTATTGCCCCGTGGACGCCCAGGAACTGCAACTCATCGACGCGTACTGGCGCGCGGCGAACTACCTCTCGGTCGGCCAGATCTACCTCCAGGCGAACCCCCTGCTGCGCGAGCCGCTCCGGCTCGAGCACGTCAAGCGGCGGCTGCTCGGCCACTGGGGCACCACGCCGGGGCTGAACCTGCTCTACGTCCACATGAACCGCGCGATCCGGCGGCGGGACCTCAACGCGATCTACGTGACCGGCCCCGGCCACGGAGGTCCCGGGCTGGTGGCCAACGCGTACCTCGAGGGCACCTACTCGGAGGTCTACAGCCATATCGGGGAGGACGAGGAGGGCCTGCGGCGGCTGTTCCGCCAGTTCTCGTTCCCGGGCGGGATCCCCTCGCACGTCGCGCCGGAGACGCCCGGGTCGATCCACGAGGGCGGCGAACTCGGCTACTCGCTCCTGCACGCCTACGGCGCCATCTTCGACAACCCGGAGCTGCTGGCCCTGTGCGTTGTCGGCGACGGCGAGGCGGAAACCGGGCCGCTCGCGGCGAGCTGGCACTCGAACAAGTTCGTTGATCCCGCGCGCGACGGAGCGGTGCTGCCGGTTCTGCACCTCAACGGCTACAAGATCGCCAACCCCACCGTGCTGGCGCGAATCAGCGAGGACGAGCTGCGCTCGCTGCTGGAGGGCTATGGCCACTCGCCCCACTTCGTCGCGGGGGACGATCCGCAGGCCGTGCATCGAGAGCTGGCGGCCACCCTCGACGCCATCCTGGACGAGATCGCCGCCATCCAGGAGCGCGCCCAAGGGGGCGACCTGGAGCGCCCGGCCTGGCCGATGATCGTCCTGCGTACGCCCAAGGGCTGGACGGGCCCCAAGGAGGTGGACGGCCTGCCCGCCGAGGGCACGTTCAGATCGCACCAGGTCCCGCTTGCCAACCTGTTCGACAACCGCGAGCACCTGAAGGAGCTGGAGCGCTGGCTGCGCTCCTACGGTCCGGAGGAGCTCTTCGACGAGAGCGGGCGCCTGCGGGACGAGCTGCGCGCCCTCCGCCCCGAGGGAGAGCGCCGGATGAGCGCCAACCCGCACGCCAACGGCGGCAGCCTGCTGCGGGAGCTGGAGCTGCCCGACTTCCGCGACTACGCGGTCGCCGTGGACCACCCCGGCACCACGTCCACCGAGGCCACCCGTGTCCTGGGCACCTGGCTGCGCGATGTCATGCGGGCCAATCAGCTCGCCGGCAACTTCCGCGTGTTCGGCCCAGACGAGACGAACTCGAACCGACTCGGCGCCCTCTTCGAGGAGACCGACCGGGCGTGGATGGCCGAACGCCGCGAAGGCGACGACCACCTCGCACCCGACGGCCGTGTGATGGAGATCCTGAGCGAGCACCTCTGCCAGGGCTGGCTCGAGGGCTACCTGCTGACCGGACGCCACGGGCTCTTCAACTGCTACGAGGCCTTCATCCACATCATCGACTCGATGTTCAACCAGCACGCGAAGTGGCTGAAGGTGACCCGGACGATCCCCTGGCGCAGGCCGATCGCGTCGCTGAACTACCTCCTCTCGTCACACGTCTGGCGCCAGGACCACAACGGCTTCTCGCATCAGGACCCCGGCTTCATCGATCACGTCGTGAACAAGAAGGCGGAGATCGTCCGCGTCTACCTGCCGCCGGACGTGAACTGCCTCCTATCGGTCGCCGACCACTGCCTGCGCTCGCGCAACTACGTGAACGTGATCGTCGCGGGCAAGCAGCCGTCGCTCGACTTCCTGGCGATGGATGACGCCCTGACGCACTGCACGCGCGGGATCGGCATCTGGGAATGGGCGTCCAACGCGGAGGGCGCGGAGCCCGACGTGGTGCTTGCGTGCGCCGGCGACATCCCCACCCTCGAGACTGTCGCGGCCGCCGCGCTGCTGCGCGAGCACCTGCCCGACCTTCGCGTGCGGGTCGTGAACGTCGTCGACCTGATGCGCCTGCAGCCGGAGTCGGAGCACCCGCACGGCCTGCCGGACTCCGAGTTCGACGCCCTCTTCACCACCTCGCAGCCGGTCATATTCGCCTACCACGGCTACCCGTGGCTGATCCATCGCCTCACCTACCGGCGGACCAACCACCACAACCTCCACGTGCGCGGATACAAGGAGGAGGGAACCACGACGACTCCCTTCGACATGGTCATGCTGAACGACCTGGACCGCTTCCACCTGGTGATTGACGTGATCGACCGGGTGCCGCACCTCGGTGAGACGGCTGCCGCCCTGCGCCAGCAGATGTCCGACGAACGTCTCCGTCACCGTTACTACACGCGCGAGCACGGTGACGACTCCCCGGACGTCCGCGACTGGACCTGGCCCAGCTGAGTGCGCGTCCTCGTGGCCAACGCCGGCTCGAGCAGCGTCAAGCTCTCGCTGCTCGACGGCGACGACACCGAGCTGTGGAGGCGCGACCTCGACGCCCCGCGGTCGGTGGTGGGGCCGGGGGCGGTTGCGCAGGCTCTCGCCGAGCTGCCCGAGGCTCCCGAGGCGGTCGGACATCGCATCGTGCACGGCGGAGCGCGCTTCCGCTCAGCCGTCCGGCTCGACGCCGAGGTGCTGTCGGCGCTGCGCGATCTGACGGTCCTGGCGCCCCTGCACCAGCCCAAGTCATTGGCGGCCGTAGAGGCCGTCTCGCAGGCGCTGCCAGACGTGCCGGAGGTCGCATGCTTCGACACCGCCTTCCACGCCTCCCTCCCGCCGGCCGCGGCGACTTATGCCCTGCCCAGGGAATGGCGGGAGCGCTACCGAGTTCGGCGGTTCGGCTTCCACGGTCTCTCGCACGCCTACGCCGCGGGACGCGTTCTCCAGCTCGCGCCGGACGCTCACCGAATCGTCACCTGCCACCTCGGCGCCGGAGCGTCTCTGTGCGCGGTGCTCGACGGACGCTCGATCGACACCACGATGGGGTTCACGCCGCTCGAGGGCCTGGTGATGGCCACACGCTCCGGTTCGGTCGACCCGGGCCTGCTGCTGTGGCTCCAAGAGCAGGCCGCCCTCACCCCGCAGCGGATGGCCGACGCGCTCGAGCACGAGTCCGGACTGGTGGGACTCGCCGGGACACCGGACATGCGCGAGCTGGCCGGTCGGGATGACCCCGACGCCCGGCTCGCCTTCGACGTCTACCTGCATCACCTGCGTGCGGGGATCGGCGCGATGGCGGCGGCTCTGGATGGACTCGACGCGCTCGTGTTCACAGGCGGCGTCGGGGAGGGCTCGGCGCGCGTGCGGCAGGTCGCCTGTGAGGGGCTCTCGCACCTCGGGGTCGACATCGACGGGCGACGCAACGAGGCGGTGCACGGCGACACCGACATAACCGGCGCGACCTCCCGCATCGCCGTGCTCGTCATCCGCGCCCGCGAGGACGTCGAGATCGCGCGCCAGGCGCGGGCGGTGGTGGGCTAGCCGACTGCGGGAAACTACGGACCCGCGAAAGGGGGCTCCCCGGATGCCACGCGCCCACCCAGGTCGGAGACTGGCTCCGCTGCTTCGGCAAAGGAGATCCCATGTACAGCAAGATCATCGTTGGATATGACGGCAGCGCCCAGGCCGACGACGCGCTTGCTTTGGGCAAGCTGATCGCCGGCGCGACAGGAGCGTCGATCATCGCGGTCGCCGTGTTCCAGTTCGACCCGATGTGGGGCAGCTACGACGTCCACTTCCAGGACCTCGACGCCGAGTTGAGGGAGAAGCTCGAACGGGCTGCGAGTTCGGCAGGCGCCGAGGCGCAGACGGTCACGACGAGCTCTCCGGCGCGCGGGCTTCACGAGCTCGCCGAGCAGCTCGACGCGGACCTGGTGGTGCTTGGGTCCGCCCAGCACGGGAAAGCCGGTCAGATCATGGCCGGCAGCGTTGCGATGAGCCTGCTGCACGGATCGCCGTGCTCGGTTGCCATCGCACCGCACGGCTACGCCGCCCAGGCAGCGCACAGCATCGCCGAGGTCACCGTCGGATACGACGGCTCGGACGAGGCGCGCATCGCTTTGGCCGAGGCCATCGAACTCGCCCGCGCGAGCGGTGCGCCGCTCAAGGTGGTCGCCGTGGCGGAGCCGGCACCGATCGTCTACGGAAAGGGCGCCGGCGCAGGTGCCGGGCGTTCCGAGCTCAACAAGGCAATCCAAGAGATCATGCGCGAGCGCCTCGACGAGGCGCTGAGCTCGGCACCCGACGACGTCCGGGTCGAGGGCACGCTGGTCGACGGCCCGCCCGCCGAGTCCTTGGTGCAGATCACCACCGAAGACGGAGCTGTGCTGGTTGTCGGCTCGAGGGCCTACGGCCCGCTGCGCCGCGTGCTGCTCGGGTCGGTGTCGACCGAGCTGGTCCGCACGGCCCCGTGCCCGCTGATCGTGCACCCGCGGCCCGCGAAGGCTCCGACGCCGACGTCGGAGCCTGCACAGGCGGGAAGCGCGGCGTAAGAAGAGCGAAGGCGATCGCCGCCGCCGGAAGGCAGCGGATGACCGCCTTTACCAACCTGTAACCGGCGGCTGTCCTGCTCCTGCCCCGCCGGTAGCCAGCATCCGCCGAGCCCACGGAAAGAGGAGCTTGGCGATGATCACCAATCACCCGCGCCGCCTGGCGGCGGCCACGACGCTGGCCGCGCTGGCCGGCCTGGCGGTAGCCGCCCTGGCCAGCGGCCCCGCGCACGATTCCACGGCGGCCGGGCCGGCAAGGGAGCCGGTGGAGGTCCGCACCGAGGTGGTGCGACGCACGATTCACCGCACCATTCGCGAGAAGCCCCCGGCGCCGCAGCCGGCCCCGACCCCAAGCGCGGCACCCAGGCTCGATTCACCGCCCACGCCGGTGTCGTCTCCAGCCCCGCCGGCTCCCCCGCAGGCGCCGGCAATTCGCACGCGGACGAGCCCGACGGGCGGCGGCGAGGACGAGCACGAGCGGGAGGGCGAGCAGGGCGAGCGCGACGATGACTGATCGCAATCGCCGCCGGCGTCGGCCGAGCGCTTGGACCACGGTGACGCTGTCCCTGGGCGCTCTCCTGGTGGTGCTCAACCTGCTCGCCTGGCAGCTGCATGCCGGCGGCGACCCGGCTCTTGGCGCCGGCAGCGCCCAGTCACAGGACGCGAAGCAGCGGGTGGTGGTGAGACGGATCATCCAGCGCGTGGTCGTGACGAGGGTGATCCCCGCCGTGCGCTCGGAGTCCAGCGCACCCACACCGAGCAGCGCCCTCGCCCCGGCTGCTCCTGCCCCCGCTCCGGCTCCTGCCCCCGCGCCCCCGGTCGTGACCCGAACGTCATGACCACCCCGGATCACGACATCAGCTTCGCGTGCATGGGCTCGACCGTGCGCCTGCTGATCGGGCCGGCGATGGCACCGGACCTGCCCTCGCCTGCCGAGGCGGCCCGGTCGGCGCGCGCTTACCTCGAGGAGTTCGATCGCAGGCTTTCGCGCTTTCGCCCCGAGAGCGAGCTGTGCCAGCTCAACCGGGATCCGCGCCGCGAGGTGCCCGCGTCGGCGCTCCTGCGGGCTGCCGTGCGCGCCGGCGTCTGGGCGGCAGAGGCCACCGGCGGATTGGTGGACCCGACCTTGGTCAGCGCGATCGAGCGCGCCGGCTACGCTCGATCGCGCCGAAACCTGCCTCCGGCGCCCATCGAGCATGCCCTGGCGGTCGCCCCGACCCGCCACGGCGCGCGTCCGGATCCGGCCTCGAGGTGGGAGGCGATCGAGGTCGATGACGAGGCAGAGGTCGTCCACCGTCCGGTCGGCGTCGCGATCGACACCGGTGGCACCGGCAAGGGATTGGCGGCAGACGCCGTCGCGCACAGGCTCCGCGGATACTCGCGGTTCGTCGTCGACTGCGGTGGCGACATCCGCGTGGGCGGGCCGGCTTGCTCGTGGGCGCCGTACGAGATCGAGGTCGAGCACCCCCTGACACGCGATCGGGTGAGGTCGCTGGTCATCCGCTCAGGCGGAATCGCGACCTCTGGCCTGAGCTCCCGCATCTGGGAGGACGAACGGGGCGGCTATGCCCACCACCTGCTCGACCCGTCCACGGGTCGCCCCGCATGGACCGGCCTGGTCGCAGTGACCGCGCTCGCCCCAACCGCGCTGGAGGCTGAGACCATCGCGAAGGCGAGCTTCCTGCGCGGTCCCGAGGGGGCGCGCGAGCTGCTCGCGGATTGGGGTGGCCTGCTCGTACTCGACGACGGCCGTGTCGAGCCCGCCGGCTGGCTGGGCCGCCCGCGGCGCTTGCACGTGCGACTCCCTTCCGAGCGTGCCGCATGAACGGGCCCCGGCCCTCCGATCACGCATGGTGGCTCGTGAGCCGAGCGTCCGGCCTGGTGGCGCTGACGCTGATCACGTTGTCGGTGACGATCGGCCTGGCCATGGCTGCGCGGCTCGGCCGTCAGAGCTCCCGGGCGCGGCTGGCAGGCCTCCACGAGCAGATCGCCCTGAGCGCGCTGGTGGCGATCGCCGTTCACGGGGTGACGCTGCTGGGCGACCCGTGGCTCCATCCGGGCCTGCGCGGCATCGCCGTGCCATTCGCACTCGGGTACCGCTCGCTCTATACCGGGCTGGGAATCATCGCCGGCTACCTTGCCGCGTTGCTTGGGCTCTCCTTCTACGTGCGTGGTCGCATCGGCAGGCGCGCGTGGCGGCGGATGCACCGGCTGATGGTTGTCGCGTACGGGCTCGGGCTCGTGCACGCTGTAGGCGCCGGCACCGACAGCTCCACGCCGGCCGTGCGAACGGCAATGCTCCTCAGCGCGGCGCCGATCGGGCTGCTGCTGGCCTATCGGCTCGCCACGGCGCGGCGGCGCGCTACCCCCCGAGTGTCGCCTGCAGTCCGTGGATGAGCTGCTGCTTCTCGGTGTCCGACAGCCGCGCCTCCGGATGCAGCAGCTTGAACTGCAGCGGCGGCATGTTCCCCTCGCGCACAGCCTCTGCCGCCTCCCCTGCCTCCTGTGGCAGATCCCACTCCGAGAAGTTGAGAACCCGCCTGCCCTCGTCGACGTCGTTTTGCGTAAGCCACGAGCTCGGGGCCACGCTCGCGTACCACGGCCAGCGCGTCTGGTTGCTGTGACACGCGAAGCACGCGTCCACTGCCAGCTGCCGAGTACGAGGGCTGTCCCAGTTCGGCTCGGCCCGGACGGGGGGGTTGGTGTGGTCGCGACCGTAGGGGATCGCCTGGATCGCCACCAGCAGCACCGCAACGACGACCGCGGCCCGGGCGACGATCCTCCGCATCCGGCGAATCTATCCGTCCTGCCGATCCGGTGCCCCAAATCTAATGAACCTCTCACCCGGCGCTTATGGTCCGCACACGCCGCCCCGCGAGGTTTCGTGGCGTGAGACGCAACGGCAGCAGGGACACCGGGGAGACGGTCGTCGTGGGAGGCGGTCTGGCAGCGCAGAGGTTCTGCGAGACCCTGCGCCGACTCGGCCACGACGGCCCGATACGCATGATCTGCGCCGAGCCGGTCCGCCCCTACGACCGTCCGCCGCTGTCCAAGGAGCTCCTCGCCGGCGATCTCGACTCCCACGCCCTCCACCTGCGGTCTCCCGATTGGTACGCGGACAACGAGGTCGAGCTCGTGCTCGGCACGAGCGCGGAGGCTCTCGACGTGACCCAGCGCACCGTGACCCTCGAGGGAGGCGAGCTGGTGCGATTCGAGCGGCTACTGATCGCAACAGGAGCGCAACCGCGTCTCCTGCCGGGGCTGGGCGGCTTTGGGAACGTACACACGCTGCGGACTTTGGAGGACACCCATGCCCTGCGGAGCTCGATCGGAGCCGGCGCTCGAATCGCGATCGTCGGAGCGGGCTTCATCGGGCTGGAGGTGGCCGCCACCGCGCGCCGGCTCGGCGCGGAGGTGACCCTGATCGAGGCGGCTCGGGCGCCGCTGGCCGGCGTGCTCGGCCCGATGCTGGGGCACTGGTTCGCCGGCCTCCATCGTGACGAGGGCGTCGAGCTCGAGTTGGGCGCGCGCATCGAGAGGGTTGTCGGGAACGGTCGCGTGGAGCGCATCGAACTCGAAGGGCGAGGCCCGGTCGAGTGCGATGCGGTGCTGATCGGCATCGGGATCCAGCCGACAACCGCCTGGCTCGCCGGCAGCGGGCTCGACGCCGCCGATGGCGTTCGGGTCGACTCGCTGGGACGCAGCGCCGCCGCCGGCGTCCTGGCGGCGGGCGACGCCGCGCTCACCTATGAGCCGCGGGTTGGACGTCACGTGCGCGGAGAGCACTGGGAGTCGGCTGTGCGACAGGCCCAGGTGGCCGCCCACGCAGCCCTCGGTCTTGCGCCGCCGCGTCCGCGCATCGCGAGCTTCTGGAGCGACCAGTTCGGCAGCCGCATCCAGTACGTCGGTCGGCACAACCCTGATGACGAGCTTGTGGTCGACGGCGATTCAGCGGCACGCGACTTCACCGCCGTGTGGGAGCGAGGCGGCCGCCCTGTCGCTGCATTGCTCGTGGGACGCCCCCACACCCTCGCCGAATGGCGGCGGACTCTCGAGTCATCCCCCCAACACGAAAGCAATCAAGGAGACGAATCATGCGCTACAAGCCAATAGTCGAAGACGACCTGTGCCTGGCCCACGGGGACTGTGCCGTGGTGGCTCCGCGCGTCTTCCACGTCGACGACGTCGCCGAGGTGACCGGTGGCGGAACACCCGAGCTCATCCTCGAGGCTGCGCGCGCGTGTCCCGCCGCGGCGATCACCGTCATCGACGAGGACACGGGCCAGGTGGTCTACCCCGCCTAGTCAGACGCCGACAGCGCCGCCGATCAGACGCCCCACCACGTAGGTGAGCGCCGCAGCGGCGGCGCCGATCACGACCTGCCGTCCGCCTGAGAAGAGCACGCCGCGGCCGGTGAAGACCGTGATCAGCGCCCCAATGGCGAACAGCCCGGCCACGCTGAGGCTGGCGCTCGCGATGGCGGCGGGCGTGCCGTTGAGGAAGAAGTAGGGAAGGACGGGCAGGATCGCACCGATGGAGAAGAGCACGAACGACGTCACGGCGGCAACCGCAGCGGAGCCACCGAGCTCGTCGGGGTCGATCCCGAGCTCCTCACGCGCGAGTGTGTCGAGCGCAGTCGAGCGATCGGCGATCTGCCGCTCTGCGAGGGCCCGGGCCGCCTCGCGGTCGAGGCCCTTCGCCTCGTAGATCAGCGCCAGTTCCTCGCGCTCCTCGTCGGGGATCTCCTCGATCTCGCGGGCTTCGATCTCGAGCTGATGGCCGGCGAGCTCGCGCGCGCTCTGCACCGAGATCCATTCGCCCATCGCCATCGAGCCGGCGCCGGCCAGGAGCCCGGCCAAGCCCGTCACCAGGATCGTCTCCGCCGGGACCTGGGCGCCCGTGACGCCCATCACGAGGCTGAAGTTCGACAGCAGGCCGTCGTTGGCCCCCAGTACGGCCGCCCGCAGCGCATTTCCGCTCGCCGCCCTGTGCCTGCCCTCGAGCCTCCCGAGCGACGCACCCTCGACGCCGGTGCCGCCGGAAAGCGACTCGAGCAGCCGCGCGTGCGAGCGTTCCTCGGCCGGCATCGCCGTCTCGCGCGACTCCGGCTGCTCGTCATAGCCGCGGCCGCCGGCGCGCTCGAGGTCGTTCAGCGTCGGCAGCACGAGCTGCGTCCCGAACCGCCTCGCCACCGCGATCAGCAGACGCGTTCGCCACCCGGGCCGCCGCTCCGGTACCCGCCCGCCCGCGGCCCTCAGCTTGCCTTCCCAGAACCCGGCATGGCGCTCCTCGGTCGCCGCCAGGCGCCGATAGACGTCGGCGAGGCGCGCGTCGGACTCGAGATCCGCCAGCGCGCGGTACAGAGCCGCGCTGTCGATCTCGTCGCGCCAGTTGGCGAGGTGGCGCTCGCGATCGGGCGATTCGGGCCTACCTCTCGTCATGAGCGACGCACCCGCCATCGTTCCTCGACCCAGGTCACCGGGAAGACGAGCAGCGAGGCGCCGAGTGCGATCGCCAACGCCTGGAGGTCGAGACGCGCGGAGCCGAACAGGTCGTGCATCGGAGGCAGTGTCACGAACGCCACCTGAAGGAGCAGCACGGCAAGGATGCCGGCGTACACCGCGGGGTTCGACCACCACCCGAGCTCGCGATTGGGCCGCGTCAGCGACCGGCAGGTGAGCAGGTAGAGCGCCTGGAAGAGCACCGCGGCCGTGACAGCAGCCGTCTGCGCACGTGCCAGCGCCAGCTGGTTGCCGACCCCGTCGGCGAGCTGGCGCTCGTGCTCGAGCTCGAACACTCCGAGAGCCACCGCGGTCAGCGTCACGGCGACGGCGACTGTGCGTACGAGCAACGGCCGGTCAAGCAGGTGGGTCCCGGGACGCCGCGGTGGGCGCTCCATCACGTCGGGCTCCGGCGCTTCGAGCGCCAGCGGCAACGCCAGCGCGACCGCCACGATCAGGTTGATCCAGAGGATCTGCACGGGCTCCACCGGCAGCTGCGGGGCGCCGTCCGTGAGCGGGAAGGCGAGCACCGCGACCGTGATGATGAGCGCTTGCCCCACGCTCGTCGGCAGGACGAACGCAAGCGCCTTCACCAGGTTGTCGTAGACGCGCCTACCCTCCTTGATGGCAGCGGCAAGCGTTGCGAAGTTGTCGTCGGCGAGCACCATGTCGGCGGACTCCTTCGCCGTGGCCGTGCCCGTGCGACCCATGGCTACGCCAAGCGCCGCTTGACGTAGCGCCGGAGCGTCGTTGACCCCGTCGCCCGTTACCGCGACCACCTCGGCATCGGCCTGAAGGGCGCGGACGAGCTTCAGCTTGTCGCTCGGCGCGGCCCGCGCGTAGACGCTTACGCGGCGCGATGCCGGCCGCAGCGACTCTTCATCCATCTGGTCGATCTGGGCACCGGTCAGCGCCTCGCCGTTGGAGATGCCAAGCGCCTGCGCGACGGCGACGGCGGTGCGCGGGTGGTCTCCGGTGACCATCAGCACCCGCACGCCCGCGCGCCTGCACGCCTCCACCGCCTCGAACGCCTCCGTTCGGGGTGGGTCGATCAGTCCCTGAAGCCCGAGGAGCCGAAGCTCGCGGACGGCGTCGTCGAGGGCGTCGGCCGGCGGATCGTCGCGGGCGGCGAACAGGAGCACGCGCTGGCCCGCGTCGGCGAGTCGGTCGACCTCCCGCCGCACTCGTGCCGCGTCCACTTCGACGCAGCGTGGGAGGAGCGCTTCGGGCGCGCCCTTGACATAGAGCACCGTGCCGTCATCGCGCCCGCGGTGGAGGGTGGCCATGAACTTGCGGTCGGCGTCGAACGGGACTGAGCCCAGCCGCGGGCGTGCACTTCGCTCGCTCGGCGCGTCGATTCCAGCCTGCTCCGCAGCCAGCAGCAGCGCGTGCTCGGTGGGGTCACCGTGCGCTGCGACAGAGTCGTCTCCCGCGACGGCGTCGTTGCAGAGGACGGCGGCCAGATGGAGCTCGCCGAGATCGTCAGCGGGAGCCCAGATGCTCTCCACCGTGAGCCGGTTCTGGGTCAGTGTGCCGGTCTTGTCCGAAGCCACGACCGTCGTGCTGCCAAGCGTCTCGACCGCCGGCAGGTGCCGAACTATGGCCTGGCGCCGAGCCATGCGCTGCACGCCGATCGCGAGCGCGATCGTCACGACCGCCGGAAGCCCCTCGGGCACCGCGGCCACCGCCAGGCTGATGCCCGCAAGGGCAGCGTCGGAGAACGAAAAGCCTCGCACCCCGGCCGCAAGCGCAAGCAGAATCGCCGCGACGCCGATCGCGAGCGTGATCGCTCGGCCAACCCGATCGAGCTCGCGCGTCAGCGGCGTCTCCAGCACGTCGGCTTGCTCGAGCAAGGAGGAGATGCGCCCCAGCTCGGTGGAAGAGCCAGTCGCAACGGCGACGCCATGCCCCGTGCCGGCTGCCACGAGCGTGCCGGCGTGCACGACGTTCTGCCTCTCCGCCAGGGGAGCCGACACCGCAACCGGCGCCGGCTGCTTGTCGACGGGAGTCGACTCGCCGGTCAGCGCAGCCTCCTGGGTTCTCAGCCCTTGCGTTTCGAGCAGGCGAACGTCCGCGCTGACACGCTCGCCCTCGCTGACCGCAACCACGTCGCCCGGCACGATCTCCTCTGCGGGCAGCTCGACCCAGTCCCCGTCGCGCCGGACACGGGCCGGCTCTGCGACCAACTCCGACAGGGCAGCGATCGCTCGACCCGCTCGAAACTCCTGGACGAAGCCGATCAACGCGTTCAGTACCACCACCGCGAGCACCACCGCGCCGTCCTCGATCTCGCCGAGCGCAAACGCCACCGCCGACGACGCCACGAGCGCGTACATCAGGGGACTGGTGACCTGGTCCACGAGCAACGCCAAGGCCGACGGGCCCTTCGTGGCCTGCAGTCGGTTGGGACCATGGCGGACGAGCCGTGAGCGGGCTTCGTCCGAGCTGAGCCCCTCTCGTTTCGTAGCGAGGCCCTGCAGCACGTCCGCTGCCGGCCGGGCGTGCCACGGCCCCGGCGCCTCGGACCCGATCCGATCGTCGCGGGCCGCTACGCGTTCTGGTTCGTCCGCCACCGTGAGAAGACGCTCGGCTAGCCGCTTCGGGCTGCCTCGATGAACGTTTCCAGCTCCCGGCGGATGTCGGGGCCAGCGGGCTGATAGACCACCTCGGTGACGCCCCGCTCGGCGAGGTCGCCCACCCTTGCACGGATCCCGTCGGCGGTTCCGCTGAAGCTCAGCGTCTCGAGCATCGTGTGCGCGCCGGCGTCCCAACCCGCCTGATCGGCGGCGTTGAGCCCGACGACATGCTGCTCGTGCACGGCGAGGTGGCGATCCTCCTCCGGCGTCTGCTCGATCGCCGCCCGCCACTCGCTCCCGCCGGGGAGATCGGTGAGATTGGCGGCGGGGATCAAGCCTTCGTAGATTCCGTGGTACGCCGTGAGCAGCCCCGGACCGGCGGCGGCGCGGACCCGGTCGGACGCCGGATCCTCGCCGTCGTCGAGGACCGTGCCGAAACACAGGTACGGCACCCAGGAAAACCGCTTGGCGAAGTCGGGCACCAACCCGACGGTGAACATCCCATCGCCGAGCCGCTCCGCCACCTCGAGCCCCTTTGGGCCCTGGGCCGCGATCAGGATCGGGACGTCGACCGGCCGCGGAGCGGCGTGGCCTTCGGGATGGAGCATGCGCATCCGCGCGCCCTCCCACTCCACGGTGTCGCCGCGCAGCAGACCCTTGTAGGCCTCGACGTAGGCGGCCATGTACGACCATTTGATCGGGCGCGGAACGCCCATGGCCCGGCGGCCGGTGAACCCGGTGCCGAACGAGACCGCAACCCTGCCCGGCGCGAGCGCGGCCAGCGCCGCCGTCCCGGCCGCATTCACCATCGGGTGCCGCAGCGACGGAACGAGCACTCCGGGCCCCAAACCGATGCGGCTGGTCCGCTCGGCCGCGAGCGCCAGCATCATCCAGACGTCCGGGCTCTGCTGCGGCGTGTCGTAGAACCAGGCCCGCTCGTAACCGAGCTCCTCCGCAAGGGCAACATGCTCCGGAGACGCCAAGGTGGTTGGTGTGGCGAAGGAGATGTGCATGCCGGACTTCTATCGCAGCGCTTGCCGCGCCTATCATCGCCGCCGTGAAAGAGGTCGCGCTCACGGGGTCGTCGTCGGGGCAAGGCACGACCTTCCGCGCCTGTCTCGCGACCGTCCTCGAGCTGGCGCTCGAGGACGTCCCCGAGCTGCCCCCGGATGAGGAGCTGCCCGGCTGGCGCGTCATGCGCTGGCTCGGCGGCCTCGGCCTCGGCCTCGTGCCGGTCGCCGACGCGGCGTCGTTCGATTGGGCGGGTCCTTGGATCGCTTGGGTGCTTCCCGGCGGCGGCGGCGAGCGCCGGGCAGTGGTCATGTACGGGGTGCCCTCCGGCGTCGCCTGGGATCCGTCCGGGGTGACCGAGACCGACGGCTGGCGGCTCGACGGCGGGTTCGTGATCTCCGCCCTCGACGTTGCCCTGGCGCGCCCATCGCTCCCGGAGGCTCCGGCGTCCGCCGGCACCGTCGAGGCGATCTACGTCGCGTCCGAGGCGGGTTCGCCCGCACACAGCCTCGAGGCGGTCGCGGCCCTTGCCGGGCGCGGCCTCGAGGGCGACCGGCACGTCACGGGCGCCGGCACCTTCCCCTCCGGGCTGCCGGGCAGCGCGCTCACGTTGATCGAGGCGGAGGTGTGCGAGTCGTTCGCGCCCCCACTCGAGCCGCACGAGCACCGCCGCAACGTCGTCACGCGGGGAATCGCGCTCAACGACCTGGTCGGCCACGAGTTCCGGATCGGCTCGGTTCGGTGCCGAGGCATGCGGCTGTGCGAGCCCTGCACGGTGATCCAGCGGTACGCGACCCGCCCCGTGCTGCGCCCGCTGGTCCACCGCGGCGGCCTGCGGGCGGACATCCTCGAGGACGGGGTCGTGCGCGTGGGTGACGTGCTGCGGGCGGGTTGAGTCAGCTCTTCGCGGGCGCGTAGCTGAGGTTCAGCACGCCCGACTTGAAGGGCTCCGCGCTCAGCAGCTGTAGCGGGACGCTCGGCTCGTCGGGCGCAAACAGCCGAGCGAGCCCGTCGCCGACCGCGATCGGGTGCACCAGCAGGTTGAGCTCGTCGAGCAGGCCCTCGCGCAGCAGCCAGCGGACCGTCGTCGCGCTGCCGGACATGGAGATGTCGCCGCCCTCCTGGCTCTTGAGGTCGCTCAGCTTCTGGGCCACGTCGCCGCTGACGATCTCTGTGTTCTGCCAGTCCGCCGCCTGAAGGCTGTTGGAGACGACGTACTTCTTCATCGAGTTCATGACGTCGCCGAACGGCTCGTCGGCGTGCTCGGGCCAGTACGCGGCCCACTCGTCGTAGAGGACGCGGCCCATCAGCATGGCGTCGGTGGTGGCGAAGCCGGCCCCGACGGCGGCCCCCATCTCGTCGTCGAAGTAGGGGAAGTGCCACTTGTCGGGCGCCTCGACGACGCCATCGAGGGCGATGAAGAAGTTCGACTTGATCTTGCGCACTAGGAGCCTCCTGGGCTGGGTTGTCCGGCGAGTAACGCGTCCATCTGGCCGACCGACTGCGGGAACACCTCGAACGCGCCCCAACGCTCCAGCTGCTCCATGTGCTCCCTGGACTCGAAGGCGAAGCGCAGCTCCATTCGGGTGCCGCCCGCGTGCTCGCTGAGGCGCACCTGCACCGAGGTGGTCGGCGTCTTCGGGTTCGGGGTTCCGTCCGCCCTGGCGAAGCCGTCGGTGAACTCGAGCGACGTGGGCGGGTCGACCGAGGTGATCCGCCACCAGCCGCGGGTCTGCTCGCCCCCTGGGCCGGTCATGAAGTAGGCGACCTCGCCGCCGGCAACCAGGTCGTGCTTCTCGACGGTCGACGGGTGGGTCGGCGGCCCCCACCAGCGCTCCAGCTGGCGCGGGTCGGCCCACAACTGCCACGCCCGCTCGATCGGGGCGTCGAACTCGGCGATCAGCGTGAGGCTGAGGCTGTCGAGGTCCTTCTCGACGCTGACGACGCTCATCGCGCGAGCAGCTCGGCCATGCGGTCGACACGCCCGCGCCAGGTCGTCTCGAGCTCGTCGAGGACCCGCCGCGCCCGGCCGACGGCGTCGGGGTCGGTGCGCACGAGCTGCTCCCGTCCCTGGCGCTCCTTGGTGACGAGGCCGGCCCGCTCCAGGACGGCGACGTGCTTCTGGACCGCGGCAAAGCTCATCGGGTAGACGTCGGCGAGCCGCGACACCGACGACTCCTCTCGGATGCAGCGGTGGACGATGTCCCGGCGCGTGGCATCCGCAAGCGCGCGAAACAGGCCATCGACCTCCTCGTCGGCGACGTCATCTACAACCATTCGGTTGTAGATTAACCGGTCACCGCCGCGTGAGGGCGTAGCGCCAGACGACCTCGCCGTCCTCGGTGGCCGGCCCGACGTGGGTGAAGCCGACCTTCTCGAGCACTCGGCTCGAGGCATTGCGCTCGGGAAGGGTGTGAGCGATCACGGTGGTCACCCGATCGTCGGCGAGCGCCTCGGCCACCATGGCCTTCGTCGCCGCCGTGGCAAGACCACGGCCCCGTCGAGCTTCCGCGATCTCGTAGCCGACCTCCACGACGCCATCGTCGGGGGGACCCTTGAACCCGCCCCAGCCGACCAGCTCCTCCGGATCGCCGGTCACGAACAAGCGGGTTCCCCAGGCATGTCCGTCCGGCTGGTCGACCAGGACATCCCGCGTCCGCGGCAGCGCCTCCCTGAACGTCACCCACCCCGGGACGACATCGTGGCCGAGCGCCCGGGCGAGCGCGTCGTCGCCCGCCAGCGCGGCGTCCATCAGAGCCAGGGTGGCGCGAACGAGCCGGATGGCGGCAGGCTAACCGGTGGAGCGCCACCTTCAGGAACGAAGGAGGGCGGCCGCCTGGCCGCCCTCCCCCCTCTGCTCGAGCTCGAGCTCAGCGGAT
>Ga0075421_100001719_pt1 | contig 25805 bp, 22 predicted proteins | sample SoiMetdeltSBSDD5_FD_75292 | JGI IMG/M metagenome (GOLD analysis project Ga0075421, IMG submission 75292) | Bulk soil microbial communities from a Populus tree surrounding site in Tennessee, USA - Soil MetaG P. deltoides SBSDD5 | ecosystem: Environmental > Terrestrial > Soil > Tree plantation... | reverse complement strand
CTCGTTGGACTTGAAGTCCGACATGCGTACGATCACCGGGTGCGGCGCAAAGGCGGCCGCGATGGTCGCAACTCCTTCCACCACGCGGCGTACGAAGTATTCCCGAGGCGACTGATAGGCAGCGATGGCGTCTGTGATCTGGCTTCTCAGTGGCTCGTCCAGTTGATCCAACTCCAGCAGCGCCTTGGGATGGATGCCGATTTGGTTGTTGATGATGAACTCCAGCCGCGCCAGACCGACGCCGGCGTTGGGCAGCCGCGAGAACGCGAACGCCTGGTCAGGCGTGCCGACATTCATCATGATCTTGACACCGATTTCCGGCATCGCACCCTGCTCAGTCTCCTCGACATCGAAGTCGAGCACGCCAGCGTATATGTAGCCGGTATCGCCCTCAGCGCACGAAACGGTCACCGGCTGGCGATCTTGCAGCAGGCTGGTCGCCTGGCCTGTACCGACGACTGCTGGAATTCCCAGCTCACGGGCAATGATCGCTGCGTGGCAGGTGCGGCCACCCCGATTGGTCACGATGGCCGCAGCCCGCTTCATGATCGGTTCCCAGTCCGGGTCGGTCATATCCGCAATCAGCACCTCGCCTGGACTGAACAGATGCATGTCGGCGATTGAGGAGAGCACTCTCGCGGTACCGGCCCCGATCTTCTGCCCAATGGCGCGTCCTTCGACGATGACCGCGCCGCGTTCGCGAATCCGGTAGCGCTGGACACGCGCGCCGCCCTGACGTGACTTCACGGTCTCCGGACGCGCCTGGAGGATGTAGAGCTGGCCGTCGTGTCCATCCTTGCCCCACTCGATGTCCATAGGTCGCCCGTAGTGCTCCTCGATGGCCAGCGCTTGCCGGGCCAGCTCCGTGACGTCGTCATCGGTAAGCGACAAGCGCCTTCGGTCCGCTTGATCAACGTCCACGAACTCTGTGGTTGGGCCACTCTCGGACGGCCTGGCGTAGATCATCTTGGTTGCCTTGCTTCCGACACCCCGCTTGAGAATTGCTGGTCGGCCCTCCCGCAATGACGGTTTGTAGACATAGAACTCGTCCGGGTTCACCGCACCCTGGACGACAGCCTCCCCGAGCCCGTAGGAAGACGTGAGGAACACAGCATCTGCGAAGCCTGACTCGGTGTCCATGGTGAACATCACCCCGGATGCACCGAGGTCAGAGCGGACCATCTGCTGCACCCCCGCCGATAGCGCGACCGCGCTGTGCTCGAACCGATGGTGGACCCGATAGGCGATGGCGCGGTCGTTGTAAAGAGATGCGAAGACCTCTTTGATCGCGGTCAGAATCGCGTCGATGCCGCGGACGTTGAGAACCGTTTCCTGCTGACCTGCAAACGACGCGTCTGGCAGGTCTTCTGCAGTGGCACTGGACCGCACCGCGAACGACAGCCCATCGTCGTCGGATCCCTCAGATCCGCCGGCTAGCCGAGCGTAGGCATTGCGGATATCGGCCTCCAGGTCGGCAGGCAACGGTTGCCGGATTACCGCATTTCGGATCCTGCGACCCACCGCTGCGAGTTGCTCGACATCCTCGGTATCCAGCGCGGTGAGCTCGGTGTTGATCATCTCGGCCAAACCGCCTTCGGAGATGAAGTGGCGGTACGCGTCCGCAGTAGTGGCGAAGCCGTCGGGTACGCGTACTCCTGCGGAAGCGAGGTTTCGGACCATCTCGCCCAGCGATGCGTTCTTGCCGCCCACCTGGTCGAGATCGGCGAGGCCGAGATCGGAGAACCACGCGATGGTCGAGGTGGTCGAGGTTTCAGACATGGTGGTCCCTTCTGTCGGCTCAGGGCTTCTGGCTGAGGGCCTGCAAGATCACAGTGGACATCTCCTCGACCGACTTCGCGGAGGAGTTGATCACAGGCAGGCGATGATTGCGATACATCGACTCGGCCTGGCGCAGCTCGTAGGAGCATTGCTCCAGTGAGGCATAGCGGGAATTGGGTCTTCTCTCGTTCCGGACCTGACTGAGCCGCGCCGGCGTCGTGGTCATGCCGAAGCACCGCTTGCGTAAGCCGCGCACCGGGCGCGGCAGCTCAGCAGATTCGAAGTCCTCATCGACCAACGGGTAGTTGGCGACGAAGATCCCGTGCTGTAGAGCCAGGTACATCGTTGTTGGGGTCTTTCCGCAGCGGGACGGGGCAACCAAGATCACGTCTGCTTTGTCCAGCGCTCGCATGCTCTGCCCATCGTCGTGTTCGATGGCGTACTCGACGGCGGCCATCCGCGCGTTATAACGCTGCACGTCACCCATACCGTGCAACCGCGCTGCCACCCGGATCCCCTTTTCTCCCAGGATCGATTCGACTCGTTCCATGTGCAGCTCAAAGAAGTCGACCAGCGGGCACTTGGTCAGTAAGAGCGCCTGGCGGACTTCCTCCACGGCGGTGGTCGAGAAAGCCAAAGGCGTTACCGGACCCGCCGCGGCGGCATCCAAGATCGCTACCACTCGACGGGCCTCCTCGACTGTGGAAATGAACGGAATGAGCCGCCGCTCGAACCGGAGGTTCGGAAACTGGATCAACAGAGCATTGCCCATCGTCTCGGCAGTGATGCCAGTGCTGTCGGAGAGGAAGAAGACCGGTACCGGCCGCGGGCCCACCGACTTCTCGAATCGCTGATCGTCCTCACTCACCGGTCATCACCTCCGACGGTCATCACATCCTTTCATTGCGCAGGCAGGCCTCCATTGAGCAGGCAGGCCACAGGCTATACCAGCTTGTGACTGGTATTATCCGCAACCGGTTGGACGACTTGTCTCATCCCCGCCTGAGCAGTCAGTTACGCCTTGCTGCACCAGTCCAGTAGCTCATCCGCTGGCCAGCTGTTGATCACCCGACTTGGATCCAATCCCAGATCCTCGGCCCGCTGGCAGCCATAGATCTGGAATTCAAGCTGTCCAGGTGCGTGAGCGTCGGTGTCGATGGAGAACAGGCAATCCATGTCCATCGCCATCTTCAACAGCCTGGTTGGCGGGTCGCGTCGCTCCGGGCGGGAGTTGATCTCTACTGCCACATCGAAGGTGCGGCAGGCCTCGAAGACGACCTCGGCGTCGAAGGCCGATTCCGGCCGGGTGCCCCGCTCTCCCTCGATCAGGCGGCCGGTGCAGTGACCAAGGATGTTGGTTCGCGGATTGGCTATTCCACCGACCATCCGATGCGTCATCGTCTCCGAGTCCGAGCGGAGCTTGGAGTGGACGCTTGAGACGACTACCTCCAGCTGGGCCAGCAGACCATCCTCTTGATCAAGACCTCCGTCCTCCAGAATGTCGACTTCAATGCCCTGCAGGCAGCGGAATGGTGCCATCACCTCGTTCAGATCCGCCACAACCGCCATTTGCTTGCGCAATCTCTCAGCACTCAGGCCACGAGCGACCTGAAGCCGCGGCGAGTGATCAGTAATGGCACAGTATTCGTGACCGAGTGCCCGCGCGGTGATCATCATTTCCTCGAGCGGGCTGCCACCGTCGGACCACGACGAGTGACAGTGGAGATCACCCTTGATGAATGCACGCATAGTCAGCCCGCCCTCGACAAGAGGCTGCCGTTCCTCACGCAGCTTCTGCAGGTACTCCGGTACCTGGCCGTCCATTGCCTGCATGATCACTGTCGCCGTCTTGGGACCAACCCCCGGCACCTTCGACCAGGTGCGCTGATCCTGATGATCGCGGCGCTCTTCTTCACTGAGCTTTGAGATGACGTCGGCCGCACCGCGGTAGGCACGTACCCGATAGGTGTCAGCGCGCGAGCGTTCGAGCAGGAATCCGATCTCCCGCAAGGCCTGCACCGGGTTCACTCTGGCCGGCTCCTTCGTGGTCTCGGCTTGAGGTGCACCGTCGGCATCGGAGGCGCCTCCATCACTTTCTCCGCACGGCTGACAATCGGTGGAAATTGCGGGTCGCGCATCTCCCAGGCCGTCCGGAATTCCACGATTTCTTGATGGCTGCGGCCGATGAAGTTCCACCACATCACGATTTCCTCGTCGAAGGGCTGACCGCCGAGCATGATCGCCCGGCCGCCGGCCGAGCTACGGAGGCGAATGCTGCGCCGGCCGTTGCCGAGGTAGACCAGTTGGTCGACCTCGGCCGCCGTCGATTCTGCAACCACTGACCCCGCGACCACAAAGATGCCGTACTCGAAGCTCTCTTCAACGTCGAGGACAAGATCGGCGCCGGTCGCAAGATTGAGCTCTGCACCACACAGTGGCGAATAGGCGATCGCTGGCGACCTCGTCCCGGCGACCTCGCCGATCAGCACCTTCCCGACAACTCCTGGCCGAACAAGATCCGGCAGGTCTGCGTAACTCTCGAACGCGGGTTCACGACCGCGCATTGCATCTGGCAGCGCCACCCACAGCTGCACCCCGTGCAGCGTCGGTGGCTTGTCTGGCTGAGAGATCTCGCTGTGAACGATGCCGTGGCCGGCGGTCATGATGTTGAGTTCACCCGGCCGTACCATCGCCTGCGAGCCGAGGCTGTCGCGATGCTCGACTTCGCCGTCGAACAGCCAGCTGACGGTTTGCAGGCCGGTGTGAGGATGCGCCCAGACCTGCATACCAGCCGTGCCACTAACGTCTTCGGGTCCGTAATGATCAAGGAAACACCACGCCCCGATCATGCGGATCAGTCTGTCTGGGAGCGCGCGCGACACTTCGGTGGTCTTGCCGAGATATACCCGGCGAGCCGTCAGCAGCAGCTCCTCAGGTCCACCGCCCACTCGTCCCGCACACAGGTACTCCTGTGGTCGCAGCTCAAGATCACTCACGTGTCGGCCGGCCTCCGAATCGTCCCCGACTTGTCAGACTCTTAGCAGGCTATAGCCCGCTGAGACGCTGACAACTCGGCACTACAGTCAGCCTATGGCCGCGAGCACTCGAGGGATCAATAGGTCCTTGCTCCCGTCGGCCAAGACTCGAGCGACGATCGCGAAACGACTTGCTGGTGTCACGGACAAGATGACCACCGCGACGATCGCGGAGATGGAGCAGCGGCACCTCTGGTTTCGCAGGCTGGACGCGGAGCACCGATCATGGATCTCGCTGGTGGCACAGGCTGGCATCGATGGCTTTGTGAAGTGGTTCGCCGCTCCTGGTCCAGAGATGCCGAGCACCTCTGAGGTCTTCGGGTCGGCGCCGCGCGAGCTCGCGCGCAAAATCTCCCTTTATCAGACCGTTGAGCTGGTCCGGACCACCATCGAGGTCGTCGAAAAGCAGATCGATGAGTTGATGCCAAGGGGTGACCGGCCCATCCTGCATGCGGCGATCGATCAGTACAGCCGGGAGGTCGCCTTCTCGGCAGCCGAGATCTACGCCCGCGCGGCCGAACTTCGAGGGGCCTGGGACGAGCGGCTTGAGGCCCTGGTCGTGGACGCCGTGCTGCGTGGAGAGACCGACGAGACAGTGCTGTCCCGCGCGTCGACCCTCGGTTGGCACTCGTCCGCCGGTGTGGTTGTTGTCGTCGGGCCGGCTCCGCAGATGGAGCCCGCTCAAGCGTTGGAGGCGATTCGGCATACTGCCGCGATCGCAGGGACTGACATGCTCGGCGCCGTACAAGGCGACCGCATGGTCGTCGTGTTGGGCGGTTCCCCCGTCAACGCGGCTGATCGCGCGGTGGACATCGTCAGCAGATTTGTCACGTTGTTTGGCCCGGGCGCGGTGATCGTTGGACCGCCGGTCGAGCATTTGATGGACGCGGCGACGAGTACGCGAGAAGCGGTCTCGGCCTATCGCGCGGCCGCGGGCTGGCCGGAGGCCCCGCGGCCGGTAGCGTCCCAGGACCTGCTGCCCGAGCGGGCACTCTCCGGTGATGGTCATGCGCGTCGGGCGCTCGCCAACGACATCTACGAGCCTCTGCAAGCCGCGGGCGGCGGCTTGCTTGAGACGCTCGTCACGTTCTTGGATCAAGGCCTCTCGGTGGAGGCGGCCGGCCGTGCCCTGTTCGTTCACGCCAATACGGTCCGCTACCGGCTACGCCGAATACACGAGGTGACCGGCTACAGCCCAACCGACCCACGCGACGCGTACGCGCTGCGGCTGGCGGTTACCCTGGGCCGCCTCTTCGCACGCTCCCGCCAGGATGAATCAGCCCAGAGCGGGCGATGAAGCCTGGATTGTGGCCAGAGCGCGGACTTTCCGGCTGAGGATGAAACCCGGATCGCGCGCCGCCGTGCTGAGGAGGAGTGAGCCGACACGCTTTTCCGTCGGCGAACGACGACGAAGTCGGCGGGTTACCCGCGCGATCCGCGCCGGAGCGGAGCGAAGGCAATCGAACACTGCGCGACCGGATGCCCAAAAAACTTGTAGGAAAGTGACAATAGGACATCCGAAGATTCGTGCCGTCCCCGTACGACCTTTTCGTCGGAGCCAAGAAATAGTACAGATGTGCTTGCGATCGTTGCGCCAGGTCAGGGGGCGCAGACACCAGGCTTCCTGCGCCCGTGGCTCGAGGTACCCACCTTTGCTGACCGGCTCACTTGGCTGTCGGCTGTGTCAGGCCTCGATCTGAGCCATTACGGCACCGAAGCTGACGCCGAAACCATTCGAGACACAGCGATTGCACAACCGCTCCTGGTAGGGGCCGGTCTGCTCGCCGCACTCGAACTGTTCCCGCATCCAGCCGATGGTTTTCCACTGGTGGGTGTGGTCGCAGGCCACTCCGTGGGCGAAATCACCGCAGCTGCCGGAGTCGGCGTCCTTTCCGCAGAGCAGGCAATGGTCTTCGTACGCGAGCGTGGTCGTGCGATGGCCGAAGCCAGCGCAGCTACGCCAACCTCGATGACAGCCGTCATCGGCGGTGATCCTGAGGAGGTACTTGGTGCTCTCGAGGCACATGGCTTGACGGCGGCCAACAACAATGGCAGCGGCCAGATCGTGGCCGCCGGTACCAAAGAGCGGCTGGCGGCACTGGCAGCCGACCCTCCCGCACGCGCCAGAGTCATTGCGCTCAGCGTCGCTGGAGCATTCCATACCGTCCATATGCAGCCGGCCGTCGCGCGTCTCGCAGCCCTCGCTCGCGCTATCTCCACCCACGATCCGCGAACTCGCCTAGTATCGAACGCCGACGGGCAGGTCGTGCACGATGGTCGCGAAGTGCTCAAGCGCCTGGTGGGCCAAGTCGCTGCGCCGGTACGTTGGGATCTTTGCATGGCCGCGATGGGTGACCTGGGAGTCACCGGAATGCTCGAGATGCCGCCGGCGGGCACGCTCACCGGCATCGCCAAGCGAAATCTGAAGGGCGTAGAACTCTTCAATCTCAACGCTCCGGACCAGCTGGAGGAGGCAATGGAGTTCGTGCAGAGGCACGGGGGTGCCGCCTCCGCCTCACTGATTCCCGGCAATCCCACGTGGCGTCTTGTCGTTTCACCGGGGAAGGGGCAGTTCATTCGCACCGAGGACATTGAGACCCACACCATCCTTCCGAGCCATAGCACGGTCGGGCTGGTCAAGAACCTTCGCGACGAGATGCCGGTCAGTGCGCCCCACGGCGGCATCGTCGTCGAGTGGCTTGTGGAGGATGGTGATCCTGTCTCCCCTGGTCAGCCACTTCTTCGGCTGCATCCGACCGTCGAATCCGCCGACGCTACCGAGGTCACTCGATGATGCTCAAGGTGACGTCTGGGGAGAAGTACACCGCCATCCTCGGCTTGGGTGGCTACCGGCCGCGGCGAGTGGTGGACAACGCAGAGATCTGCACGATGATCGATTCCTCAGACGAGTGGATCCGTACCCGCTCGGGGATCATCGAGCGCCGCTGGGCATCCGACGACGAGACCATCCAGATGATGTCGCTTGCTGCTGCCCGCAAGGCGCTGGACCGTGCCGGCCTCGAACCCGGTCAAATTGACACCGTCATCGTCTCGACCGTCACCCACCTCTACCAAACCCCCGCTGTGGCCACCACCATCGCGAGCGAACTTGGGGCGAAGAGCGCTGCAGCGTTCGACATCTCCGCGGCCTGTGCTGGGTTCTGTTACGCCACCGCGATGGCTGACTCTTTCATTCGTAGTGGCGCCTCGAAGTTCGTGTTGATCGTTGGTGTCGAGCGGCTCACTGACATGACCAATCGGTCGGATCGGTCCACAGCCTTTCTCTTCGCCGATGGCGCCGGTGCCGCCGTAATCGGGCCGAGTGAGTCCCCTGGAATTGGGCCGGTGGTCTGGGGGTCTGATGGCGATCAGGCCCCGCTGATTCGGCAGACCGAGCCTTGGGATGCCGCGCTGGCCTGGGATCGGGAGTCGTATCGGTCCACCGAAGGTGAACCGAGCTGGCCGACCCTCAAGATGGAAGGCAATCCAGTCTTCAAGTGGGCCTCGTACACAATGGCGAAGACCGCTGCTGAGGCTCTGGATGCCGCCGGTGTACGCCCCGAAGATCTGGACGTCTTCGCACCGCATCAGGCGAACATGCGGATCACCGATGCCATGTTCCGCGCTCTCAAACTGCCGAGCCGTGTCGTTGTGGCGCGCGATATCGCGCGGCAGGGAAATACCTCGGCCGCCTCGATTCCGTTGGCGATCGAGGCGTTGCTGGAATCAGGCGAGGCTCACAAGGGGCAGACCTGTCTGATCATCGGCTTCGGCGCCGGCTTGGTCTACGCCGGTCAGGTGATCATCCTGCCCTGAAATCTGGACCGAAGAACAATCCCAACACCACTGAAGGAGCATGCTTATGCCCACCACCGAAGAAGTCCGCGCAGATCTCGCCGAGATCGTCAATGAGGTCGCCGGCGTACCAACCGACGACGTCCAGCTGGACAAGTCGTTCACCGACGATCTTGACGTGGACTCGCTGTCGATGGTCGAGATCATCTATGCCGCCGAAGAGAAGTTCGGCGTCAGCATTCCCGATGAAGAGGCAAAGAACCTCAAGACAGTCGGCGATGCAGTCGCCTATATCGAACGCGCTGCCGCCTGATCGCCAGTGCTGATCATGTTCGGGGACCATCCGCAAGGTTGGACGGCCCCGAACCCAGCCAAACAACTTGACACGCCATCGCAGGAGATACCGCATGTCACGCATCCGCGTTGTCGTCACCGGCCTAGGAGCAACCACCCCACTCGGAGGTGACGCACCTACGACGTGGGAAGGCCTGTTGGCCGGAAAGTCCGGCGTAGGACGGATAGAAGCCGACTGGGCTGATGATCTGCCCGTCAAGATCGCGGCACAGGCCGCCGTCGACCCTGCCGAGATCTTGGAACGGGTCGAGGCACGTCGGCTCGACCGCAGTGCGCAGCTGGCGGTAGTTGCCGCCATGGAGGCCTGGCAGGACGCCGGATATGGGCTCCGTGAGGACAACCCTGTCGACCGCGAGCGCCTCGGCGTCGCTATCGCCACCGGCATCGGCGGGATGATGACCCTGCTTTCCCAATGGGACGTCCAGAAGGAGAAGGGGTCGCGGCGAGTCAGCCCCTTGGCGATACCGATGCTGATGGCCAATGCCTCGGCGGCCAACGTGAGCTTGAGGCTTGGCGCCCGAGCTGGAGCTCACACGCCGGTGTCGGCCTGCGCGTCGAGCAACGAGTCGATCTCGCTTGGCCTGGACATGCTGCGGCTGGGACGGGCTGATGTCGTCGTGGTCGGCGGGACGGAGGGGGTCATCCACCCGCTGCCGATCGCCAGCTTTGCGCAGATGCAGGCCATGAGCCGCCGCAACGACGAGCCGGAGCGCGCGTCGCGGCCGTGGGACGTCGACCGGGATGGCTTCGTACTCGGCGAGGGAGCAGCGATGTTCGTTATCGAGACTCTTGAGCATGCGCAGGCGCGCGGTGCACGTATCTACGGCGAGCTTGCCGGAGCTGGGATCACCGCCGATGCACACGACATGGTTCAGCCGGACCCCAGCGGCGCAAGTCAGGCCCTTGCCATGACGAAGGCGCTCCGGGAAGCCGATCTCGCTCCCGGGGACATCGTGCACGTCAACGCGCACGCGACCTCCACGCCGCAAGGAGATGTCACCGAGGCGAGTTCCATCCGCCAGTCACTGGGTGAGCACACGGAGGCGATCGTGACGGCTACCAAGTCCATGACCGGCCACCTACTCGGTGGTGCGGGCGCGCTGGAGTCCCTCGCTGCCCTGCTGGCCCTGTACTACCGCACGGTCCCGCCCACCATCAACCTGGATAACCCCGAACCTGATCTTGGCATCGACATCGCGACCAAGGTGCGTGAGCTGCCAAGCGGTGACCTGGCGGCGATCAACAACTCGTTTGGCTTCGGCGGACACAACGTCGCCGTCGCCTTCACCAATGCCTACGCCACAGGAGGCTTGAGATGACCACAACGGCCGAGCGGGGCATTGCCCCAGGCACGGCTCCCGCTCCCCAGGGAACCAGAGCTCCAGCTGCCCCGGCAGCACCCAAGAAGATCAAGCTTCCACGTGATCAGGATCCGCGCAATCCCAACTTCCGGCTGCGCACGTTGCTGGACGCCGGCTCAGTGGAATTGATCACTGCGGACGACGACTCGGGAATGCTGGCGGCGACTGGCATGATCAATGGTTGCCGGGTTGTTGCCTTCTGCTCTGACCCGACGGTCATGGGTGGCGCGATGGGCATGCATGGCTGCGACGTGGTGGTGCGGGCGTACGAGCGAGCCATGCACGACCGAGTGCCGATACTCGGCATCTGGCATTCCGGTGGGGCCCGACTGGCAGAAGGCGTGCTGTCTTTGCATGGGGTGGGCCGAATCTTTCACGCGATGACGCAGGCCTCAGGCAAGATCCCACAAATCTCCATCGTGCTGGGGTTCGCGGCCGGCGGTGCGGCGTACGGGCCGGCGCTGACCGACTTGGTGATCCTGGCCCCGGAGGGGCGGATCTTTGTGACCGGCCCCGACGTCGTGCGGTCTGTCACCGGTGAGGATGTCGACATGCTGCGGCTCGGCGGGCCAGACACTCACGGCCGCCGATCAGGTGTCGTGCACGTGGTGGCCGACGATGAAGCGGACGCCATCGAGCAAGGCCGTGCGCTCACGACTCTGCTGGCCAGTCAGGGCCAGACCGCAAGGAAGGTTGACGATGTCGATCTTGCGGCGCTGTTGCCGGAGTCGCCACGGCGAGCCTACGACGTTCATCCCCTGATCAACGGCCTGTTGGATGACGGCCCGGCGGTGGAGCTGCATGCTCGCTGGGCACCCAACGTGACCATCGCGCTGGGGCGCCTGGGTGGGCGCACAGTCGGCGTCATCGCGAACAACCCGCTGCGCCTGGGTGGCTGCCTCGACGCGCTCAGTGCGGAGAAGGCAGCCCGGTTCGTCCGGATGTGTGACACGTTCGGCGTGCCGCTGGTTGTCATCGTCGACGTGCCCGGCTATCTGCCGGGTGTCGGCCAGGAATGGGATGGAGTCGTACGCCGCGGTGCGAAACTGCTCCACGCCTTCGGCGAAGCTGTGGTGCCGCGGGTCACGCTGGTGACTCGCAAGGCGTATGGCGGCGCGTACATCGCGATGAACGCACGCTCACTCGGAGCCACCCGAGTCTTTGCGTGGCCGGGCGCCGAGGTCGCGGTGATGGGGCCGATTGCCGCAGTGCGGATCCTGCACCGACGCAAGCTGGCCGAGGTTGCCGACGACGTACGCCCCCAAGTAGAGGCCGAGCTCGCTGCGGAACATGAGCGCATCGCCGGAGGCGTGGAGAAGGCGGTCGAGATCGGTGTTGTGGACGAGATCGTGGCGCCCGATGCCACCCGCTCGGCACTGGCTGCCGCCATTCGAAGCGCCGACACGGGCGAACGCGGCGCGCACACCAACATCCCACTCTGACAGCCGACTTGTCAGCGGAGATGGGTGTGGAGTTCTAGACGACCTTGTGGAGCCAGCGCACCGGCGCGCCCTCGCCTGCGAAGCGGAAGGGTTCGAGCTCCTCGTCCCAGGCGCGGCCAAGCAGAACGTCCAAGGACTCAAGAAGATCCTTGCTACCCAGAGCCGACATCGCGATCGCGTGCTTGAGCCGATCTTCCGGAATCATGATGTCGCCGTGGATCCCCGTCGTGGCGTGGAAGATTCCCAGCGCAGGGGTGTAGGAATAACGCTCGGCCTCGGTACTTGACGTCGGCTCCTCGGTCACCTCGAAGCGCACCCGCTGCCAGCCCTTGAGTGCGCTCGCTAGTCGCGCGGCAGTGCCGACAGGGCCAGTCCAGGAGTACTCGGTTCGATAACAGGCGCGTTCGATCGGCTGAGGGATCCAGTCCACCCTTATGGGCATACCAAAAACGCCGCCCACTGCCCACTCAATGTGCGGGCATAGTGCTGACGGCGCGGAGTGGATGTACAAAACTCCACGGGTCGTGCTCATGCCAGATCCTCCAGTGCGAGACAAAGACAACCTGAGGGCTGCCTTCCCCTGCATCCTCAAGTCGACATCTCGCCGAAGGATCCGATGTGCTCACTATCTTGCACCATCGGCCACACCTGTACCAAGAGGCTCCATGCGACGCGCTCGCACAACTGTGTCAATGGGCTCGCACAACTGTGTCAATAGATTGACACTGTGAGGATTGCGCCATACGGCTCATGGATGTCGCCGATCTCGGTGGATCACCTGATCGGTTCTTCGATCGGACTGTCCGCCGTGCAGATCGACGCCGGACACGTCTATTGGCTGGAGTCTCGCGCGCACGAGCGAGGCCGGACCAGCTTGTGGCGACAGTCGCTCTCCGGCGATGAGTCAGTCGAGGTCACTCCCCCACCCGCCTATGTCCGCGATCGGGTACACGAGTACGGCGGTGGTGAGTACCACGTCTCGGGCGGCGACTTGGTCTACTCAGAATTCAGAGATGGCCGACTGTACGCGGTCCGCGGCACCGGCACGCCGCAGCCAATCACTCCAGAGGGTCCGTTCCGATTCGGCGACATCCGAGTCCATCCCGACCGCCGACTGGTGTTGGCCGTACGCGAGGACCATTCCGGCAGCGGCGAGCCAACCAACACCATCGTCGCTCTTGATCTTGATCGGCCCAACCTCGATGCCGGCGTCGTGCTCTGCGGCGGTGCCGATTTCTACTCCACTCCCGAGCTGTCGAGAAGCGGACGCCTGGCGTGGATGCAATGGAATCACCCCGATATGCCGTGGGACTCCACAATGATCATGACCGGTTCCCTGAGTGGAACGATGATTATCGAGAGTCAGGCAATCGCCAGTGGCCCAGGCGAGTCGGCCGTACAGCCTCGTTGGCTGGGCGACAAGTTGATCTTCATTTCTGACCGCACGAACTGGTGGAATCTCTACATGTGGAGCGAAGGCAGTGTACGGCCCCTCTGCGTAACCGACGCGGAGTTCTGCCCGCCACAATGGGCACTCGGCCAGCGGGCGTACGCGATCATCGATGATGATCATTTGCTGTGTACCCTCAACCGCAGTGGTTTGCAAAGCATTGAGATCCTGAACATTTCGGACGGCTCACTTCGCCCGGTAGCTGCTCCCGGCACGACCGCAACCTCGGTGGACGTCGGCGCCCGCCGAGCCGTTGCCTTGCTCAGCTACCCGGATAGACCAGCCGCGGTGGCACTCTACAACTTCGACAGCGACAGTTGGACAACACTGCAGTGCTCTACCGAGATGATCATGGATACTGCCGACGTATCGCTGGCGCAGCGAGTCACGTGGACGGGCGAGCAGGGCACTGTGTACGGCAACTTCTATCCACCGGTCAACAGTGAGTTCCGGGCACCTGCTGAAAGCTTGCCGCCGATGATCACCTTCTCCCACGGTGGCCCGACCTCGTTCTCGGCAGCGGACTTCAAGATCGGATACCAGTTCTGGACGACTCGTGGGTTTGCGATCCTCGATGTCAACTACAGCGGCAGCACCGGTTTCGGAAAGAATTACCGTGACCGCTTGAAGGGCCGGTGGGGCGTCGCCGACGTCCAGGACTGCATAGCAGGCGCGGTATCGATGGGCTCCCAGCGGCTCGCCGATCCAGCTCGTCTGGCTATTCGCGGGGGTAGTGCCGGCGGCTTCACGACGCTGGCCGCACTCACGACGACAGACGTCTTCAACGCCGGCATCAGCCAGTTCGGCATCGCTGATCTCGAAGCGCTGGCCAAGGACACGCACAAATTCGAGGCGCGCTATCTCGACAGCCTGATCGGACCCTATCCTGAGGACCGCTCGGTTTACGCCGAACGATCACCCATCAACCATCTGGATCAACTGGCGGCACCGATCCTGCTTTTGCAGGGAACCGAAGATACCGTGGTGCCTCCACAGCAGGCCGAGATGCTGGCCGATGCTGCGCGCCGCAAACACCTTCCGGTCGCAGTGATCATGTTCGAGGGCGAAGGCCACGGCTTCCGAAGAGCGGAGACGATCAAGGCGGCAACCGAAGCCCAGATCTACTTTCTCGGCCAGATCTTCGGTTTCGCACCGGCGGATCTAGTACCGCCAATCCCTATAGACAACCTTCCCGGCTGATCAGCCCGCGCTACCGACATGATCAATATCAGGCTGCCAGGGACGGAGCCGCGGCAGCCAGGCTCGCACCGCCTGACGGTAGCGCTGGTATTCATCTCCATAGCGCCTGAGCAGAGTTGGCTCCTCGTACCAGCGGACGAACGCCGCCGTGATCGCCCAGATCCCGACGGCGTAGAGCAGCAACGCGAGCGAGGAAAAGATCATCGCCTGACCGAGGACCGCGGTGATCAGCGCCAGGTACATCGGGTTGCGTACGAAGCGGTAGGCACCGCCGACGACCAGCCGGTCTGGCGGAGCGATTGGTGCCGGCGTACCCCTGCCCTCCATCACAAAACCGACGAAAGCTCGGAGCAGCGCCACAATTGCAATCACGAGCAACACGCTGCCGCTGACCATCCCGGCGACGGCAAGTGGGGTTGTCGGTTCGGGCACCTGCCACCCGCTGATGCGCCAGGGCACGAAGCCTGCGACGAAACCAGGTCCGGCAACAAAGAAGGCGGCGCTGGCGATCCCGGCCACGGATCTTTGCATGACACGAGGGTAGCCGCGTGCCGCCGCCCTTACCGGGGCCGAGCTTGTCGAAGCCCTTCGACGGGCTCAGGGCGCGTTGGTGCTATGTAGGCGACCAGTAATCATCTGGCGCAGGCCGAGGGCCGAAGATCGCCTGGCCAACTCGTACGGTTGTCGCGCCGTATTCGATTGCCAGCTCGAGGTCGCCTGACATCCCCATGGACAGCTCGTCATAGCTACCGGCGACGTCATCGCGACCCTGAAGGCGTCGTTGCAGGTCACGCATGCGTTCGAAGCAGGCTGCGACCTTTCGTTGATCATCCGACAACACCGCCAAGGTCATTAACCCCCGTACGCGCAACGCGCCATATGCCTTGAGTGCAATGGCGAACGGCTCCACTTCGTCCGGTGGCAACCCCCACTTCTGCGGCTCGTCCGATGAATTGACTTGGAGAAAGACGTCGAGGCTGCGCCCCTGATCGTCCAAGGCCGCCTCAAGCACGGCTGCCTGCTTGATGTTGCTCAGCGCGTGGAACTCCGACGCGATGGTGGCCACTTGCCTGGCTTTGTTGGTCTGCAGGTGGCCGATAATCGCCCACTTGAGATCGGGATGATCGGCAAAGTACCTGGCCTTCTCGGCCGCCTCCTGAACCTTGTTCTCCCCGAGCAACCGAACTCCGGCCTCATAAGCCTCTGTGATGAGTTCCATCCCCTGGTTCTTGCTCACCGGCAACAACCGCACCTCACTCGGATCTCGCCCGACTCGAGTACATGCCGTCTTGATCCGCACCTCCACCGCGGCCAGATTTTCTGCGACGCTCGCCATGCCTGCACCTTAGTCTCGCCGAGGCGCTGCGTGGGGAGTTGTGCGAGGTCAGCAGCGGATATAGCGAAGGGGGGACGACCCCCTCTTTTGATCCCTGGGGATTACGGCCAGCGGGCCCCGAGGGAGATCATCCCGAGTGCGGCAAGGATCGCGAAGCCCAAGCCGAATCCGGCGTAACGCGAGGTGACTTCCCGGTCCACCTTTTCCTTGCCAACAGAGCTACCGATGTCCTTGTAAACCTCTTTGAGTTGGCCTGCCGAGGTGGCCGTGTACGCCTCTCCGCCGCTGATCTTGGAGACGCGCGCCAGCTCAGCGCGATCCACGGGCACCGGCTCCCGCCGGCCACCGATGTCGATGTAGCCGTCTGCCGTGCCGTACGCGATGGTGTAGATCGGAACCGACTGGGCCCTCGCCGCCATCGCCGCCTGGTCGGAGGGTCGACCGACCTGGGTCTTGCCGTCGCTGAGCAAGACGATTCGCGCTGGTGCAACGGCTTTGGGGTTGTCCGGATCGGGCGGCACTTGAGCCAGCGCGGCAAGGGAGGTGTAGATGCCCTCGCCGATCGCGGTCGAAGCCTGGGGGCGTAGGGACCGAATAGCAGCGGTCATCGACCCTCGGTCCAGTGTGGGCGGCACAAGGGTCGTCGCGGTGCCCGCGAACGTCACCAGCGCCACATTGAATTTCGGCGGCAGCGATGTCACAAACTGCTCGGCCGCGGCCTTGGCCGCGTCCAGCCTGTTCGGATCCACATCCTTGGCCTCCATGGACAGGGACACGTCGATGGTCACCACGATGGTTGCTCGTTCCCGCGGCACCGAGACTTGATCTTTCGGCTTCGCGAAGGCCAGTGTCAGCGTCAGCAGGCTGAGGATCGACAGACCGACCGCGAGATGTCGCAACCAGGTGCGATCTCGCGGGATCACCAGGTCGAACATCGTCTTACCCATGTGCATGCTGCGGTTGCGCTTGCGTCGCACCATCAATAAATAGACAACGACCAGCAGCGGGATGAGCAGCAGCAGCCAAAGGCGCGTCGGCGCGAGGAAAGAGAGAAGCGGAATCACTCGATCGACCCGTTCTCGCGAGAGTGGTCACAAACGACACGGATCCGGCCGAATTCGGTGCCGTTTCCGACCACTCTTCCGACGGAGGAGTCGATCACGGCCACTTCGCCCCCAATGAGATGGCGCCCAGCGCGGCGAGGACTGCCAGAGCCAGGCCGTAGCCGGCAAAGCGAGCGGTCACTTCGCGATCAGCCTTCTCGTAGCCAATATCGGACCCGATGTTCTCGTACACCTTCTTGAGCTGATCGGCGGTAGCCGCAGCGAAGTAGTCGCCGTTGGTGGCGGCGGCGATCCGCTTCATCTCCTCGTGATCGACCGGTACCTGCTCACGCTTGCCGTCCAGATCGACATACCCGTTTTCGGTCCCGTACGCGATCGTGTAAATCGGCACCTTGGCCGCCTTCGCCTCAGCGGCCGCCTGCTGCGGTGACCGACCGGCGGTATTCGAGCCGTCGCTCAGCAGCACGATGGCGCCCGGTGCAATCGAGTTCGGGTTGTTTTTGTCTTTCGGAGCCTGCTGCAAAGCACGAAGTGCTGTCGCGATCCCCTCGCCGATCGCGGTCGAGTCCTGCAGTTGGATGCTGTTGATCGCATTCTCCACCGTGTTGTGGGCGGTGGTTGGCGGGACCAAGATCGCTGATGCGCCGGCCATCGAAACCACTGAGACGTTGTACTTCTCTGGCAGTTTGTTCACGAAGTCGATCGCGGCCTGCTTGGCGGCATCAAGGCGCGTCGGTTTCACATCGGTTGCCTGCATCGACTGCGATGCATCGATCACCAATACGACCGTGGCGCGCTCCCGCGGCACATCGATCTGGGTTTTGGGTCGCGCGAATGCTGCTGTGAGAGTGATCAGACTGAGCAGCGAGAGTGCGACAGCAAGATGGCGGCGCCATTGCGACTGCTTGGGCACAACCACATCGAGCATCGAGGTATTCGTAAACCGCATTCCCCGCCGGTTCTTGCGGAGGCTCGCGAAGATGTACGCGAGGATCAGCGCTGGGATGATGAGCAAGATCAACAGCCGATCCGGCGCCAGAAAGGCGAGCTGCGGAACCAGCTGCTGCGGCAGCAGCGCCCAACTCATTTCGTCACTCCCTGTGGCGGAGCGTGCAGCATGCTCGCCACGCGGCGGTACGCCAGCACAAACCGGGCAATGTCTTGCACCCAGTCGCGATCGGTCCGCAACTGAATGTGCCCGACACCTGCACGACGAAGCGAGATGCGGATTCGTTCCCGCTGCGCCGCGCTCGCCGCATCCATCCGGGCTCGGGCATCCGAGTCGCCGGTGTTGACGTAACGCTCGAAATCAGTCTCGGGATCGCGGATCAACATGTCCCCGACATTGGGGAACTCGATCTCTCGTCGATCGACGACCTCGACTGCCAGCACCTGGTTGCGGACTCCCAGCCGCCGCATCGAGCGTTCCCAATCAGGGGCCACGTTCGGATCCAGCTCATGATCGCCCGGAGTCAGGAAATCCGAGACCACGACTCGAAGCCCACGGCGCCGCTGAAGCCGCGAGAGCTTCTCCACACTTGCCGCAAGGGTCATTGGTCCGGTGGCATGGTCGGGCACGAACGGCTCAGTCAGCATCCGGCGCAGCAGGCCGTATAGGGCGGAGCGGCCCGATCTGGCTGGCATCCGGCGCAGGTCCTCCGGACGCAAGATGTAGCCACCGAAGCGGTCACCCATCTTCTGGCTGAGAAAACCGATGGTCGCGATCGCCGCGATGCCCAGGTCCCGTTTCGTCACGCCTTCGGTACCCCAGTTCATCGACGGGGTGACGTCGAGCAGTGCCCACACCTCGAGCTCGCGATCGGAGATGGTGTCGCGGACGTACGGCACCATGGTGCGTGCAGTGACCGCCCAGTCGATCCTGCGCACATCGTCCTCGCCGGGGATGTAGATGCGGGCGTCGCTGATGTCTGAACCGGGTCCGGGTAGCAGTCCGAGGTGGTCCCCGTGCAGGAACCCCTCGAGGCGGCGGACGATCGTGAGCTCCAACCGTCGCAGCGCGGCCTCCGGCGCCAACTTGTTCAGGGGGATCGTCGCCCGGGTAGGCGCACCAACGATCGACGTTACAGCGCCCATGTTCACGTCTGGGGAGGCGAACTGCACAGCGGTACCGCTGGGTGCGGGAGGGTTCGGCGGCGGACCGGCGGGCGGAAAGTTGCGCGAGCCCGCTGGCAGACCGCCTGGCGGCGGGTACGACACGTGAGCCTCTAGCTGAAGTCTGGCTGGTTAGGCATGTTCGGCACCGGCTGCTGGTACGGCGTTGACGGCGGGCTATAGGTGTTGGCCGAGGGCACAGTGCGGCCAGGTTGGTTCTGGTGGTTGGTTCCCGATTGCTGGTTCCAGACCGGCGTCGGCGGCGGCACCATTGCGACGATCCGCTCGATCACTTGTGCGGGCGCAATGTTGTCTGCGACTGCGTCAAAGCCGAGCACGATACGGTGCGCCATCACATCCTTGGCAACCGACTGCACATCGGTCGGCAGCACGTAATCTCGCCCGTGAATGAGCGCCAGAGCGCGAGCAGATGCCACGAGACCGAGCGTGGCACGTGGGCTACAGCCGATCTGGATGACCGATGCGAGATCAGGCAGGTTGAACTCCGCCGGCGTCCGCGTCGCCAGAACGAGGCGGACGATGTACTCAGCGACCAGGTTGTGTACGAAGACCTCCTCCGCCTGACGCTGAAGCTGAAGGATCATCTGCGGGTTCAAGACCGGCTGGGAGGTCGGCGGGTCGACGCTCATCCGGCGGAGGATTTCGAATTCTTCGTTGCCGGCCGGGTAGGGAACGTCGACTTTGAGCAAGAAACGGTCTCGCTGCGCCTCCGGCAGTGGGTAGACGCCCTCGGACTCAATAGGGTTCTGAGTCGCGATCACGATAAACGGTTGTGGCACGGGGTAGGTCGTGCCACCGATGGAGACCTGCTTCTCAGCCATCGCCTCCAGCATCGCCGCCTGCACCTTGGCGGGTGCGCGGTTGATCTCGTCGGCGAGCAAAAAGTTCACGAAGATCGGCCCGAGTTCGACGTCGAACTTCTCCTGGCTCGACCGGTAGATGCGGGTGCCGACGATGTCAGAGGGAACCAGGTCGGGAGTGAACTGGATCCGGGCGAATTCACCACCGACGACGGTCGCGAAGCTACGCACCGCGAGCGTCTTGGCGACGCCGGGCACCCCTTCTAGCAGGCAGTGCCCCTGCGCGAGCAATGCGACCATGAGCTGCTCGACCATGTGCTCCTGGCCGACGATCACCCGCTGAACCTGAGCGATGGCATCCCCGAGGAGCTGCGATGCGGCCTGGTTTCCGAGCTGGCCCGACGTCCGAGCGGCGGGGCGCTCATCGACGGGTTGGCCAAAGGACGGACTACTCACGCACTCTCCTGTTACTCGTTAATGAGCGTTGTGCAGACCGGCACGATGAACCTCCGCTTGCCTTGTCGCCGGACACCGAGCCATTCTCGCAGACGCAGAACTCCAGGCTATGAGGCTGGACAACCCCCAACCTATGACTGGACCCATAACCAGCTGTGAAAACGGTTAGCCTCGGTGCCCATTGTTGTGCCTGCCGAGGGCCCGCGAAAACACGCCAGGGCGCCCTTTCGACACGCTCAGGACGCAGTCATTTACGCTCCGAGCAGCAGTCATCGCCATTCGGGCTGAACTTGTCGACTGCCTAGGTGCCCTACTAGGGCCGAATAGACTCTCCGTGCCCCGCACGATGCTGTGGTCAGTCTCGGTGACAGAGGCTGTGAGATGGAGAGTGATGTCGAGCACCGAGCCGCCGAACCTGCCACCAGATCCGTCATGGGCAGATCCGTCGTGGCCGAGTCTTGGGGGCGTCTCGGATCGAAGTCCGGACGGCGCGCCCGGCGCAGGTCCTGCGTACGTACCCGTGACGCCACTGCTACCAGAGGATCCACCCAAGGTTGGTGAGTTCTGGCTCGACGCACGGCTGAGCGCAACACCTGCCGGAATCGCGTTCACCGCCCACGACGCAGCCAACACTCCCGCCATGGTGATCTTGCTGTCAGAGGGGGCAGCTGCCGATGCGGCGGCGCGATCTCGGTTCGCAGGTGAAATCAACGCGTTGCACGTCGATACGGTGCTCGCACGAGGCGGCGCCGGCCAAGACAGCGGGCGGTTGGCACGCAAGTTTCGCAAGGAGGATGACAATCCGGTTGCACCCGACGACCGTCTGGTCGCTCCATGGGCCGCGCTTCTCTACGACGGCTCGCCGGCCGCAGCAGCACAGGCAAATAGGATCCTCGACGCCGTACAGATCGCGACGCTTCCCCCGCAGGGTGTTCCTTCAGGACCTGACTACCAGCAGTACTGGATAGAGCGCGTACGCCCCGGTCTTGCCCGGCTTTGGCCGCTGCCGTGGCCCGGGCGCTTCGACCGCGCGGGCTGGCGAACGATCTTGGTCTCATGGCTGCTTATGGTGTTGCTCGCGGCCCTCGCGGTCCTGATCGCGATTCTGATCTTCCGGAATCAGCCACCCCAGGCGCCGCCGTCGCCGACCGGCAGTTCGGCCAGTCAGTCGGGCCCACCGCAGTCTGGCTCGCCACAGTCTGGAACGCAATCTGGATCCCCGCAGTCGCCGGCATCGGGATCGCCATCTTCGGGATCTCCTGGACCATCCGGTACTGAGTCCGGTGGCAGCCAGCCGACAGAATCAGTCACAGGATCGCCCGCGACTAGCCAGTCGCCGCTCTCGAGGCTCTAGTGACGAGCACGTCGACCAGATCCTCAGAGTCGGTCGCCAGTGCGGTCGCGCCGTACGCTCCGCCTGCGCGTCACGGGTTCTGGATTCGGCTGGCGCGCGGCATCGGCATCTGTCTGCTGCCGATTTTCGTTGCGCTGTATGTCGGCGCGACCGGATTCGGTGGCACGTTCCTCCCGTGGCATTCGAACATGGTCGATCTCGAGGTTTACCGCCGTGCCGGCTCGTTACTGCTTGCCGGAGGGAACTTTTACGATCTACCTGGGCAGCTTCAGTTCCTGTATCCGCCCATTGCAGCCGTCCTAGCGGTGCCTTTGGCTTTGCTGCCACTCACAGCAGTTCAGATTGGCTGGACGGCAGCAGGCGCTGTCGCCCTGGTGGCGATCTTGCACCGCTTTGGGCTAACGGGCTGGCTGCTCAGCCTGGCCGGCGCTGTCGTGGTGTACATCGTTGAGCCAGTCGTCCAAACGCTCGCTTTCGGGCAGCTCGGGATCTTCTTGGTCGCCCTCGTCGTGTTGGACCTGGCGCCGGGTCCACGGGTGTTTTCCCGACGGCTACTGCCGGAAGGAGTGCTGACCGCTGTCGCCGCCGCCATCAAACTCACCCCCGCGATCTTCGTTGTCTACCTGCTGGCGGTGCGGAAGTTTCGGGCATTCTGGGTAGCCGTCCTCACCGGTGCTGTTATTACGCTCATCAGCGCTGCCATTGTTCCCGCGGCGTCGTATGAGTTCTGGACCAGGTTGGCGCACGGCGACACCGGCCTGGGGCACAGCATCATTTACTACACAAACCAGTCGGTGATGGCCGATATCGTGCGAATCGTCGGGCTCGGACGGGCGCCGGCGATCGTCGGCCTTGCGCTGTCCGCCGTGGTCGCGCTGGCTGGAGTATGGGCGGCGATGCTGTGGCACCGGCTGGGCGATGTCAGGCTGGCGGTAAACCTCTGTGGCGTCGCGGGACTGCTGGCCTCACCGGTGTCCTGGCTGCACCACTTCGTGTGGGTGGTCCCCCTTGCGATGAGCCTTCTCGAGCGACGGCCGATCAGTCCTCGCCGCCTCCCGGCGTGGTTTCTTGTGTTGGGCTGGCTCTTCGTCGGCTGGATTGTCGTGGCACCATTCACCGATTTGCCCAACGGAGCCGATGTCGAACTCCAGTGGACGTGGTCGCAGCATGCGCTCGCCTCGGTCACAGCCGTGGTGGGCCTCAGCCTGCTCGCCGGCGCGATCCTCACCGCGCGACCCCGAGTCCAGACGATCTTCGCTCGCCCAAGCCGGGAATCACGAGCTCTTCGATGACCAGGGCTTGCTACCAGCGCACCCGCACCTGGCTACGCCATTGCTGGACTACATCGTCCCGCCCTTCGGCCATGAGATCTTCAGTGCGATTCCACAGACCTAGATAAAGCTCTATTGCCGTGCCACTGATCACTGCATCAGGTGGCCGAATAGTTCCGCGGACACTCAGCGGAGGCCGATCACTCACTGCTATCTGCCACCGCTGATCGGCATCGATCGCGCGAATCTCAATCACGTATGGCGTTTCCGAACGCAACTTCGACCCGCCCCGCGGCAGAAAGCCGCGCAGCAGCTCATCGATTCCGTCGACCGCCAAATCCTCGTTGATCATGGTCTCGTCCGGACGAGGAAGCCGCTGCAACACGGCGGCTTGAGCGTCGACCGCGTGAATGGTGGTCTCGTGTGCCTGCCGCCTTGCCCAGAACAGCCGCGGTGGTGGCGCATTCGACAAGAACACCATCGCCTCAAGATCAGCTGGCGCCTTGCTCAGCGTCTCGAGCAATGCTTGCGCGCCCTCGTCAAACCAGTCGAGGAGGCTTGGCGCTGCGGCCGCGGCTGTCTCCGAGTCCTCCGTACGGTGATCGGAATCGCCGCGTAGATTGGCTGCCGCCCAGCGATGCACCATGCCCTGGTGGGAAAGCAGCGCGGCAACATCCCATTCCGGGCAGCTGGGAACGGCGGCCTCCAGGCCAGCTTGATCAGCATGATCATGGAATCGGTTGGCGGCTAAACCTATTGCGGTGAGGAACTGATCAAATGCCAGGTGGGTACCAACGGAGTTCTGATCGCTCACCCGGACAACCTAGTGCGCCGGCGTGAGGCGCTACTCTGACGCCTGATTGGTCATGAAACCGATGATCACTGCGGTCCACCAGAACGTCTGTGATGCGCCGGCGAGCGCCATGCCGCGATGGATCAGCGACCGTGGCGGGGCTGGCATGAGACGCTCCATCGCACGGCTCGTGGACAGGGCGAGCACTCCGACGATCCCGACACCGACCACACAGCAAAGCTTGACCACGACAAGCCACGAATTCAGATTGGGCTTCAGCAATGCGCCACTGGCGGTGAGGCCCGCCAGACCAATCCAGATCAAGGGCGTCATCCGCTCGGCGGTGAGCAGCACATCGCCGATGGTCACTCGACGAGATAACGAGAGCAGCCCGTACCAGTCGACTGCCAGCACCGCGCCGAAGCCGACCACCAGAGAGATCAGATGAATGAACAGGGCTACGACCTGAAGCCACTCGGGAGGATTGACCAATGTCGAGATGAAAATCAGCCCAACGATCGCCACCGTGACAACGCCTAGCAGCCGCGTCTCCGAAGGGCTGACAACACCAACGAGTCTCACCGTGCGAGCGAACATTTGCAGCACAAGCAGCTTCCCCCCTGAAAAGCCTCGGCGCGATGCCGCATTGCCGACTCTACTGCGCGCGTCATGCTCGACAGCGTGAGCCCACGCTGGTGAGATTCAGTGCCATATAGAGATTTCTGTCCAAGATCAACTTGGGTACGACGCGGCTCGGAAATTGACGCGGAGGCCGTATAGCGAGCTGGTCGCGGTGATGTAGAGATGATTGCGTTGGCTGCCCCCGAAAGTGAGATTCGCGGTGATCTCAGGCAGTCGAAGCTTTCCGATTAGGGAGCCGTCCGGGTCATAGCAGTGCAGGCCATCATGAGCCGCTCCCCACAGACGGCCAAGATGGTCAAACCGGATGCCGTCGTATCCTTGCTCGTCGGCACAGAACAATTCGCCGCCGGTCAAACTTCCATGATCAACATTGAAGACTCTGATGTGATTCCGCTCGCTGTCGACGATGAACAGTCGACGTTCGTCTGGCGAGAAGGCTAGGCCGTTGGGCTGAGCGAAGTCTGCGACGACCGCGGTCACGGCCCCGCTAACCGGATCAACGCGGTAGACATTGCGCGAGTCGATTTCGGGATCGGCCTGGTGGCCTTCGTAGTCGGTGCGGATGCCGTAGCTGGGATCGGTGAACCAGATCGATCCGTCCGAGTGCTCCACGACGTCGTTCGGGCTGTTCAGCCGATGTCCTTCGTACGAGGCTGCCAGCACCTTGAGTGAGCCGTCGTGCTCTGTTCGGGTGACCCTGCGCCCACCGTGCTCACAGGTCACGAATCGGCCCTGCCGGTCGACCGTACGGCCGTTTGTAAAGCCAGCTGCTATCAGGAAAACATCGGTTCGCTCGCTTACCTCGTCGTAGCGCAGCACACGATCGTTGGGAATGTCGCTGAACAGCACGAACCGGCCTGCCGGGTGGTAAGCGGGTCCTTCGAGCCATCGGCCGCCGGAGAAGAGCCGGGCGACCGAACGGTCACCTCCGGTGCCGGCGAAGCGCCGATCGAGTACCTCGAACTCTGCGGGGATGTAATCGACCACAGATCCTCCTAGGCTCCCGACCCGAACGTCCGCGGCGACTCTATCGTCTGCTAGTCGGTCTGAGTCCGTTAGAAGTCCCGCGTCGCTATCATCGGCCTCGACAGTCCACGTGCTGATCGATCACCTGGGGCGGTAGCTCAGCCGGTTAGAGCAGAGGACTCATAATCCTCCGGTCGTGGGTTCAAGTCCCACCCGCCCCACTTACGCGTATCTACAAGTGCCCTCCCAGTAGGGGCACTTCCTCAACAGCAACCTGAAGTCCCGCACAGCGCTCGAACCGTAGAGTATTCGGCTCGTGTGACTGTCCGCGAGGCGGCCCCGGCCGTTGCATACGACGACTTGTCGGCACTGCTGCCTGACTGGCAAATTTCACTCAGAGCGAAAGGCCGCCGGTACCATCGCGGGCTACCTGACCGTGGCCAAGACCTTCCACACGTTTCTCGTCGTGAACGGGATGGCGACAAAGGTGCCAGCCATCACTCGGGACCGCATCGAGCACTTTCTGGAAGACCTCTTTGAGCGGACCGCGCCCGCCACTGTGGCGAAGCACTAC
>Ga0075421_100001718_pt1 | contig 25812 bp, 25 predicted proteins | sample SoiMetdeltSBSDD5_FD_75292 | JGI IMG/M metagenome (GOLD analysis project Ga0075421, IMG submission 75292) | Bulk soil microbial communities from a Populus tree surrounding site in Tennessee, USA - Soil MetaG P. deltoides SBSDD5 | ecosystem: Environmental > Terrestrial > Soil > Tree plantation... | reverse complement strand
TCGAGGGTGGCGGGGGCCTCGTAGTCGAATCGCGGGGGGATCATACGGTTGTTCCTTTCTCAGCCTGAATCAGGCCGACAGCGTGGAGACCATTCGCTCCAGGGACTCGAGGCTGTGAGCCGGTACCAGCCGGTCTACATAAGGCAACGCGACCTGCATGCCTCTCGCGGTGGGCTCATATCGAGGGTCACCCATGAGAGGGTTGAGCCAGATGACGCGGCGGGAAGCGCCGTGGATTGCCCGCATGGCTTGGCGGAGCAGCTCGGGCTCGCCCCGGTCAAGCCCGTCGCTCAGAATGACAACCACCGTCCGGCTCGTCACCATAGACGTCAGATAGCCGCGCACGAATGCCTCCAGGCATTCGCCGATGCGGGTACCGCCCGACCAGTCGGGTACCTCGGCGGCCACTCGGTCAAGGACTGCGCGCAGGTGACGCCGCGAAAGCCACGGGGTGAGACGGGTGAGCCTGGTGTTGAACACGAACACTTCGAGGTCCTTAACTACGCGCCGGAGTGACAGCGTGAAGGCGAGAAGAAAGCGAGTGTGCGGATCCATGGAGCCGCTGGTATCGCACAGCACCACCAGGCGTGTCCGCTCGATCGGGCGGGAACGACGAGCCAGTGAGAGCAGCTCGCCGCCAGTGCTCACCAACCGGCGGAAGCTCCGCCTGAGATCCACCTGGCCGCTCCCGATCGCGGGCACGAGCCTGCGACTTCGGCGTGTGGCCAGCTTCACGGCAAGGCGGGCAAGGACCTCCTCGAGAGCGGTGAGATCGTCCTCGGACCATTGGTCGAAGGACTTGCGCATCAGAAGCGCATGGGGGCTGTAGCCAGGTGTGTCGCCCTCCGGCCGGTCGAGCTGCTCGCCGGGTTGCCCGCCGGTCTGCCGGACCAGGTTGGGCCCGCCTAGGGAAGCCATTCCGGGTGACGTCCGTTCAGGGCCGCGCCGCGGATCCCGCTCCTCGGGGGGTGTGGCACCCCACCACGCTTCGAACAGGACCTCGAATCGCTCGCGGTCTCGCGGGCCGATCTTGAGGGCGACCGCAAGCGCGGAGCGCACCTCTGCCCGATCCGCCACATCGACGAGCGCCAGCGCTGCAGCGCCGTCTATCGCGTCAGACAGTACTACGGGCACGCCCGCGGTTCGGAGCGCGCGGCAAAACCTGGCGAGGTGACTGACGAGATCGGCACCTGATGTCATGGCGACCCGACTCCTGCCGCCGCCTCATCCAGCAGGTTGTTGACAATTTCCTGGTTCAACTCGGCCGCGTCCCGCTGGTCCTTTATCAAGCAACCGAGGGTCAGCCGCACCGCTTCCTGGTCAAGGCGATCAGTGTGAAGCCGAACCAGCGCCGCGGCCCAGTCGATTGTCTCCGCGGCCCCAGGGACTTTCGCTAGCCTGCGGCGCCGAAGGGCCTGCACGAAGCCAGCGATCTCCCGGCTAAGCCGCTCGCTCACTTCAGGCACCCGGCTCTGGATGATCCGGATCTCCTTCTCGAGCGGCGGATGGTCAAGGAAGAGGTAGAGGCAGCGGCGACGGAGGGCGTCGCCGATCTCGCGGGTGCGGTTCGACGTCAACACCACGTGCGGGGTTATCGTGGCAACGATCGTCCCCAGCTCGGGAATAGTCACCTGGAAATCAGACAGGATCTCGAGCAGGAAGGCCTCGAAACCGTCGTCGGCACGGTCGATCTCGTCGATCAGTAACACCGGTGGCGGCCCCGTGCGGGTGATTGCCTGCAGCAGCGGCCGTTCGAGCAGACAGTCCCGGCTGAAGATCAGCTCTTCCTGCTCCATGACGCTTCGGCCGTTCTCTTGGGCGATCTTGAGCCGGAGCAGCTGGCGCTGGTAGTTCCACTCATAGAGAGCTGTGTTGACGTCGAGGCCTTCGTAGCACTGAAGCCGGATCAGCTCGGTGCCGTGGCAGGCGGCCAAAACCTTGGCGATCTCGGTCTTACCGACTCCAGCGTCGCCTTCCACGAGGAGCGGTTTTCGCAACTCCTGCGCGAGGTAGACGGCGGTGGCGGTCTCCGGCTCGGTGATGTAGCCCAGCCGTTCCATGTCGGACTGGAGCCGCTGGATTTCCTTCCTCACCGGGTGAGCACCTGTGGCTCGTGACTGGCCAAAAAGCGCTCCCGGCACCCGCCGCAGCAGAAGTAGTACGTTTCCCCGCCAACGTCGGCCTTGTACTTGGCGGTCGCTATTTCCACCTCCATGTGGCAGACAGGGTCGATGGCGTAGCGCAGCTCCGATGTCGTGGTGGGTTCTCCTGGCACGGTCGTCGCGGTTCCTGCCCGTCTCAGCTGCACAATCTCCGCAAGCACGCTGAGCGCAATTTCCTCGGGCGAGACGGCGCCGATATCAAGTCCCGCCGGGCTCCGGATCCGGTCGAGCAAAGCGGGAGAGACGCCCCGCTGGAGCAGCATGCTCCGCACCCTCGCCAGGCGCTTGCGACTGGCCACCATTCCCAGATAGGCGGGCTCGAGCCGGAGGGCGTCGGTCAGCGCCTCCTCATCGCGCTCGCCCAGCGTAGCGACGACGGCGAAAAGCGGCGAAGGGTCAGCCGCGGACAGCCAGCCGGCTTCGGGCGCGCCGAGGGAGGACAGCACCCAGTCCGCCTCGGGGTAGGACGCACGGGTGGCCTCGGGATCGACAACTGCCGTAGTGTATTCCAGCACCTTGGCAATGCGGACAATCGCGTGTGCCGCCGGGGAAAGGCCGAAGACCAGCAGGCGTGGCGCGGGCATCATTGGCTCTATGAAGAGATCCACACTGCCTCCACTGTGGCATGCGATGAGGACCGGCCGGACCTGGGGACGCTGGTCACGCTCGGGATGCGGGCTCAGAGCGATGATCCGGGCCTCCCCGGCTCGGATGGCAGCGAGTGCTTCCCGCACCGCCGTTGGCCTGGTGCAGCTCCCGCCCAGCCAGCCGTGGAACTCGCCGCTGGCGGTAATCACCGCACTGTCACCCAGCTGGGCCGAGCTGGGCGACTCCCGCCGGACGACTGTGACGAGGGCACACGCCTGGCCCCGGCGGCCCAAATCGGCAGCGAGGGCGAGGAGCTTGGGACGCATCAGGGCGTGGGCGCGAGGAACAGCGCACGCAGCCGTTCGACGTCTTCAGGGTGGTCGAGGTCGGCCAGCAGCGCCGCGGGCCACTGGACCGTAGCCGCCCGGTCTCGATATTCGCGCACCACCTGGCGCCCGCATCCCTTGCCAGCGGCCACGAGCGCGGGGAAGAGCGCCCGGGAGTAGAGCGTCGGAGGCGCCTGCACCTCGCCGTACCGGGAGATGACGAGAGGCACAGTGCCGGCGCGAAACCGGGCAACCATTGCAGCCAGCATCTGCGAGGTCACCAGAGGCATGTCGGCCAGAAGCACGAGCGCCGCGTCGCAGTCGGCAGGGACCTGGGCGAGGCCGACTCTGACCGAGAGGTGCATGCCGTTGGCATAGTCCGGATTCAGAGCAGAGTGGACGACGAGTCCGTCGAGCGCCGCCGCCACCTGTTCCGCCTCGAAGCCGAGCACGATAATCACGGGCGAGAGTCCAGCCTCGATGGCCTGGCGCGCCGCCCGGCGGACGACTGTTTCCGTTCCCAGGTTGATCAGCAGCTTGTTGGCACCCAGCCGTGAGGACAGCCCTGCAGCGAGCACCACCCCTGCCACCCGGCTGTTCCGCAGGGACGGCATGGACGCTCCCTTCCCCGATCTAGATCCGTTCGGTACCGGTTGCTCATCCATTATGGGCTGCCCGCTAGGTGCCCGCTAGATCAAGCCTTCGCTTCGAGATCTCGGGCGTAGAGAGGAAATCGAAACCGCATCTCCCGCGTCAGCACGCCGCCATGCGCCAGTTCTGCCAGGCGTTCAGCCGTGAGCCGTTCGCCGGTAAGCAGCCGGGGTAGAATCAGGTCAGCGGCGGTGGCCAGCGAGAACATGCCACACTGCGGAAGGCCCAGCAATTGGCTTTCGCCCAGCTCTGCCAGCCAGATCATGGAGCCCGGATGGGCGGGCACACCGTGCCGCAGTACTCGGCCCCCGAGGCTCTGCAGCGCGGCATAAAATGGCGCGAGCGGGTCGCTGGCCGGGACTCCACCGACTAGAATGACCGGAAGCTTCTGAGTAATGACGAGGGCCGCGAGTCCGTCACGGGCCCCGCTCTCGGTGACGTCCGGATCGGCATCGGATACCACGGTGGTCCCGACAAAGCGGCCGCCGAGTGCCTCCACCCTGGTGCGGGCGCCGGCTTCGAAACGGGCTAGCGCAGCAGCTGGAATGCTCTCTGCCACCAGGGCCCCAACGTCGAGGGCGAGAAACGGGCGCACCTCGATCAGCGGGGCGCTTTCACGAGCGACTCGGATACCCTCCTCCACCAGGCCGGCAGGGATCAAGTGGGGGGCCACCTTCACCGAAGCGACCACCTGGCCCCGCTGAACCGGCTGACCATTGAACAGGGTGAACAGCTCCAATGAGTCAATGCTATTGATCCGGGTGAGTCCCCCAATCCGAACGTGAAGGACGCCGTCGCATCCAGCCACCAGATCCAATCGGCTCTGCCGGGGCGGACACCGCTCGATGCCCGGCCCTGTCGCTGCCGCGGCCAGCCGATCTGCGGCCTCATCCTCGTGCAGATCGTCCGGGTCGGGCCAGGCGACTCGCACCGGCTGGCGCAGGCTGTTCGACCGGGCGGCAGCCACCAGCTCGTGGGCCAGCTGCCAGTCGATCCTGGTGCCCTTTCGAACCATTCCTCTGATCAGTTGAACCGGGGCGAGAAGAACAGCTTCGGTTAGCTCGGCTGGATCAGTATGGGCCAGGGCCGAGGCAGGGATGCGCGTGGCGCGCACAGCATCACCCTTCCTGGCTCACCCGGTGGGCGAAGTCGCTCCAGAACTGTTCGGTGAGCTTCCGGGCGGTTCCTTCCATGAGACGAGCCCCTACGCTGGCAACGGTGCCGCTCACCTCGCTCGTGGCCGACCAGTTGAGCTGACTGCCTCCAGCGGAATGATCGTCGATCTGCATGTTGGAGAGGACATTGATTGCCGACCCTGGAGCCTTGCCGCGGACCCGCATCTTCGCGCTCCGCCCGTCCTGGATGTCGTAGAGCTCGACATCCATGGTGAATCTGACCTTGATCGACCCAACACCGAGCCCCGATATGACCTTGAAGTGAGTTGGATCGATGGTCTGAACCGACTCCACACCTGGTGCCGACCGGGCAACGAACTGAGGATCCATAAGACATTCCCAGACGCGTTCGCGCGGGGCGGCAATGGCCGGGGAACCGGAAAACTCGAGTTTCATCGGATAAACTCCTCGAGTGCCTGAAGGGCCTGCTCGCTAGGCTATAGTTTGCGGTGGGGCCGGTCAAGATGGCTGAGTATTCTCTAGCGGCCTGCTCCGTGGCACTTCTTGTATTTCCTCCCCGAGCCGCAGGGGCAGGGATCGTTCCGGCCGACCTCGGGTACGGCCGCAGTGGCCCGACCGACGGGCCCCAGTGAGCTGCTCACGGCTGGGGCTGGCTCGCGGGATGCCGGCGATGGCGGCGGTGGGGCCATCCGGCGCGGCGGGTTGGTGAACAGGTCATCGGCGCCCACCGGCTCCGGTGTTGCCGGGGCAGACATGCGCCGGACCGGGGGCTCCGGACGGGGCGGCTCCGCACTCACCTGGATCTTGACGAAGCGCTCGGTGAAGGTGGACTGGATGTCGTGCATGAGGTCCTCGAACATCTCGAATGCCTCACGCTTGTACTCCACCAGCGGATCCTTCTGGCCCCAGGCTCGGTACTGGATGGCGTTCCGCAGCTGGTCCAGATCGTACAGGTGGTCCTTCCACCGCTCGTCGAGCACTGAGAGCATGACCTGGGAGAGCACCTGGCTATCAACTTCCGGGATTCCAATCGTCTTTCCGAAGTCGCTCAGGTATTCGACCTTACGCCGGAACGTCTCCTCGCCCTCCGCCTTGACCAGAGCCACCATCTCGTCGAGGCCGGGTGCCTGCTCGCTATCAGTGAGGGCGTCGACACTGACCAGGTACTGCATGGCGAGCGCCTCGCGCAGTCCGCCGCGGTCATACTCTTCGGGACGCTCGGTGCCGGCCAGAAACTGATTGACCGCGCGCTCCAGAGCCACCTCGATCATGCGGCGGGCTTCGGCCTTGAGCTCTTCGCCGCGCTCCAGCGCGAAGAGCCGCAGGGAATAGATCACCTCCCGCTGCTGATTCATCACGTCGTCGTACTCCAGCAGCCTTTTCCGCTGCTGGAAATTCTGGAGCTCCACCCGCTTCTGCGCCTGCTCGATGGCCCGGGTCACCAGGCCGCCGGTGATGACCTCCCCCTCCTCCGCCCCGCTCTTGTCCATCCACCGCGCGATCCGATCCGACCCGAAGAGCCGCATCAGATCGTCTTCCAGCGAGAGGAAGAAGATGGACTGCCCCGGATCGCCCTGGCGCCCCGAGCGACCCCGCAGCTGCCGGTCGATCCGGCGTGACTCATGCCGCTCGGTACCGATGATCTGCAGTCCGGCTTCCGGCTGGGTCAGGTCCAGATCCTTGCCCAGTTTGATGTCGGTGCCGCGGCCAGCCATGTTGGTGGCGATCGTGATCGCCGCTTTTTGTCCGGCTCCGGCGACGATCTCTGCCTCCCGCTGGTGATACTTGGCGTTGAGCACCTCGTGCTTGAGCCCCCGACGCTTCAGCTGCCGCGACAGAGTCTCCGACACGTCCACATTGACCGTTCCGATCAGGATGGGCCAGCCGAGACCGTGCAGCCGCTCGACCTCGTCCATGATCGCGTCGTGCTTCTCTTTCCTGGTCTTGTAGATCCGATCTGCCTGATCCTGGCGCACCATCGGCCGGTGGGTGGGAATGACACTCACCTCCAGGCCGTAGATCGAGTAGAACTCGGTCTCCTCGGTCTCGGCAGTACCGGTCATGCCGGCCAGCTTATCGTACATCCGGAAGTAGTTCTGGATGGTGATGGTGGCAAAGGTTTGGGTCTCGCCCTTGACCTGCACCCGCTCCTTGGCCTCGACCGCCTGATGCAGGCCGTCTGCCCAGCGCCGGCCGGTCATGACCCGGCCGGTGAACTCGTCCACGATCACGACCTGGCCATCCTGCACCAGGTAGTCCACTTCCTTCTCATAGAGGACGTGAGCCTGAAGCAGCTTGTGGATGGTGTGCAGCTTTTCGCTCTTGATCGCGTAGTCGGACTCGATCTGCCGCCGCCGCTCGATCCGGTCGTGCGGCGAAAGCTCGGGATCCTTGTCGATCTGGTGGATCTCCTGAGAGATGTCCGGCACCAGGAAGAGACCCGGGTCGCCGGGCGACATGGCCTCTGCGCCCCGGTCGGTGAGATGGACCGAGTGGCCCTTCTCGTCCAGCACGAAATAGAGCGTCTCCTCCAGGTCGCGCATTCGCTGCTGCTTCATGGGCAGCTTGCGGTCCGCAATGGCGTCCAGCTCCATCCGCTGCACCATCTGCTTGATGCCGGGCTCGTTCAGCAGCTTCAGCAGCCGCTTGTTCTTCGGCATGCCCAGCCGGGCCTGATAGAGCTTCAGGCCTGCGTCGTTGCGAGTCTTGGGATCCTCTAGGAGTTTCTCCGCCTCCGCTATCAGCGTGTTCGCCACCCCGGTCTGCTTCCGTACCAGCTCAGCGACCTGGCGGTCGAACTCGGCGTACTTCTCGTCGCTCTCGTTGCCCACCGGACCCGAAATGATGAGCGGGGTCCGCGCCTCATCAATGAGAATCGAGTCCACCTCGTCGATGATGGCGTAGGCATGCTCCCGCTGCACCCGTTGGTCCAGCGAGAACACCATGTTGTCACGCAGGTAGTCGAAGCCGAATTCGTTGTTGGTGCCGTAGGTGATATCGGCGAGATAGGCGGCGCGACGTTCCGGGGTCGACGGCTCGGTGTCGTCGAGACAGCCGACCGTCAGGCCCAGGTACTTGAACACGTGACCCATCCACTGCGAGTCGCGGCGGGCCAGGTAGTTGTTGACGGTAACCAGATGGGCGCCGCGGCCGGCCAGCGCATTGAGGTAGAGGGGCAACGTAGCCACCAGTGTCTTGCCCTCACCGGTGGCCATTTCGGCGATCCTCCCCTGGTGCAGCACCACGCCCCCGATCAGCTGCACGTCATAGGGGACCATGTCCCAGACCAGTTCATGGCCGGTGACCTGCACCGTGCTCCCGAGGAGCCGGCGGCAGGTCTCCCGAACCGTGGCAAAGGCCTCGGGGAGGAGCTCGTTCAGGCCGTCGGCGATGGCCTTCTTGTATTGCCGGTCGAGCTCGTGAAACCGGCCCTCGAGTTGATCGCGCTCGACCGGGTCGGCGCAGCCGTGCTTGGCCTCCCTTACCTGCTCCAGCTCGGTCTTGATGGCCCCGGTCCGCTCCGCCAGCCGCTCCCGGAATTGGGCGGTCTGGGCCTTGAGATCGGCCTGGCTCAGGTCCTTGAGCCGCTCCTCATGGGTGTGGATCTGGTCCACGATGGGCTGGATGCGCTTCCGCTCCCGGTCGAAGCGAGACCCGAAGACCGCAGTCATGAGTGTCTTGATCATTCTGGGTCCAAATATAACTGGTGCCGTGCGATGTACTCCGCGACCAAGTCGGGGACCCAGTAGCGAATCGGCAGCCGCTGGCGCACCCGGCGGCGAATCTCGGTGGCGGACACGTCGATCGCAGGAACCTGGATGATCTGCGAGATCAGGCTTGTCTGGGGAACGGTCGAACCGGGCCGGGCAAAGACCACCAGCCGGGCCAGCTCGGGGATCCGCTCGACCTCGCGCCAGCCGGCCAGTTCGGCAGCAGCATCCGCGCCCAGGAGGAGCACCAGCCGGGAGCCCGGAACCCGCTCCAGTAGCGCCTCCAAAGTGGGCACCGTATAGGATGGTCCAGCCCGATCCAGTTCGGCGGTCTCCAACTCGAAGCCGGGAGTCCCGCGGATGGCTAGCGCTACCATGGCCGCCCGATGCTCGGCGGACGTGCGATGCTTGCCTTGCTTGAACGGCTGCTCCCGGGCGGGCACGAACCGAAGCTCATCCAGGCCGAGCTGCTCCAGGGCCACCTGTCCGACGATCAGATGCCCGTGATGTACCGGATCGAAGGAACCGCCCAGCAGTCCGATCAGCCGTCCGTTAGGCACCGGCAGGTGCGCGGGGACAGACCTCGCTGGTTTTGAGGGCTTGGGGGTGGAAGCGGCGGATGTAGCCGCAGGTCTCCTGAACGTCTTCCCGATAGCCGAGGGCCTTGTAGGCCTGCACGAGTTTGATCAGCGCCTCCGGTACGATACCGGCCTTGGGATAGGTGGCGACCAGATCCTTGAGGTACAGGACCGCCGAGTCGTAGGCCTTGAGCCGAAAGTAGAACAGGGCAGCCTTGTACTCCTTGGTGGCAAATCGCTCGTTCAGGTCGGCAATGCGCAGCTGAGCCCGTTTGGCAGCGTCGCTGCCAGGATACCGGTTCAACAGCTCCTGATACGTGGAGAGCGCGGTCTGGCCGTAGGTAGGATCCAGCTCCGGGCGGCGCCACAGGTCGGCATAGACGTCACCCAGCCGAAGAAGAGCCGTGGGAGCCAGAGGATCATTCGGGGTTTCGTCTGAGGTCTTCCGGAATTCGCGAGCAGCCTCCAGCTGCCGGTTCTGGGCAAACAGGGCCTCACCCAGATAGAAGTGAGCGCGGGAGATGCGGGCATCGCCGGGGGGTAACTCCAGGATCATCCGGTTCAGCAGCTTCTCGGCGTCACCCCATTTGCCGTTCCGAAACGTCTGCTCGGCCTGACGCCACAGGGAGTCGAGTGTGGCAGCACTCGCGCCTCCTGCGGAGACTGGAGCCGGCGCGACCGAGCGGTTCTCGTTGCCCCGTCCCCCGCCACACGCTACCAGAAACCCGAGGGTGGCAAGCAGCAGCGACTTACCAATCATCGAAGGATAGTGTACGGCACATTGTTGGGGCTCCGGGCCCGGAGCTCCTCCAACCGGTCACGGGCCATCTGATTGGTGGAATCGGTCTGGGTCCGATCCGCCACGACCGCCTGGTAGGCGGTCGCCGCTGCCACAGTATCACCCAGACGAAGCTGGGCATCGCCGTAGCCGACCAGCGCCCTCCGCCCCACCGGCGTGGCAGAATCGACTCTGATCGCGGCCGCGAACCAGAGCTCTGCGTCGTCCGGTTTGCCTGCGGCCTCGGCTCGAAGCCCCAGCGCCAGCGAGCAAGCGGCCACGCCCTCTTCGGCCCGGGTGCGAAGCGTGGCCACCTTGGTTCGGCGCAGGGTCGCCTGGAACACCGGCAATGCCTGGTCGCACCCCGAAGTTTCCCGGAGCGCCGCACCGTAGACGGCCAGCAGTGAATCCACCGTTTCCACATCGGGCGCGGCCGCAATCGCGGCCGGAAGCACCGTAACCAGATCGTTGGCGTCGGCACCCGGCCGGCGAACCACCGCGAGAGCATATCGTCCGATGGACCGATTGGGCGCGATCATCCCCAGCCCGATGACAGCGGATTCCAGCCGCTTGCGGTCCCCGCTGCGGTCCGCGGCCCGGGCGACCGCCTCGAGACCCTCGGCCGCTTCCTCGGCGCGGGTGGGGTCCTCGGCCGCGAGCCGAAGGTAGGCATCGGCCGCGGTATCCAGATTGCCCGCCCGAAGGGCGGCGCCGCCCGTCTTGGCCCAGAGCCGTGGGTCGGGGTCCTTGGCCAGCGCGGCGCGGTACTCGGTGAGCGCCTCACTGAACCGGCCCTGCCCGTACAGCTGATCGCCCTGGCGCTCGTGATCGCTCACCCGCCCACACGCGGCCAGCAGCGCGGCTACTAGAAACCCCCCGATCCGCCGACAGGGAATCACTGCGCTTCGGTGCGGTTGAGCATCGCCAGGTAAGCTTCCACCCGCGCATTCTCCGGTCGTCGAGCTAGGCAGGCCTCCCAGACCTCGCGAGCACCATCGGCGTCCCCAGACAGGTAATGAGCCAGCCCCAGAGCAGCCTGAGCATCCACGAATGACGGCCGCGCCTGGAGAACTCGCTCCAGCGCCTCACGCGCCTCGAGCACCCGACCTGCCTCCAGCAGCAGCCGAGCCATGCGATAGCGCAGGTCATGAAATTCAGGGCCTAGCTCGAGCGCGCGCTCGTACTCCTCGATGGCCCGGATCACCGCGCCGGCCCCGGCGTAGCTGTCAGCCAGTTCGGCGTGCCGGTTGGCCAGTTGCGCGGCCACCGGCGACGGCAGCCCCGCGGTCTTCTGGTCCAGATTGGCGGCTGCTTTGGTAAAGGCCTCTTCAGCCTCATCCACTCGGCCGAGCTCGTTGAGCACCAGGCCGCGGTGGATCAGCGCCTCCACGTACCTGGGATTCAGCTCCAATGCCCGCTCCAGCTCCCCCAGAGCCCGCTGCGCCTGGCCCAACAGGGAGAGAGAAACCCCCATCAGGTGATGCACATCAGCGAACGCACGCCCAGAATCCACCACCGACTCGAGCAGGTGAACGGCACCATAGTAGTCCTGCACCACGAATCGCTCCCGGGCTCGTGCCAACAGGAGTTCAGTCTGCCCTGCCATACGCCTCCCGGAACCATTGGACGAAGCAACGAATGCCATCGGAGAAAGCAGTCTTCGGCCGGTAACCGAGTACCGCGGAAGACTTGGTGATATCGGCTGCAGTCTGCTGGACGTCTCCCGGCTGCATCGGCGCCCACTCGATCTTGGGTCGAATGCCAAGGGCGGACGCGATCTCCTCCACCATGGCCTCGGTCGGGATCGACCGGTTGCCCCCCAGATTGAAGGTCTCGACTCCAATCGGGGCCGATGCGGTCCAGGCGATCGCCGACACGACTCCAGCTATGATGTCGTCGCAGTAGGTGTAGTCGCGCGCCTGGGTTCCATCGCCGAACAGCGTCAGCGAACGACCTTCCACCATCTTTCGGGTAAACGCATGGATGGCCAGATCGGGCCGCTGGCGAGGTCCGTAGACGGTAAAGAACCGCAGTGAGGCGGTCCGCAGACCGTAGATCGGCGCCACCGACGTAAGAAACAGCTCTCCTGCCCGCTTCGTGGCCGCATAGGGAGAAACTGGCACAATTGCGGCCGCATCCTCCCGGAACGGAACCGGCGTGCTGTCGCCGTAGACCGACGAAGATGATCCGAAAATGAAACGGCCGACGCCGGCCTGCCGGGCCGCCTCTACCAGGGCGGCTGTCCCAGTCACGTTGGCTCGGGCGTAGCCGATAGGATCGGCAAGCGAAGGGCGGACTCCGGCCTTGGCGGCCAGGTGCACAATCGCAGTGTCTGGCGTGAGTAGCTCGCGGATGGAACGCACATCCAGGAGGTCCAGCTCCCGAAAGGTGAAGCTCGGCGGTCGGCCGACTTCGGCCAGGTTCCGTTCCTTGTCCGCGCGGGGGTAAAACGGATCGAAGTTGTCGATCCCGATCACCTCGTCACCGCGGGCAATCAGCGCCTCGACCAGATGCGATCCGATGAACCCCGCGGCACCGGTGACCAGTACTCGACTCACCTGCGTCCCCGGCCGATCCCGTGATACTCGAACCCGAGCGCAGCCATCCGGTCGGGGTCGTAGAGGTTTCGGCCGTCGATCAGGAGCGGACGCCGGACCAGTTTGCGGATCCGCTCGAAATCAGGATTGCGATAGACCAGCCACTCGGTCAGGACCAGGAGAGCGTCGGCCCCATGGGCCGCACTGTAGGGGTCGGCCGCATACATCACCCGGTCGCCAAAGATCATGCGCGCGGAGTCGGTGGCCTTGGGGTCGTGGGTTTGGACCCGCGCGCCGGCGTCCAGCAGTCCTTCGATTACCGGAATGGCCGGGCTCTCCCGCATGTCGTCCGTCTCGGCTTTGAAGGCGAGACCCCACACTCCGATGGACTTCCCGTTCAGGTCTTGCCCCAGGTACCGCAGCGTCTTCTGCAGGACGATCTGCTTCTGGCACTCGTTGACATGCTCGACCGCTTTGAGGACATCCAGCGAGAGACCGAGATCTTCAGACGTGCGTATCAGCGCCTTCACGTCTTTGGGGAAGCAGGAGCCCCCGTACCCGGGACCGGGATAAAGAAACGCGCGTCCGATCCGCTGGTCGGAGCCGATCCCGAGGCGGACGTTGTTGACGTCGGCACCCACCAGCTCGCAGAACAGCGCCATCTGGTTCATGAAGGAGATCCGGGTGGCCAGCATCGCATTGGCAGCGTACTTCGTCACTTCGGCCGAGGCGATGTCCATGAACAGGATCCGATTGCCACCCTGACGGGTAAAGGGGGAATACAGCTCGGCCATCACTTCCTTGGCCTCGGCGTTATCCACTCCGATTACGACCCGGTCCGGCTTCATGAAATCATCGATGGCCGCCCCCTCCTTGAGGAACTCGGGATTGGAGCAGACCGAGAACGGAATGGTCGTTTCCGACTGGATGGCGGCGCGAACCTTCTCCGCCGTGCCGACCGGGACGGTGGACTTGGTGACCACGATCTTCGGCTCGTTCATGTGCTGCCCCACGGCGTGGGCTACCGCCAGCACGTGCTTTAAGTCCGCAGACCCGTCCTCCCCGGGAGGAGTACCCACGGCAATCAAGATGACCCGGGAACTCCGCACCGCCGACCCCAGATCGGTCGTAAAGGTGAGCCGCCCCTCCTCCTGGTTCCGTTTCACCATCGGCTCGAGACCCGGCTCATAGATCGGGATCTCGTTTCGCTGCAGTCGCGCGATCTTCTCCGCGTCGACATCGACACAGGTCACGTCGTTGCCTGTCTCCGCCAGGCAGGCTCCCGCTACCAGGCCGACATAGCCGCTTCCGATCACCGCAACGTGCATATCAGCCCTCTTTGGGTAGTGCGTTTCGAGTGTCGACGACCAGCCTCGCGGCTCGCTTGATCATGCCATAGTCGACCGACGTGTGATCGGTAACGACCATGACGCAGTCCACTGCCCCAACCACCGCCGGTGTCAGCTCGACCGACCGGAACTCCTGCCCATCCTCCCGGAACCGGGGGACGTGAGGATCGGAATAGGTGACCCGGGCGCCTTGGCCGCGCAGCAGCCGGATGATGTCCAGGGCCGGACTTTCCCGGATGTCGTCGATGTCCCGCTTATAGGCCACCCCTAGCACCAGGACCGACGCCCCCCGGACGGCCTTTCCCTGCCCATTGAGGGCCTCTGACAGCTTACGGACCCAAAACTCCGGCATCTCGGTATTCAGCTCGCCGGCCAGGTCGATGAAGCGGGTCTTGTAATTGAGGCCCCGCATTTTCCAGGCGAGATAGTGGGGGTCGATAGGAATGCAGTGGCCCCCCAGCCCGGGGCCGGGGAGAAACTTCATGAAGCCGAAGGGCTTGGTGGAGGCGGCTTCGATAACCTCCCAGACGTCCACTCCCAGCTTGTCGCAGACGATGGCCATCTCGTTGACTAGCCCGATGTTGACGCTCCGGAAGGTATTCTCCAGGAGCTTGACCAGCTCGGCGGCCTCCGTGGTCGAGACCGGGACCAGGGTGTCGATGGCCGGTTGATACAGTGCCACAGCCACGCGACGACAATCCGGAGTGATTCCGCCCACCACCTTGGGAGTGTTGCGGGTGCCGTAGTGGGGATTTCCCGGGTCCACCCGCTCGGGGCTGAAGGCCAGAAAGAAGTCGTGGCCCACCTTGAGTCCAGTGCTTTCCAGAGCCGGCAGCATGATCTCTCGGGTCGTGCCGGGGTAGGTGGTGCTCTCCAGGATGACCGCCTGCCCCCGCCGCAGCCGCTGCTTTACCGCATTCGTCGCGGCCACGATGTAGCTGACGTCCGGATCCTTGAACTTCGATAGGGGGGTGGGAACGCAGATGGAGATGGCATCGGGCTCCGAGAGCCGGGACATGTCGGTGGTGGCACTGAACCGCTCGCACTGCTTGCGAAGCTGGGCATCGCTTACGTCCTTGACGTGCGACTGCCCGGCGTTCAGTCCCTCGACCACATCCGGGTTGATGTCGAATCCAAGGACCCGGTACCCGGCCTCGGCCAGCTCTATGGCGAGCGGAAGTCCCACGTACCCGAGGCCCACAATTCCGAAATGGATTTGCCGCCGTTCAGCCTTGTTGATCAGGTCCTGCGCGATACTCACAGGCAAACTCAGTCGTAGAAGGATTGAACCACTTCGATCACTGCTTCCTGTTGCTCGGGGCGCATTTCCGGATAGATCGGCAGCGAAATCACCGAATCCATGGCTGCTTCCGCAACCGGCAGACTTCCCCGGCGGTACCCCAGGAAGGCGAAGCACGGTTGCAGGTGCAGTGCCAGCGGGTAGTAGATCGAGTGGCCGATGCCGTTCTGCTTGAGATGAGCCTGCAGCTGATCCCGCTGCTGCACCCGGATGGTGTACTGATGGAAGATGTGGTCGTTGGCCGGATCTACCGCCGGGGGGCAGACGGCCGGATGTCCGCTGAAGGCTTCCTGATACCGGGCGGCGTTCCGTTTGCGAGCCTGATTCCATCGGTCCAGGTGCGGCAGCTTGGCCAGCAGGACTGCCGCCTGGAGTGTGTCCAGCCGGCTGTTGGTCCCCACCTCCTCGTGCAGATATTGGCGCGACCCGCCATGGAGCCGCAGGCGGCGGAGCCGCTCGGCCAGAGCATCGTCCTGCGTAACCATCAATCCGCCATCGCCCCAGGCGCCCAGGTTCTTGGTAGGAAAGAACGAAAGCGTCCCCACTGTCCCCAGCTCGCCGGACATCCGCCAGGCCCCGTTTATCCGCCGGCGGGCACCGATACTCTGGGCGCCATCTTCGATCAGGGAAAGCCGGTGCCGATCCGCAATGCTGCAGATCTCTTCCATGGCAGCCATCTGTCCGAAGAGATGGACCACGATGATGGCCCGGGTCCGAGGCGTGATCGCCGCCTCGATGGCCGCCGGATCGATGTTCATCGTCGTCGCATCAATGTCTACGAAGACCGGGGTGCCTCCGGCGTTGTGGATTGTCCCGGCAGTGGCGAAGAAGGTGAACGGGGTGGTTATCACCTCGTCCCCGGGCTTGAGATCCAGGGCCTTCAGCGGAAGGAGAAGCGCATCCGTGCCGCTGGCACAGGCAATACCGTGCTTGGCGTGGGAAATCCGGGCGATCTCTGCCTCCAGCTGCGCCACCTCAGACCCCATGATGAAGGCCTGACGCTCGATGACGGCCATCATGGCCCCGAGCACGTCGTCCTTGATCTCCCGGTACTGCGCGACCAGGTCCAGCAATGGTACGTTCACCCGAGCCTGAGCCTTTGCTCCACCCGGGGTATCCGGGCGGTCACGTGGAAAGCGCCCGCGCTCCGACCAGAGAGGCCGAGCCCGGGCGCGTCTGACGCGAAACCATCGGCAGCTAGAGAAGTTAGCCGCTCGCTTCTGGTGGGTCAATCAGCCGCAGGACCCCGTCACGCTCGCGGTAGGTAGTACCGCATGCGGCGCAGGTGGCCGCGCCTTCCCGCAACTGAAGCCTGACTCCGCAGCGGCACATCCAGCCCACCCTGCGAGCAGGCACTCCCACCATCAGGGCAAACGGGGGGACATCGCTCCGAACCACCGCGCCTGCCCCGATGAAGCTGTACTCGCCCAGGGTGATGCCGCAGAGGATGGTGGCATTGGCCCCTATGGATGCCCCCCGCCGAACCAAGGTGCGCTGGTATTCGGACTTCCGAGAAACATGGCTTCGGGGGTTTACCACGTTGGTGAAGACGCAGCTGGGACCACAGAACACGTCGTCCTCCAGGACGACTCCTTCATAGATGGAGACGTTGTTCTGCACCTTCACGTTCCGCCCCAGCCGGCTGCCCGACATGACCACCACGTTCTGGCCCAGATTGCAGCGCTCCCCGATGACGGCCCCGGCCATGACATGGCAGAAATGCCAGATCTTGCTGCCGGCACCGATTCTGGCACCCTCATCGACGTAGGACGATTCGTGAACGAAGTAGTCAGTCATAGCTTTCGGCTTACGATTCCTTCTCGTTGAGATACTCTCCCGTGCTTCCAATCAGCTTTACTTCCGGCTCAAGCTTCACCCCGAAGCGCTCGGCAACCACGCGCTGGACGTGCTCGATCAGCCGCCTCACCTCAGCGGCCTTGGCTTCTCCGGTGTTGACGAAGTAATTGGCGTGCATGGGCGAGACCTGCGCTCCGCCAAGCGAGAAGCCCTTTAGACCGGCAGCCTCGATCAGCTGTCCGGCGGTGCGGGGACCGTCCTCCCGTTTCCAGCTGGGACCGGCGGGATTCTTGAAGACGCTGCCGCAGCACGGCTGGTTGAACGGCGTGCCCTGCTGCCGCCATTCGAACATTTCGGCCACCGCCTCCTCCAGCCGATGCGGTTCCTCGGGCCGCAGTGCGACCGTGGTCTCCAGGACGATTCTCCCTTCCAGTCCGCTGCGGCGGTAGCTGAACGGAATCTCCTTCCGGGGCAGAACGCTGTCCCGGCCCGAACGATCCACCACTGTGACCTGCTGGACCACCTCCGACCAATCGCCGCCATGACACCCGGCATTCATATACACCCCGCCGCCTACGGTGCCCGGTACCCCCACGAAGATGTGTAATCCGGCAAAGCCTGCCTCCGCGGTCCGTCGAGCAGCGAGTGGAGCCGGCAGGCCGGCGCCCACCGTCCAGATGTCACCTTCTCGATGGATCCGGTCGAGCCCCTTCCCCATCCGAATGACCAGAGCGTCCAGTCCCTCATCGGGCAGGAGAATGTTAGATCCGAGTCCAAGGGCGAAGGAGGGGACACCTGTTTCGTGCGCGAGCTTGAGGGCCTGCCCGACATCTTCGCCGGTCTTGGGAAGCAGCACCGTGGCGGGGCCACCGATCCGGTAGGTGGAATAACGGCCCAGGGATTCTCCCTCCCGAACCGTGCCTTCTACCCGCTCCCGCAATGCCGCGATGAAATCAGGGGCTCGCGCAGTCACCCGGTCCACTCCGGCGACATCTCCCGGGCCATAGCATGCCACTCCTGGAGCGGCCGCACCTCTCCGGCACGGCTGCGCATGGCGATGATTGCGTCACAGGCGGCCGAAGCGGCAGAGAGAGTAGTGGTGTAGGGAATCCGATGCTGCAGAGCCGCCTGGCGAATAGCGTAGTCATCCTGCTGGGTCAATTTGCCTAGTGGCGTGTTGATGAGCAGCTGAATCTGTCCGGAGACCAGCAGATCGATGGCGTTCGGCCGCCCCTCGTAAACCTTGAGCACCCGCTCGGTCGGGATGCCGCGGGCCCGCAAGTACCGAGCAGTGCCTTCGGTACCGCGGATCCGGAACCCGAGAGCGTGAAACCGGCGGGCGATCGGGACCACGTTGGCCTTGTCGTGGTCGTTGACGGTGACGAACACCGTCCCGTCCAGCGGCAGGGCACCGTCGGCCGAGATCTGCGCCTTGGCAAAAGCCATCCCGAACGAGTCGGCGATTCCCATGACTTCGCCGGTCGAGCGCATTTCCGGCCCCAGAATGAGATCCACCCCGTGCAGCTTGCTGAAAGGAAAGACTGCCTCCTTGACTGCCACATAGGGCTGGAGCACATCGTCAGGCAGGCCGAGCTCCTCCAGGGTCTTGCCGATCATGACGGCGGCAGCCAGGCTGGCCAGCGGGACGCCGGTCGTCTTGGACACAAACGGCACAGTGCGGGAGCCGCGGGGATTCACCTCCAGCACGTAGACCACACCGTTCTTTATGGCGAACTGCACGTTCAACAGTCCGACCACGCCCAGACGTTCGGCGAAGGCGCGGGTATATTGCCGCATCTCCTCCACCTGCTGATCGGCAATCAGGTACGGCGGGAGCACGCATGCCGAGTCACCGGAATGAATGCCGGCGTCTTCGATATGCTGCATGACCCCGCCGATGACGCACCGGGTGCCGTCGGCAATGGCGTCGACATCCGCCTCGAAGGCGTCTTCCAGAAAGCTGTCGATGAGCACCGGGTGCCCCGGCGCCACCCGAGCGGCTCGCACGAAGTAGCTTCGGAGCGAGGCGTCGTCGTACACGATTTCCATGGCACGCCCACCCAGCACGTACGAAGGGCGGACCAGTACCGGATACCCCACCCGTGCCGCAACCGCGACCGCCTCCTCGACTGAGTGAGCCACTCCATTGGGCGGTTGGGTCACCCCCAGATCCCGGGTGATCGCCTCAAACCGCCCTCGATCTTCTGCCCGGTCGATCGCCTCCGGGGAGGTCCCCAGGATCGGGACGCCGGCCTGCTCCAGCCCTCGCGCCAAGCGGAGGGGCGTCTGGCCGCCGAGCTGCACCACCACGCCAATTGGTTGCTCTACCGCCACGATCTCGAGCACGTCCTCCAAGGTTAGCGGCTCGAAGTAGAGTGCGTCGGAGATATCGAAGTCGGTCGACACCGTTTCCGGATTGGAGTTCACCATCACAGTGCGGTAACCCATTTCTCGAAAGGTCATCGCCGCCCGCACGCAGCAATAGTCGAATTCGATCCCCTGTCCGATGCGGTTGGGGCCGCTCCCCAGGATGACAACAGTTTGTCCGCCAATGGCTCGGGCCTCGTTCTCCTCATCGTAGGAGGAGTAGAGATACGGGGTCGAAGACGGAAACTCTCCCGCGCAGGTGTCCACCGTCTTGTATGCGGGCCTGATCGCCAGTCGGTGCCGCTCGGCCCGGATTGCCGCCTCGGTAGTCCCGTGCAGGTCAGCCAGCTGCCGGTCCGAGAATCCGAGCCGCTTCATTCGGAGTAGCCGAGCCCGGTCCAAGCCATCCTCATTCCTGCCGCGCTGCCCAGCGGCTGCACTGCCCCGCTGCCATGCCCCCTCCGCTTCCAGCAGCTCGCTCATCTGATACAAAAACCAGGGATCGATTCCGGTGCGCTCGGCAATGGCGTCAACCCCAAGGCCCAGTTCGAGGGCATACTTGATCTGAAAGATCCGCTCCGGCGTCGGCGTGCGAAGAGCGGCGAGCACCGCCTCGGAGCTGGTGTCCTGCAGCCGGTCATCCGCCGGGGTGTCGCCCTTAACCCAGCCGCTGCGATCGATTTCGAGACCCCGCAGCCCCTTCTGGAAGGCCTCCTTGAAGGTCCGGCCGATGGCCATGACCTCGCCGACTGACTTCATCTGGGTTGTCAGGGTGGGATCCGCCGCGGGAAACTTCTCGAAGGCAAAGCGAGGAATCTTCACCACCACGTAGTCGAGCACCGGCTCGAACGAGGCCGGCGTAGTCCGGGTGATGTCGTTGGGCAGTTCGTCGAGACGATACCCGACCGCCACCTTGGTCCCAATTCTCGCGATCGGAAATCCCGTGGCTTTGGAAGCCAGTGCTGACGAGCGGGAGACCCGCGGGTTCATTTCGATGACCAGCTGCTCTCCGGTCGTGGGGCTCACTGCGAATTGGATGTTGCACCCGCCCGCGGCCACGCCGATTTCGCGAATGATCCGGATGGCGGCATCCCGCATGGTCTGATACTCGCGATCGGTCAGGGTCATCGCGGGGGCGACGGTGATGGAATCGCCGGTATGCACGCCCATCGGATCGACATTCTCGATGGAGCACACGATCACCACGTTGTCTGCCCCGTCCCGCATCACCTCCAGCTCGAACTCCTTCCATCCGATGATGCTGCGCTCGACCAGCACCGAGCCCACCGGCGACAGCTCCAGTCCGCGGCGGATGAGCAGCTCGAACTCCTCCCGGTTGTAGGCGATTCCGCCTCCGGTGCCGCCCAGCGTGAACGACGGTCTGAGGATGGAGGGATATCCGGTGTGCTCCACCGCCCGGAGGGCGTCCTCGACACTGTGAACTGTCCGGCCTTCGGGCGTAGCCAGCCCGATCCGCCCCATCGCCCGAGAAAACTCCTCTCGATCTTCAGCCAGCCGGATGGCTCGCTCGTTGGCGCCGATCAGCTCCACTCCGTACCGCTCGAGTGTCCCGTCGCGTTGCAGTGCCATCGCCACGTTCAGCGCCGTCTGCCCGCCCATGGTGGGCAGCAGGGCGTCTGGACGCTCGCGCTCGATAACCTTGGCCACCCACTCCGGCGTCACCGGCTCGATGTAGGTGCGATCGGCCAGCTCCGGATCGGTCATGATGGTCGCGGGATTGGAATTGACCAGGACGACCCGGTATCCCTCCTCCTTGAGTGCTCGCACCGCCTGGGTACCGGAGTAGTCGAACTCCGCGCCCTGCCCTATCACGATCGGGCCGGAGCCAATGAGGAGGATGGTCGAGAGGTCAGTGCGCTTGGGCATCCACCATGTCCCGCAGAGTTTGCTCCAGGTTGATGGCTGGGGACCACCCGGTCGTCCGCAGCAGCTTGGCCGGGTCGCCAACCAGATACGGAATGTCTCCGGCTCGTTGCAAGGCGGGATCAGGCACCGCCTGGGCCTCTATACCGACCAGCCGGGCGGTGCGCTCGAAGAGCTGGCGCAGAGTGACTCCTTCTCCTCGGCAGACGTTGTATGTCTCTCCCGCCTCGCCACGGGTCAGCAGCGCAAGATAGGCATTCACCACGTCCCGCACGTCGAGCAGATCTCGCACCGGGTCCAGGTTACCGACGGATACCTGGCTCACCCCACCTGCCTTCGCCGCGAGCAGCCGCTCGATGAAAGATGGGACAACATAAGGGGGCCGCTGGCCCGGACCTGTGTGGGTGAATGGGCGTACGATTACCACCCGAAGCCCAGCGCGCCGCCAGGCTTCGAGAGCAGCCACTTCCGCGCCCAGCTTACTGGCGGCGTAGGGCGACCGGGGGCAAGGCGAGTCCTTCTCGGTCCTCGCGCCAGCCGGTCCACTCCCGTATACCTCGGCACTGGAGACCACCAAAATGAGTGGATCCACCTTGCCTGTCCGGGCGGCCAGCATCGCGTCCACCAGCCGGGCTGTCCCGGCGGCGTTTATGACCCAGGCTCGACCGGGGTCCTCTCGAGCCTCCCGCACCGAGGCGACGGCCGCGAGGTGCACCACCGCGTCGGGGTCTCCACCGAGTGCCGCCCGAATCGAGGCGTCATCGGTGAGCTCGAAGGGCACAGTTCGAGCAATTCCCCGCCAGCGCTCGAAGAGGCGTTGCGTTTCCGCGCCGGGGCGGCAGGCCGCAATCACCTCGTGCCCTCTTTCCACCAGCCGTTCGACCATATGACGGCCGACGAACCCGTCCGCCCCGGTCACCAGCACTCTCATGGCAGCTGGCTGTCTCAGGCTCGGCCGCTCAAGCGCTCGAGGTCGGCGTCCACCATCATGGCCACCAATTCAGAAAAGCTGACCCGGGGACTCCAGCCGAGCTCCCGGCGCGCCTTCGATGGATCAGCCTGGAGCATGTCCACCTCGGCCGGACGGACATACTTCGGGTCAGTCTTTACATACTTCTTCCAGTCCAGTCCAACGTGCCCAAAGGCAGCCTCGACCAGCTCGCGCACGCTACGGGTGACGCCGGTCCCAACGACGTAGTCCTCCGCCTGAGGCTGTTGCAGCATCCGCCACATGGCGTCGACGTAGTCGCCGGCGAACCCCCAATCGCGGCGGGCATCCAGATTCCCCAGCCGGAGCTCCCTCGCCATACCCAGCTTGATCCGAGCCACTCCGTCCGTAACCTTGCGGGTGACAAACTCGATCCCCCGCCGAGGGGACTCGTGGTTGAAGAGAATGCCGCTGACCGCAAACAAGTTGTAGGACTCGCGATAGTTCACCGTGATCCAGTGGCCATAGACCTTGGCTACGCCATACGGTGACCGGGGATAGAATGACGTGGTCTCCCGCTGGGGCGTCTCGCTCACCCGGCCGAACATCTCGGAGGAGCTGGCCTGGTAAAACTTGGCGGCAGGATGCACCAGTCGGATGGCTTCCAGAATTCTGGTGACTCCAAGCGCGGTGAACTCTCCGGTGAGCACCGGCTGGGTCCAGGAAGTCGGCACGTAGGACTGCGCCGCCAGGTTGTAGACCTCGTCCGGGCGGGTGTCCTGGAGCACTACGGTGAGCGAGTGCTGGTCCAGCAGATCGGCAGCCACGACTTCAATGCGGTCGAGGAGGTGCTCGATCCGCTCGTAACTGTGATGGCTGGTCCGGCGGACAACTCCGACCACCTGGTACCCCTTGGAGAGGAGCAGCTCGGCGAGGTAGGAGCCATCCTGGCCGGTCACGCCGGTAATGAGCGCTTTAGGCATGATTCGCCTGCAGTGGCGGTTGTCTCATCGGCTGCCATTGGTTAGGTTTACGGGCTTTTCGGCGAGCGGAATCGCCGGCCGTATCGAGTCTGATCGAAGGATGGAGCTTATGGCACGGGTTTGCGCAGTATGCGCCAAGGGGCCGGTCACCGGCAACAGCGTGAGTCACGCCAACAACCGAACCAAGCGGCGTTGGTACCCCAACCTGCAGACGGTGCGCGTTCTGGTGGATGGTGCCCCCAAGCGGATCCGGGTGTGCACGCAGTGCCTGAAGAGTAATCGGATCAAGAAGGCCAGCTGATTCACCGCTTCGGTCGGCGCGCGGCTTCAAAAAAAGGGGACCCGAAGGTCCCCTTTCATTTTGCGCCGTAACCGGTGAGCACCGCCCGCTACTCGGCAAGGAGCTCGATCCGCGCGACGTCGGCGCCGTCACCGGGCCGGTGGCCCAGCTTGAGAATTCTAGTGTAACCGCCGGGGCGCGCGGCGAAGCGCGGTCCGATCTCGGCGAACAACCGGCTCAGCGTCTCCCGGTCCTTGATCCGTCGCTCGACCAGCCGCCGGGCGTGGAGATCACCCCGGCGGGCCAGGGTAATGAGCTTTTCCGCGAACGGGCGCAGCTCCTTGGCCTTGGCCTCGGTGGTGATGATCCGGCCATGGGCGAAGAGGCTGGTGGCCATGTTGTTCAACATGGCGCGCTTGTGAGTCGAGGTGCGGGAGAGCTGCCGCCCCTTGGCCCGGTGCCGCATTAGAGCCCGTCTCCGATGATCGTCGTCGAAGGTTGGACCACCGGCGCAACACCGGGCCGAACCACCCGCAGCTCGCCGTCGGTCTCTTCGAAGCCCATGCCGAAGTTCAACCCTTCGCGCTGCAGCAGCTCGGCAATTTCGCTGAGGGCCTTTTCGCCCACGTTCTTGACCTTGAGCAAGTCGTCCTCGGTGAACTCGACCAGGTCCTTCAGCGTACGAATGTTGGAGTTCTTGAGCGAGTTGAGGGAGCGGACCGAGAGACCGAAATCATCGATCGGCCGGCTCAACCGCTGCCGGAGGTTGCTGCCGCCCGCCCCAGCACCCGCCGCGCCGCTGTCCCGCATTGTGGGGACCTTGCCGAAGTCGACGAAGTACTGGAAGTGGACCTGGGCGAGGGCCGCGGCGTAAGCAATGGCGTCTTCCGGGCTGATGGTGCCGTTGGTCTCCACCGATACGGTCAGCCGGTCGTAGTCGGTCCGCTGGCCTACCCGGGTTTCCGCCACCGTGAAGTTGGCGCGACGAACCGGATTGTAGATGGCATCCACCCGGACCAGGTCGATCGGCAGCGACCGGTCGGCCGGATGCATCTCGGCCTCGACGTACCCGCGACCCTTGTTGACATACAGCTCCATGCTGATGTCGCGGTCGTCTTGCAGCGTGAAGAGCAGGTGATCGGGGTTCTTGACGGTGACCGAGCCGTGCTCCTGGATGTCGCGGGCGTACACCGGCCCGGCGCCCTCGCGGCGGATATGCAGCACCGCATCGTCCACATTGTCGGCCAGCACGAGCGTCAGCGCCTTGAGCCGCTGCACGATCTGGTGCACGTCCTCGAGCACGCCTTGCACAGTCTGGTGCTCGTGCACGACGCCGTCCAGGCGGAAGCCCCAGACCGCGCTGCCCCGGAGCGACGAGAGCAGCAACCGGCGCAGAGAGTTGCCCAAGGTGTAGCCAAACCCGCGCTCCAGCGGCTGCAGCCGGAATTCCGCGGCGTTGGGATTGTCGTCCCGCTTCGTCATCTCGACGAGGTGGGGTCGAACCAGTCCGGTCAGATCAATGGTCATGGTCACTTCGTGTAATGCTCCGTGTAAGGTCTAGAGTCGAGGGCTAGACGCGACGCTTCTTCGGGGGACGGCACCCGTTGTGAGGAATCGGGGTCACATCCCGAATCGAGACTACCCGCAGCCCCACTGAAGCGAGCGCCTGGATGGCCGACTCGCGTCCGCTGCCGGGACCCTGGACCCGGACATGAACCCGGCGCAGGCCCAGGTTCATGGCCTCGCGTCCGCAGTTCTCGGCAGCAACCGTGGCGGCGAATGGGGTCGACTTCTTCGAGCCCTTAAAACCGGCCTTCCCCGCCGACCCCCACGCGAGGGCGTTGCCCCGCATGTCGGTAATGGTGATTAGCAGGTTGTTGAACGTGGCCGAGATGTGGGCGATTCCCTCGGAGTCGACGACCTTCTTGGACCGCTTGGGACCGGGCGCTTTGGCCGGAGCTGGAGCCGTCATCTTACTTCTTGGTCACTTTCTTCTTGCCGGCAATGGCGCGCCGGGGACCCTTCTTGGTCCTTGCGTTGGTGTGGGTGCGCTGGCCCCGGACCGGGAGTCCACGCCGGTGGCGGATGCCCCGGTAGCTCCCGATATCCATCAGCCGCTTGATGTTCATGGCGACTTCGGTGCGAAGGGCGCCTTCCACTTTCACCGAGCGCTCGATCATCTGGCGCAGCCGTGCCACCTCGGCGTCCGAAAGGTCGCGGACCCGAGTGTCGGGGTTCACACCGGTTTCCCCCAGGATGCGTCCGCTGGTGGGCCGGCCGATACCAAAGATGTAGGTGAGCGCGATCTCAACCCGCTTTTCGCGCGGGAGATCGACGCCAGCAATACGCGCCATGATCAGCCTTGCCGCTGTTTGTGCTTGGGATTGCGCTTGCAGATGATGCGGACCACGCCTTGTCGCTTGATGACCTTGCAGTGCTCGCAAATCGGCTTAACGCT
>Ga0075421_100001717_pt1 | contig 25814 bp, 24 predicted proteins | sample SoiMetdeltSBSDD5_FD_75292 | JGI IMG/M metagenome (GOLD analysis project Ga0075421, IMG submission 75292) | Bulk soil microbial communities from a Populus tree surrounding site in Tennessee, USA - Soil MetaG P. deltoides SBSDD5 | ecosystem: Environmental > Terrestrial > Soil > Tree plantation... | reverse complement strand
ACGGGCTTCGGCGTCCCCAATCAGCACAAAAGGCGCCCAGTAAAACGGATGCGGTCTCGTCTGCCGAAGCTGCCGCATCGCTTCCTGCGCGGCCCGGGCCTTGGTCCGTCCCTTGGTGATCTGCTGGTAGAACGTCGCCATGAATTCGGCCGTGCTTCCATCGTAGGCGTCCCACAGCGTCAGAAGTACGGCGTGAGCGCCGGCATAGAGGAGCCCGCGCACGAGACCCAGCTGCTCGTCGCCCCCGACGACGACGCTCAAGCCGGTGCCGCAGCCGCTGAGCGCAACGAGCTCGGCCGAGAGACGGAACTGATACAGGTCGTAGACGCACAGGGGACCGTCACCCAGCCGGACCGACGAGAACATCGGGTTGTCGCGACGGAAAAATCCGTGGGTCGCGACATGAATGAACCGGCTGCGTTCGCCTTGGGTCCGAAGCGCCTGTGCCGTGGCGTCGGCGCCGACGAAGACCTGTGATGCCGGCATCGCCTCCGCCACGGCGCGCACCTCATCAAGGATGAATGGCGTGCCGGCATCGGGCACGCCGATGATGACCGCCCCTTCGCACGCGCCGGCTGGCTTGGTCCGGCAGAGCCGGTACACGCTGGCGCTCGGCGCGTACGACACAGTGAAGTCGTCGATCAGAGGCCGGTTGCCGTCCTGCAAGGCGTGAAACGGCACGTAGTGAAGCACGTCGTGGGGCACGACGACCAGATGCTCGGCGTGCAGCCGCTCGCGGACGGGCGCGATCAGCATGGTATGGAGCTCGCGAAGATGCACGTCGGTCGCGGTCTGCAGCTGGGCCGCGAACATGTTCAGGTACTCCGGACCGATACGGAACCTTGACAGCTGGAACTGCAGCAGCCGCACCAGGCGCCGCAGGCCGGCGATCGGACCGAGAGGCACGATGTCGAGCTGGTCGCGGCCAAGCACACACACATAAGTCTGTCCGCGAGCCTGGTAGTACTCGAGCACGAGCGTGCCCGGCGCGAGGGTGGACCGAATCTCCTCGAGATTAAACGATCTACCGGTCTGAAGCGCCGAAAACTCCTGATCGGTTCGGCGCGCTTCGTCGAGCGACCTGCCGAGATGTTTCTCGAGCTCCCGCGTTCGCTCGCGAAGCGCCTCCATGCGCTCGGCCGATCGCTTGTCCGGGCGCGTGTCGTCGAGCTCGATCTGCCGGTAATGCCACGACAATTCCTGGCGAAGCGAAGGAGCGACGGTATTATCCTCGGCACCCCGTGGTGCCAGCGACGCGGCGCGCACGGCGATCAGGTCGGCGAGGCTGCGCGATTTGGCGCTTTCGATGTAGCCGAATGCCGCGTGCAGCCGCCCGGCCGATCGTGATGCGAGGCAGCTCGAGACCAGGCTCTCGTACACGGCCTGTTTATCTTCAAGGAATGCCAGCTTGAGATCATCGCCTCGAAGCTGCGTGCGCAGGTTCTCGAGTGCGGCGTGCGCGGTTTCGAACGCGTTGAGGGCGCTGTCGCGATCGCCGCCCGCTTCCCGGGCGAGGCCGAGCATGAAGTGCGCCTGGTACGTCAGGATTGGTGTCTGCGCGTCAACGGTCTTGTCGACAACCGCGCGACACAAAGCGTCGGCCTTCTGGGTGTTGCCGTCCTGCAGCTCCAGCCGAGCGAGCAACAGGTCGCACAGCGCCGCCCTGGCGGGCACAGCCGCCTGGGCGAACAGGTCGCGGGCGTGTTCGGCGAGCGTTCGCGCCTGAACGTACTGCCCGTCCCGGTGGAGCACCAACGCTTCATACAAGTCGACCAGTGCGAGCCACGCGACGTTGCCTTCGCGGCCGAACAGCTGCCGCGCGCGCCCGAACAAGCGACCTGCGCGCGTCGGATTGCCCCGTCGGCTGGCCGCGATGGCGAGGTTGGTGACGGCTTTCGCCTGTTCGTACACCATCCGCAATGTGCCGAACTGCGAGCGCGCGCGTTCGGCGAGCTCGCCGGCGTCATCGCACAGGTTGAGTTCGAGATACATCTCGGAGCAATCCAGATCGCAGAGTGCGCTGTGATAGACGTCGCCCACGCGCTCGCTGTGCTCACGAGCCGTACGGTACAAGTCCAGCGCCCGGGTGTATTCCCCGCGCAAGTAGTGCAGATAGGCGATGTTGTAGTCGGCCTGCGTCACAAGGAGCGGCATCCCGTGGCGGTCGCAATACGCCCGGGCGGTGTGGTAGGTCTCCAGCGCGCTGGTGAAGTCCCCGAGGTTGATGTGACAGGTCGCCACGTTGCTGAGCACTGCCGCGACGTCTGGCGGCTCACCGATCACGGCAAGCTGCTCGTATGCGCGGCGATAGATCCTCAGGGCTTCGTCGAACCGGTCCTGCCGGCCCTTGATGTTGGCGACATTGCTGTCGAGGCGCGCGAGGTTGACCGCCGCGCCGTGTCGCTCAAAGAGGCTCCGCGCTTCCGCGGCGGACGCGAGCGCTTCGTCGTACTTGCCGAGGGAGATCAGGCTCTGGAGCGCGCCGTTCAGCGTGCGCGCCAGGTCGACCTCTCGTCCTGCCTGACGGAACAGCCGTGCCGCGGCGTCGTAGTCCTCGAGTGCGGCCGTGTACTTGCCACGAAAAAACCGCACGTGCCCGGATGCCCGCAGGCTTTGCGCCCGGCACCCATCGTCGTCCATCTTCTCCGCGATCCATTTCGCCGCGCGCGCCAGGCGGTCGGCCCGCTGCAGGTCGACCCGCGCCACCCGCACAATACGCGCGTAGAGGTCTTCGACGACGGTCGCATTCCAGAGCTCGCGGTGCCGCAGCAGGAAAGAGGTGCGCAGGCGGGCCGTGCTGAATTCAGCGAGCCGATCGATCATCGGCTCCGGCGACGCCACTGGACTCGACGGCGCCATCTCAGAATCCCGCCTGCTCGAGCGCCTTCAGCAGGCGCGTCAGACAGCGCCCACGGATGAATCCGATCGACCCGGTCGCCACGCCGAGGGTTTTCGCGACGTCTCGATAGGGCATCTTTGGCTGCGTGTAGAAGAGTAGCCGGATCAGCGTCTGGCACCGCGCTGCGAGGCGCGTAATGGCTTCGCGCAGGACCTGCTCCTGTTGCACCTGTTCGACCAGGTCAGGCAAGGGAGCGCTCGCGAGCGTCTCCACTTCAGAGGAAAGGGCTTCTTCCCCGCGGCGCCGCGTCTTGCGCTTCCACTGAAAGGCCTGGTGCGCCGTCACCGTGATCAGCCAGCTGCGAAACGCGCCCGGATCGCGAAGGCGCGGCAACTCGGTGAACAGCTCCATGCAGACCGACTGAAAGATGTCCGCCGCGTCCTCCTGACCGGCCCCGTACTTCACCGGAATCGAAAAGATCAGGTTCTTGTATTTCTGGATGAGGGCCGACCAGGCCCGTTCGTCACCATTCAGACAGGCGCGGACGAGCCGGTCGTCCTTCCAGGTGACGTCAGGACCGCGAAGCCTCCGCTCGATACGCGGCATAGTACCCGATCACATTTTTTTCAAGGGACCCTATATCTTTCGTCCCTGACCGGCCCCCTTATGCCGCGAGGGGTTTCTCTGCACGTCGCCATCGATCCGGCGACGGCGGGACACGAGGGGATGCTTGTATGCCACTGCGCGAAGGCCCTTACCCGGAATCGGTTGTACCCTTTGGACGAGGACGGGACGGAGCGTACGCGCGGCACAGTCCGGTCGAGAGGGGCTTCAAACTGATCGGATGCCTCGACGACGACGCGGCGTCGCCCCCGGCGCCGATGGTTGGCAGGCTTCGCGACATCCTCATCGTCGATCCAGACCCGCAAGCCCTTCTCGCTGCACAGGTTGCGTTGAAGTCGGTCGCCATCGTCGAGGCCTGTTCCGATTTTCGCCCCGCGCGCGCGCGCCTGACCTCCAGACCCCCTGACCTCCTGGTGACGAATCTTCGGCTCGAGCGGTTCAACGGCTTGCACCTCGTGCACGTCGCCGCTGGAACCGCCACGCGCTGCATCGTGTATGCGACCCACCACGACGAGATGCTGGCGCGGGAAGTCGTCGCTGCTGGAGCGTTTTATGAACGCGCGGACAGGCTGCCGCGCGTCCTCGCGTCGTATGTGCGGGGGATGCTGCCTGAAAGAGATCGGCGAAGTTTTTTGGCGTTTGATCGGAGGAGTCTCCCGCGCGGGGGGCGCCGGTGCTCCGATGCCTAGAGCCTAGATCGCAATCCGCACAACATTCAGCCGGTAATAGAGCGCTGCATCGAAGGCCCCGCGCTCAACGAGCGGGAAAAGCGGCTCGGAGCTGGTCGAGGCCACCTGCACGCTTCCGTGGCGATCGGTGAGCCATCGCAGCAACTTCGCCTGCTGTCTCGGACCCAGGCTCGCGACCTCCAACAGGATCAGCGTTCCTTCCGTTGGTTCCGGCACGGGACTTCCGACATTCGGGTTGTACTCGTGAATCGGGGCGCGCAAGTGTCCCCGCAGTACCGCGAGGACAGGCGCGGCGACTGCTGGCACCGCTTCCACCAGGACATTGCAGTGTTCGCTGGCAACCGCATTCCATTCCAGCGTGAGCTCGACAGGCAGCACACGCGCCGCCTGAGACCGGAAGACTTCGTCCTCGGAGAATGCGGCTCGTAACCGGGGTCCGGCGGATTGCATGATTAGAGGCCGAAGGCGGGACCGTACTTCGCTTCGCCAACCGTGTCAAGCAAAAGGGCGAACAAAGGCCGTAACGCTCCAGGTCGGCGGCCTTTGTTGCCGGGGCGCTGTCCGAGCTGCGGCGCTTGTCGAAAGTTACTGGTGCGCCGGCTGGGCCGCCGCGTGTTTCATGAAGTCGTCCATGCGCTGCTTCATCTCCTGCGGTGTCAGATCCTCCTTGTGCGTCGCGATAGTCCACTGATAGCCATGCGGATCGGTGAACGTACCGGCGCGATCGCCCCAGAACTGATCGGCCATTTGCCCCATCGGTCCGGGAGGCACCCGTGCGCCTGCGGCGACGGCGCGGTTGAACAGCGCGTCGCAATCTTCGACGTAGAGCCACAGCGACGCCGGCGAGGCGCCTATCGCCTTCGCACTCTTCCCACCCCCCATTTCGTCGTTCAGCATGATCAGCGAGTCGCCGATGCGAATCTCGGCGTGCATGATCTTGCCGTCGGGGCCGACGGCGCGCGCGACTTCCTCCGCGCCGAGCGCCTTCTTGTACCAGTCAATCGCCCGGGCGGTATTGTCGAGGGTCAGCTGTGGTGTGACCGTGTGATGTCCTTCGGGAATTGCCTTGTTCGCCTTCGCCATATCGACCTCCTGTAGCCTGCATTCTGACGCTCACGCGTTACTGTTCTATGACATGGTCGATCCAGGATCGGCTGTATCGACACCCACCTTGGATGTCGATTTGCTGCGGTCGCGTTCGACCAGTCAGTAGAGGGCAGGCGGGGCGTTCCCGTGCTGTTAGATAAGGAGACATCCCAATGCGCGTGATGGTCATCGTCAAGGCGAGTAAGGAATCGGAAGCAGGACAGATGCCGAGTGAGCAGATTCTGAGAGACATGGGAAATTTCAACGAACAGCTGGTCAACGCCGGGATCATGCTGGCCGGTGACGGTCTTCATCCCACCTCGAAAGGGAAGCGCGTGAAGTTTTCGGGCGCCAACCGGACCGTCATCGACGGGCCGTTCGCCGAAACGAAAGAGCTGATTGCCGGCTACTGGATCTGGCGAGTGACGTCGATGGACGAAGCGGTGAGCTGGCTCAAGCGCGCTCCGTTCGACGGCGGAACCGAGGTGGAGATCCGGCCGATCTTCGAGGCGGAGGACTTCGGCAAGGAGTTCACACCCGAGTTGCGCGCGCAAGAGGATCGTCTTCGCGCAGAAATGGCGCAAAAGGCGTGAGATGAACTACCGACGCTTCCGGTGGGGCCGTTTCGGCCGTGGCCAATCTGCGGCGCGGTCGAACTGGCCGGCGACAATGACGCCGCCAAAAATGGCGGGGTCAGTCGAGTCGTCTGTAGGCTCGGCAACAGGAGTGGACGCCGGCACTTCGTCGGCGTCGCCGCTGCTCACGAGATAGCCCCCGAGCGATTCGGAGACGTCGTAGCACCACCCGGGCAGGAAATGGCTGAGACTGACGCCGTCAATGATCCCGGCGATCTCGCGGCGGATGCGAATACGCACGTCTGCTGACCTTCACGCCGACTGCACACCGACAATACGGCCTGGAGAGCCGGGTGTACATGGAACGACTCACAATCAGGCTTGGGGGAGGCCGACTGTGCCCATTCTGCAAACATGGGGCCTGAAGGACGGAACGAATTAGGAGGCTCTGACTTCGACTTTAAGGCATAATCCAGCCGCCGGCGGCTCCCCAGGTCATCCCCGCCGCGCCCAGGCCAACAATGCTGCCACCGTATCGACTTGCGCTGGGCGTGTCGCTATTTCTGTTCGCCGGATTGACCCCGTACCTGGTATCCGCGCAGGCACCTCAGCCGGAACCGCTGCTGGTCATCGAGGGCGCCACGCTCATCGACGGCAATGGCGGGGTACCCCTTCCTGACTCCGCGATTGTGATCCGCGGAAATCGCATCGCCAGCGTCGCGCGCCGGGGCCAGGCGCCGTACCCGCCGAACGCGCACATCATCAACGCCACCGGCAAGTTCGTGATGCCGGGCCTGTTCGATTCACAGGTGTCGTACGAATGGTACCTCGCCGAGCCGCTCCTCAATTACGGCGTCACGTCCACCATCGACGTCGGAACGAGCGGCGAAACGGCGATTCCATACCGCGATGCCGTGATGCACGGACGGCTGCGCGGTCCGCGTACGTTCACCTCGATCTCGCGGCTCGTCGCGGAACCTGAAGGATTCGCCACCGGCCTCGAATCTCCTTACACCCCTTCGCGCGTGCCAGCCTCGGTGCAAGAGGCGCGGGATCTCGTCAAGCTCTGGATCGACGCGGGCGCGGACTACGTCATCATGGACGACGGCAGCCTGCCGACCGAGATGGCGAAGGCGGCATTCGACGAAGCGCGAAAGGCGGGCAGACCCGTTTTTACGCGCGCCTACGGGCCCGTGATGTTTCCCTCGGACGCGGCGCTGCTCGGGTCCCGCAGTCTGCCGCACTCGGCGGGCATCGGCATCGCCGTCACGAAAGATCCGTCGAAGTGGAACAAGGGACGCGACGACCGCAACGAACTCGATCGCTACGCCGAGATGGACGAGGCGAAAGCCAGAGACCTCGTGAACGTCCTCGTCAAGCACAACGTGATGCTCGTACCCACCTTCGTCATCAATTTCCCGGGCTACCCGAAGGACTGGGATAGATTCGCCGCGGAAGGACGGCAACTGTTTACTGATCCCGACCTCCTGTCGTATTACCCGTCGAGCGCGATCGAGTCGGTCTTCAACAGGTACACACGGATCGACCAGGGGGCACTGCGCGAGCGTCGCATGAACGGCTACCAGAACGCCCTTCGCTTTCACAAGATGTTCATCGACGCGGGCGGCCGCATCGCGATCTCCGGCAACACCAACAGCACCAAAGCGCCCGGCCTCGATTTGCACCACGAGATCCAGGTGATGGTGGACGCCGGCCTCACGCCGATGCAGATCATCCAGGGCACGACCAAGTGGCCCGCCGAGATGATCGGCAAGCAGGACGTGCTGGGCACGATCGAACCGGGGAAGCTGGCGGACCTGATCGTCCTCGCCCGTAATCCGGCGCAGGATGCCGCCAACATGCGCGCCGTCGAAACGGTGATTCAGGACGGCCGGATCGTCGAGCGCGGCTATCACGCCAACTATCGCGATCCGTTCATCAACCTTGGTGAGCCGTCGGTCGAGGCGCTGCCGTGGGTGGCGGCCATGAAGCGCGTGAATCGTGCCGGCGGTGAGCTTGCTGATCCCGCCTACTCCCCGCAGCCGGCGATTGAAAGCATCATGCCGTTGATCGTGACGCAGACGGCCGGGACCGTCTCGGTCACGCTCAAAGGCATCAATTTCGTCCGCCGCTCGGCCGTGTTCTTCAACCAGCGTCCCGTCGCCAGCCGGGTGGTGAGCCCGACCGAGATCCAGGTCACGCTGGATGCGCAGGCTCTGCGCGCAGTGGGGAAGTTCGACCTGGTCGTGCGCAACCCTGAACCGATCGATCCGGCCGTCGTCACGGGAATGTGGGGAACCGGGACCTCAAACGTGGCACATCTGATCGTGAACTATCGATACTGACACCTATCGTGCTGACACCGCTGCCCCTGACCGACACACGAAATCTGTTCCGGCCTGTCTCATCCGATCTTGTCGCGCTGCTGCGTGGCCTTCCCCCCGACGCCTGGCACCGACCCACGATGGCGGGCAAGTGGGTCGTCCGCGACATCGTCGCGCATCTCGTCGACCTGACTTTTCGCCGCCTCTCGTTTCATCGGGATCGCATGCCGCCTCCGCCGCCGCGCCTGCCGATCAACAGCGAGCAGGATTTCGTCGACTTCATCAACAGTCTCAACCACGATTTTGTCGAGGCGACGCGCCGATTCAGCCCGCGCGTTCTGACGGATCTGTTCGAGCGGGCGAGTACCGACCTCGCCGCGTTCTTCGAGCAGCTGCCGCTCGACGCGCCGGCGCTCTTTCCGGTGTCGTGGGCGGGCGAGGAGACGTCGGACGGGTGGTTCGACGTCGGCCGCGAGTTTACGGAACTGTGGCATCACCAGGCGCAGATCCGCCTTGCCGTGGGTGCACCGTCGCTGGCGGCGCCGCGGTACCTGCGCGCGATGCTGGAGATTGCCCTGCGCGGCTTGCCGCACGCCTTCCGCAGTCTCGACGCTGCCGCCGGCACGCAGGTGGTTATCGCCGTTTACGGTCCGGCCGGCGGATTGTGGACGCTGGTGCGCGATGGCGACCGGTGGGAGATTCAGGCGGGGGTTGCCGACAAGGCGGACGCGTCGGTCCGGATCTCCGACGAAAACATGTGGCGGCTGCTCTGCAACGGACTGACACACGCGCAGGCAGCGTCAGCGGTCGAGATCGAAGGCGCCCCGGCGCTTATCCAGCCGCTCCTCTGCGCCCGATCGGTGATCGTCTAAGGGTCGCTGATTACGCCGCGCAGTGGTGCTGAGTACCGACCTCGGACGCGGTCGCAATGATCTGTTTAAGCGCTGCCTTGGTCTCCCCCGACAAACCGAAGAACTCGACGACGATGTGGTGCTCCTGACGGGCACGGCCCGGTCCCCAGGTCTGCGGAATCGAGAGCACGATGCGGCCCGGAAGGTAGATGCTCTCGCCGTCCTCGTTCTTGATGACCACGGTCGTCTGCCGGTCGGTCGGCGGCGCCGTCGGCACCCGCACGAGGGCGCTGGTTTCACTGAGCTCGAGAAGCGCGCTCTGCCAGGTCACGTTCACGCGGACTTGCAAGTGGTCGAAGTTGGCAATCATGTTTGTCACCGCTTAATGTGCGTGCTTACTTCTCAGCGAAGCTGTCCGAGCGTGCGCGTGTTGCGGGCAGCGACGATGGCCGCCACGCTGTTGCCGGCGATCATCACGCCAATCGCCGCGGGTTTGTTCGTCTTCCAGAGTCTTTCGGCCGCGGCAATCGTCGCGACGGCCACGCCGGCTTTCATGGCGACGAAGGCGCCGGTGTTGCCGACGACGCCCTGCATCAGCGGGTTGGCCTCGCGCGCCCCGCGCGCCAGCGCCTGCCGCGTCGAGTACACGTCGTAGGCCTGGAGGGCGCTGTAGCTGGCATAGAGGGCCGTGAGCGCGGCCGGCCGCGAGATCGCCTGTGAAACCTTCGCCGGGGCGGCGATGCCCGTCACAGTGATCGGCGGCGCGGCGGCATCCTCGGCATAGGCCGGCATCGCGATCGTCAGGCTCAGAACGGCGGCGGCGGCTATAGTGCGGGTCATTGGTCGGTCCTCTTTAAATCTCTGCGCGTCATGCGCGGATGCCTTACCGTAGAGCGAAGCCGGTGCCGCCCGTGCCATGAGCTGTAAGTTGTTGATAAATAACGTTGTTATTCAAGACTGCCTGTGCGCATAGGGGGTGTGCGGTGTGCGGGAGCCTGTGCGCTCCGACGGAGCGCACACGTCTGGCAGGAAAGCGGCACTCGCCGTAGCCTCGTCGCGCCGCTGAGGTGAATTAGGCGCGCATATGAAGAAGTATCTGGCGGAGTTCGTTGGAACGTTCTTCCTGGTCGCCACGATCGGTAACGTGGTGATGACGCCCAACGATGGGGGCGCGCTGGCGCCGCTCGCGATCGGCGCGGTGCTCATGGCGATGGTGTTTGCCGGCGGCCATGTATGGGGCGCCCACTACAACCCCGCCGTGACCATAGCGGTCTATTTGCGGGGGAAGTGCGGCGCGGGTGACGTACCGGGCTACATCGTCGCCCAATGCGCGGCGGCGGCGGCCGCGGCCTTTACGGTGCTGTTTCTGAAGGGAAACCCGGCTGCCGGGCCGATGCAGATCGATCTGCCGCGAGCGCTCGTCGCAGAATTCCTTTACACCTTTGCGCTCTGCTCGGTGGTGCTCAACGTCGCGACCTGCCGCGGCACGAGCGGAAATTCCTTTTACGGCCTCGCCATCGGATTCATGGTGCTGGCGGGAGCGTATTCCGTTGGCGCGGTGTCCGGCGGGGCATTCAACCCGGCGGTGGCGATTGGTGCGACGCTGATGGGGCTGTTCAGTGTCGCGAATATCTGGGTCTACCTGGTGGCAAATTTCGCGGCGGCCGCCGCGGCCGCCGCGTTCTTCAAAGTCGTCGATCCCGAAGGGGCCTGATTAACGCGCCTGCGCCCCCGCCCCGGCGCCGGCGGCCGCGGCGGCTCGCTGCGCCATCCGCTCCTGCATCTGGCGGGTCAGGTGCGGCACCAGGCCGATCATCCGCTGCAGAAGCATGAGCTGCCCGCGGTGGTGCATCTCGTGTTCCTTCATCGACATCAGCATCTCGAAGCGCGTCTTGGTTGCCGGCTGCATTCCCGGCGGCTGGATCACCGTTTCGGCGAGGAAGTCGTCTGACAGGCCTTCAAGGAACGTTGCCACCTTGTCGCCTTCGGTTTTGAGAAAGGCGATGGTTTCGGCCTTCGTTCTGGGCTTCGCTTCCTCACCCATCACTCTGGGAAACAACTCCATGAAGTTGACGGTCTTCATGTCGCTGACCTTCGACCCGTGGATGTGCATCTGGATGCCAGGGGCGAGCGCGATATGGGCCAGCAGCTGCCCGATCGTGCGCGTATCGGGCGCGCCCTGGAAGCTGTACTTTGCCTCGGGAATGTCCTCGGCGATCTGAATCGTGTTGCCGCGCACCTGCCTGAAACTGAAGGCCAGGTTCTTCCCTCCGTAGTACGTCATTGTTCCTCCGTGTATCTACTCGAGTCGGTGAGTGAGCACGCCCTTCTTGACGAGCTCGACGTGCTGTTCTTCGTCGTGGCTGGCGACGACGATGAGGTCGGGAGCACTGCGTGACAGGCCGTTGAGCCAGGTGAGCTGCGCGAGCACCGCCGGCTGATCCTCGGTGACCCACGGCGCGTCTTTGCCCTTGATCAGCCGCACTCCGTCCATGTGCCAGGTTGCGTCGCCGATCAGGAGGTACTCGCGCCCCGATTCGAGCGCTACGTACACCATCTGCGACCCTGGCGTGTGGCCGGCCGCCTTGATCAGCGCCATGCCCGGGGCAAGGGGATAGTACCTGTCGTAATCGATCACGACGAAGCGCCGGGCGAGATCGTCTGTGAGCTTGATCTCCGGCATCTGCGGCGACGTCATGAGCGTCTGTATCTGCGTGCGCGTCAGGATCGTCTTCGGGGCGAGCTGGGGCGCGGCGGCCGAGTGAATGACGCCGGCCACATGGTCGCCGTGCTCGTGCGTGACGACGATGAAGCGCGCCTTGCTGACAGCCTGTTCGACCTGCTTCGCGGCGTCCGGAAAATAGGGCTCTTCCACGCCACGCCCGAAGAACTTGTGGACGGCAAGATCCATCCCTGCGTCAACCATCACCAGCGCGTCGGAATAAACGACCTGAAACGCCGTGCGTGCCTGGACGCTCGGCACGGCGGGCGCTTCCTTCACTGAAAAATTCTTCGTCCGCCGGCTCTCGGCGAACTTGAGAAAGTTGACCCGAACAGGGCGCCGCCCGGGGATCAGCGACGCGGTGCGCCGGATGTCTTCGAGACTGGCGGTCCATGCGGGTGCGGTCTGGGCGTGGAGCCGGAAGCCGGTCATCTGCGCCATGGCTGCGCACAGAACGACTGCGGCCGCCGCGACGATTCGCAGCGTCATAGCCGTCCATACTAACGCACGCGGCTGTGCTTACGGTCGACCTGGTCCGGTCACGACGTAGGGAGGCTGCCCGGGGGTTGGAGGGTCCTCGATTGGCTGAGGAGGCGGCTCTGTCGGCGGCGTTTCCGGCGCCTCATCCTCGTCTCGTTTCTCAGGCGTACGGTCGAGGGGCTTTCCGGGTGGTTGGTTCGGCACGCCCCGGTCTATTCAGGTTTCGAGCCACAAACGGCAGCGCGAGCATTCTGGCCAGCCCGACGTCGCGCGGCGACTGACAGTCTGGCACTCCGATCGTGATGATCTCCTGGGGCACATCCAGCCGGAAGGTGCCATGAAGGCGGTCCCAGAGGGCAAGCCCGCTGGACCAGTTCGAGTTCACCTCGTCATCGACGACGGAGTGATGAATCCCGTGCATCCTGGGTGTCACGATCACGCGCGACAAGGCGCGCTCGAACGCCGCGGGCAGCTGCGCGTTCGAGTGATGGAACAGGATCGAGACCAGCGTCGCTGTTTGCCAGATCAGCAGCGCCTGCGGTCCCGTGCCGATGACAGCGATCTGTGCCAGCCGCCAGGGAATCGAGATGAGCAGCTCGCCGAAGTGAAAGCGCACCGCGGTGGAGGCATCCAGATCCAGGTCCGCGTGGTGTACGACGTGGAAACGCCACAGCCAGGGGTGCTTGTGCACCAGCACGTGCCACACATAGAGCGTGTAGTCCATGAGCACGCAGGCGAGCACCACGTTCACCCAGCGAGGCAGCGAAAGGCTGTGAAGGATGCCGATGCCGCGGCCGTCGATCAGCATGGCGGCGGGAAGCACGATCGGCGTCTCGACCAGATGAACCGCCGCGGCTCCAATGGCGCCGACGGCGGCATTCCGGATGGTGTGATCGAGGCGGCGCTCGACGCGCGCGCGCAACGGCCGCCGCGTTTCGCGCCAGACGATCGCGACCACGGCCACCCCGACAATCGCGCCCTGCACCAGGAACCAATTACGCATCAACAGAAAAGGCCGGACCCCCAGGGGGACCCGGCCTGAACGATCCGAACGACCCGAACGGACCGAACGACCCGCACGACCCGAACGGACCGAACGATCCGAACGTTTAGTTGCCCGGCGAGAAACAGTACAGGTAGCCGTTGCCGCCCGTCTGAATCAGGTTCATCTGGCTGCAACCGCGGCTCGCGTGCGCGGAGTTCCACGAGCTGTTGCCCCCGCCCTGCTTGTCGGAGTGGCCCAGCTGCACCGTGCCCATGCCCGCTGCGTTGCTCGTGTAGTTGTTGCAGGTGTGATCCATGCCGTCGGTAAACGCACGTCCGTCGGTCGTCGAGCCGGTAAGGATGTCGTGCTGATTCGGCATGTCACCAACACCGTTGACCGGGGTCATCTTCTCGGTCAGCGCCAACTGCTTGCCGAGCGCGTTTCCTCTGCGCGCGTCCTCGATCGTGTCGCCATGCAGCACACCGTTGTTCATGGCGATCATCTGGCCGCGGGCGTTGTACCAGGGACCGTTGCCGATCCGGTCGCGGGCGTTCACCGCGCCGGGCCCCTGCGTACTGAGGTAGGCGACCCACTTGGCACCGCCGCGGCCGGCCGCCGCGGCGAGCATCTGGCAGTGCGCGTCAGCGCCCGCCAGGCCGCCGTAGTTTGCGCCGTCACCCTTGGACGTGCTGGTGACGAAGAAGCTCATCGGCATAGGTGGCGCTCCCTGGCCGCCGCCGCCGCCCCCTCCTCGACCCTGACCTGCGGGTTGCTGTTGCGCGAGCGCGATGTACGACCCCACGGTCACCGTGAGCGCCAGCGCGGCAAGAACCGGTCGCATGTATTTCATAGCCTGTCCTCTCCGCTGAAGGAAAATCTGCGGGATTGTAGCACTAGGCGGGGTCGTTTAGGGGAGTGGGCAACATCACAACAAACGCGGCGCCTTGCCCGGGTCCGCCGCTCGAGGCGGTCACCCGGCCGCCGTGCAGCTCGACGAAATGGCGTACCAGCGCGAGACCAAGGCCGAGCCCGCCCTGCTCGCGGCTCGTGCCGAGCTCGCCCTGCCGAAAGCGCTGAAAGACATAGGGAAGGACCGACCGCTCGATGCCGACACCGGTATCGATGACTGAGACGACAAGCTCGCCCGGGTTCACGCGCAAACGCAAGGTGATGCAGCCGCCGCGCGGGGTGAACTTGACGGCGTTGGTGAGCAGATTCCACATCACCTGTTGGATGCGATCGGGATCCACGACTACGAACGCCTTGTCTACCGGAATGTCGCGCTCGAGCTCGACACCTTTGGCGTCGGCGGCCGGCCGGATGACGTCGAGCGCCGCGTCGAGCACGGCGACGATGTCGGACTTGCGGCGGTTGAGGCGAGTCTTGCCGGCGGCGATTCGCGAGATATCGAGCACCTCCGAGACGAGCTTCGAGAGCATGATGCCGTTCCGTTCGATCACTTCGGCCGCGCGCTGCTGCGCCCCCGGGTCGATTCCGGGCGTGCGCAGGATGCGCGCGTAGCCGAGAATCGCGTTGAGGGGCGTCCGCAGTTCGTGCGAAAGATTGGCCAGAAACTCTTCCTTGGAGCGATTGGCTGCTTCGAGCTCGCGGAGCACGCGCTTCTGTTCGGTAATGTCGCGGGCGATCTTGGACGCGCCGATGACCCTGCCGTCCCGCGCACGGATCGGGGAGACCGACAGCGAGACGTCGACGAAAGTGCCGTCCTTGCGCATGCGAACGGTTTCGTAATGGTCGATGCTTTCGCCGCGGCGAATCCGCGACAGGACCTCGTCCTCCTCGCCCTGCCGGTCCGGCGGAATGATGCAGCGGATCGATCGGCCGATCATTTCGTCGGCGGTGTACCCCAGCATGCGCTCCGCCGCCGGATTCCAGGTCTGGACGATGCCGTTCAGATCCTTGCTGACAATGGCGTCGTCAGACGACTCGACGATCGCAGCGAGGCGGGTCGCAATCCAGACGTCCGCAGAAGGGTCGTCGCTAACGGGCTTCACCAAGGATTCTCACAGGCTAGCGAGCACGGCTGTACGCGCGCAAGCTCGTCTATGGCTGCGCATGGCACATCGTTTGACGTTGATGCATAGCGGAGGCCCGTCATGCGTTGGAAGTTCACCCTCATTGCCGTACTTGTTGCGTTTGGATCGCCCGCAACGGCACAAATCCAGAGCCGGCCGACCGATCCGCCGCTTGTAACCGCGGCCAACGAGTCCTGGTATCTGCTGGGCGAACCGGTTCAGTTCGCCGGCGACGTCTACTCTCTGGCCGGGCCGCCGGTGTTCTTTAACGGAAATACGATGGTGCGCTCTGGCCATTACAACGGCGTCCCGCTGTACACCGACACGACAATCGAACCGTTCAGCATGGTGCTCGTTCCTGTCAGCCGCGGGCTGATGCAGCCCTACCGCCGGATGCGGCCGGCCGCTCCCGGCGTCATCATGGCCGCCGTTTCGCCGACGGCGCCGCCGCTGTCGCCAGGAGCCATCAGCGTCTACACGCCTGAGACCGTCTACACGCCTGAGACCGCAGGCACGGTCGGAATTCGACAGCCGGCTGTGGTGGCCCGCGATTTTGACGCCCCGCTCCCCGAGGTCGTCGGAACAACCGGCATTGCTGCGGGGCGTCGCCCGGCCGCCGTACCCGTTGTCAGCATGCGCCGTCCGGAGAACAACGACGGCGTGTGGGTCATGTTCGGAGGGGAGAAGTGGGTGAGCGCCGGCACGGCGATCCCGTTCGTGGCGGGCGAGTTCGTGCGCGTCGGCGAATACGCCGGGTTCCCGGTCTTCGCGCGTCCCGACTTCACGCAGGAAGTGATTTACCTCCCGTCGACGGCGGGGCTTATCGCGCCGTACCGATTGAAGTGATCACGCTGGCCGCCTGCACCGGCTGGTCGCGGGGATCGTCAGCGTAATAGACGCGTTCGAGAAAGAGGCCCGAGGCCGGCGCGGTCACACGCGCCGGCAGCGGTGATGGCTTCGCCAGCAGCGCCACAGCGTCATCCAGCGACTGCGCACCACGCCCCACCTCGACGAGCACTCCGACGAGCCTGCGGACCATCTTCCAGAGAAAATGTGACGCCTCGATGTGGACCACGAGCAGGTCGCCGTCTTCGTGCACGTCGAAGCTCTCGACGAGCACCTGCGTGGACTTGTGATCCGGATCGTCGTCCGAGAAGGTGCGAAAGTCGTGCATGCCGACGAAGCGGGATGCAGTGCGGCGCATGGCGTCTGCGTCGAGGTCGTCCTTGACCCACCACACGAAGGCTTTCGCGAACGCTGTGCGGCGCCGCGCGATCTGATAGATGTAGCTCCGCGCCACCGCATCATGGCGGGCATGAAACCGGTGTCGCACTTTGTCGATGCGCAGGATATTGATGTCGGAGGGGAGCGCATCGTTGACACGCCGCCTCAGCGTCTCGCCAGGAAGGGTCGTGTTGATATCGAGATGCGCGACCTGTGCGAGCGCGTGGACGCCGGCGTCGGTCCTGCCTGAGCCGTACAGCTCAAACGGCTTCACGTGTGTCACTTCGCGGATTGCGCGCTCTATTTCCCCCTGTATGGTGCGAGCGTTCCGCTGGATCTGCCATCCGCTGTAACGCGTCCCCGCGTACTCGATGGTCAGCTTGAAGCGCATGCGGCATTATCCCTGCAGGATTCGGGCGGGAAAACCATGCGCGAGCAACTGATGAGTCGTATCTCGCGACGCCTGGCCGCCGGCGCGGACGTGCAACCGGACGGCTCCACGCATTTCCGTGTGTGGGCGCCGCGGCCGCGTGAGGTTCGCCTGGTGATCCATCGGGAGGCGGAACAGGACCTCGAGATCCCGCTCGAACCAGATGGGGCGGGATATCTTTCAGCCCGTGTTCCTGATGCCGGCGCCGGCACGCGGTATCGATATCGAGTCGATGGCCGGCTGTTTGCCGATCCGGCGTCGCGCTTTCAGCCGGAAGGCACCTTCGGCCCATCGGAAGTCATCGACCCGTCGCGCTATGCCTGGAAGGACCGGTCGTGGCGCGGCATTTCGATCGAGGGGCAAGTTCTGTACGAAGTCCATCTCGGGACGTTCACGCCCGAGGGCACGTGGCAGGCGGCAGCGGCGCGCCTGCCCGACGTGAAAGCCATTGGCGTTACAGCCATCGAGTTGATGCCGGTGGCCGAATTCCCCGGCAGGTTCGGCTGGGGATACGACGGCGTCCTTCTCTACGCGCCGTGCCAGTTATACGGCACGCCTGACGATTTTCGCGCATTCGTCGATCGGGCCCACGAGATCGGCGTGGCGGTGATTCTCGACGTCGTCTACAACCACTTCGGGCCATCGGGCTGTGTGCATCGGGAGTTCGCAGAGCAGTACTTCACCAAGAAATATGACAACGAGTGGGGCGAAGCGCTGAACTTCGACGGGCCAGACGCAACACCAGTACGCGTTCACTTTATTCAGAACGCGAGTTACTGGATCGACGAGTATCACCTGGACGGGCTTCGGCTCGATGCCGTCCAGGGCATCCACGATGACTCTTCCGAGCACGTCGTTGCCGCCGTCACGACGGCTGCGCGGCAGGCAGCCCGCGATCGCTCGATCATCGTTGTCGTCGAGAACGAACGTCAGGAGAGCTTTACCATGCACGCTCCGTCGGACGGAGGGTACGGCGTAGACGCCGCGTGGAACGACGACTTTCACCATAGCGCGTACGTCGTCCTCACCGGGCGCAGCGAGGCTTACTTCTCCGATCATCGGGGCACGCCGCAGGAGTTCATTTCCGCGGCGAAGCATGGTTACCTCTTTCAGGGGCAGCGATACGCGTGGCAGAAGCAGCCGCGAGGAACGCCGACCAGCGGTCTGCCACCCGCCGCGTTTGTCAACTACATCGAGAACCACGACCAGGTTGCGAACACCGGAGACGGGTCGCGACTCCATCGGTATGCCTCGCCAGGGCGCTACCGCGCCATGACCGCGCTGTTCCTGCTCATGCCCGGCACGCCGATGCTGTTCCAGGGCGAGGAGTTCGCCGCCTCCAGCCCGTTTCTATATTTCGCGGACCACCAAGGCGAACTGGCGCAGGCTGTTCACAGGGGACGCGCCGAGTTCCTGAGGCAGTTCCCAAGCTGCACGTCCCCAGAGGCGCAGGCCCGGGTGCCGGCACCGCACGACCCGGCGACGTTCGAACGGTGCAAGCTGCGGTGGACCGAGCGCGAGCTGCACGTCGCATCCGTACAGCTGCACCAGGATTTGCTCAAGATTCGGCGTGAGGATGGCGCGTTTGCACGCCAGCAGCCGGGCGCACTGGACGGAGCCGTCATCGGCGCCGAGGCCTTCGTCCTGCGGTTCGGGTCGGAGGTCCCCCAGGAGGAGCGTTTGCTGGTGATCAACTTCGGACCTGACCTGGTCGCCGGCGGGTTCCCTGAGCCGCTGATAGCGCCGCCGTCGCGCCAGGACGTCTGGCGACTGCGATGGTCGAGCGAGGACCCGGCGTATGGCGGCGTGGGCGCGCCCGACGTCGTGACTGAAGCAGGGTGGCGCATCCCGGGGCACTCCGCCACGGTGCTTGCGCCACGGTCGAGGGACTGATGCCGGTCACCGAACGCCGTGATGCGGAACTGGTGCGGCGCCTGCGCTGGGAACCCACCGAAGAAGGGCGCCAGTCGCTCGCGTTGACAGAATGGCTCGTCACAAATGGCCTGGGAGGATACGCCTCCGGCACAGTCTCAGGCGCGCTGACGCGCCGGTACCACGGCCTCCTCATTGCCGCCCTGGCCAGGCCGTTCGGCCGGACGATGATGTTCAACCACGTAGGGGAGACGCTGCGCTGGGCCGATGGGCGAGTGGCGTCGCTTCAGCAGATCACAGAGACGCGCGAGGGGAGGGAAATCTGCACGGCCCGGTACCTCACCGGCTTTCAGGTCGAATCAGGGCTTCCCGTCTGGACCTATGACGTGGAGGGCGTGCAATTCGAAAAACGCATCCTCATGCCGCACCTTCAGAACACAACGCACGTCAGCTACCGCCTTCTGTCGCGCGAGCCCGTGCGCCTCGAGCTGCGGCCCTTTGTCGCGTTTCGGCTCCACGAAGCGCCGGTCAATCATCCGATCGTGACGCCGTATCTCGTCCAGGCGCTCGATGATCGCTTCGAGATTTCGCCTGGCGGGGACCTGCCGCCGCTGCGGCTGTTCGTGTACGGCGCCGACAAGGCCTTCACACTTCAGTCGCAGCCGTTCGGTCCCGCGGTGTATGTGCTCGAGCAGGGGCGTGGCTATGAATCCGCTGGCGAGCTGTGGAGCCCGGGGTATCTCCGATTGATGCTCGGACCCGACACCCCGGCGACGCTCGTCGCCTCAACGGAGCCGTGGGACACGATTGACGCGCTCAATCCGGACGAGCTGCCCCGGGCAGAAGCGCGCCGCCGGCAGCGGCTGGTCGAGAGCGCGAAGAAAGTGCCCCCGACAGGAATGGCCGCGGAGCTGGTGCTCGCGGCGGACCAGTTCATCATCACCCCCGCCGGACGAATCGAGGAGGCGGCGCGCGCGCGCGCCTTCGGCGACGAGGTCCGAACGATCATTGCCGGCTACCACTGGTTCACTGACTGGGGACGCGACACGATGATCAGCCTGGAAGGGCTGACGTTGTGCACCGGCCGGCAGCGCGAGGCCGGATACATCCTGCGGACGTTCGGGCACTACGTGCGGAACGGCCTGATCCCGAACATGTTTCCCGAAGGGACCAAGGACGGTCTCTACCACACGGCCGATGCCTCGCTCTGGTTCTTCCATGCGATGCACCGCTACCTGCTCGCGACCGACGATCGATCCACGCTGCGTCAGGTGCTGCCGAAGCTGGTGTCGATCTTCGAGCACCATCTGAACGGCACCCTGTTCGGCATCGGCGTCGATCCAGCCGATGGCCTGATCAAGCAGGGACAGGAGGGTTATCAGCTCACCTGGATGGACGCCAAGGTGGACGACTGGGTTGTGACGCCCAGGCGCGGCAAGGCGGTGGAGATCAACGCGCTCTGGTACAACGCCCTGTCGCTGCTGGCAGGATGGCTGCGCGAAGAAGGCGACCCGGCCGCGGTTCAGGTCGAGGAGTGCGCCGTACGAGCGTGCGAGTCGTTCAATGCGCGTTTCTGGTACGACGAAGGCGGCTACTTGTACGACGTGATCGACGGCGAACAGGGCGACGACACCGCGTGCCGGCCGAATCAGATTCTCGCGATTTCGCTCGACCATCCGGTGCTCGACCGCGCGCGGTGGCTGCCCGTCTTCGACGTCGTGCGCGAGCGGCTCCTGACGCCGGTGGGCCTGCGGTCGCTCGCGCCCGGTCACCGCGACTACAAACCTCAGTACTACGGCGACCTGCGCGCCCGCGACGCGGCGTACCACCAGGGAACGGTCTGGGGATGGCTGGTCGGCCCCTTCGTCGACGCATGGCTCAAGGTCCATCCCGACGACAGAGCAGGGGCCCGGCGCAGTCTCGAAGGCTTCGCGACGCACCTGAACGACGCGGGCCTTGGAACGCTCAGCGAGATCTTCGATGCCGAGAGCCCCTACACCCCGCGCGGGTGCATCGCCCAGGCCTGGACTGTGGCGGAGGTCCTCAGAGCCTGGCTCTTAACTCAGCCAACTTCCAACTCCCAAGATCCCAACTCCCAATAAGGCTAGGAGGTGTATTGAGTAGCTCGGTCGTAGGGGCCGGCTTTAGCCGGCTCTGGAGCGCTATACGCGTACTCAATCAGTTCCTCTTTTGAATAGATCGCGGATCCCCAGAACGAGTACTCGATCGGCGATTTGACCAGTCCGGCGCGAATAGGGTTCTCAATCATGTACTTGATGAAGGAACGCGTGTCCTCGGATTCGCGCAACGTGCGCTCGTGGCCGTACCGCTGCCAGAGGTTCTTCCGAGTTTTCTGTTTGAAATAGAACCCCGAGTACTGTTTCGCGCTTTTGAGAAACACCTTCAGATCGGCGTTCTCTCGATCCCCTTCGACAAGCAGGTGCACATGGTCAGGCATGAAACAGTGCGCAAGAATTGCAAAGCCGTGCTGCGTCCCGGCGCGCAGAATCTGCTCCAGCGCGATCTCGACGCTGGTCGCCTCTTGAAAGTAGCTATTTCGCTCGAACGTACAGAACGTTAGGAAATAGCGGTGACATCCCTGGTAATCGAACGAGGAAAGGTGTCGAGGATAGTGCGGCATGGATGAGGCAGTCGCAAACGTCGAGCCGGCTAAAGCCGGCCCCCACGACTGTCGGCATCAGAGCCTCAGCCACTTCCAACTCCCAAGATCCCAACTCCCAATAACCTAGGAGTTTAGTCTTCTTGGGAATTGGTTCTTTGGGAGTTGGGAGTTGATCACTGCCGCATGCGACCCAGCGTTTCGCCGAGCAGGCGCAGCTCCTCGCCGTACTTCGCCCAGTCGCCATTGCGCTGCGCTTCGATGGCGCGGTCGTAATGGCCGCGCGCCTGGGCGGCCAGCGCTGTCAGCGGGTCGTTTCCGGTAGCGACCTGGGACTGACCAACCGCGGGGGTTGCATCCGGAGCGCCGGCGGCGGCTGCGCCGCGAGTGAGCCGGACGTCGGTGTCGCGCGTGGCGCCGCCGCCGAACAGCCGTGCGAGACCGGCCTCGAGCGTCTCTTCCATGACGATCTGGTTCTGGTACGCGACGATGACGCGCGTCAGCTCGGGGATCCGGCCCCCTGAGGCGCGCAGGTAAAGCGGACGCACGTAAATCAGCGATTCCTCGATCGGAATCACCATCAAGGTTCCCCAGATCACCTGCGATCCCTGCTGGTTCCAGAGCGTGATTTGCGGGGAGATCGTCTGGTCCTGGCTGATGCGCGCCACCACCTGGCGCGGACCGAAGATCACCTTCTGCTTCGGGAACTGGAAGACGCGCAGCGTGCCGTAATGCTCGCCGTCGCTGCGCGCGGCCAGCCAGGCCGACAGGTTGTCGCGGTTCCGCGGCGTCAGCGGCAGCATCTGAATGAACTCGGGCTCGGTCTCGCCCGGCAGGCGCATGATGGTGTAGTAGGGCTGCATCGGCCCCGCGTCGCCCGTGTCCTCGATGACCGGGATCTCCCACTGGTCCTCGCGGTTGTAAAACACCGCCGGCTGGGTCATGTGATACGTGGCAAACACCGCGGCCTGGACCGCGAAGATGTCCTCCGGATAGCGAACGTGGTCGCGTAGCGACGCGGGCATGTCGCCGAGGGGCTTGAACAGGCCGGGGAAGGTGCGTGCGTAGGTCGCGGCGATCGGATCGGCGGCGTCGGCCATGTAGACCGTGGTCGTGCCGTGATACGCGTCGATCACAATCTTTACCGCATTGCGGATGTAGTTGAGCCCGCCGCTCGGCGTCGAGTACGGATAGCGGGCGCTGGTCGTGTAGGCGTCGTACATCCAGTAGAGCCGCCCGTCAGCGACGACGAGGTACGGATCGCGATCGAATGCCAGGAACGGCGCAAGCTTCTGCACCCGTTCGCGGATGTTGCGCAGGAACATGATCCGGCTCTCGCTGTTGATGTCGTTGCTGAGCAGGATCTGATAAGCCCCGAATCGAAGCGCAAAGATCAGCTTTCGCCAGAGCGACCCGATCGGGAGACCGCCGCGTCCGTCGTACTGCGTGAAAACGTTGCCCTCGCCGCGCGGATAGTGGAACTCCTGCGTGCCCGTTCTCACGATCACGTAGTCGTTCGACAGCTCACCGAAGTACAGGCTCGGCTCCTCGATCGGCAGATCCGGCGTCGTCTCGAGAGGCAGGTTGCCGACGAAGAGGACCGGCAGTCCTTCGGCGGTCACCTGGTTTACCGGGCCGAGCGTCAGCCCGTAGCCGTGGGTAAACGTCAGGTGGTCGTTGATCCAGGTACGGTTCGGCAGGCTCGCCGTATTCAGTTCGCGGGGCGACAGCATGATCTGGCGCAGCGATCCGTCGATGCGGTAGCGGTCGTTGTCCACCGAGACGAAGTCGTAATACGTGCGGATCACCTGCAGTTGTCCGAACGTGTCGAGCAGCGGCTGGTGATCCCAGAGCCGCACGTTCTCGATCGTCGTCGCGTTCCGGGCGACGTCGGCGGGGGCGAGCAGCGCGTCGCCGGTGAGCTCCCGCGATTCGACCCGGTCGAGCGCATACGCCCGGCGCGTCGCATCGATGTTGTGCTGAATGAACGGCGACTCGCGAGTCTGCTGATTGGGTGTGACGACAAAGCGCTGCAGCAGCGTGCTGTAGATTTCGCCGCCGACCGCGACCAGCAAGTACAGCCCCACCGCCAGCGGGATCGGCCAGTTGCGCGGCGTGAATGCCTGCAGTGCCGCGAGGCCGGCGCCAATGACGCAGACGAGCGCCAGCAGCAGCGCCGCCGGCATCCGTCCGTTGACGTCGGCATAGCCCGGTCCGTAGATCACTTCGGACTGCTGCACGAGGTGCGCGGCCTGGTTGAGCCAGGCGCCGAACGCGAGCAACAGCAGGAACACGGCTGCGAGAAGCGACAGATGCCGCCGGGCGGTCGGCGTCATCCACGGCAGGGCGCCGAACCGCGACGTCAGGCTGCCGGAGACGAAGTACAACGCGCCCGCCCCGAGCGCCGCCAGCAGCACGAGCCCCTGTGCGATGCCGCGCACCAGCTGGAAGAAGGGGAGCGAGAAGACGTAGAAGCTGGCGTCGCGGCCGAGAATCGGATCCGGCTGGCCGAAAGACACGGCATTGCGCCAGGCGAGCCAGGTTTCCCACCGGGACGAGGCATAAAGCGCGACGATGATCGCCACGACCAGCGCGAGCCCCGACGCGATCGTGCGCATCTGCCGTCGTCCGGGCAGCGGTACCTCGATGCCCTCGCGCGTCGTGAAGATCGGCCGCAGGTCGCCGACGGCCGCAAGCGCGACCCGCAGATTCACCGTCAGCCACACCGCCGCGATCGCGAACGCGATCGTGAAGAGCGTGCCCTGCGCCCGGAGCATGGTGAGGAACACCTGCTGGTAGCCGATTTCACCGAACCACAGCCAGTCGGTGTAGAAGCGAATCAGGGACGGGCCGGCGAAGAACAGGAACGCCAGCACGGCAAAGACAAGAATGCGAACCGGTCGCTTCATCATTGGGGTTTACCCCCGTATTTCTCGGTGGCCGTCTGCAGATCTGCTCGCAGTTCCTTGGCCAGCGAAACCGGCGTCAGCACGCGCGCGTACGGCCCCCAGCTGAGGATCCAGCTGCGCAGGGCCCAATCGTGACACACGTTCATCGAAAGAACGAGCGTTCCCGCTGCGCCCTCCCGGAGCTGCTGCGACGCGTGCCAGACCCGCGCCCGTACATAAGGTGCAACCCGCGGCTCGAACTCGATCTCCACTTTCGCGGCGGGTCCGGTGTTAACGCCCAGCGAATTGGCGAACACGTCGTCGCCCACGTTCTCCTTCGGAATGAAGGTCTGCTTCTCGAGCGACACGGAGCGGATGCGATCGACGGCAAACGTCCGGATGTCCTTGTACGCGGGGACGAACGCCAGCAGGTAGAGGCCGCCCTGCGCGAACGCCAGCCGGTGCGGATGGACGAGGTAGTCGCGCGTCGCCGCGCTGGAGACGGAGTGATACGTCATAGTCGCCACGCGGTTGTGCAGCGTCGCCTCCAGGAGCTTGCCCACGATATCGCCCGATCCGCTGGCCGCCGTCGTCCGCGGACCGCGCTTGGCGACCAGCACACCAGGCAGGCGATCGAGGAACTGGCGCATGCGCGGCGTCAGCAGCTTTTCGAGCCGGCGGAACGCGAGTGTCAGGTCGCGCTGAAAGGGCGTCGCGCCGACCGCTTCGAGCAGGTTGCGGCTGAGATACAGCGCGCAGAGTTCCTGCAGCGTGAACCCGGTTTCGAGGCCTTTCAGCACCTGGCCATCCAGCCGCCACCGCACGCGCCCCTCGTCATCACGCTCGTCGAACAGGGGAAAACCCGCCTCCTGCAGCGCGGCGAGATCGCGCCGGATTGTTCTCGTGGTGACGCGCAGCTCGTCGGCCAGCGCGGGAATTGTCGTCCCGTGCCGCGACGATTCGAGCGCATGCAGCACTCGCCACTGACGGATCACCTCCTGGTTCCGCACGTCAGGATCCTTCTTTCATCCGCCGGAGCTGCCGGCGCTGGCGGCGATCGGGTGTACCCGCGGCCTGCGCGGCTGCCCGATACGCCCGCTCGACCCGGCGCATCTCGACCTCCTCCGCCGACGGCTTGGGCGTGACGTCGTCGTACAACGCCTTCGCCTCCGACTTCTTCACGTGGTCGTCGAGAACAATGCGGACGATGATGTCCTGGTGGCGGCTGAAGGGGCGGGCGATGCGAAGGCGATCGCCTTCGCGAACGATGCGGTTCGGCTTGGCGGTCTGGCTGTTGACGTCGACCCTGCCGGCTTCGCAGGCGCGCTTGGCTTCTGAGCGCGTCTTGAACAGGCACGCCACGTCGAGCCAGACGTCCAGGCGGACCGCGTCGCTCACCGTCAGATATAGATTTCGACCTTGCCTTTGGCTTTGAGCGCTTCCACGAAGAGACGCGTCTGCTGTTCGCGGTTCTGGCCGACGAGATACTGCTCGATCTCCGGCCGTACTTCGTCGAGCGTCTGGGTTCGGCCCGGCTGCTTATCCGTCACGCGGATGATATGGAACCCGAAG
>Ga0075421_100001714_pt1 | contig 25834 bp, 20 predicted proteins | sample SoiMetdeltSBSDD5_FD_75292 | JGI IMG/M metagenome (GOLD analysis project Ga0075421, IMG submission 75292) | Bulk soil microbial communities from a Populus tree surrounding site in Tennessee, USA - Soil MetaG P. deltoides SBSDD5 | ecosystem: Environmental > Terrestrial > Soil > Tree plantation... | reverse complement strand
CACACGCTGTCCTATTCGGCGCAGTACAACAGCAAGTCGCTGCCGAACTCGGGGGCGTCGGCATTCGTCGACTCGGCGTCGACCTCGCTCACCGATTTCCCGTACTGGATTCAGGGCGCGGGTCTCACCTCGATCCTGTCAAACCGATCGACGCTGGAAGTGAAGTGGGGCGAGTTCGGCTGGCGATGGTGGACGAGACCCGGCGCCGACGAGATCTCGCGGATGGATCGCGATACGCAGCTCGTACGCGGTGGACGCAACAACCCGTTCATCGACCGCAGCCACCACATGAACATCTCGGCTGTGTACTCGCTGATCAAATCCGGCGAGCGAGCCGGGGACCACAACCTTCGCGTGGGCTATGGCTACCTGTACGAGGGCGCTCCGTATTTCTTCCTCGCGCCCAAGGACAGCATTCGCACGTTCTGGCGCGGAGGCTTCGTGACGCCGGAGGAAATCGAGACCTACGACACGCCGTTCTCGTTCGAAAACGAGGTGACGCATCAGTGGGCCTTCGTCAACGATACATGGACCATGGGCCGCTTCTCGGTCAACGGCGGCGTGCGGCTCGATTCGTTCAAGCCGTATTACGAGGAACAAGGTAAACCGGGAACGGGCCCGTACCAGGACGCCGTCACCTATCCGGGATTCGAGTTCCACCGGCTGAACGGGCTCGTGCCTCGCGTGTCCACGGTCTACGACATTTTTGGCAACGGCCGCACGGCGCTCAAGGCCGCCTACGGCCGCTACTCGTACAACGCCGGCACGATGACCAACGCCAACTCGATGATGGCGGGGTTCGTGAACCCGATGGCGCGCACGGTCAAACGTTACCGTTGGGACGGCACATTGCCATTCGTGCCGAACCCGGCCAACCTTCTCTCGACCCAGGGCGGCGCGAATCGCACGCTGGATCCAAACCTCGAGCTGCCCTACACCGACGAGTTCGTGGTCGGCGTCGATCAACAGTTGCGGGCGGGCACCGCGGTCCGCTTCAACTACGTGCGCAAGCTCGAACGCAACCGCATGAAGTTGCAGAACACGGCGATCCCCTTCGACGCGTACAACATCCCGGTGTCGTTCACCGATCGCGGCCGCGATTTTGCCTCGGCCGCCGACGATCGGGTCCTCACGCTTTACAGTCTCGACCGCGCCTACGTCGGGCTACGGGCTGACGTGCTCACGAACGATCCGCTGTTCACCGCCGACTACGCGACCTACAACGTCGAGGTCGTCAAGCGTCTCTCGGGCAAGTCACAGGTGCTCACCGGATTCGATGTCAGCCACTACGACACGTGGGGGTTCGCCTCGGCGATCTCGCAGGACATCGCCACCGACACCGCCGGGGGCGTACCGCAGGATCCCAATCGGCTCACCTACAACAACCGGCAGGACTACTGGCACTGGCAGTACAAGTTCCTCGGGAGCTACGAGCTGCCGTGGCAGATCTCCTCGTCGGCGTCGATTCGAATCACCAAGGGCGAGCCCTACGGTCGTACGCTCAATACGAGTGGTCTGACACAGGGCGCGGTCAACCTGACGGTGGAACCGATCGGCACGTTCTTCTATCCCACGGTGCGGCTGCTCGACCTGCGTTTCGCGAAGAGCCTGCGAATTGGCGGCAGCAAGCTCGAGGGCCTGTTCGATATCTTCAACGTCACCAACTCACCGGCGATTCTCAGCGTCAACAACCAGACCGGCACGAGCTTCGGCAACGTGCTGACCACTGTCAATCCACGCATCGCCAGATTGGGAGTGAGGTGGAGCTTCTAGTCCTTGGTCCCTGGTGCCTGGCGCTTGGTCCGTCCTCTGGTCCTTGGTCCGTCCCTTGGTCCTTGGTCTTTGGTCCACCGAACCACTGGGCGAAGGGTGTCGTTCTGATTTCACTCGTGTGATCCGCGTGACGTCTCGTGGGTGGCGGCGGCAGGTCTGATCGCTGGCCCACGAGACGAATTCAATTGTTTCGCGCGGCGATTCTCGAGCGGCAACGCCGATTGCAGCACGGTCGAGTTGGAGCGATCGACGGCATCGGGTATGAATCCCAGCTTTGCCGATGCGGGAAGCCCAAGAACATCTCCCTCTCATTCACGCCGCAGAAAAGGCCGCGGAAGCGGGTAATCACGCCGCGGCGGAAGACCTCCTGCGCGAAGCCGCTCGCCTGCAGGAAGCCAACCTTGGCCCGCGGCATCCGGACCTGGCCAATACGCTGAACAATCTCGGGATCATCTGCGAGGTCACCGGCAAACCCGAGGACGCGGAGCAGTACTTCCGGCGGGCGGTCAGCATCGCGAGAACGTCACTGCCTCCGGACGATCCTTTCGTCGCCATCAGCCAGAAGAACCTCCGTGACTTTTGCGACGCGCGAGGCAAGAAGGTCGAACTCCCGGCGCCGGTAGCGGATCCACCGAAAGCCGTGCGGCCGGCGGAACCACCCAAGGCTGCCCGGGCGGCGGAACCACCAAAGCCTGCGCCGGTCCCGGAACTGCCAGAACCTGCACAGAAAGTCACGGTGCCCGTCGAGGAGCATCCGCAGCTCTCTCCGGAGAGACTGTTCCGCCGAGTCGCGCTTGGCTTTCTGGGGCCGATTGCCATGCTGATGGTGGTGCTCGCCGCGGGCCTGCCACGTCTCGGGGCACCGGAGCTGGCCGCGCCTGCCAGCGAGGCACCGCGCGACGCTACTCCGCCTGCGGCGCCTGCACCGCCTGATCCACCCGATCCGGCTGCGCCCGTCGAAGACATCCCCGAAGCGGCCACGAGCGACAACACGCGCGCATCGACGACCGGGCGACTGGTCGTTGTCAGAGCAAGCCTGTGCGGCGATCTCGACGAGTGGTCGTGCGATCCGGCAGATCGTCCGGTCCCGCCGGGCCCGCTGTTCTTCTACACGCAGCTCACCTCGACGAGCGCCACCACCGTCGATCATCGTTGGTATCACGACGATCAGTTGCGCCAGTCGGTGACGCTTCATGTCGAGGCCAATCGAGCCGGTTACCGGACCTATAGCCGCCGCAATCTCATGCAAAGCGACACCGCGGGCAGTTGGCGGATCGAACTCGTCAGTGAAGACGGCACCGTGCTGCACGAAGAGCGTTTCACCGTTCGCTGACGCCAGTGCTCGCGAGGCCCTCGCGCGCTGCTTGGGAGCTCGGATCGAGCGACAGCGCTTCGGCAAACAGATCGGCTGCCACATCTCGCTGTCCTGCCGCCAGCTCGAGTTGCGCGAGGTTGATGTAGGTCACCGCGTCGCGAGGATCGAGTCGCAGGCTGGTGCGAAACGCGTCACGAGCGGCGCCGATGTCGCCGGCCGTTCCGTGAACGGCGCCGAGCAGGTTGTACGCATCGGCGTACTTGGGATCCAGCTCGATCGCGCGGCGCACGAACATCAGCGCGCTGCTGGCGTCGCCGCTCAGGAAGCTTGCGCTCGCAGCGTAGTACCAGCTTGCCGCCCGCTGCGGAAACTCGCGACGCAGCACCTCCGCCGTGCGCTCCAGAGAAGCAGCATCCCCGCGGTCTGCGTGCAGCGACGCCAGCTGCTCCCACGTCGACGCGTCCGCCGGCGCGAGCGTCGTGGCCTCGGCAGCAACCGCCACCGCTTCATCCAGGCGGCCGCGCGTGCCGAGCAGCTGCGCGAGTGCGACGCGCGGCGCCGAATCAGCCGGGCGCGACTGAATCATCTCGCGCAGACGACGTTCGGCGTCCACGTCCTTTCGGGCCGCTGCGGCGGCGTGGACAAAACCGTCGATCGTGCTCGCGTCCGAGGCCCCGCGATCGAGTGCCTTCGCATAGTCGCCGTAGGCGGAGTCGAACGCCTCGGCGGCGATCATCATTGCGCCGCGGTCGCGCCACTGGCGGGCAGTCGCGCCGTCGAGCGCGCGTGCCACCGCCGCCGGCCTGCGCCCGTTGTAAGAGCCGCCTTCAAGCGGCCCATCGTCGAGGAGCGCGCGGAGCTCGGGGGCGTGATTGGCCGTGACACCCGCGAACACCGCGGCCGGGCCCGAGAATTCGAGCCCCATTCGATCGTCGGTCTGGACGGCCGCGTCGGCCACGTATCGCGCCATCTCCTCGGGTCCACCCACGAACAGCGACACGAGCGCAAAGGGCTCTCGCACGGCAACGCCTTCGAGGTCGTCGCGCACGCCAGGCCGTTGCCACGCGGTGGCGATCGCCTCCAGCCGCGGCGCGAGCGGCGCGTCCGATCCAACGAGCAGCAGATCGCCGTCGCCGGCCAGCCACATCGTGCCATCGGGGAAGACCGCGCGAAACGTCGCGACAATCGAACGGAGATCGGCGGCGCTGATGTCGTAGGTATGGGCCCACTGACAGAAGATGCCGCCCGGCGCGAGCCGTTCGCGCACCGTGCGAAAGAAGTCTCGCGTGAACAGCGTGGCAACGCCCGCCATCCAGGGGTTCGATGGTTCCGAAATGACGATGTCGTAGCGGCGCGAGGTCAGGGAGAGATGCGTTCGCCCGTCGCCGCGCACGAGTCTGGTGCGCGCGTCTTCAAGGGCGCGCCGGTTCACGTCCGCGAACTGCGAGGATGCCTCCACCACTTCCGGCGAGATCTCGACCACGTCCACCGACGCAATCGGATGCACGAGCGCCGATGCGAGCGTGACGCCACTGCCCAGTCCGATGATGCCGACCTGGCGCGGATTCGGATGGAGCAGCAGCGGCAGGTGCGCGAGCAGCTTCTGCGTGAGCATGTCGCGACCGGTTGACGCGTCCACCTTGCCGTCGATCGAGAGCGACCGCTCGCCCGTGAGCGTCTTCACCGACACTGTGCCCGTCGCGCCCTCGCGGTAGTAGAGCAGCGTTCCCGCGGTCAGCGCTGCACGACGATCGACGCCGGCGGGCACGAATCGCGTGTACAGATAACCGCCCGCGGACAGCCACTCACGATCCCAGCCCGCGCTGGTCGCCATCCAGACAACGATGGCGACGAGAGGAACGAACGCCAGTCTGGTAGGGGCCGCCGCCTTCGTAGGGGCCGCCGCCTTCGTAGGGGCCGCCTTCAGGCGGCCCACAAACATCAACGCGACCGCGCCGATCAGCAACGCCGTCGTGGCCACGAGCAAAGAGGCGCGCAAACCAATGACAGGGATCGCAACGAATCCAGCCACGAGTGCACCGACGACCGCCCCTGCTGTATTCACTGCGTAGAGGATGCCCAGCCGTCGTGCAGGTATCACGTCCGGGCTGCCGGCGAGCTCGAGCGACAGTGGAAACGCCACACCAATCCCAAACGCGATCGGGAACGTCAGGCCAAGCGCAACCGCCAGGAGTGGCAAGGGAACACCGGCGAGCGTGGCACTGCTCGCGATACTGCTTCCCACGTCCAGGAATGGTCTGCCGACCATCGTGAGACTCATGCACGCCGCGGCCGCCGTCGCCATCAGCACCAGCGCGAGTGCCATCCTCGTGCTGCGACTGCGCTCGGCGAGGAAGGCCCCTGCGAAAGAGCCGAGTGCAAGGCCGCTGATGAACGACGTCAGCATGGCGGCAAACGCAAAGATTGACGGCCCGATGATCATCGCGAGGATGCGCGTCCACACGACCTCGTACATGAACGTCGCAAATCCCGTGAGCGCCAGCACGGTCGCGGCAAGTTGGATACCGCGGTCATCGATCTGTGCAACCTGACTGCGTCCCTTGACGCGCCGTTTCACCGGCGTGTCGCTCTGAACTGGATCAGCGGGATTGCCGCGCGCGGTCGACAGATCGCGCGCGATCGAAAGGGCGAGCGCGATGCTCGCGGCACTTGCCACCACACCGGTCAGCACCGTGCTGCGCAAGCCGAGGACGGGGACGAACACGAAGCCCGCGACCAGCGAACCGATCGCGGCGCCAGCCGTGTTGGCCCCGTAGAGCCGGCCCGCCGGGCCGCCCGGTCGTGCCGGAGACGTGACGGCCACTCGCACCGCGATTGGAAACGTGGCGCCAAGCGCGACGCTCGGCACGAGCAGCACCGCGAACGCCGCAGCGATTCGCACGATGAGAAAGATGGACGTGCCATCCTCGCCATACGCCCAGGCGAATGCGGGCACGAGCAGCGTCAGGATCCCCGCGATCGAGAGCGCTGACACGGCCACCACCAACTCGAGCAGCGCGTAGGTTCTCAGGGCGCTCCGAACGGTCAGCCGCGGAGCGATTCGAGCGCCCAATGCCCCGCCGAGCCCGAGGCCGCTCATGAAGGCGGCACTGACCGTGCTCACGGCGGCGGTCGTATGTCCGAGGTGAAGCGTGAGAAGACGCGTCCACGCAATTTCGTAGACCAGACCGGCGAAGCCCGAACACGCAAACGCCGCCAGGAGCCATCGCTCTGTGGACACCGCGCGCGATTGTACGGCTGCCAACGATCAAAGGCTCGCGGATACAATCGCGTCATGTCGGTCGCTGCGCACCTCGCCGTATCGCCTGCGAAATACGACGCTCGCATCCGCGGACTGATCCCGCTCTACGACGAACTGATTGCCGAAGCCGCTCGCGCACTCGGTCATGCGTCGCGGCCGGTGCGGACGATCGTCGATCTCGGCATCGGCACCGGCGCCCTCGCGCGAGCGTGCCTGGAGCGCGTGCCGGGCGCCCGCATCCGGGGCATCGACGCCGATGCGAGCATGATGGCGATCGCGCGGACGCGTCTCGGCCGTCTCTCTCGCCGCGTGACGATGACCACGGGCAGCTTCCTGAACGAGGCGCTGCCGCCGTGCGATGCGATGGTCGCGAGCTACTCGCTGCATCACATCAGGACATCGCGTGAGAAGCTGGCGTTCTACAGGCGCTGCTACGCCGCACTTCGTCCCGGCGGCGTGCTGATCAATGGCGACTGCGCACCGGCCTCGACCGCGCGCGGATTCGCGCGCGATCTCGACGTCTGGTTCGCCCATCTCGGAAAAACCTTCGGCGGCCGTGCGCGGGGACGGAAGGTCTACGAATCGTGGGCCGACGAGGACACCTACGTGCCGCTCGCGGAAGAAATCGATCTCCTGGAACGCGCCGGCTTCACGGTGGACGTGCCCTGGCGCCGCTCGCCATTCGCCGTGATCGTCGGCTGCCGGCGCGCCTAGATGCCGCAGCGCTCCTGCAGCGCCTTATCCTCCCGATCCGACGGGCTGAGTCAGCTCGATGCCATCCGCGGTCCGGACGGACGTGGCTACGATGGCGGCTCGGATTTCGAGACGCTTCACCAGGTCCGGCGTGATCTCGCGTGGCCATGGCACCTCGCGCGTAACCTGCACGCCGAGCAGCGTGCGGGCGACTCCAACCACGGTAACGGTCGATCCCACGACGAGCGTCGGCGACACCGTGAGCTGACGTTTCTCGACGAGAACGGCCAGACGACGTTTCTCTCCCAGCGTATGGCGCAACGTTGCCGCGTCGACCACCAGCACCTGTGGATTGAAGACGCCCACGACACGCGCCTGTGGAATCCTGACCGACGAGCCCGCGAGGTCGTCGATCGCGTCTGCCAGCGTCGAGGGCCGTACGGTGATGGTCGTCGTGTCGCTTGTACCGCTCTGCGCCTGCATTCTCCATCCCGAAGCGGCGAGGACAGCGAGTAACGCGATCCATGGTCGATGGTGTTTCATGGCGACTTCCGCCGGTGGCATTACTCGAACCGCGCTGACCGGCGCCTTTCCTGGTATCGTTGTCCGGTTCATCGTGGGACCGGAGGCGTGTCATGCTACATCCGACAACGCTCGCACTCACGCGGTTCGTCGCGATCGTTGCGCTGTTGTGCTGCGCATCGCCCACTCGCGGTCAGGACCTGCCTCAACCGTGGGCCGACTCAATCGATTACCCCGGCCGTGTCGACATCAGCGCGTCTGTCGGTGTTGGTACGGCGACCGACTGGAGTGACCTCGTGCTGCTCGGCTCGATCTCTCCGGCGTTTGGAGTGATCGAGCAGGTGCTGGTGCGCGACCTGCGCGTTCGGCCCGATACGCAGATCGGCGCCGCGGTCACGTACTGGCGAGGGCGATATGGATTTCGCGCTCAGGCTTCGCGGTCGAAATCCACGCTCGTCATCGGCAGCGCACCGGTCGACGCGTTCGCCCCACTTCCGCTCCGCGATGCCGCTGCGTCGGTTGACCTGGACACATGGTCGTACGACGTGCGCGGTGTTGTCGGCCTGATCGATTACAAGCGCGGATGGTGGGTGTGGCCATACGCGTGGTTGGGCTTTGGCGGGATTACCTACGATCTGCGGCAATCCATCGCTCCACCTCTCCTCACGTTCATCGAAGGAGGCCGCTCGCTTACGCCAGAGGAGCTCGTCATCGTCGATCAGCACAGTCATGAGTTCCTTCTGTCGGTTGACGAGGTCGCGCAGGATTCCGTCTTTGCCTTCAATCTCGGTGTGGGGACCGATGTGCGTCTGCCGTTGGGGCCGTCGGGCGTAGGCCTGCGACTCGAACTGTCGGATCACGTGTCGCAGTCTCCAGTGGGACTCCGTATAGGAGAGCTGAGGCGCTCGAACGTCTGGGCCGCCGATACCGGTCTCGGATCGAAGTTCGTCCACCACCTCAGGGCTACGGCCGGATTCGTCGTTTACATCAGGCGGTGAGCGTCCTCACGGACGCCAGCTCCGCCGCGTCAGCCTCAGCTTCAGGCCAGGAAGTTGCAGTGCTCAGTCTCCGTGCGGGACCTGCACACGCGGCATCCACGCCTCGTCCTCGTTCTCAAGATCGCGTTTGCGACCGCGATCCTGACCGCCACTGTGCTGGCGATCGCGCAGGATCAGGAGACGGTCGAGCTTCGCAGCGCCCTTGGCGCCGAGGATCCCAACGCCGCCGAATATCTGGCGGCACTCGTCGCTGCTGATCTTGTGGAGGGGAACACCTACGAGGTGCTCGACAACGGTGACCAGGTGTTTCCTGCCATGCTCAAGGCCATCGACGCGGCGAAGGAACGCATCAGCTTCGAAACCTACGTCTACGACAAAGGCCACGCAGCCGATCAGTTCACCGACGCCCTCGAGAAAGCGGCGCGCCGCGGTGTGACGGTGAACGTGATCCTCGATGCGCTCGGCGCCGGCAGCATGGACAAGGCGCATCTCGAGCGGCTGGAGAAGGCCGGGTGCCACATCCTCAATTTCAATCCCACGGCGTGGTACACGCTCGAGGAGTTGAACTACCGCACGCACCGCAAGATTCTGGTCGTCGATGGATCCGTCGCGTTCACCGGCGGAGTCGGAGTGGCCGATCACTGGCTGGGCCACGCGCAGGACCCCGAACACTGGCGAGACACGCACGTCCGCATCGAGGGTCCCCTCGCACGGATCCTCGAGGCGGCGTTCTATGAGAACTTCGTCGGCGGCGGCTTCGTGGTCACGCCGGTGCTCACCACGACAGCCGGCCCACCCGATGCCGACGATCGAGCGATGGTCGTACGCAGCTCACCCTCCGACGGCGCCAGCGATCTGAAGCGGCTGTATCTGCTCGCGATCGGGATGGCACGGCGATCGATCGAGATCACGTCGCCGTACTTCATGACCGACGAGTCCACGAGGTGGGCGCTCAACGACGCACGCGCGCGAGGCGTCGCTATCAGAATCCTCGTGGAGAGCGACATCACGGATCACAAGTCGGTCAAATACGCATCGCGGGACGCCTACGAAGATCTGCTCGAGAAGGGCATCCAGATCCACGAATACGCGCCGACGATGATGCACACCAAGACGATGATGGTGGATGGTGTGCTGAGCATCTTCGGATCGGCCAACTTCGACAATCGATCGCTCGAGCTCAACGACGAGGTGAACGTTGCGGTCATGAGCCGCCGGCTTGCCGCGCGGTTTCTGCAGGACTTCGAAAACGACTTGCGCGCGTCGCACAAGATATCCTTGGACGCGTGGCGCAAGCGGCCGATCACCGACCGGGTGCACGAACACTTCTGGAGCTATTTCGGCGAGCTCTTCTAGGCTCCGACTCCCCGCGGCCATGAGGTCGCGTATAATGAAGGGGCATCGTTTGCCTGCCTACCGTTTACACTTTTACCCGGATACATTGCATGGATTCTGAGTTCGGACTGTTGTGGATTCCTATCGGTTTTCTCCTGATTTTCGTGTCGGTCGCTGCACTGTTTCTCACCGTCTCCGCATAGCCGTTAGCCGCTTTTCCCCGAAACGTCGCATTGGGTTCCAGAGGTGGAAACCCAATGCCGACGCTGACGCAGATATCAATCGTTCAGAAGACCTTCGCCGTCGTCGGCGGTGCGGCTTCGTCGATCGAGACGACAGCCGAGGGAGTTCGCCCGTCCAGACACGCGCGGAGATCGCCGGCCAGATCCGAGCACCTTGGGCAAGCCGGTCTCGGAGACCAGCACGTTTGCCGGCGTCAGGCGATCACGGCAATCGCGGCCCCGATGCTGCAGGGCGCGGCTGTGCACACGGCCATGGTGGCCGAAGAGATCGTCATCGATTCCGGCGGTGACTCTTGAAGAACTGCCACATGACGGCCGTCGTATCGATCTCGTCCTTCGTCCATCTGTGCCCCAGACCGTCGATGCGAATGAGACGGACCTCGGCGCTCTCGGCGCAACCCGCATAGCGCAGCGTCGACAACGGGCCCGCGGGATCCTCGAGGATGACCTCGCCCTTGCAGGCGTTGCGGCGCGCCCAACTGGCCAGCGCATCGGGCACGCTCTCCTCCCACTCCGCGCCACGACCGGCGGCATGACCGTCGTACGGATTCTGCGGGTCGGCGAGGCCATGAAACGTCAGCACGGGAATCGGACGGCCGGTGCACGGACCCGGGAATCTGAGTCCGGACACTGGTGCCACGGCAGCGATGCGCGTCCCGAGCTGACAGGCCAGCAACGACGTCATTCGACCACCGCCGGAGAACCCGGTCGCATACACGCGCGTGTCGTCCAGGCACACCTGCGACGCCACGTGGGTGATCACGTCACTGACGTACATCACGTCGTCGGCGCGATTCGGCTGCACCGGCACGTTCCAGCGTCCGCCTGCTGCGTCCAGCGTTGCGACGATGAAACGTTCGGTGGCACCGAGTGTCTCGAGGCCGCTGTTTCGCGCCTGCCCGGCCGCGTTTCCACCGCTGCCGTGCATATCGAGCACCAGTGGCAATCGCTGACGTCCGTCGTATCCGGGTGGAACGGACAATCGGTACGTGCGCGGCCGTTGCCCGGACGTGATCTGCTGTGATGACACGCCTGATGCGTGCGCCAGCTCACAGGCCGGAGCGCTCTGTCCGTACGCGGCCGTCGCGCCGAGCACAATCGAGAGGACCATCATGATCTGCAGGCGCATGCTGATCTCCTTCCAGGCCGCCTGAAGGCGGCGTCTACGTCACGACCCCAGATACATCCCACCGTTGACGCCGATCGTCTGGCCGGTGATGTAGGCGTTGCCCGCCAGCAACACCGCGACATCGGCGCACTCCTCGACACTCCCGAAGCGGCCGATTGGAATCATGTCGGGCTTGACGTGTGGATTGGACGCCACCATCTCGGTGCCGATCAGCGCCGGCGAAATGGCGTTGACGGTGACGCCTTCCTTCGCCAGCATCCGCGCGTAGCTCTTGGTGGCGGCGATCACGCCGCCCTTCGCGGCGGCGTAGTGCACGGCCATCATGCTCCCCGCTTGCGCGGCGACTGACGTCAGGTTGATGATGCGCCCCCACTTGCGGGCGCGCATGCCCGGCAACACCGCCTGCGTCATCAGGAATACCGACGAGAGATTGACCTGGATGATCTCGTTCCAGCTGGCCTCCGACATCTGCTCGATGCTCTCGAACACCGCCCGGCCGGCGTTGTTCACGAGGATGTCCACTGGACCAAGATCCGCTTCGACATCGGCTACGAGCGTCGTGACGTCAGCACTCTTGGAGACATCACCTTTCACGACGACCGTGCGCCGCCCCGCGGCCTGGATAGCATCGGACGTCGCACGGGCGTCGGACTCCCGGGTGACGTAGTTCACGGCGACGTCACAGCCCGCGGCGGCCAGCGCAAGGCTGATCGCCTTGCCGATTCCCCGGCCACCACCCGTGACGAGCGCAATCCTGCCTGAGAGCGATGGGTGTGTCATGCGGACAGGGATCCTACCTGTTAATTTCCAGCTCGTCAGCGTTCTTTAAAGACGGACTCACTTGTGTTTGGTGGTGTGGGGCGGAGTAACGACGTTGGTCCTTTGTTCTTGGTACTTGGTCCGTGGTCCCCTGCGGACCACGGACCAAGTACGGACCAAGGACCAAGCACGAGGGACCAAGGACCGATCAGCGCGCATCGATCTGAAATCGCGTTAGAATGCCGCGCCGTGCGGGACAGGAGGACGCGATGGATCCAGTCAGACGGAAGATCGTGGGCGTCGGTGCGGCGGCGACGGCGATGGCCACCGCGTCGCGCGTTCTAGGCCAGGCAGGATCGGCGGAAGGCGCGATGTCCTTCTACGAACGAGGCCCGGTTCGCATCCACTACGAAGAGGCCGGTTCCGGCTTCCCGCTGATGCTCATCGCCGGCGGCGGATTGAACTCCACGATCAGCGGCCTGAAGAACGGCTCGCCCTTCAATCCGATCGAGGAGTTCAAAGGCGAGTATCGCTGCATCGCCGCCGACCTGCGCAACGCCAACGGCGGCCATTCATCCGGTCCGCTCGAGCTCGATCGTCCATGGGATGCCTACACCGACGATCACATCGGCTTGATGGATCATCTCCGTATCGACAAGTTCATGGTGCTGGGGTTCTGCATCGGCGGTCCCTTCATCTGGAACCTCCTCGAGCGCGCGCCGAATCGCGTCGTCGCCGCTGTCCTCGCTCAGCCCAGCGGGTCGCGTCCCGAGATGCGCGACCTGTTCTACGACAACAACATGAAGGGCTGGGGCCCCGAGCTGGTGAAGCGCCGTCCCGAGATCACGATGGCCACGGTCGAAAAGTTTCTAACCAGGATGTACCGCACCAACGCGGACTTCGTCTTCACGGTGACACGCGACTTCGTTCGCAGCTCTCAGACACCCGTTCTCATTCTGCCGGACGACATCCCCGCGCATCCGTATGCGGTGGCGATGGAAGCCGCGATGCTGGCGCCCAAAGCGGAAGTGAGCATCTACCCGTGGAAGGAACCGAAGGAGCGGATTCCGCTGGCCGTGCGTCACATCCGTTCGTTCCTCCGCGCGCACCGGCCGAGCACCTAGCAGCGAGGGGAGAAGCTGTAACAGGGTCTATTCCTGTCGCACCAGATTCAAGTCGAAGATCGTCGCGCGCTGGAACGGCCGCTTCCGGACCTCGGTCAGAATCGCCGCGTACTGATCCCGCTTGCCTGCAAACGTGAGGACCTTGGCGCTTGAACTGAGTTGGTGCTGCATCGCGCTGACGATCAGCTCCACGAGTTGATTCATCGCGGAATGCCGCGCGATCAATTCCCCGAGCGATTGGTCGACGATGCTCTGAACGCCGTCGTCAACAGCTCCTTCGCGAATCGGATGCAGCTGCTGGCGTCGCGAATGTCGACGCGCAGCTGTGTTTTCGTGTCGCTGTGGATGAGCTCGGCGCGAGCTCGATGGTCATTTCACGTGCGGCTGTGTGTCGCGCACCACGTCGAGTTCGAGACGGCCTCGCTCGATCAGCCGCCGGACCTCGTCACTGCTGCGGAATTCGGCGATCAGTGTGCGCCGTGGGCTCGTGTAGGCCTGGTCCATGACGTAGGCGAGCACCGTGTCCATCACCGTGCCTTCCTCGGTGTTGGTGTCGCTGAAGCGGCGCCGGAAGCCGGAGAGCACGCGCGCGAACGCCGGATCGTCCCAGCGGTCGGGGCCGGCGTCGAGACGCAGGAACTCGTTCAGCACGGCCTGATACGAGGATGGCGCCGGCCGGCGCCAGAAGGCGATGTCGTCGCCGAACTCGCTGACGTATGACGGCAGATAGAGCGCCGACTGCGCCGGCACGCGGTCGGCGATCGCCGGATTGAACCGGCGCACTTCGTCGGCCGACAAGCCGGTGCGTTTCACGATCTCGGCGAGCGCGATGACGCGCGGCGTGCGCATCGCGTAGATCGACTCCTGTGGCGTCGATGCCATCAGCTTCTGCACGATGAGCGTGTTGCCGAACACCATCTCCGCGTACAGATACGAGCGAGGGCCGTAGCTGCCATAGACCTCCTCGTAGCTCCTGCCCGGCAGCGCGCGCAGGTCGCGGGCCAGTTGCGAGCCGAGCAGGTACTGGGTGCGGACGTCGGTCCCACCCATGCGCGCGCCGTTGATGAGCGTGCGCCCCACATTCGTCCCACCGGCGTTGTGCTCGGACAATGCCGGAATGAACGACCCGTATTTCGTCGCCAGCACCGACAGATACGCCGCGCAGTACGGCGCCTGTGTCGTCTGGTTCCTGCCCTCGAGCGGTTCCGGCGAGAAGTGGTTCAGACGTTTCCAGTTCTTCTGCAGCCATTGACAGAAGCCGATGGCGTTGGCTTCCGATCGGCGCTTCGCGCCGAGTCCGGACTCGAGAATCACCTGCGCGAGACCGATGTCGGGTGGGACGCCGAAGCGCTCGTAGATCGCACTCCATTCTCCGAGGAACGCGCCATATCGGCGTGCGTTCGGTATCAGCGCGTCGCCGCGCGTCGAGTTGTGGACGACCGATCCGGCCGCATGCTCCAGCAGCACCGCGACTTGATCGCGCCGATCGCTCACTTTACGCGCCAGGTGTTGACCATCGAGGACGCGAGCCAGCGACGGAGTGGCCCACCTCGCGCGCCGCGTCCACTCGCCCTTGGCTGGAAAGAGCGCGAGCAGTCGTCCGTCGGCCGCGCTGCCGAACGCGATCGAGTGATCGGGCAGCGTGAAGACGTGCTGCCAGAAGGGATATCCGGGCCGATAGGTCCGCATGGCGGCGAAGTCGTCGCGGCGCCGCGCGGCGGCGACGTCGCCGGCGCTGAGTGGAGCCGCAACCCCGCCGACAGCAGGTGGCGCGACGATACGGCTCGCCACGACTCTCGATGCCGCAACCGGGATCGTCGCGGCCAGCGCCACGACAAGAATCAGAACTGCACGCGCTTTCGTCGGACCCATGTTCGGTCCGGTAAAGTGCAAGCGAGACGCCTGTGCAGTGCGATGAAATGCCGTTCGTCTGCGACGAGCACGGCGAACGACTTTGACGCCGGAATGGCGAACCCGTCATTGGCGGCGGCCTTCTCGCGCGGGCCCGTCTGGTCGACACAGCTCTGAGGTAGGATCGGCCCTCCCCCGATTGGAGGATTTGTGATGCGGACGTCATGCTCTCATGTGACGAACCGGGCGATTGGCTGGGTTGTTGCCTTCCTCCTTCTCGTGTCGCCGCGCGCGGCATCGGCCGGCATCACGTATATGTCAGTCGAGCCGGTTCCGAGCAGGGACATCGTTGGCGACAGCGATCTTGCGGCGATTCGTGGCATCGGCTACGACAACCTCGAGCGTTGGAGCCAGCGACTGCTCGATGACTGTCGCGTGGTCGAATCCGTCGCCAACACGCTGTCGGCGAACGGCGCCATCAGCTCGATCAGGCTCGGCATCAACACGCGCGTCATCGTTGCCGCTGGCGGCTTCGAGGGCCGCACCAATCCATCGTTCGTCTTCACCGTGACGGACTCTGGCGCGGGCTCGGCGACTGAGGCCGACGTCAACGTGCTCGCCAACGCGCTCGGCTACGTACTGAATCAGGGGAGCACGGCGCATTTCAATCCGGATAATCACAAGGCCTACGCGTTCCCTCTCGACTACGCGCTCGTGACGTTCCGGGGAACATTGACCGGCGCCGAAGCACAAGACTTCTTCGAGCACCTCGGCACGATCGACGAGGCGCTGTTCAGTGGGCTGTTCGCCGGGTTCACGCAGATCGATCTCGCCGGGTCGACGACGAACAACACGATGCTCTTCCTCCAGCCGGCGGCGAGCAAGCATCGGTTCATCGCGGGTCTGTCAGAGGCCGTGGCGGACGAACCGAGAGCGTCGTACTCGCCGCTCAAGAACAACGGCACGCCAACGACGAAGCGAGCGGGCGTGGCGTTTCCCGAAAACGATTGGCTCGCATTTCCCAACGGAGATCAGTATCTGCTGAACGTCGGCGGGACGGATCAGTTGCGGAGCGAGCTTGCCGGGATCCGGCAACAGCACCTGACGGCGGTCGATGGCCTGTTGCTCGCAATCGCGGAACAGCGCGTCGACGCTTACCTCGCGACGCAGCTTACGTGTTCGAACTGACTGTATCGGGTTGCGGCTACACGCCCAGGAAACGGCGGATCTCGTCGATCCGCGCCATCGCGTCGGCTTCGCCGAGATCGAGGAGCCGGCGCACGTAGTCGCCCTGGAACATCACCAGGCTGAGCATGTCGTTCGAGCGCGTCTCGCGCGTGCCGAGCCCGCGCGACAGAAATCGAAGCGGGCGTGGCAGCTCTGGCTCGTACTCGTTGGCGAGACGTCCGAGGTCTACCGACGGACGCAGCATGAGCAGGTCGATGCGCCGGTGACCCGCGCGCTCGGACTCGGGCAGGCGCGCGATCAGATCGTTGATGCGGCGCATCTCCAACGCATCGCCGTCGAGCTGGTCGAGGAAGACGGCGTTGTACAACACGCCCGCCACTTGCGCGGGCGGCGGGTAGCCGTTGATGACCGGCTGGTCGGCCTCGTCGCGCGAGCGTGCATAACGCGTTGACACGGCGATGATCCGCGCCGCGCCAAGATGCACCGCCGGCGACAGCGGTGCGGTGAGCCGGATGCCGCCGTCGCCGTACCAATGGCCATCGACCTCCACGGCAGGGAAGAAGAACGGAAGCGACGCCGACGCCATCACGTGCTCAACGCCGATCCGGCAGCTGACGCTCTTCCGCTGCGGCCGCTCCCACGTGTCGATGTAACAGTCGTCGCCGGTCTGCACCCAGGTGACGGACTGACCCGTGGTGTAGCTCGAGGCGGTCAGCGCGATGGCGCGAAGACAGCCCGCCTGGAGATTCTGTTCGATTCCCGGGACGCTGGCGCCGTTTGCGTTCAGCAAACGGCTCACCAGCTCGCGCAGCGGCGCGGTATCCACCAGGCTGCGCGCGGGAGACAGCGGATGCGTGCCGCCGCCGAGCAGCCGGCTGCTCCACCGCGCGGTGCGCGACGCGAGATCGCGCAGGTCTACCCTGAACACTTCCTCGATGCGCAGACCCGCCCAGACCTGAGCGAGGTTCTCGACTTTCGTGGCAAAGGGCTCTTGCCGCGCCGCCAGATAGGCGGCGTTGATCCCGCCGGCCGACACGCCGGTGAGGATGCCGGGCACGACACCAGGGAACTCGCGAGCGAGCACGCGCAGGAACCCGACCTGGTACGCCGCGCGGGCTCCGCCGCCGCTCAGTGAGAGCGCAAGATCCGAATAGCGCGTGACGGCCTCCTCATCGGTGACGTGCGCTAAGCGCGCGGTCCTCGGTTCTTGGTCCCTGGTGCCTGGTCCGTCCTGTGTGTCCTGGGCGTCCGCAGGGACCACGGACCCAAGGACCAAGCACGGACCAGGCACGAAGCACCAAGGACCAGGGACTAGAAGTGCACCGTCACGCTATTCGAGCACGTGGCCGCGTCCGGAGCACACACCATATAAGTGTAGTCGCCGCTCGCCCGCCGGATGATATCGGTGAACGCACCGGAGTTGTCGCCCTGCGAAATCAACGCGCCGTTTCGGTAGACCCACGCCTGCGTCCACTCCGCCGTCGTCCATTTGAGCCTCACCTGATCGCGCCACGCGCGATCGATCGTTTGCGCCGCGAGCGTGACAGACGAAGGAGGCGGTGGAATCGTCGACGAGCTCATTGCCCATGTGAACGATTGTGACGAGGACAGGACGCCGTCCGACGCCGTGACGCTCACCCCATAGCTGCCGGCGGTGGTTCCCGTGCCGCTGATGTAGCCGGTGCTGACCATCAGTGAGAGACCGGGAGGAAGTCCTGTGGCGCTGTAGGTCACCGGCTGCCCCTCCGGATCGGACGCCGTGAGCTGCAACGACGCCGGCTGGCCGACCGTCGACGACAGATCGCCAGGATTCGTGAGCACTGGCGCCACGTTGCTGGAACCGCAGACCTCGTTCGACTTCGCACTCTCGAGTGCGCCGCTCGAATAGGCCGCGACGGCAAAGCAGTACTGCTGGCCGGCGACGGCGTTCGTGAACGTGTAGGTGGTCGCGTCGCCGACGTCGACATTCTGCGTATAGGTTCCGGATTGCGTGCCGACGTACAGCATGTATCCGGCAATCGAATCAGTGTTCGGATTCCACTCGAGCGTGATCTCGTCGGCTGAAGCGACGCGGCCGGGTACGAGAACACAGAGCGCGAGCAGACACACTTCCAGCGTGCGAATGGGTTTTGAATGCATGAGCCTAGGTGGGAGCGCCGGAGGAGAGCAGGTCCCAGGCTACTTGATGCAGATTTGGATCCCTCAGCCGTAGAATCGACAGAAGCGTCGCGTGCTGTGCAACTTAGCCAGAAAAGCGCGAGCGGAAGCTCGAGCGAAGAGAATGTAACGACCGTGAATCGTCGCGTTTGGGATCAGGACATTACCCGATGGGCGAAGTCGGGTCACTCCCTGACTTGCGCCGGCGACTCGAGATACTTCACGAAGATCACTTCGTTGCGTGCCTCGTTGTAGATGAGTTCGTCGACGAGCGACCGCGTCATCGCGAGTCCGAACCCGCCCGGCCGCAGTCCTTTCTCTTCGCGAACGACGAGATGCCGGATCGGGTCGTGTTCCGGATTCGAGATCGCCGCATGACGCAAGCCCTCGATGTCGAATCCTTCGCCCGGATCGGCGATGCGGTAGAGCAGCATCTTCTTCGTCCTGACGCACGAGATGCGAACTTTCCGATTGGGATCGAGCTTGCCACCCCATTCGATGGCGTTCATCAGCAGCTCGCGAAACGCCTGCGCCACTGCCTCACGCACGTCCTCGGGCAGCTTGGCCTCGAGGTGCATCACGAATGACTGGATGCGCTCGGCCATCTCGATGGTGCAGGGCGCGACGAGCTCGAGCCATTCGGGGCGCGCCGAGACAACCTCGAACGACAGCGCCGCCGACGGCGCGACGACGTCGTTGACCACCTCGATGATCGTGTTCGGCGGAAACGGCTTGCGAATGTACCGGTACGCCTGCCGCTTCACGGACTCGAGCAGCGACTGCGGCGTGTCGTCGGCGGTCATCATGATGACCAGCGGCGGCGTGGCGAGGGCACGCGCCCGCGCCAGGACGTCGAGTCCGCTCATGCTCGGCAAACCGATGTCGAGCAGGACGATGTCGAACGGATGATCGTGGAGACGGGCCAGCGCCTCCGGGCCGTCACCCGCCGACTCGATGAGATGGCCGGCCCCGGCAAGCAGTGCCGACAACGCGTGACGCAATGCCCGGTCGTCATCGACGATCAGGATGCGACGGCTCGGAGCACTATCATTCCCCATCGCGAACTCCTTGCGCGCGCGCGCGCCGGGGTCAGAATACCCGGGGAAGGTGATCGATGGATATCAGCCCGCACCAGCTGGTCCTCTATGAAACCGCCCGCGCGCTAGTCGAATCCACGACGCTCGAAGCGGCCGCACCTCGGATGGTCGCGGCGGTGTGCCACGCCCTGGGATGGGAATGTGGGGCCATCTGGCAGGCCGACCGCGCTCGACAGCTCATGCGCTGCGTCGGCACGTGGCACGCTCCGGGCCTCGATATCGACGAATTCACCGCAACCACTCGGTCATCCACATTCGAGCGCGGCGTTGGTCTGCCCGGCAGAGTGTGGGCGACGCGCCAGCCGGTCTGGATTCCGGACGTGACTCGCGACGACAACTTCCCACGCGCACCCGTGGCCGAACGCGTCGGACTTCACGGCGCGTTCGCGATGCCGATCATGCAGGGCCGCCGTGTGCAGGGCGTCATGGAGTTCTTCAGCCAGGAAGTCCTCCAGCCGTCCAGCGACATGCTGGCGACGATGACCACGATCTGCAATCAGATCGCGCTCTACATCGAGCGGCTGTGGGCGAGCGAGGACTTCGATCGCTTCTTCACGCTCTCGCTCGATCTGTTTTGCGTCTCCACCTTCCAGGGCTACTTCCTCCGCCTCAATCCGGCGTGGCAGGCGGTGCTGGGCTTCTCACACGAGGAATTGCGCGCGTCGCCGTACATCGACTTCGTGCATCCCGACGACCGCAGCGCGACGCTGCAGGAGCTGTCGAAGGTCACGACCGGCGGGCACGTGATCAACTTCGAGAACCGGTATCGAACCAAAGACGGCTCGTACAAGTGGCTGCAGTGGTTTGCATCGCCGTTCATGGCCCAGGGGCTGGTCTACGCGGCGGCGCGCGACGTGACGGAGCGGAAAACAGCCGAAGAGTCGATGCGCCGCTATGCGCAGGAGCTCGAGGTGGCGCGCAAGCGCGCCGAGGCCGCCACGGTGGCCAAGGGCGAGTTCCTGGCGAACATGAGTCACGAGATCCGCACGCCGATGAACGCCATCATCGGCATGACCGACCTGGCGCTGCAGACGAAGCTGAATCTGCAGCAGCGTGAGTACATCCAGACCGCCAGAGAGTCGGCTGAAGCGTTGCTGACGATCATCAACGACATCCTCGATGTCTCGAAGATCGAGGCCCGTCGCCTGACGCTCGATCGCGTCCCGTTCGTCGTCCGCGACACGATCGAGGACAGCGTGAAGCTGTTTGCGCCGCGCGCCGACCAGAAGGGGCTGGAGCTCTCCTGCCGCATTGCTCCGGATGTGCCTGCCGCCGTCATCGGCGACCCCGGCCGCCTGCGGCAGATCGTGCTGAATCTGGTCAGCAATGCCGTGAAGTTCACCGACACGGGCGAAGTCGGCGTGGAAGTGGTCGTCGCCGAGCGCAGCGCAGACGACGTGATGCTGCGCTGCACCGTGCGCGACACCGGCATCGGCATTCCCGAAGACAAACGCTGGGAGATCTTCGGAGCGTTCGTGCAGGCCGATGCGTCGACCACGCGGCGATACGGCGGGACTGGTCTGGGGCTGACGATTTCCGCCCAGCTCGTGGAAATGATGGGCGGCCGGTTGTGGCTCGAAAGCCAGCCCGGCAAGGGCAGCCGGTTCCACTTCGTCGCGCGGTTCGAGGTGCACAAAGGCGCGGCGGAGATCGTTCCAGCGTTCGAGCTCCGGTCGCTTCGCGTGCTCGTCGTCGACGACAACGCCACCAACCGCAGAATCCTGAGCGAGATCCTCGAGAGCTGGCAGATGGTGACGGCCGCCGCCGGCAATGCTCACGCGGCGCTCGAGATGGTGCGCCACGCCGCAGAGCGACGCGAGCCGTTTGATCTCGTGCTGACCGATGCGGCGATGCCGGACGTCGATGGATTCACGCTCGCCGAACAGGTGGCGCAGACGCAACGGTCGGCCGCCCCCAAGGTCATTCTCCTGACGTCAGCCGGATCGCCAGCACTGCGCGGCCGCCGCGCCAGGCTGTTCGCCGCCGTGCTCGCCAAGCCGGTGAAACAGTCGGATCTTCTCGATGCGTTCGTCACGGTGTTCATGACGCCGGCATCCTCTCGACGATCGCGCGATCGGAGAGGCGAGCCTTCCGCCGTCGCTGAAGCTGCGGCGGACAGGTCGGGCCCGCCTGCGAAGACCGCCTTGCGGGTGCTGGTGGCCGAGGACAACGCGACCAATCAGAAACTCGTGTCGGCGATGCTCGATCAACGAGGGCACACAGTCGTCGTCGTCGGGGACGGCAGGCTGGCCGTCGAGCGTGCGGCGCAGGAACCCTTCGACGTGATCCTGATGGATGTGCAGATGCCGGAGATGGGCGGACTCGAGGCGACGGCCGCCATTCGCGCACAGGAGGCCGGTACCGGGCGGCATGTGCCAATCATCGCGCTGACCGCGCGGGCGATGGCGGGCGACCGCGAGCAATGCCTGGCCGCGGGCATGGACTCGTATGTCTCGAAGCCGGTCAGAGCGGACGAGCTGTTCGCCGCCCTCGACTCGGTCCTCGGCGACGACTCCGTCGTCGGCGACGAGTCTGTCGTAACTCCGGCCGCAGCGCCCGCGAAGCCGGAGTCGCCGGCGCCTCCGCAGTTGGTGGACGTGTCCGCGCTGCTCGCCGGTTTTGGTGGACGCTCGGATCTCGTCGCCGAAGTGATCGACGTCTTCCTGGCCGATGCACCGGCGATGCTCACGCGTCTGCGAAAGGCGGCGGAAACGGGCGACGTCGCGGAGCTGGGCTCGGCCGCGCACGCCATCAAAGGCTCGGCCGGCTTGTTCTCGCAGGGCGAGGTCTACGCGCGTGCCCGCGCGCTCGAGATGCGCGCGCGATCGGGTGATGGCAGCAACGCGATCGCCGCGTCAGACGAGATCGAAGCGAGCCTGCTCGAGCTGTTGGCCGAACTGCGCGGCGTGCGAGAGAAGCTGCTGCGCGGCGTCTAGAACTCTCCTTGGTCCTTTGGGAAGGCCGAGAACGCGGAGGAATACACAACGCAGAGCGCGCCGAGGTGCAGAGGTCCGCGGAGGATGACTTCACGGCAGACACAAACTGCGGCGGCAGTCTCAGCATCTCAGCGTATCTCGGCGGCCTCTGCGTTTTGTCTTTCGTGACCTGCGCAGTCAACGAAGTCAGGCGCGGGCGCAGTCTATCGAATGGCGAACGCCATCGACGCGCTTGCATCCCACGTGGTGGTCGCCGACTCGGCGTTCCTGACCCACACGGTGATTCGATAGGCGGCGTTCGCCGTCGCCGGCGCCCATGTGAATGACCGACTGCTGGTCCAGTCGCGCAGCATGTGCCAGCGTGCGCCGTCGTGCATCCACCACCGATATTGATACGGACCTTTGCCGCCACTCGCGGCAGCCGTGAACGTGATCGACGCACCCGGCATCTGCGGCGCCGTCCGATCGGTATTCAGCGCCACCTGCAATGGAGCGGTGATCGGAAACGTCATCGAGCCGCTCACGTCCCAGGTGGCCGTCGTCGAGCCGGCGTCCTTGATCCACACCGTCATGCGGTAGGCGGCATTCGCCGACGACGGCGTCCAGGTGAACGCCGGACTCGTCGTCCAATCGCGAACCATCTGCCAGCTCACGCCGTCGTGCACCCACCAGCGGTACTGATAGGGCGCGATGCCACCCGTTGCCGAGGCCGTGAACGTGATCGGCGTGTTCGCCGGCTGGGGCGCAACGCGATCAGCAGTGAGGCCAGCAAACGCGATCGGCTGCTGGACGGTCCACGTGAACGACCGCCTCGTCGAGAGCACGCCGTCGGACACGGTCGCCGTGATGTCGACGCTCTGCGCCCTCGCCGGCGTGCCGGTGATGAGACCGGTCGACGGCATCAGCGAGAGACCGGCGGGAAGTGCCGTCACCGCATACGTCACTGCGCCGCCGTCAGGATCGCTGCCCTGCAACTGCAATGCGTCGGTCCGTCCGACGACCGACGACTGATTCCCCGGCGACGCGAGAACCGGCGCCTGATCGCCATAGCCGCACACCTCCGAGGAGTTGGGCCCATGGATCGGACCAGCGACATACGCCGACACGACAAAGCAGTACTGCTGACCGGCAATCACCGGTTCATACACGAACGACGTCACCAGGCCGACGTCGAGGGCCTGGGTGTGCAGACCCGAAGATGTGCCGACGTGAAGGACGTAGCCCGCTACATCCGGTTCGGGATTCGCGTCCCAGGCGAGCGTGAGTGAGGTGGCGGCTTCGGCGCGAATGACGGTAAGCGCCAGCACGACGACGAGCGAGAACGGCACGCGGCGGAATGCGGAGGACACAACCTCCAGCTAATCGACACGTGCCGCACAAACATGAACGTCGCGGTGGTCAACGTCCGCTCTTCAACCGTTCGATGTCCGCCTTGAGCGACGCGAGCTCCTCTTTCATCGTGCTCATCTCGCGCTCTTTGTCGAGCAGCAGCTCGTACAGGCTCTGGATGGCCGCCAGCGCGACGCCGCTTTCATCGACGGTCGTGATATGGCGATCGTCATCGCCAAGCGCGAAGGCTTTGAAGAAGTCTTGAGCCGTGGGACCGATATGACGGGCTCCTGGACTCGCCGTGTAGTTCCACATCTGCACCGGCACGTCGCGCAGGCTGCGGAGAATGGCACGTCCGTCGACGTTCGCGAAGTTCTCTTTGAGCGACCGGTCGCTGCTCTGATTCACGGTCGTCGCCGAGAGCGTGCCGGTGACGTTCACGTTGCCGTCGAAGAAGCCGGCGAATCCGTTCGCGCTGCGGCCGAACACTCCGATATATCCGAAGCCCTGGACACCGGCGCCTTGAAGCGCCATGTCGGGAAATCCAGGTGACGCAGTCTGACGGCCACTACCGATTATCCCGAGATAGCCTGAACCCCTGACACCTGTGCCAAGTACCGGATTCGGTGAACCTGGCGGCACGAACACTGCGTCCACCGCAGTGCCCTGGACACCCGTACCTGGAATGCTCTGGTGGGATGCCGTCGCGATGACGCCGAAACCGGTTGCGCCCTTCGACTCGAAGAGGCCTCCTCTGCTTGCGCTGACCAGCGCCGTGCCGCTGACACCGGTGACCTGTCCGTCGCCGACGACACCGACGATTCCTTCGCCGACCAGACCTCCTTGTGGTCCGAATGCAACCACGCCGAACTGGCTGGGCGAACCGCTGTTGGTGACTTCGATGATCCCGCCTTGGACCGACCCGCTGAGAATCAACGGCGGCGTTATGGTTCCCGGCGGTCCGGGAGGGCCGGTGATGTTCCAGGAGATCGACGTTTCCGCGGCATGGCATTCGTTCGACGAGCTGACGACTCGGAGACTGCCGGTGGCGTTCTGGTAACAGGCTTCGATCACTTGGGCCGCGGCGAGGGACGGCACGACGCCAACCATCGACGCTGCGGCTCCGAACAGAAGAAGGTTGCGAACGAGCTGCGTGCGCATAGGCGATCTCTCCAATAGGGAGCCGCATTGTGCGCGTTGCGTACGACTTCATCAAACTGAGCCGTGTAAAAAAGCGGCGGACGGCGTGCACGGACGAGCTGCGACCGTGACCTGCTGCGTCACTCGAGGGATCAACGATCGATCCGCGGCCGCGGGGACCCCACACACCGATCGTCGCGCGCTGCCTTTCGATTCGCTTGCGCTGTTCCCACCAGCGGGAGACGGAGAGGAATGGACCTACACCTGTTTCAAACGTACGGACTGACTGGATTGCTGATTGGCGGCGTGCTGCTGGTGATCTATCGCTTGATCGATCGCGGCTTCACGTTTCGCGTGCCCTCGCGGGCACGCGAACGTAAACGCTCCTGAGTCGCGGACCTATGGCTGGGCCACCTGCCGCGGCGTCCTGAACACGGCCGGACCTTCGACGACGCCATGGATGACGTCTCGTCCGACCACACCTGACACAACGCCGGCGAGACCGTTGGCCTTGACCAGCGGGCGCCGCTGCAACGCGGCATCGAAGTTCTCTCGCTCTTCGTCGCTCAGCACGTCCTTCAGCTCGCCGACGAGCGCCGCTCGATCGGCAGCCGCGGGACGAATGCGCTCCTTGAAACCGTCGAAGGCGGCAAGGGCGGCCTTCGTATGGTCGACCGGCAACGCGAAGGCCTCGATCATCTGCGCGAGGTCCGGGCCAAACCGGACGAAGTTCACTTTCGTTCCATTCGTACGGAAGACGGCCGGCGTGCCCTGTCCCGTCATCCGACGTTCGAGCATCACCTTGAAGCTGCCAAGCTGTCCCGGCGACATCAGGCCTTCCAGCTCTTTCACCAGCACCGTCGTCGCATCAGCCTCGAGCCTCGTCATGAACGGGCGGACGATGGCCAGCGCGTTCTGATGCGTGACCGGGGGCAAGCGCAAATCGTCCAGGGCACCTTCCACATGCGCGCGCGTGGACAAGCT
>Ga0075421_100001713_pt1 | contig 25872 bp, 25 predicted proteins | sample SoiMetdeltSBSDD5_FD_75292 | JGI IMG/M metagenome (GOLD analysis project Ga0075421, IMG submission 75292) | Bulk soil microbial communities from a Populus tree surrounding site in Tennessee, USA - Soil MetaG P. deltoides SBSDD5 | ecosystem: Environmental > Terrestrial > Soil > Tree plantation... | reverse complement strand
CCCGTCGCGCCAGCGGCCCGGGCCGCCCGCGTCGATGCCGACCACCGGTCGCCCGTCTAGCAGCACCACCGCGGTGTCGTCGTCGCCGAGCCGGAACCGGAACACCGGCCCGCCCGGCGCTACCACCTGCACCTCGCGGCCGACACCACCGCTCCGGCCGCGCCGCCCCGTCATCACCACACCGCCACGGCCGCGTGCTGACCGGCGCGCTCGTCGTTGACGTTCTCACCGCCGCAGTTGACTTCGCCGGTCAGCCGTTCGTACTCATCCGGCATATCCGAGCTGTCCACGTGCACGAACAGCCCGTCATCGCGGCGGCGGATCGACAGGTCAACCCCGTAGACGGTGACGACGACCTGCTCCCCCCGGTCGTCGGTACCCGGCTCAGCCTCATAGGTGCGCAGCCGCAACGCGGCCAGCAACGCCCGCGTGCCGCGCGCCACCGCGACCGCGTTGCCGCAACCAGCGTCGAACAAATCGAGGTCGGTGGTGAGCTGGCCCAGCAGCGGCGAGATCGCCGGTGTGGTGCCTGCGGTCGCGTTCGGACGGTCGCGTTCGGACATGGCGCGTAACCCCCCTCTGGTGGGTGCGGGGCTTCTGGATGCCGGTCCGGTTGCCGACCAGACCTATCTATAATGATACCCTTTTAGGCTCTTGGGTGCAACACGAGCCATGGACCGGCCCGGCGTTCCGAACGCGCCCAGAACCGCTGTTCCGTCGGCCCGAGCCGTCGTTCCGCCGTTCAGCACCCTGTTCCGCGGAACGCCCCAACGGGTCGGTCCGCCGTGCCCCACGCCCGCCGCGGTGACGCCGTTCCGGAACCCCACACCCGTCGCTCGATGCGTCGACACCGACGGGCCGGACACCGACCGGCCACCACCCGCTGGCGCTCCCGGGCGGCGCTCGACCGAAGGCGCCGGCGACCCGATCCTCCGTTACCACCGACGCCTGGCATCCCCATCCGGCCGGCAGCTCGCACGTCCACCGTCCGCACATGCGTTACCAGAACGCCGGAACCCGCTACGAGCTGGGCGGCGACGCCGTCGACGCGTTACCGCGACACCACCCGCAGGCGGCGGCACCGCGCGCTGACGACACACCGCCGATGCGACCGCGTTGACCAGGCACAACCCACACACGCCCGGTCACCACTGTCGATGACCACCACCCTCACGATGCCGACCGCCATCGGCAGGGGCTGGAAGGAGCAAGTTGGAGTAAAGGCAGCCCAACCCTTGCGACCGAGCGCGGTCGCAAGGGGTTGGGCCAGCCCGCGCGTTCCGCGCGCCCGGCCGCTACGCAGCCAGGAAAAGAACAAGCCGTTGAACGGCATCTGGTCCGTGGCGGCTCAGGGGTTCGGCGCCGACATGATGGCCAACGCAGACGCGCAGCTGGCGGCGTACTCGTGCAACACCGCCGGGAACTCGGCCTCGAGTAGATACGACACCTGCCGCTGGGCCACCTTGTCCGGCTCGTCGAAACTTGTCGGCGGGCTCTCGACAGCCTTCAGTGCGGCGACCAGCCGCTTGTGGTCGGCTGCCAGGCCGGCGTTTTCTCCAACGACAGTCGAGCCTGCCACCGACCAGACGCCGCCCAATCGGGAATCTGCAGCAGCAGCACGTGGATCTGCGCCAGGGCCAGCACGTCGGAGGCAACACCGGCAGCGAGGCCGGTGCCTTACAGGCTCGCCGTCCGGCGACCCCGCTGGCCAATTCCAGTGCGCACACCGGTACTGGACCGCCGCCACCCGTACAGGGCCGTCAGTCGCTCGACGTGGTCCCGGCAGGCGTGGAACCGCTGCTCGGCCACGCAACCCACTGGGTCGCCGCGGTCGATCTGTTGGCAGGTCAATGACCTCACCTGGGACATCCGCTCCCATGTCCAGCCGGAACAGCGCACGCGGCCCTGGCCGAAGCGGGTCCTCGCCGGGTGGGGCCATCCGTCAAACTTGGGATTTCCGCAACCCGCCAGCGACTGCGCGCCGTTCCGTTCCGCGGCCACGCACCACTACTACCGCGGAACGCGAGCGGCGGACGGAACACCAACCACCGTTTCCTCACCCTGCCGTTGGTCCCTAAGCGGAACACCAGCCATGTTGCGGAAGGACACTATGCACCCTGTCCGAGCTCGCAACAAGGCGAGGGTCACCTCGCACACAACCGTGCACTGAGGCGCGGGGCCAACCCGCCGGTGGTAACGCCGTCACCACCCTGATAACGCCTACAGTCCACACCGGAACGGCGAACGGCGGCGCCAGCGAGCCGTAATGCGGCGCCCACTGCGTTCCACCGTTGGCCAGATATTCCCACGGCTTCTCTCTCCCCCCGGGCTCACCCGCCCAGTTACGACTGGTAACGCTTGGAATTGACCACCTCCACAGGCCCGTTGCCGTTACCGGCCGCGTTGCGGGCTCCGTGTTAGCGGTCCGGCAACGGCTGGACCGCATGGTTGCTATTGACATCGGCACCCACCCCAGGGAAGCCGGACGCAACGAGGAGCAGGAACGATGACGAGCACATCTATGGCGTCCGAACGTCGGACCCAGGTCTGGACAGTAGAGGCAATCCGAGGACTGGGCGCCACGACGGACGTAGAGACCGCCGCGGCGATCCTGGGCATCGGACGGACCAAGGCGTACGGACTGGCCAAGGCGAATGAGTTCCCGGTTCGGGTACTGCGGATCGGCCGCCGCTACTTGGTGCCCGTTCCAGCAATCCTGGACGTACTCGGGGTCGACTGACCTATGACGCCGCAGCGAACTGAGCCGGCGCGCGGCTGGCGGCAGGTTAGAAAACCGTCTGTCAACGGCTCTCTGTCATCCTGTCGGCCAGGAGTGTCCGCGCAGCAGCCCATGCCCATTGGACGGAGAGCCTGGATGCTGGTTGGTGATGGCCGTCAGGATGCCTGGCCTTCTTGACGGAGCGCAGCCGTTTGTACATATCGGGGCCAGGACGAGCCGAAATCATTCGACCGCTCGGCTGGCGAGCGCATCGGTGATGAACCGGCTGCGGGCGCCGTGCCAGAAGACGGCGAGCTCGTCGCGGGCGCGGGTGGTGGCCACGAAGAGCAGCGACCGATCGCGGGCGCGCTCGCGTTGGTAGTGACGCGGGTCGACGTTGGCCCCACTGGGTGATAGCGGCGCGCGGGACGAGCCCATCGGCGACCCCGGCCAGGATCATCCGTTGATACTCGAGGCCCTCGAACCGTGCATCGTTCCAATGTGGACACCGCAGGCCTGCTTCGGACCGTCGGGGCCGATCTCCGCCGCCGCGATGCCATCCGCCCGGAGTCGGTCGAGGAGTTCTGCCACCATGGCCCTCGTCGGCAGCGCAACCGCGACTGACCCGTCCGACGGTGGTCCCCAGGTCTTCAGGTGGGCAGCGATGGCGTCGCGCCCCTCGGCCCAGCTGCGCAGCCCGCGGAAGTTAGCGGGCCCGCCGTGCAGCAGAGACCGGTAGCCGGCCAAGTCGTCCGTGCCGCCATCGAGGTCGTCGTAGGTTTCGCCGGGGAGCAGATCCAGTCCGGCGGCGAGGATCTGCCGGGTGGCGCGATAGCAGCGGGTCAGCCAGGATGAGCGGCCGCGGATGTTGATGCCGAGGCTGCCGAGCGTGACGTAGTTGTCGTAGATCCGCCGGTGGGTGTCGCCGACGACGAACATGTCGTTGGGCGCTCGGGCGACAATCGCGCGCAGCATCTTCCAGTGTGCAGGGTTGAGGTCCTAGGCCTCGTCCACCACGACGTGCCGGTAGCGGTAACCGGACATCGTGGAGTCCGCAGCGCGTTCGGTTTCCGCACGTGCGGCGGTCGCGGCGATCTGCCGCCAGGTCCATAGGCCTTTGTCTTCGAGGCGTTTGGCGAGGCGTTCGGTGAGCTGCCACACGTCGTCGCGGTTCGCGCGGTCCAGCGCGTGGCCGCGGCCGGGCCGGCTGGCTCGGAAGTAGTCGGTGCGTGAGGTCAGCACCTGGCCCAGAATGACCGGGCTCCATTCGGCGTGCAGGAACTCCGGGTCGAAGCGGTGCTCGCCGAGTCCGAGGAGCAGGTCGCGCCACTCCTGTACGGCCCTAGTGTCGTCGATGACGCGGCGCCCTGTGCCCTAGGCCAGCCTCGGTGACGACTCGGCTGGCGAGCTTGTCGATGGTGACGATGTCCACTCTGGACGTGATCTGTTCGCCGCCGAGGGTGAGCAGCCGGGCTCGTAGGTCGGCGGCGAGGTTGCGATTGAAGGTGGTCAGCAGGATCGGCCGGTCCGTGCCTTCTCCGATCATCGTGGCGAGGTGGGCGACGCGGTGCAGGGTGACGATCGTCTTGCCGGCGCCTGGCCCGCCCGCAGCTCGAAGATCAGCCGTTGCATGAGCGCCTGCTCACTGCCCTGCCGTCGGTTGGCCTCGGCCACGTACAGCTCCATGAGGTACAGCGACTGGGTGAGGCCGACGGCTGGCTACAGAAAGGAGTAGCTGGCGAGACCGACTACCAATCGAACGCGCCATCAAGGTCGCCCACTTTCCTCTCCGGCGGCGAACGCTTCGAGCTGGCGCTCTTCCCGACCGCGACGCATGCCCCGAACATCTTGATATTGCAGGGCTCAGGCGTCACGCCTACGTCTTCGCCCGCCGCCGCCGGCATCGAGTCCGTCGAGATCCCACCGCAGGCGCCCCGAGCGAACGGCGCTACGGGCCCCGGGGGCGCAACCGGCCGCACTGTTCGCCGACCGAGGCCAACCATCCAGTGTGGTGTGCGGTCTTTCACACCGAGGGCTCCCGACACTCGGGGCAGTGCTTGGGCTTGCGGCCTCGGGCCAATGGTCGCTGAAAGTCTCTGCCGCAGTTTTCGCAGGTGAGTGTCTCCATTGCCGGTGGTTGGGTTCGGCCGGTTGTTGTTCGGGGGTTTGGTCTTTCCTTGGCTAATGGACGCTGACCTTGCAGCTTCCCGTTGTAGGCGGCGATTCGCTTCTTCAGGTCCTCGACCGCTTCGGGGCGTGCGGCGTGTTCTCCGTAGAGCGCTACACCCCGCGTCGCCCATCGGATGGCCTCACGCCAGTCCTTCGCCTTCTGCTGGCGTATGGCCATCTGGGTGTAGGTCTCCAACAGCGGCACTTTCGCGAACTTGACCAGGAGGGCGTCGCGGATACCGTCCATCTCGGCGTCGTGGCGGCGGCAGGCTTCGTCGTACTCGGCCAAGGCGGAGGTGAAGGCATCGCGGGAGCGGTACAGGTGCCATTCAAGCTCGCAGAACATGTAGTGACGGTCGATCGGGTCGGGGTCCTGCTCCAGCAGTTCGTGGAGCCGTCTGATGGCCAGGACGTGATCACTGGGCAGTTGCTCCAGCCAGGACAGGTCATAGGACTCGTCCTGCTCGTCGGTGGCCAGCGCTTCCGACAATCCCGTACGGAGGGCGCCTTGCAGTACCGCGGGGGGTGGCGGCGCTACAGTCGCGACCCCGAAGTCGCTGGGGTCATGAGACAGCCACACGCCAAGGCGGCCGGGCCCGTCGGCGCGCATCCCACCTCCGACAATGACGCCCGTCATCGCGATCGAATGTTGCTCCTTTGCTTGAAGCGCAAGCAGTCCGGGCCGGTACTCAGCGGCGTCTTCTCGGGACAAGTAGCCTACTCTCATCCCGCTGACCCAGACCGAGATGGCGTTGGCGTCGTAAGGGTTATCGCTCTCCGCGACCAGTACGGCCTGAACCTCCTGGCGAACCCGATCGGTGGTCCAGCCGCCGACGATCCGCCAGAGTTCATCTTGGTAGTGGCTCTCGCCGACGACCTCCAGGTCGTGACTGCCGCGGTAAAGGACGACCTCAAGCGCCGGGGCACTCCCCGCATCGGTAGTGACCTGCGCAGTGGCCGATTCTGCCTGTGACGGCCGGACTGGCCGTCGGCCAAGTAGTCGTCTGAAGACTCCCACGAGAGGGATTCTGCTCTTTGCGCTCCAGACAGCACAGCCGGCTTGGCGGCCCAATCATCCGTTAGTCGTTCGAGATTCATGTCGGTCCGGAGCACATCGCCGGACGTTTTCCTGGGCCTTCGCAGGCGGTTCCTGGCTACGCTGCGAACGGGAGCGGTGACCCACGGCTCGGAGGAGTTCCGTGGCCCAGGACGAAGCGAGAGCCGACGTGCCGGCCGATCCTGTGCCGGCGGATTCGTCGTCGCTACAGGGCGACGCGGTCAGGGTGCTGGGCACGAAGGGCGCTTCGCCGGTGTCGTTCTGGGTGGGGTTGGGGCCCGGCAGTGTCCTGCAGTGCGCCATGCGATGACTGGATCGATCAGGCGGGCCGCAAGTCAGCCTATGCCGGAGTTGTTGGACCAGCGCACCTCCGCTCGTGAGCGGGTAACCGACCGTGCCCGACGCAGTTGCTCGCCTACGGTTCAATCGAAAGATCAACAATCCGCACCCTTGCGTAAGGCAGCGAGTTTCGCGGGAGTCGTCGAATCCCGAATCGCACGGCTCGCGTTCGCGCGTGCTTATCCTGACTGGTCGCCGTACAGCGTACCGCCTGGTCGTGGGCGTAGACCGTCGCTGCCCAAGCGAGATGGGTCAGTGGTTCAGCTCGCTCAGGTCGATCCCGAGCGCGGCGGCGAGGGAGAGCATCGGGCTCGACCACCCTCCCGGACTCGATCTTTCTGAGCATTGACACGGCCACACGCGCGTTCCCCGCGAGTTGCTCCTGGGTCTGGCCTCCGTTGACACACAGCGCGCCGAGCCGGGTGCCGAGCGGCCGGGATTCTAGGATCTTGCTACCTGGACGGTCACCGGTTCGAGGTGGTCGAGGAAGTTGTGGTTGGCTTCCCAGCCGTCAACTTGTGGCGGGGCGGTTCCGAGCCAGACCGGTTCGGTGTGCGGGTAGGCGTCGAGCTGTTCGCGGATGCCGGCGCGGCTGACGACGATGCAGGCTTGGCGGTGGCGGGAGGCGAGCACGCACAGGCGCCCGGCTTCGAGGTGGAACGCGGAGGCGTCGCGACGCCCGGACAGTGGATGCCATGCGATGACGACCTCGAACTGCCGTCCCTGCAGCCTGTTGGCGGTGTCCACCGCGATCGTTCCGGGTTGCTGTCCGAGGGCGGCGCAGACCCGGTCGATTGTGGATCTTAGGACGGCCCGTTGGTCGCGGTGGCTGACGCCGACCGCTATGCCGCTGGCGTCGAGCGGGCGCTCGACGGACCCGTCGCGGGTGGTTGCCCTGCTGGTGAGCAGGCGGTGTATCAGGGCGGCGACGACGCCGAGGGCGTCCGGGTCGGTTCGGGGCAGGCAGGCATCGGAGAGCTCGGCAAGGCACCATCCGTGGTCGGCCGCCACCCGTAGGGCCTGGTCGAGTTCGTCGCGTATGCGGCCGAGGGGGAACCGCAGGCCCCGTTCGCGCTGTGTGCTGCCGGCGGCGAACGGGCGGCTGTAGAAGGCGTCGGCGACGACCCGGGCGCCGCTGGGCGGCAGGCGCCAGGACACCGGCAGTTGCACGTTCGGAGTGTCGGGATAGTTGCGCAGGATTGTTCCGGCTGCGGTGTCCAACGGCCAGAAGCCGGTTGCCCGCAAGGCGCGTTCGTCGGCGGTGGTGAAGGGGCTGAGTTGGCCGGGGTCACCGACGAGCAGTAGCCGTCGGAACCGGTCGGCGATGCGGACCAGGTCTGCCGAGGAGACCTGGTACGCCTCGTCGATGATGGCCAGATCCCATTCGTTGTCGCCGACGTATGCCCACTTCGCGGCCGGTGCGATTACGACGGCGCAGTCCTGTAGATCGGTGATGTTGGTCGAGGCTGGCACGCCGGCCGGCGGCGGGTAGCCCTGTGCGTGCAGCCTGCCCACGCTCAGCTGGCCGCCGGCCAGTTCGTCGGCGAGGCTGCGCACCAGGTCGTCGGCCTGGTCGTTGGTCTGGGTGATCACCGGGATCTGCCCGTACGTTGCCGTGGCTCGCCGCGCGGTGGCGCGCACGAGGGTCGATTTGCCGGCGCCGGGGGGTGAGTTGACCACGGTGGTTGGGGCTCCGGCGCGCACCAGTTGCCAGACCTGTTCGACCGCCTCGGCGTGCGCGGCCGCGGGATCGGCTGGCTCGGTGGTCATGGCGGACCCTCGTTCGGGTCGATGTGGGTCCAGGGCAGGACGTCGGGAATGGTGTCGGGGCGATACTCGGGCGGGCCGAACGGGGCGAACACGACCTTGGCTCCGACGGTGGGCAGCCGGCGCTGGTCACCGGGGCGGATCGCGCCGCGCACGATTTCCAGTTCGACGGTGCCGTCGGCCTCGACGTCGCTGACCTCGGCCCTGATCGCGGTGTCGGCCGCCCACCACAGTTCGGTGCCGATCGGCCGCGTGAACGGCAGGTCTGGTGTGATGCGTACCCTCGGTCGGGTCACCCGCCGAGCGCCCGGGCGGCCGGCGTGCCGGGTGATGATGGTGACGGCGGCTACCGTGCCGGACAGGGCGTCGCCGGCGGCGACGTGGCGGGCCATGACGAGCGGATCGTCGAGGGCCATCTGCCGGTTGAGGTCGCTGGTTAGCCGTTCGAGCCGATGCAGTTGCCGGAACACCTGTAGCTGCCGAGGACGGCGGCGGAAATGCGCCTGGCCGGCTTGGATCCGCTCGGCATGCCGGGTCCATTGCCGAAGATCGTTGTCCCATCGCCGAGGGACGTGTCCGGCCTCCGGGAGCTCGCCGAGAAGGTTCAGGGCCTCCCAGGTGGCGTCCCACGCCGGGGCCAGTACGTCGTCGACCGCACGGCGCATCGGTTCGACCGCGTCCTCGCGCCTGGCGGCGACCTCGCTGAGCCGGTGGTACGCCTTGATCGCATCGGTGAATTGACGATGCTCCCACTGCGGATCGGGGATCGGCCCGGCCGGCGGCTCCTGCTCGGCGGCGTCCAACGTGTCGGGCCGCCTGATCCACGCGAGCTGCGCGGCCAGGTTGGCGTCGAGTGCGCCCAGCTGACCGGTCTGCCAATGCTCGGCCAGCACGTCGGTCGCGGCGAGCACCAGCGACGAGCCGGGCACCCGTTCGCCGGCGAAGAACGACAGGTGGGCGCCGGCGATCGGAATCCCGGGATGCACCGCGCGGTCTCCCTCCACTGGGAGGTAGCGAAGTCGCCGCCCCATCAGGTCGCACAGCCACTGCGCGGTCGCCTCGTTGGGCACCACCAGCTGCGGCGCCCGGGGGCACAGATGCTTGCCCTTGCCCTGCCTCGACGGGGTGGGCGTGCGGGTCATGAACCGCGCGAGGTAGGCGTTGAGGTCCAAGGCGAAGTCGACCAACGACTGGAACCGTAGCCGCGCGTCGCGGGGTTCGCCGACCACGACGGTGTGCCACCGGTCCGGGCGGGTGCCGAAGCGCAGGCCGATCGGTTCGCCGGGGTCGCCGGGCAGGTGGTAGCCGACCACGACGAACGGCGGGTGGACGAGGCGAACGTGGCGGTGCAGGGCCCGGCGCACGGCATGCCGGCCGGCGGCGGCACGCAGGCCGAGGTAGACGTCCACGCTCACGGCAGCTCCTCGGCGAGTCGGACGGCGACGGCGGCGCGGCGAAGCTCCGCGGCGACGGCACGCTCGGCGGCGTTCGAGGGATGCCGGGCGCCATCGGCGAGTTCCAGGGCGGCGGTGAGGGTGGCCACGTCGCCGCACAGGTTCGCCGCCTCGGTGCCCAGCTGCGCCACGCTGTCCTGCAGCCGGGCCTCTCGGGTGCAGAACCGCAGCAGCGGGCAGCTGATGCAGCCGTCGCCGTAGCGCATGGGCAGCGCCGACACGGCCTCGGCGGCCTGCGCGCTGGCCGCCCGCAGCTCGGCCGGGGTGGCGTCGCGCCCGGGCAAGGCGGGCAGCGTCACTGCGGTCGGGGTGTGCGCGGCGAGGTGGCCGACGTGCGGGAACCTGCCCAGGGTGCGTTCCAGGCGCCGCACCTGCGGGTGCAGGTCCAGCAGTTCGGCGGTGGCGTCCAGGGTGAAGTCGCGGGTCATGACGAGCAGGCCCCGGGTGGCGATGCGGTCCGCGGGCTGGCCGAGGGACGCGATGAACCCGCGGATGCCGATCAGGTACACGGCCGTCTGCCGCGCGGCTTCTTCGACCTTGACCGGGTCGGCGATCCCGTCGAGACACTGGAACGACTTGATCTCGATCGGGGCCAGCGGGCCGACGCTGGCGTAGGTGACCACGTCCGGTTCCAGGTAAGTGGGCATCTCGCCTAGGTGCAGCGGGATCATCGGGTGGCGCAGCAGGTTGATCGCCCGCTGGTCGCCGTCGAGCATTTCCGCGACGTACTGCTGGGTGAGCCGGGCCCGGAACTCGGCGACGTCGTCGATCTTCCCGTACTGGGTGTGGATCTGTGGCCGCGACAGGTCCTTCTGCCGGACCTCCTCGACCGGCAGGCCGAGGTGGTTGCGGGCGAGCGCCAGCAGCTGGCCCATGGCGTTGTCGGTGACCAGGTGTTCGAACCGCACGCCGCGTTCCAGGGCGAACGGGCTCTGGCCCGGCAGTGGGCAGCCCAGCAGCGGGACGAGGTCTTTGACCGGGACCGACGCGGCGTCGATCACCTGCCGTCTGGTGCAGCCCGGAGCGTCGAGCAGGCCGGCGATCCGGCGGGCGTCCAGCGGCTTGGCGGGGAAGTCGCCGCGGAAGTGGACAAGACGATCGCGGGCGTCTTGGAACATCATCCAATGCCCTCCGCGGAGGGATCCTTGGCAATTCGCAGGCTAGACCCGAACAGCAGGGTCTCTGCGTCAAGCTGTCCGCGGGCGCGTCGGGCCGCCGCGGCACGTTCGGCGGTGTCGGCGTCGGCAATCAGCCGCAGCTCCTGTTCGGCGGCCTCGCGGACCTGCGGATAGCGCAGCCCGTCGGGGCTGTTGATGACGCCGGCGACGGTACGGGCGATGCGCCAGACCAGCCGCCGCAGGCCGGGTGCCCACACCGCCTCCGGGTTGCCGTGCAGCTCGTCGATGAGCCGGATGACGATGTGCAGCATGTCCACGCGGTGACTGGCCGGGGCGATCAGGCGGCTCTCCGCCGCCCAGCTCGACAGCGCCAGCATGCCCCGCACCGGCGCGAACCGGTCGAACGTCAGGGCCGGCACCACATACACCGGCCGCCCCAATGGGCGCGCGCCGGGTCCGTCGGTGCGGTGCGCGGCCTGCCACGATCGCTGCTCATCGCGGCGCAGCGAGGCCAGCCGGCTGGGCTGGATCGTCTCACCGAACCGGGCCGCCGCCACGTCGCGGATCAGCGACACCGACGCCGGCCGCCGCAGGATCGCGAGGGCCGACGCGACCTGTTCGCGGATGGGCGGCGCGGCGTCGAAGGCGCCCCCCGCGCCGGTGACGGCGCGCTGCAGCAGCCTGTTGCGCCGCTTCTCGGCGACGCTCAGCTCGGCGAGCACCCGCTCGACGGCGTCGGGGTCGCCGGACTCCAGCGCCGCGGTCAGGTTGCGCTGCAGGTCGGCCACCTCAGCGAGGGCCGCCTGGACCTCCCCCGAACTTGGCATGACCGGACAGTACCACGGGACTTGACTTTCTTCCACGTTTTGCCAAACTATGCCTCACCGCACTCTTGTTTGGGCCGATCCATGCCCCGCCTGTAGCACCCGCGACGCGCTACCGCACGGGCACCCGCCGAGCCCCATCGCGAAGGAACGCCATGAAGCTCCTCCACACCTCCGACTGGCACCTCGGACGGCTAACCTACGGCCAGTCCCGCGCCGCCGACCACGACGCCGTGCTCACCGAGATCGTCGACATCGCACGCGAAACCCGCCCGGACGTGATCTGCCATACCGGCGACCTGTACGACCGGCCCCGACCGGCCGACGCCGACCTGCTCCAGGGCATCGACGCGCTTCAGGAACTCGCGGCGGTCGCCCCGGTCGTCGTCGTGTGCGGCAACCACGACTCGACCATGCTGTTCAACGCCTTCAACCGGCTCCTGGGACGGGGGGACCGGCTGCGCTTCATCGACCGGCCACGCCTTCCCGACGACGGCGGCGTGCTGCACTTCCCCGCCACCGACGGCACGGTACTGCGGCTGGCCGTCCTGCCCTTCGTGCACGCCAACCAGATGATCGACGCCTTCGCCGACCCGGCGCAGTGGGGCGCCACCTACACCGCCCGGATCCGCGCGATCGAGGCGGTCCTCGGGGACGCCCTCCTCCGAGGGTTCGACGACCGCCGCGACGTCGCCATGTTCGCCGCCCACCTGCACGTCGGCGGCGCCGCCTTCTGCGGCAGCGAACGCCAGGCCCGCCCGTTGAACGCCTACGCCACCGACCTGGACGGACTGCCTCCGATCAGCTACGCAGCATTCGGCCATCTACACAAGCCGCAACCCCTGCCCAGCACCACGGTCACCGGGCGCTACGCCGGTTCGCCACTGCAGCTGGACTTCGGCGAGACCAACGATCAGAAAAGCGTCGTCCTCGTCGACGTCCGGCCCGGCCAACCCGCCCACGTCGACACGATCAACCTGACCGCCGGCCGGCGACTGTTCAAATGGGAAGGCAGCCTCGACGAGCTACGCGTCATGGCACCCGCCGTGGGCGACGAGATCTGCCTGCTCACGGTGCACACCCCGACACCGGTGGCCGCGCTTTCCGAACAGGTCTACGACCTGCTACCCAAGGCCACCGTGCTGCCGATCAACCATGTCTGCGCGGACCAGAAAATCGAGATCATCACCGGCGCCGACGCCGCGGCCGACGCCGAGCCCGACATCACGGCCCTGTTCCGCGAGTTCCTCGCCGACCAGGGCACCAAGGGCGCCGCCGTGGACCGCGTGCTGGACATCTTCGCCACCCTGCTGCACGCCGTAGCCGAGGAACGGGAACCGACCTTCCCCGAAGAGCAGCTACTCGCCCAGCCAGTCGGCGGGCACGCACCAAAGGAGCCAGCGTCGTGAGGCCCTTGAAGCTGCGGTTCAACGGCCTGCGCTCGTACCGCACCGAGCAGGAGGTGGACTTCACCGACGTCGGTCTCATGGCCATCGTGGGCGACACCGGCGCGGGCAAGTCGTCGCTGCTGGAAGGGATATGCTTCGCGCTGTACGGGGGCTGCACGTGGGACCACCGCAGCGCCACGCCGCTGATCGCCGACGGCACGACGACGCTGCGTGTCGAGCTGTCCTTCCGCTGCCGGAACAAGACCTGGCGGGTGACCAGGGCCATCTCCCGAAACTCCTACCCACCGGCCGTCCACCAGCTCGAATGCCTCGACGACGGCACCCGCTGCGACAGCAAGGAGCAGGTCAACAACACCATAGAGAAGATGATCGGCCTGGACTTCAATGCGTTCCTGAAGGCCGTCATCCTCCCCCAAGGCCGCTTCCAGGCACTGCTGCAGACCACCGGCGCCGAGCGGACCGGCATCCTCAAAAGCATCCTCGGCCTCGACGACCTCGCGGCGGTCCGCGAGCTGGCGGCCGCGCTGCACGACCGGATGGGCCCGCAACTGCAGGACCTCCAAGACCAGCGCCACGAGCTGTTTACCGATCCCGGCGCCGAGGCCAGCGTCGCCGGTGAGCAGGTGCGTGCGACGGCGCAACGCGCGGACGCGTTGCGGCAGGCAAAGACCACCGTGACCGCCGCCCGCCTCGCACAGTACGCGGCCACGCACCGAGCGGAGCAGATCGGCATAGCAGCCACCAGGCTGCAACAGGCCCGAGCCGCCGACGCCGCCGCCGGCTACCGGACGCTGGCTGCCACGGACAACACGATCAACAATGCGCTTACCGCCACCACCGACCAGCTTGCCGAAGCCCAGCAGCGAGAACACGCTCTCAAGACGAGCGTCGACGCCGCCGAAGCAGACGGTCGAGGTCCCACCGTACTCGCGACCACGATCACGACTCTTCACGGCATGATCGAACAGCTGCCCGATCTGGACGCCGAACGCGGCCAGGTCACGCGACTTGCCGAAGCGGTGGCCGCCGACCACGAGACACTACTGTCACAGCGGGTCGCGCTCATTGGCCTCAACGCCGCCGCCGACGAAGCGGCGACCCTCGCTCGCGGCGCGGAAGATGCGGCCAGCGCGGCCGAAGAAGCGGTCCGCAGAGGCCGGCGCCTGCTCGACGACGCGCGGGCCGCCGCCCAGGCCCGCCTCGATGCCGACGCGGCGATCACCGCCACCCACGACCGCGTCGGTGAGTGGGAACAGAAGATGGACGAAGCCACCAGGGAGGCCGCCGCGGCGGCCGCGGAGCAGTCGGCCACCGAAGCGGAACTCGAAGCTGTCCGCCGCGCCCACGCCGCGGCACACGCGGCATCCGTGAGCCGGCCGGGCGATCCCTGCCCGGTCTGCGCCCGAGAGCTGCCCGAGTACTTCGTCACGCCCACCCCACCAGGAGAAGACGCCGCCCGCGCCGGCTTCAACGCCGCCAAGCGCAAGGCCAAAGCCGCCGACGGCGCCCTGCACACCACCACCGCCAACCTGGACAACGCGCGCACCGCCGCCGCCGACGCCCAGACGCAGGCGACCCGACGGTCCGCGCGGCTCGACCAGATCCTTGCCCAGCTTCACCAGACGATCGGCGACGTCGACCTCTCCCGCAGCGACGACCAGTTGCTGATCGGGCTCGACCGGTCCACGACGAAGGCCCTCGCCGCGTTGGAAGCCGCACGCGAGGAGGCCCGCACCCGTCGGGACACGGCGACCGCCGCGACCGCCACCCTCCAGCACGCCGACACCCTGGCCAAGGACCGCTCGGACGAACTGGCTACGGCTCGACGCCGCCTGGGGGGACGCACCCGCCGATTCACCAAAACGGTCGACAGCCTTCCCGCCGCCTACCGCGCCCCCCAGCCGCTCACGGTCGACGCGCTGCAGGCCCAACTGGGCAAAGCCCGCGGGGACCAAGCGGCGATCTCGACCACGACCAACGACCTGGAAACCGCCCGGGATGCCGTGGCGCGGCTGCGGCAAAGACGCGAAGAGCTTCGCCAACAGCACCTCGTCGAGGTCGAGCGACCCGCCCAGGCCATCCGGCGCCGCGTCGACGCCGCAGCCGACCGGGCGGCGGAAGCCGCCGACCTCCTGGGAAAACCGCGACCGCCGGATCAACAGCCCACCAGCATCTCCGGCGAAGCGACGTGGGCCGACGACATCGATGCCACCGCCAGCACACTGCTGTCCATCTGCCAACGGGAACGGGCGGATCTGCAGACCGCCGCGCACGACGAGGACGCAAAGGCCGCGCAGGCGTTGGCGATGGTCGGGGCCACCAACCCCGATGAGCTGGAGCAAGCCTTCATCGACGCCTCAGCCGCGGCGCAGAATGCCGAACAACACCTGCGCATCGCCGAAGCGCAAGTGCCCATCGCCGCAGACCTAGACAGACGCATCACGACCGCGAAACCGGTCGTCGACGGCCTACGGGAAGTCGACCGGCTGCTCGCCGACGGCAAGTTCCCCGCCGTCGTCGTCGCCCGCAAGCAGCGCGCCCTGCTCGGCCTGGCCACCGACCTACTCCGCGACATGACCGCCCGCCGCTTCGCGTTCTCCGACGACTTCCGCATCATCGACGCGCACACCTCCCAACCCCGCGACGTCAAGACCCTCTCCGGCGGCGAGACGTTCTTGGCCAGCCTCGCGCTGGCACTTGCCGTCGTGGAGTTGGCCGGCCGCTCCGGCGGCAGGATCGAAGCGCTGTTCCTCGACGAAGGCTTCGGCTCATTGGACGCCAACTCCCTCGCCGACGCACTCGACGCGCTGGCCGCGCAAACCGTCGGGGGCCGACTGGTCGCCGTAATCAGTCACATGCACGCGGTCGCCGAGAACATAGAACGAGTTCTCGTCGTCAGCAGGGGCACCCGCGGAAGCCGGGTGCACTGGGCACCAGCCGCCGAACGCGACCAACTCGTCGCCGACGAACTGGCCGCCGGGCTGCTGGCATAGATCCAACGCCGTTCTGCCGGCGCTGGTGACGATGGTGATCTGCGAGCGATGACCCGCACGGCCAGGTCGCCCAGTGCAGACAGGTAGGAGCCGTCGCGGTAGCGGGCCCGCACCGGTAGTCGCCGGGCGTTCTTGCACCGCACCAGCAGATCCGCGCCGGTGCCGGCGAGGCGGACCAGCAGATCGGTGCCGGCGAAGTTGCGGTCCGCCAGCAGCAGCATCCCGGGCCGCAGACTGCCCGCCAACCGGGCCCCGTAGCCGAGCTCGCCGGTGCTGGCCGGGCCGAACACCGCGTCGATGATGCTGCGGGTTCCCCAGGCCACCAGGGCCAGCACCCGCATCGTGGGGTAGCCGCCCGCACCATGGTTGCAGCGCTCCTTGACCAAGGCGGTCAGGTTCACCGCACTGTCCGGCACGCTCATCAGCGTGCCATCCAGGGCGCAGACCAACCGTCCCCGCCAGGACACCGCGCCGGCCGCGGCCCTGGGGCCGGGCCACGCAGCAGATCAAACAACGCCCGCACGGGTGCCACCCCGAGGCGTTGCTGGGCCTGTAAGGCGGTACGAGTCGCGGTCCACTCCGGACGGACCCGTCCCTGATGTCGAGTTCTACCGCCTCACTGACGCCGGCGTCGCGTTCCTGGACCGCTTCGATCGGAGCTCAGCCGCTCGACCGCTCGAACAATTGATCTATCTGAGGGGCCAGACTCGGGAAACCCGTCCCTTGAGGACCACGCGCGTCGGCAGGGTTGAACAGGATTGAAGTTGCCACTCCAGTGCTCCCTTACCGACCATGAGCTTCGTGCTGCACTGAAAAGATCAACGCCGAGTTAACGCCCAACCAGGGTTCGTCGAGAGATTCAACGCCCAGGCCACAGGCCCTCACGACTGAAACGTTCAACGGCGCCCGACAACGGCCACCAGCACGACCATGTCATCCGGCACCATGCCCTGACCGCCGATCACGACCTGTCCGAGGGTCAACTCAGGGTCTAACGATCAAGGACCGGCTCTCGATCTGCCGAGAACCGGCCCTTGACCTCCGCTTGCGTGGTAGCCCTGATCCAACACAGGCTGAACCGTCAAATCGTTGCGATACATCGACAGACGGTTGGGGTCGGACAAGATCAAACCATGACCGCTCTCGTGCCCTTCCATGCCGGCCGTAGCTCGGCACCTTGACGAGACGGCGACACAACACTATCGTTGTGTCCGTGCTGCCCGAGTTCGCCCCGGAGGGGGTGTTACCGCCAGGCGTTCATAACGCCTCGTGGGATGAGGTCGTCGGCCGTTTCGGGTCGACTCCCCGCCGCCAACGGCTCCTCGATGGCCTCTGCCGGGCCGGACAGAACCTGCGGGAGGCGGGCGTGAAGGTGATCTGGCTCGGGGGCAGCTTCGTCACGGCCAAACCAAACCCGAACGATTTCGACGGCGTTTGGGATCCGAGCCACGCGAAGATCGGAGACGTCGATCCGATACTGGTGGACGCGCAAGATCTGCGCAAGGGCAGATACCGGCAAAAGGCAAAGTACGGCGGCGAGTTATTCGTGGGAATTGAAATGGGCTCCGGCCTGGCCTTTCAGCGCTTTCTTCAAGAAGACCAGAACGGCAACACGAAGGGAATCGTACGCCTCGATTTAAGGACATTGCCATGATTCGCAATGAGCGCCAGTTCAAGGTAGCGAAGAGGCAGCATCAAATGCTGACCGATGAGCTGCAATCCCTCCTGCGCGCCCATGCCAGCGAAGAGACTACCGAAGGGAACGCGGAGGACAACCTTGTCATCGAGCTTCAGCGGGCCTCCCTTGAAGGCCAGATCGCGGACCTTGCGGCGCAGCTTCATGAGTATGAAGCGCTGCGATCTGGCGGGGTCGCACGCACGACCTTCACAACTCTGAGCGCTCTCCCGGACGCGCTTATCAAGGCACGCATTGCGGCCGGACTCTCACAACGCGACTTGGCCGAACGCCTCGGGATGAAGGAACAGCAAATCCAGCGCTACGAGAGCGAGGCATACGCTTCGGCGTCGGTGTCGCGCCTCGAGGAGGTGCGACTTGCCCTCGATGTCGATCTTGCGGCGAGCGTCGAACTATCCACAAGTGGATCGTCGCTCTCCAAACTCCGGGCACGGCTCCGTCGTCTGGGATTCGATCGCAACGTCATAGAGCGACGTTTGTTGCGCGATCTCGGCAGCGATGCCAGTACGCCGAGAGTCCTGGCGATGGCCGAGCGGGCGGCTCGAGTGCTTGGTATCGCACCGGGGACACTATTGTCGGACGAGACTCCACTTCCGGCGCTTGCGATCACGACTGCGAGGTTCAAGGCACCGCGCAATGCGGCCGAGGGGAAGCTTCACGCCTATGCGCGGTACGCCGAAGGCATCGCAAGGATTGTTGCCCGCGCCACGGCACACCTGGGCGATCAAATGCCTGTCCCGACGGCAGAGGAATTCCGCGAGACTGTCACCCAGTTCACTCGTTCTGTCCAAGGTCAAGATGGTGGGGATGGACCAGCTCGTCCCGCCACGTCTGCGGAGTTGTTCAAAGCAACACTTGGCTACCTGAGCACTCTCCGCATTCCGGTTATCCCGCTACGCGACGCTGGCGCGTTTCATGGCGCCTGCTTCACTATCGACGGTCGATCAGTGATCGTCCTGAAGCAGACAACTGAAGCTACGGGATACTGGCTCAACGATCTTCTCCATGAGGCGGCTCACATCGCGGACCCGGATCGCGACCACGCACGCAGTTGGATCGAACTTGGAGAGATCAGTCAATGGACTGACGCTCCCGAAGAGCAGCGAGCCAACGCGTTCGCCGCAGATGTCCTGTTCGAAGGTCGCGCTGAGGCGGTGCTGTCAAGATGCCTGCTTCTTGCGCGAGGGTCCGTAGAACGGCTAAAAGGAGTCGTCCCCACGGTCGCGCACGAAGCCGAGGTAGCCTCGGATGTACTGGCGGCCTACCTTGCGTTTCAGCTGTCAGAAAAAAAGATCAACTGGTGGGGAACCGCCGCGTCGTTTCAAGATCACGGAACCCCTTGGCGCGTCGTGGTCGACGAGCTACTGGTCAACCTCGATTTTTCAGCCCTCGACCACGTCGAGCGAGCTGCGTTGATGGACGCACTCTCGACCTAAGGAAGAAGATGAGCCACCCACTCGCCTACCCAGACCGGCCGCCGGACAGTCTGCCGCTCGACCTCGGATCTCTGCCGCCGCTCCCCCCGAAGTGGAGCGCGCCTGCGGCCGATGCGCCTCTTGCAGGGATCTGGAAGAAGCTCGGTGCGGTAGAGGTACGGTGCACATCCTCCTCGTGCGGAAACGATCTGCACTGTTTCCGTCTGACCAAAAAGCTCGTATCGTCGCACGGACCCGGCACATGCCGCGAATGCAAGCAGGCGCTCGTGTCGATGAAGCGAGTCAATGCACGCTCCCTTAAGGACGTCGACTACAGCTTCGCTGCCTTACAGCGGGAGTACATCCGTCATTACTTCTGGCACGTACCCTTCGGCGACAAGGCAATGAACTATGCACTGCGTGCCGGCCGAGTTGCACTAGAGGAGCGAGTGCCGAACAGGCTGCGCCGGCGCATTGGGGGAGCGTCGCCAGCTTGGGACGGCCGCCAAACACCGATGAAGCCGGATCGAGCGGATGCGATCGACTTCGCTATGCACGCCGTGGCGGCGTGTTGCCGGACATGCGCCAACTACTGGCACGGCCTTCCGCTTGATCGCGCTCTGTCCGAGGAGGAGATCCAATACTTGAGTGAGTTAGTGCGCCGCTACCTTCGAGCCCGCCTTCCCGACCTGGACGATCGACCGACCAAGGTTCCTCGCCGTGGTTTGAGTGCACCCGTGCACGAGATGGTGTCTCGCTCCACGCACGAGGAGGGCTGGGCGACTCATGACAAAACATTACGTAAAGCATCCTAGCTGCCGATATCGGGTATTAACGCCAAAGACGTCCCTCATTTCGCTCGTTGTGCGACGTCAGCCGACCACGCTCTGCTATCAATGAGGTAGCACGTGCGGAAGGTACTGGCCAATGGCTGTCATCGACACAGACGCACTCTCGGCGCAGCTCCGCCAGAGATCCATTCGTCCTGCCACCCAACAGCTGTTGATCTCTCGCATCGAGGGATCGGATCAAGAGGGCGATCTTAGCGAATCGCCAAACTGCTCCGGATACGGCCGCATCCGACATTTCCGCCTGGCCACGCAGGCGCCGTGGCCAGAAAACCAGCTACCCATCCTCCCCGTCGCCCTGCGGCTTGGCATCGCGCCGAATACGATCATGACCGCACAGGTCTTCCAAAACGCGTCCTGCAACTGGCGCTGTTGGTACTGCTTCGTGCCCTTCAACCTCTTGTCAGCTAGTGAGGAGCGCTCGGGTTGGCTTACGGCCGACGATATGATCTCCCTGTACCTAAAGGAGGACGACCGGCCACGTGTTATCGACTGCTCGGGCGGCCAGCCAGATCTCGTCCCCGAATGGGTGCCATGGATGATGCGTGCCCTGCTCGACCGTGGGCTTGGCGATTCGGTGTATCTGTGGTCCGACGACAACCTGAGCAACGACTACTTTTGGCGGTACCTTAGCGCAAGCGACCACGAGATGATCGCCTCCTACCGGCTCTACGGTCGCGTTTGCTGCTTCAAGGGCTTCAACCGTTCGTCATTTGCGTTCAACACCAAAGCAGCTCCGGAGCTATTTGATCGGCAGTTTGTGCTCTTCAGAAGGCTCGCCCGTCTTGGTATTGACCTGTACGCATACGCAACCTTCACTGCGACCGACGATGTCGGTGCGGGGCGCGACATGGCGATCTTCATCGACCGCCTCCAGGACATCCACCCGAACCTACCGCTCCGTCTGGTGCCTCTTCGCATCGAGGAATTCGGCGTAGTGATGCCGCGTGTTCGTGCAGAGCATCGCCGCGCCTTGGAAGTTCAGGAGGTCGCCGTTGAGGCTTGGAACGCGGAGCTACGCGCCAGGTTTACTGAGGCCGAACGGCGAGTCCCGATGCCATTGGTTCCGTTTGGGCGGTGAACCGTCGTGCGGTTTGATGTCGCAGACCAAGCCTTCCGTGAGACCGCCGAGCGATGGCTTGCCTCCCTGAGCGACGACACTATAGTTGATCTCCAGGCCGTGTTTGCCGTATCTCCTGGGTATTATCCGACGACCTTGCACGAGCTCTGGCAGGAAGAGATCAGCCGTCGGGGGCTGGCGTCCAGATCACGTCCACGCAACGCGGCGCTCCCAGGTCGACGCACACCCGTGAGCCATCCTCACGACTGTGACTGGCGGTTCACCGCCGAATCGACCCAAGATCTGTTACAACGCGCAACTGACGGCTTAGCGACCGACGCCTGCGTGGCGCATCTCGGCGCACCGAGCACGTTCGCTTTGGGGGTGAAGACTCGCCTGGATCTTCGACACGTCCTGCTCGAGCGCAATCCGGCGATGACGGCAGCGCTGGAGACGCCTGGGCGCGAGTCCGGCGCCCGAGTGATCTGCGTTGACCTCCTTCAGGACGACGTCCCATCGCTTGGAGCAGCCGCAGCGATCATTGACCCGCCCTGGTATCCAGGGGAGACCCTTGCATTCCTCGCTGCCGCCGCCCGCGTGTGCGGGGATGGAGCCCTGCTGTGGCTCTGTCAGCCGACGCTAGCCACTCGGCCAGGTGTTACGGACGAGCGTGCCCTGATCGTGGCGGAATTGCCTCAACTCGGTCTGACGACGGAAGCCACCCACGCTGCAACCGTGCGCTACAACATGCCCCACTTCGAAGCAATGTCGATCAGGCTCGCCTCCTTGGATCCCCCTGTTCCACGAACATGGCGCACAGGCGACTTGCTCGTGCTGCGCAAGGTCAGCGAGGCTCCTCCGCTGCCCCCGGCCACACTCGGTAGCGAACGGTGGCAAGAGGTGAGCTTCGGGCTAGTTCGTATCAAGTTGCGCCCCTCGGATACTGACAACGATCTGGCCTCCATTGTCCCAGGCGACGTACTCCACACCGTCAGCCGCCGCGACCCTGTTCGAGCACGGATTGGCCTCTGGACCAGCGGCAACCGCGTCTACGCCCTCGCTGACCCAGAGCCGGTTGGCAAGCTGATCGAACTATGCGATATTGATCTTGGAAACATGCAGTTCACCTTCGCCCGAACGCTGGCCCATGCTCGCCGACTTGGCATGTCACGCTCGACAGCGCAGCGTCTATTTGATGTGCTGCTCCTCGAACTCCAAGAGCACAGCGCGTCGGAAGGCCCGTAGATGATCGAGCAGCGCATTCTCGAAGAGTTACGAGTGGCGGCACGGCAGCACGCAGAGTGGGCGGAGCTTTGTCCCGCGTTCGACAGCGACGCCGCCAGCGTCCATCTAGCTGTGATGGTGGAGCCGTTCCTGTCGTACATTCTGCGTGGCGAGAAGACGGTCGAGTCCCGATTCTCCAAGCACGCAATCGCACCTTTCGGCCGCGTGCGAAGCGGAGATCTCGTCTTGCTGAAGGCAGGCCCCGTTGTCGGGTCGTTCCACGTGTCGTCAATCGACTTCGTGACCGTCGACGACGGCCAGCTTGATGATCTGCGACGCGAATACAGCGACGCGCTCTGCGCGAACGAGGACGACTTTTGGGAGTCGCGCACGGGCAAGCGGTACGTGACCCTCATGGGCGTCGACAAAGTCCGGGAGTTACCACCCGTGCCGGTATCGAAACGGGACATGCGCGGTTGGGTCGTCCTGACGCCGGCACCGTCTTCGATGTATCCGGATCAACTGGCCTTGATGTGAAGGCGATCGTGTGCCTCGCAGGCAGTATCGGCGCCGGGAAGTCAACCGTCACTAAGGAACTCGCAGAATGCTTGCCAGGCTCAGTCGTCCGATCGTTTGGTGATGTCGTTCGCGCCGAGGCTAGGGCTCTTGGAAGGCCCACCGACCGGCATACGCTCCAGGAGGTAGGACTACTTCTGATCGAGGGGGGCTGGCCCCAGTTTGTTGACCTTCTGCTTGAGGGCCTTGACGACGACGTGTCGGCGTTGATCGTAGACGGCACCAGACACGTGCCGCCGGTCGACGAGCTGCGATCTCGCTATCCCCAGGTGCCTACTTATCTCGTATTCGTCCAGGTCGAGTCGGAGGTCAGCCGTGACCGGCTGTCAAAGCGTGGTGAGGCTCCATCGGCCATGAGCCACCTCATTGAATCCGAGCTAGGCGCGGTCGAAGTCCACGCCAATCTTGTAGTGGACGGGACGCTGCCAATCGACGCCATCATCGGTACGATATGTCAGCTTCCAGGTGTCCGGTCGCTACGGAAGGTCCAAGGCGAGTAGCGCCGACCGCAAGCAGCTTGTGCATCGTACTCCGGCGATCGTCTGTCACGTTCGTTCACGCCGCCATGGATGACGGCGTGTGGCCGTCGGCCGACTGTGCTTGCCGGCTGTCGACGTAGTCGGCCGGAAGGGTGATGCCCAGCCGCGCCGCCTGATGCCGTAGCGCACCGGTCTGTGCGGCCGTGCGGATGTTACGTAGCTGTCTAGCGCTGAGCTGGTAACAAACGCGGGCGCGTTCGTCGTCATTGATCGGTCCGAGGACCAGATCCCCGTCGGCGCACATGCGGGTCCAGGTGTTCGCCCATCCAAGGAGCGTTGCCACGGTCGCTGGCACCTTGACCATCGCACTCGGTCGTGCGTCGCCCGGGTTCATGGGTGTCCGCCTGGACGGGTGTGATGGCGGTGTTGGATCAGGCGAGGCGGGGGCCAGTCTCGGCCGGACGGCGGGTGCGCGCTCCACCGGCACCATGGACAACTCGTGCGTGGCCCCACGACCAGGAAACGAATCGGCGTCGGTGGGTGAGGACCTAGCCGGACGGTGGGCGGGTCTCCAGGGCACCCCGTGATCGGTCTCCTCAATCACGCGGCCGGGTACAGGCGGCGGCGTGGACGCGGTCGACGCCACCGATGCAGGCTCACCGAGGGCGTCGTGTGCGACTGGCAGTGCGGCGCCGCTCGACGCGCCTCCGGCAGGGTCAAGCCGGAGGTCCCCGCTGTCGGCTAAGGCTGTGGGGGCCGCATGCCCGAGCGCAATCTTGACCATGACCAGGAAGCCGAGCGCGGGCAGGGCGGCGGCGATCCATCCGATCATCGACCGTTCGGCCTCGACAACCTGCGCACCAAGAGACAGTGCGACCGCACAGGTGAGCACCACGGCGGGAAACCGGACCCGTTTGTGGTGACGCTTACGCCGTCGCATCTCCAGGCCGGACGCGACCGACATCAGCTCCAGAACGATGGCGTCCGCCCACGCCAGCCAGCCGCCCTGGCCGTGGGTCGCGGCGACGTTATGCACGTGGGTGAAGCTGGCCCCCCCAGCAGCCCCGCCGATGGCTAGCATGATCGCAATCTGCAAGGCGCCTTCGGTCCGCACGGCCCGCGTGATCGGTAGCGCCGCGGCCATGGGCGTCCGATCACCTCCCTTGACCCCGAGGTCGGGGCTAATCGCGGGCGCAGAGTAGGCCAGCACGTCGGCCGAGGCCGTACGCCCGTTCGGCAGGGTCGTCGCCACAGCCCGCTCCCCTGAACCCGTGTCAGGCCGCATGGCGACCACGACGAAGCCCGGGCTGGGTGCTGGAGCGCAGGACGCGCCGGCGCACCGACCGACTACCATCCATCGACACGGACGGAGTGCCATCCAGCAACGCAGCCTCCATCAGTTCGGCGGCACGGCGCTCGCTGTCCGGCAGGACATGCGTGTACACCTCTCGAGTGGTCCGGCCGTTGGCGTGCCCGAGCCGGCGCTGCATCACGTGTTCGGGCACGCCGGCGTCGGCGCCGGTGGTGGCCGAGGTGTGCCGGGCGTCGTGCAGGGCGATGACGGGCACGCCGGCCTGCGCGCAGCATTTCTCCCACTGGTCAGTGAAATACCTCGGGTAGTAGGGCTTGCCGTCTTCGCGGCAGAAGACGTAGCCCCGGTCGTCGTAGACGCTGCCTGCTAAGGCTTTCTCGGCATCCTGGCGTGCCCGGTGGGCGCGCAGCGCAGCGACCAGCGCGGGCCCGAGCGCGATCGCCCGCTTGCTCTTGCCCTTGGGCGCCTTCTCCACCACCCCGGTCCGGGTGGTGGTGCGCTGCCAGTGCACGAGCAGGATGCCGCGGTCAAGGTCGACTTTGGCCCATTTGAGCCCGGCCAGCTCGCCGCGCCGGACGCCGGCAACGATCGCGGTGGCCCAGGCCGCGTAGAACCGGTGACCTATGTGGTAACGCAGGAACGCCGCTGACTGTGCCTGGGTCCACACGCCTTTGCGACCGGGAGTTTCCCGGTCGGCGGTGCGCGGGGGTCGGACCCCGTCGACGGTGATGCCGAGGTCTTTGAGCGCCTTCATCAGTACCCGGTGGACGGTGCGCACGGTGTCCCGGGCGAGCGGGCCGCCGCGTTTGCTGCCGCGCTTGAGCAGTGTGGTGTAGAGGTCGTGGATGGCCCGCTTGTCGAGGCTATATGCCTGTCGGGCGCCGAGGTGGGGCCGGATGTAGCCGATGATGTCGCGGTAGTTGCTGATCGTGGTCGGTTCCAGGTCGAGCTCGCGCTCGACCAGCCAGTTCTCCAGCTCGATGGTAAGACTGCCATCGGCCGACAGGTCGGCACCGCCGTAGGCCGCCCGGGCGTCGCGTTCGGCGTCCAGCGCCGCTTCCTGCGACCGGAAGCCCTTGCGTTTGAGCTGCCGGCGTCGGCCGTCGCCGGCCGGGGGCAGGTCGATGATGAACATCCAGCGGGTCCCGCCACGGGCCAGCCGGTAGCTGTAGATAGCCATTGGTCTATCTCCTCGGGTAACGAGAACGAGGGACAGACCGACCGTGGCGGATCACTGTTGCCGCTGGCGTTACCAGCGACCAGACACGATCCTCAATCATGCCTGGTCAGACGGGGTGGAGCCGAGGGGACTCGAACCCCTGACCCCCACACTGCCAGTGTGGTGCGCTACCAGCTGCGCCACGGCCCCTTGTCGCGTCCGGTAGAACCGGTCACCGCGCCCGGTCGCCCGGG
>Ga0075421_100001711_pt1 | contig 25880 bp, 13 predicted proteins | sample SoiMetdeltSBSDD5_FD_75292 | JGI IMG/M metagenome (GOLD analysis project Ga0075421, IMG submission 75292) | Bulk soil microbial communities from a Populus tree surrounding site in Tennessee, USA - Soil MetaG P. deltoides SBSDD5 | ecosystem: Environmental > Terrestrial > Soil > Tree plantation... | reverse complement strand
CTGGCGCGCCTCGCGCTCGGCCCGCGCTCGGCCGCCGAGGTCGAGGTCCTTTGGGTGGAGCTCGGCGAGATCCGCGCTCTCTCCCCGGGAGTTTGCGGCGTCCTCGGGCAGAACTTTCTCTCCGGGTTCAACTACCTGATCGATTACCGGAGGCGGCAAATCCAATTCGACGAGGGCGGCGAGTTAGCCGAGAACCTCGGCGGGGCGCGGCTGCCAATCGAGAGCGACGAAGGTCGCATGCTGATCGCGCCGCCGGCCCACGCGCCGCTGCGCCTGGCGCTCGATTCAGGGGCCTCGGGGATGGTGCTCTTCGAGGAGGGGGCGCGGCTCCTCGCCCCCGCACTCGACGGCGGGGCCTACGCCGAGGTCCGGGCGGGGGCCGCGGGCACCCGGGTGCAGGCGGGACGGCTGCCCGCGCTGCGGCTCGGGGCCGAGACGCTGCGCGACCTGGCCGTCGCGGTGGCGCCCGGCGGGGCGCGCGCCGAGGGCGGCCTCCTCCCGCTCAGCCTTTTCCGGGCCGTCTATTTTAACCACCGGGAGGGCTACCTCATCTTCAACCCCCGATAAACCTCAGATTTCAAATCTCAAATCTTAAATCTCGGACTGAACATTTGAAATGTGAGCCCGGATCCCTACAATTGCTGCTTCGGTATGCTTCGACCCTTGATGCACCATCTGGAGCAGCGGCTGCACGGGCGGGACGTCCACCTGCGGGTGGCGCGCCCGTTCGAGTGGGGCATGGAATTCCTGGGCAACGGCGCGGGGGCGGGGCGCCCGCTGGAGGACATCGGTCGCTTCAACGCCGAGGTGCTCGAGGCGAGCGAGGGCTTTTTCGCGCCGCCGCCCCTGCCTGCAGGTGATTTCGAGCTCGACGGCGAGAGGCTGTGCTTCCCTTCCGGGATCGCCTCGCCCTACGCGGCCAACAACACGGTCCACGCGCGCCTCTTCGAGGCCGGGTCGGGCGAGCGCGCGGTCATCGTCGCGCCGCACTGGAACGCGCCCGAGGAGTCTTACGTCGCGCTCTGCCGGTTACTCAACCGGGCGGGCATCTCGGCGCTGCGACTGAGCCTGCCCTACCACGACCGCCGCATGCCGGCGGGGCTGACGCGCGCCGAGTACATGGTCAGCGCCAACATCGGGCGCACGATCCAGGCCGTGCGCCAGGCGGTGCAGGACGTCAGCCGCGCGGCCGACTGGCTGACCGGGCGCGGCGTGCGGCGCGTCGGTGTGGTCGGGACAAGCATCGGCTCGTGCGTCTCGTGGCTCGCCTTCCTCCACGATGAGCGGCTCGAGGCGGGCGTCTTTAACATGGTCTCGAGCTACTTCGGGGACGTCGTCTGGCGGGGGCTGACGACCTCGCATATCCGCCGCAGCCTGGAGCCGCACCTGACGCTCGATGAGCTGCGGCGCGCGTGGCTGACGATCAGCCCGAGCGCCTACGCCGGCCGCCTCGCCGGGATTCGGCGCCACGCGCTCATGATCTCGGCGCGCTACGACCTGACCTTCCTCCCCGACCTCTCGCGCATCCTCTTCGACGACTGCGAGCGCCACGGCGCCGGGTTCCGCAAGGCATTCCTTCCCTGCGGCCACTACACCATCGGGCGGGCTCCGTTCAAGTACGTCGACGCCTGGCACATTATCAATTTCTTCCGCCGGGTGTGGCGCCGACGCTGACGGGAACACGGACGACACGGATGTCATAGATGACCACGGGCGGATCCGTGCCGACCTGCCGCGTCCGTGTTCTCTCCTTCAGTGGCGAAGGCTTCGTCGGGGGTCAACGCGACCGCGCCGTCATGTCTCGGCCATCAAAGACCCGGGGCGCCGCCAAACGCTGACGCCGAAAGCGGCCGAGAGGCCGAGGATCGTCAGCGCGGAAATCATGGCCCCGGCGCGCGCCGCGGGGGCGGTGTAGCGCATCTCCACGCGGTGCGCGCCGGCCGGCAGGAGCACCCCGCGGAGCAGGTAGTTCGCCGTCAAGATGCTCGACTCCCGGCCGTCGACCGTCGCCTCCCAGCCCGGGTAGTGGGACTCGCTCACGACCAGGACGGTTGGCCTGTCGGCTTGGGTCTCGATGACTAGCCGGTTGTGCCGGTGACGCGCGACGCGCGCCCAGGAGTCGGCGCCGAGTCTGCCGCCGGGCAGACCGCGGAGCGCCGCGGGGGTGGCCTCGAGCAGCGCCGTCTCGCTCGGGTCAAACTCGCCCCCCTCGCCGCGGATGCGCCGCAGGGCCTCCTCACCGGTGACCGCCTCGGCCTGCGCCACCAGCCAGGCGCGCGGGAGCGCCCGGCCGTTATGGTAAATCGCCACGTCGTCGCGGTCATAAATCTTACGCCAGTGCTCCGGCGGGCGGAGCGTCAGCAAACTGCTGGCCGCGCCCGCCGCGTCGTAGAGTGTCGCTTTAATGACGATCAGCTGGGCCTGCCGGGCGACGTTGGCGATGCGCACGCGCTCGACCGGCGCCCTCCGGTCGAGCGCGAAGCGCGACCAGTACCTGTGCGCGGAGACGCCGCCGCGGCCGTCCCGCGGTTGGCTCTCGTAGATCGGGGCGCGCGCGTGGCGCATCGAGCGCCGGACTGACGGGTTGTCGTAAGCCCACTCGGACGTGTCCCTGCCGGCTTTCAGCTCGCGCTCCTGGACGCCGCCGTCCGCCCCCCAGAGCGTGACCTTCGCGACCGTCTCCCCGTCCGCCAAGCTCCCCGTGTTGGCGAGCGTGGTGACGAACGACAGCGAGTCGACGGCAGCCGCCGAACCGGTGAGGTCGACGGAAGTGCCGGGCGCCACGTCGACGCGGTTGTCGTCGACGGCAAACCTGGCCCCGAACTTCTCGACCGTCTTTGGCGGCCCGTAGTATTCGACCATGAGCTTCGCGTTGAGGACGTCGAGCACCCGCGAGCGTGGGTCGATGAGGTTCCGGTCGAGCGGCGAGCTCAGCGCCGGAGTCCCGAACAGCCCGTCGTTGCCGAAAGCGTCGCTGTACCGCCTTGGCATCAACGGCTCGTACCCGGCGGCGTTATGGAAGCCGCGCAGCACTGAAAGGTTGTGCGGCTCGCCCCGCGGCAGGTCGAGTTGGAAGACGCTGGCGATGGAGGTGTAAATCCGGTTCTGCTCCGGGGGGAATTGTTGCAGGAAGCGCGCCGAGGGTGAGGCCCCGGTGAAATAACTTGCCGGCCGGGCCAGGGGGAACCAGCCGTGCGCGACCGAGATGTAGGCCTCGGGGAAGCAGGCCAGCGCGACCGCGCCCGAGAGCACCAGCCCGCTCCAACGCGGGCTGACACGCCGCCACCCCCAGTACGCCGCGACGAGGATGAGCAGCGTGAAGCCGGCCTTCCAGAGCAGCCACCCCGGTTCCGTCAGCCCCGTGTGCGTGAATGCCGCGCCGGGCGCCGCGGGGGTCTGCGCCGCCCGCCGCCACCCGAAGCAGACTAAGGCCGCGCCGGCAAGTGCTGCCACGCCGATCGCGTCGTCGCCCCGGCGGGGCCGGACGCCGGCCTTCACCCCGCGCGCCACCCGGGCACCCGCCAAGTCCCAGCCGTAAGCCGAGAGGGCCGCGATCGCGAGCGTCCACTCGTAGGCGTGCCGCCAGGGAATGCGGAACCGATTCACGAACGGGATCCGGTAGGCCAACCGATAAAGCGGGGTGCCGTCGCCGAGCATCAGGAGCCAGGCCAAGACTGCGACGCCGAGCCAGAAGAAAACCCGCGGGTTGGCGCGCGGGCTGCGGAGCGCGGCGATGACCGCGGCGAGCGCCATGAGCACCGCCAGCGGCGCCACATAAGTCGTCACTTCGAAGTTGTAGTTGTGGAACGGGGTGAGGAGGTACTTCCAGGTCACCAGCGGGGTGAAGGCCCCGCCGCTAAAGACTTCGTATGACAACTCGCTGCGGATACTGCGCCGCTGCGCGCGGGAGGTCTCCAGGATTTGGAACGCGGCTACCCCCGCCGCCAGCAAGACGCCGCCGACGCAGACCGCGAGTGGGCGCCACCGCCGCGGGCGGAGCCATTCCCGGGGCCGAAAGGGGCTGCCCCCGGGCTCATCTGATGATCCCGGCGGGATGAGGCCGAGGAATGAGCCGTAGGCCAACGCGATGACCCCGGAGTAAACGATGCCCTGCCCGATGCCGCTCAGCACCGACATGGAGTAGGCGGCGGTCGCCCCGATGAGGCAGGGCAGGAATCGCCCCTTCCGCGACCGCTCCGCCGCCACGAGCATGAGCGGCAGCCACATGACCGCGTTGGGCAGCATGCCGTTGCTGCCGATGCCGCCCGCCATCATCCCGCCGAAAGTAAAGCTCAGGCCCGCGAGGAGTGAGGCCGGGCGGCTGCGGCCGACCTCGCGCGCGTAAACGTAGATGAAGGCCGGGGCCAGCAAATACGGGGCGAGCACGTAAAGCTGTTCGGCCCAGTGGCCCGGCAGGAAGAGGTAGGGCCAAGTCAGCGGATAGCCCAGCCCGAGTTGCGCCATGGAGAGCAGCGGGTAGCCGGAGAGCAGCAGGGGCGTCCACAGCGGGAGCGTCCCCGCCCGGACGGCATCCCAAGCCGCCATGCGCAAAGGGTAGGAATAGACCAGTGAGTCGCCGGTCACGAAAAGCTTTCCGGCGAGTGTCGCGGGCCAGAAGAAGATCGTGAAAAAGGCCGCGATGACCACGACGGCCCCCACGCCCTCGCGCGTCAGCCCCAGGCCCCGGCGCGGCAGCCGCGGGAAACGAACCCGACCTGCCCGGCCAGTCATGACTTCCTGATCGAGGTGTTTCATAGATCGGGTCGGCCAGTGCAAGAGCCTCGCGAGGAGACAGCCCGGCGACTTGAATCTGATCGTTCGAGCCGAGAAGGTGGCCCGCGGGTGAGCCGGATGCAGCGACTTCAGGATGAACTTTTAGCTTCCCAGACCAGGTCGGTGAGCTTGAAGCCGAAGTGGCGGTCGTCGGTCGAGTCCTTGACCGATTCTTTGGGGACGAAGGCTTTGCTCGTCGTGATCTTGAGCTCGGAGTAATCGCCCCGCCCCTGCTTTGCGGCGGGGATGGTGTACTCCTTGCTCAGGCCCTCGGGCGCGGCGGTCAGCCGGTCGAGTTGCTCGCCGTTGAACTCGACGGTGATCGTCGGCGGCTGGGGGAGCTGGCCGACGGGGGCTGTGCCGACGACCTTAAGCACCATGTCGGCCCCGGCGTTCCGCAGACGGATGACCCCCTCCTCCGCCATCCAGTGGGCGAGCTTCCCGTCGGCTCCGGCCTCCTCGCCGAAGAATCCCTGGCCGTAGACGACCTTCGCCGCGGGCGCCGCGTCGGCCTCCTCCTTCTTCTCGGAACAGCCGGCCAGATTGAGTAGCAGGGCCATGAGGATGACCGCGGAAACCTTCTTCAACATTGCTCTCTCCGTCCCACTCGGGTCTTAAGATGGCATGCCGGCGACGACCCTAGCAGACGGCGCGCGGGCTGTCAATCTCGGCGGGCGGGAGCCTGAGTCGTTGCTTTTGTGTGGCGGACGGGGAAGAATAGGCGGTCAAAGCCTGACGGTCGGTGACCGAACTGTTAGCGATTCAATGGAGACGACGATCACGACACCCGAAAGCGGCGTGAGCGGCGGGGCCGTGCCGCGGGCCCGGGCCGGCGCGGGCCCCGGCCCCTGGCTCTACCCCGCCGCCGCGCTCCTCTCCGTCCTCATCACGGCCCTGCTGCTGCAACTGCAGCGCGCCGACCTGCGCGTGCCGTTCGCCTACAGCGGCGACGCCATGTTCTACAGCATGATGATCAAAGGGATCAGCGACAACGGCTGGTACTTGCGCAACAACTTCATCGGCATGCCGTCGGGCGCGGACCTCCAGGATTTTCCGGTCCCCGACACGTTCAACTTTCTGCTCATCAAGGCCGCGACGCTCTTGACCTCAGACCACGCGCTGATCCTCAACCTTTTTTACCTGCTCACCTTCCCGCTGACGACGCTCGCCGCGCTCTACGTCCTGCGGCGCCTCCGGGTCTCGGCGCTCCCGGCCCTGCTCGCGGGCCTGCTCTACACGTTCACCACCTACCACCTCAGCCGCGGCCAGCATCACCTCATGTACACGGCTTACTACGCGGTCCCGCTCATCGTCCTGGTGATCCTCTGGGCCACCGCGGGCGAGGTCAAGGGGAGGGGTAGATGGGTCTTCAGCCTCGCCGCGTGCGTCCTGATCGCCTCGACCGGGGGGGTCTATTATTCGTTCTTCGCCTGTTACCTGCTCCTCGTCGCCGGGCTCTTCCTGGCCGTCTTCCGCCGCCGCGCCGGAGCGACGCTCGCGCCGCTGCTGCTCGCCGGGGCGATCTTCGCGACGCTCTTCGCCAACCTCTCGCCGAGCATCTTCTACCGCCTCCGGCATGGCACGACCGACACGGCGCAGCGGGTCCCGGCCGAGGCCGAGACCTTCGGGCTCAAGATCGCCCAGCTGCTCCTGCCCGTCACCGGGCACCGCGTCCCGGCGCTCGCGGAGCTCAAAGGCCAGTACAACGCCAACCCGCTGGTGACCGAGAACGACGACGCGACGCTCGGCCTCATCGGCAGCCTCGGCTTCCTGCTCCTGCTCGGGCGGCTGCTCGCCAACGGGGCCGGGGCGGCGCGCGCGCGCGCGGACGAGCCGGACCGGGTCCTGAGCCGCCTCAGCCTGCTCAACCTCGCGGCGCTGCTGCTGGCGACGATCGGGGGCTTCGGGGCGCTCTTCAATCTGCTCGTCTCGCCGCAGATCCGGGCCTACAACCGGGTCAGCGTCTACGTCGCCTTCTTCTCGCTCTCGGCCGTCGCGCTCCGGCTCGACCGCGCCGCGCGGCGCCGGCCGCGGACGGGCCGGCAAAGAATCGCCTTCGGGGTGCTCGTGGCCCTGTTCATACCGCTGGGCGTGCTCGACCAGACGAGCCCACGCTTCGTCCCGGATTACGCCACGGTCCGCGCCGAGTACCAGAGTGACGCCGATTTCGGGCGGCGGGTCGAGGCCGCCGCGCCGCCCGGGGCGATGATCTTCCAGCTGCCCGTCCGCCGCTTCCCGGAGGCGCCGCCGACTGAGCGGCTCTATGACTACGATCTCTTCAAGGGCTACCTGCATACGCAGCGTCTGCGCTGGAGCTACGGGGCGCTGCGGGGGCGGGAGGGCGAGGCGTGGCAGAAACAGGTGGTGGCCCGGCCGACCGCCGAGATGGTCGAGACGGTCGCCCTCGCCGGCTTCGGCGGCATCTACCTCGACCGCTTCGGCTACGCCGACAACGGGGCGGGGCTCGAAGCGGAGCTCGCCGGCCTGCTCGGCGCCGGGCCGCTCGCGAGCGCCAACGGGCGGCTCGCTTTCTTCGACCTGGCCCCCTACCAGCGGCGGCTGCGGGAGAGGTTCGGCGCGGCCGAGTTGGAGGCGAGGCGCGAGGCGGCGCTGCACCCGCTGCTGCTCAGTTGGGCCGGCGGCTTCTCGACCCCGGAGGGCACGCCGGAGGAGAACTGGCGCTGGTGCGGCCCGGCCGGCGAGCTGCAGTTCGACAACCGCCTTTCGCGGGGGCGGCGCGTAACGATCGAAGGCTCATTCGCGACGGCGCAGGAGGCCAACCTCAGCCTCGAGGGCGGCCTCGTCTCCGCCCGCCTGCGGGTCGGACCGGACGCCCGGCCCTTCTCGCAGTCCTTCACCGTCCCGCCCGGCATCCACACGATTAAGTTCGCGTGCGATGGGCCGCGGGTCGATGCCCCGACTGACCCGCGGGTCATGGTCTTTCGGGTCAATAATTTTAAGGTCACAGTAGCGGAGTGAAGATAGAACGCGGATGAAATGGATCGGGCGGATCGGCATGGGCCAGCAGTTAAGGGAGGCCGCGCTCTATCCCCTCGCGGTCGCCATGTGCGTGGGGATTCTCTTCGCGGCGCTCAAGCTGACGCGCGCCGATCTGCGGACCCCCCTGGCTTACTCGGGCGAGGCACTCTTCTCGGGGGCGGTGGTCAAGAGCGTCGTCACCGGGGGCGCGGGCCTGCGCGAGTTTTTCGCCGGCGACAATTTCAATTTTCTTCTGGTCAAGATTCTCGGACTCTTCACCGATCACTTCGCGGTCGCGCTCAATCTCTTTTACCTGCTCACCTTCCCGCTGACGACGCTCGCCGCGCTCTACGCCTTCCGGCAGTTCCGGGTCTCGCCCTTCCCGGCGCTCTGCGGGAGCCTGCTCTACACTTTCACCTTCTACCACTTCAGCCGCGGCGAGCGGCAGTTTCTGGCGGCGGCCTACTACCCGGTCCCGCTGATGGTCATGGTGATCCTCTGGGTCTGCGCGGGGCGACTGGTGGGGCGGCGCCGGGTGATCTTGAGTCTGCTCGTCTGCCTGCTCGTCGCCGCGACGGGCGGGGTCTACTTCTCGTTCTTCGCCGGCTTCCTGCTCCTCGTCGGCGGGTCGCTCACCGCGCTGCGCCGGCGGCAATCGCGCGCCCTGCTGGCGCCGGCCCTGCTGATCCTCACTCTCTGGGTCGGCCACCTGGCCAACATGTCATCGGCGGCGAAGTACAGCCCGGCGGACGCCGAGAGCTACGGGCTGAAGATCACCCAACTGCTCCTGCCCGTTGACCGGCACCGCGTCAAGCAGCTGGCCCTGGTCAAAGATGAGTACCGCTGGAATCCGCTGATCAACGAGAACCGCGACGCGACGCTCGGGTTGGTCGGCGGCGCCGGCTTTTTGACGCTCGTCGGCTGGCTCCTCTACCACAACCTCGCGGCCTCGCTGGGGCGGCCAAACCGCGAGCCCGGGCCGCTCGACCACCTGAGCGTGCTCAACCTCGCGGCGCTGCTGCTGGCGACGATCGGGGGCTTCGGGGCGCTCTTCAATCTGCTCGTCTCGCCGCAGATCCGGGCCTACAACCGAGTCAGCGTCTACGTCGCCTTCTTCTCGCTCTTCGCCGTGGTCTACCTGCTCGACCGCGGCACCCGCGCCCGCCTCACTTCGCGGCGCCGGAGGGTGGCCTGCGGTTTGGGCTTCGCGCTCGTGCTGACGGTCGGTCTGCTCGACCAGATTCCCCGCCACCTGCCCCCGGACTACGCGGCGGTCCGCGCCGAGTACCGGAGCGACGCCGAATTCGTGAGCCAGGTCGAAGCCGCCGTGCCACCCGGGGCGAAGATCTTTCAGCTCCCCGCGGCGACGTTCCCCGAGGGCGGGACGGTCAACGTCATGGGCGACTACGACCACTTCCGCGGCTTCCTGCACTCGAAGAATTTACGCTGGAGCTACGGCGCGGCGAAGGGCCGGTGGGAGGCGGAGTGGCAGCGGCAGGTGGCGGCGCTGCCGGCGGCCGAGATGGCGCGGGCGCTGGCCGGGGCCGGGTTCGCCGGCATCTACCTCAACCGGTGGGGCTACGACAGCGAGCTGGCGAAGCTCGAGGCCGACCTGACGGCGGCGACGGGTGCGGCGCCGATCATCAGCCGGAACGGGAGGCTGCTATTTTTCAAACTCAGACCCGCCTAAGTCGGGCCGCGCAAGATGCGGACACCGGGTTCAAAAGGTCGTAGGGGCAGGGCAAGTCCGCGGCCCGGGTTGGCGACCCCGAACCCCGGGCCGCGGACTTGCCCTGCCCCCGCCGGTATCCCCGTCTTCCGCGGTTCGATTGAGGTCGCGTCATCCGCGGGCCGGCCTGACTGTGGCCAATAGGCTGACGCCGACCGGCAGCGTGAAGCGCGAGACGAGGTGCTGCTCGGCGGTGAAGACGGAGGTCAGGAGGCTGTTGAGGAGACCGGGCCGCGTGTCGTCGAAGTCGCTCCGCGGGCGATCCGCCTGCCCGAGGGCGCGGCGCGCCCAGCGCACGGCGGCGACCGGCGGGAAGAGCAGCGTGTTGAAATAGGTGACGCGCGGCGCGGGCAGGCCCGCGCGCCCGAAGAGCGCGCGGAGCATCGGCCGGGTGTAGCGCCGGCGGTGGTGGCTGACGACGTCCTGGCCGCCCCACAGACTCGGGAGCGCGGGCACGGTGACCAGCAACAGCCCGCCGGGCTTGACCAGCCGCGCCGCCTCGCGCAGCCCGGCCGTGTCGTCGTCGAGGTGCTCGAGCACGTCAAGCGCGAGCACGGCGTCGCAGGACCCGGTCGCCAGCGGGACCGCCTCCATGCGCCCGACGATGCACTCCAGGTTGGGCGCGACGCGGCGGGCATGCAGCGGCTCGGCGTCCACCCCGATGACGCGCCCGTGCGGCGCGGCGAGCGGCCCGAGCCAGCCCAGACCCTCGGCCGGCCCGCACCCGAGCGAGGCGATGGCGGGCGACTCGCACTCGCCCAGCTCGCGGCGCAGCACCCTCTCGAGGATGTGCTGCCGCCCGCGGAACCACCAGTGCCACTGTTCCAGTTGGCCGTACTCTGCTGCGAACTGAAGCTTCATCGAATCCTAACGCTGCACGAAATAGGGGTCGACGCCCGCCTCCCTGGCCTCCGGCTCGGCCACCCCGACGCGCGAGCGGACGACGTAGAGCGGGCGCCGCCGCACCTCGTCGTAGACGCGGCTCAGGTACTCGCCGATGACCCCGAGGACGAGCAGTTGGACGCCGCCGATGAAGAGGATCACGGCGAGCGTCGAGGCCCAGCCGCGCGGCGTGTAGAGGCCGGCGAGCTTCGAGACGAGCGCCCACAGGACGAGCAAGAAGCCGGCGCCCGCGGCCGCCACCCCGAGCCAGGCGGCGGCGCGCAGCGGCATGGCCGAGAACCCGATGTAGCCCGAGAGGGCGAGGCCGACCAGCTTGCGCAAAGTGTACTTCGGCTCGCCCGCATGTCGCGCGTCGCGCTCGTACTCGACCCCGATCTGCTTAAACCCGACCCAGCTGCGCAGCCCGCGCAGGAAGCGGTTGCGCTCGCGCAGCGAGACCAGCGTCTCGACCACCCGCCGGTCCAGGAGGCAGAAATCGCCCGCGTCGAGCGGCACCTCGATCTCCGAAATCGCCTTCATACTGCGGTAAAAGGCCGCGTAGGCCGCGCGCTTGAGCGGCCCCTCTTTGCGCTTCCGCCGCACGGCGTAGACCACGTCGTAGCCTTCGCGCCAGCGGGCGACAAACTGCGTGAGGACCTCGGGCGGGTCCTGCAGGTCGGCGTCCATCATGATCACCGCCTCGCCGCGCGCCGCGTCGAGCCCCGCCTGGAGCGCGGCCTGGTGGCCAAAGTTGCGCGAGAAATGAATCGTCTTGAGGCGCGGGTCGCGCGCGTAAAACGAGTCCAGGAGCTCGCCCGAGCCGTCCCGGCTCCCGTCGTCGACGAAGACCACCTCAAAGGAGCCGCCGACGACCCCCTCGAGCACCGGGACGAGCCGGGCCTCAAGGGTCTCAAGCGTCTCGCGCTCGTTGTAGACCGGGAGGACGACGGTAATGGTCGGGGTCATTTCGTTGGGCTCCGCGGCACAGTCTATCGGTTTGGGCGTAGGAGGTCAATTACAGCGGTCAGCGGTCAGCTCTCAGCAATCAGCCAGAAAGGGGTCTCCGGTTCGGCTGAGAGCTGACCGCCGACCGCTCATTCCCTCCGCAGGCTATTGCCCGAGCTCCACCTGCCAGCTCAGGTTACCCTGCGAATCGACCGCGTAAAGCCGCTTGCCGCCGCGCAAGTAGACCAGGCTGTTGGCCCCGACCGCCGGCGGTGCCTTGAGCCCGTCGCCGTCCGGCAGCGTAAAGGTCCACCGCGTCTGTCCCTCCGCCGTGTAACCCACCAGCGAGTTGTCACCCGCGGTCACCGCCACCGTGCTGTCGCCGAGCGGCACGATCCCCCTGACGGCCGCCGACCCGTCCGTGTGCTTCGCATCCCAGAGCGGCCGGCCGTCGGCGGCGACGGCGTAGAGCGCCTGCGCCCCGCGCACGTAGGTCGTGCTGTTGAGCGCCGCGACCGGCGCCGCTGTGACCCGGTCCCCGGCCGGCAGGTCAAAGACCCACGCCTGCTTCCCCTCCGGGGTGAAGGCCGTCACCTGGCGCCCCTCGGCGACCACGACCGAGCTGTTGGGCAGTGTCACGAGCGCCGCCGCACCCGCGGCCGTCTTCTCGGCAGGGGCCTGGGCGCCGCCCGAGCAGGAGACTAAGAAAACTGAGCCCACAATGATCAGCGCGTTACGCATGGGATGCATCCTGTAATTATCCTCCGAAAAAATCATCAATTCGGCGAAAAAGTAATCAATCCGGCTCAATCCGCCAGAGGCTGATGTGCCGCACCCCGCCGAGCCGGATCCACGTGCCCGCGAGCCGCGACTGCGCCGGCTCGACCTCGTGCTGCATGAGCAGCGCATACCAACGGTAGCCTTTCCCCGCCGCGCGCGCCGTCATCTCTCGCCACCGATCCGGGTCGACCCGCTCGTAACGCACCACCGACCGATTGGTGTAATACTTGAGCGCGCCACTCATCTCCATGGCGACGACCGGCGCCGCGCTGACCATCTTGCCGTCGGCCCACCGGCAGGATTCGGCGTGCACCATCTCCAGAGGCCCGACTCTGAGCAGGCGGAACTCCTCCCCGCTCTGCCGTTCGAACCCGAGCACGACGACGATCAAGACGGCCGCCGCCGCCCGGCGCAGCCAGACGCCGCGCCGTCCCGACAGCCCCGATAGCTTAGACAGCTTAACAACATCCCTCACAACCAGCAAAGCCCCGAGGAAGAGCGCGGGCATCCCCGGCAGCAGGAATCTCGTGAACCACCAAGCGTCGTAGTGAAAGTAAAAGCAGTAGAAGATGAAGAAGACCCCGAACCACGAGACGAGCAGCGCACGGTCCCTCAGCCGGACGTGACGGTTGAGCGCGACACTGAGCCAGCCGAGCAACGGCAGCGGGCTCATGGTCACCATCAGCCAGTAGAGGTAGTGCCGGAACCGCGACGGGAAGTAGCCGACCATGAATAACCCCTGATGGTTGGTCGCGAGATACCCGGTGAGCAGCGGGTTGCCGAAGGCGGCCATGTTGTATACGCAGAAGACGCCGGCCGCGGGCACCCCCCCGAGCACGAAGAGCAGCACGACTTTGGGAGTCGGCCGGAGGGCGAAGAGCAGCGGGGCGAGCAGCAGCAGACTCGTCGGCCGGACCAGGGCGGCGGCGCCGAACGCCGCCCCGGCACAGAGCCCCCACGCGGCGCGCCGCCGCGAGCCGAGCGCCGCCCAGATCGTCAGGAGCGACCAGCAAGTCGCCGACGCGTCGCTCATCGGCTGGAGCCCGTAGAGAAAGAAGGTCGGGTTCGCGGCGAGCATCGCCCCGCCCGCGATCGCCAGCCCGCGGCCGAGCCCGAGTTCCCGCCCGACCAGGTAGATGAGCGCCACACTCAGCACGGCGGCCAGCGGGCTGACCAGGAAGGGCCCGACCCTCCAGCCGGCGAGGAGTGCGGCCGCGGCCAGATGCAGCGGCAGCCCGACCGGGTAGGTCGGCACCATCGTCCGCGGGCGCGGCCCCGGCTCATTGCCGAGCGGCGTGAAGAGATGGACGAACTGATCGGGCATGGAGAGATCGTCGAGCCCCGCCACCGGCTCGACGATCTGCCGCGCCAGGAGCCCTCGCGCCGCGTTGGCATACCCCGCCGTGTCCGCCCCGCCGACGGAATAGTAAGAGTAGCGCACGAGCAGCGCGCCGTAGAGCAGCAGCCCGCCGACCGCAGCTCCGGCGGCCAGCCGTGACGGGCGGGTGGGAGGCGTTGTGACCTGCATAGAAAGAGCGGGGATTTTACCCGGCGCGCGCCCTCCTGGCAATTGCCCGACTGCTGTAGTAATTTATGCCCGCCCCCGGAGATCGACAGAGCGCGAGGAATGATGAGTAATTCGGTAGAGCCGTCGCGGTCCCTCCCGGACTTCGCGCACGAAATGAAGCGCGACTGGGATGACCGCGCGCGGGAGAACGCCAAGTGGTACATCAATACCATCAAGCGCGAGCAGAGCGATGAGGAATTTGACGAGACGGGCCGGCCGGACGTCGAGAAGCAAGTCCTGGCCGACCTCGACGTCCTCACCCGGGGCCGGGACCCGGGCGCCCTCAAGTTGCTCGAAATCGGCTGCGGGATCGGGCGGATGACCTGCCACCTGGCGCGGATTTTCGGCGAGGTCCACGCCACCGACGTCTCCGGGGAAATGGTCGGCCAGGCGCGGCGGCGGTTCGCCGCGCTCCCCAACGCCCACTTCCACGAAACGAGCGGCTACGACTTCGCGGCCCTCCCGGGCGACTACTTCGACATCGCCTTCTCGATCTACGTCTTCCAGCACGTGCCGGACCTCGAGGTCATTCGCGCCAACATCCGCGACACGCTCCGCGTCCTCAAGCCGGGCGGGATCTTTAAGTTCCAGGCCAGCGGGATCACCAGCGCGGCCTACGACAAGATGGAGAAGAACACCTGGACCGGCGCCTCGTTTCCGGAAGCCGAGTCGCGCCGCCTGAGCGCCGAGATCGGCGCGCAGCTCGTCCGCCTCTCCGGCGCCGGGACACAGTACTTCTGGACAACGCTGCGCAAGCCGCGGCCGCAATCCGCCGGTGACGCGAGCCCCCGGATAATATTCTTCGGCCGGGCTGACGACCCGCAGGTCAAAAGCGTGCCCACGCGCGGTGACTACGCCTACCTGACCCTCATCATCGAGGGCCTCGACCGCGAAACGGCCGACTGCAACACGGTGAGCGTTGAGATCGCCGGGCGCGAGGTCTGGCCCTGCTACGTCGGCCCGCCCGGCGGGAACTACGCCGCCGCGCTCGCGGCCGGCGGGCGCGACTTGACCCAGGTCAACCTCGCGGTCCCGGCCGAGGCGCCCCTCGGCCCGGCTGAGGTCCGCCTCCGACTTGCGAGCGACGCGGCGGCCGAACCCGTCACGGTTGAGCTCGAACCGGCGCCCCCCGCCCCGCCCCGGATCAACCTCGTCGCCAACGACCTCGACGGCGGCGTCGACGTCTACGCGCGCGGCCCGAAATCGCTCGTCAGACTTTTCGTCGAAGGGCTCGGGGACGACCTCGACCCGGGCCGCGTCCGCGTCCGCATCGGCGGGCGGGACCTCGCCCCCCTCTCCATCGAATTCATCCCAGCCAACGCGGTGCACCTCGTCAAGGTGCAGCTCCCGGCCGACACTGCCCCCGGCGAAACCCAGATCCAACTCTCAGCCGACCAACTGCACCCGGCGAGCGCCACAATCAAAGCCCTCTGATCCGTGCCAATCCGCCCAATCCGTCTTATCCGTGGGCCATTCTTCAGTCCACAAACCTGTACTTGACAAGCGCCCACAGGGCGGCGAACCCGTCGCGCCATGTGATCTTCTTCCCCTCGCTGAAGTCGCGCCCGTAGTAGGAGATCGGCATCTCGTAGAGCTTGTGTCTACGCCGCAGCACCTTGGCCGTGATCTCCGGCTCGAAGTCGAAGCGGTTCGACCTGATCCGAATGTTTTTGATGACGTCGGCGCGGAAGACCTTGTAACAGGTCTCCATGTCGGTGAGGATCGAGTTATAGAGGATGTTGGTGGCCAGCGTAAGCATCTTGTTGCCCACGTAATGCCAGAAATTGAAAGCGCGCGCAACTTTCCCTCCTGACAGCCGCGACCCGTAGACGACGTCGGCCCGCCCCTCAAGGATCGGCTGGATCAGCTCGGCGTACTCGCGCGGGTCGTACTCGAGGTCCGCGTCCTGGATGAGGATGATCTCGCCGGTCGCGTAAGTCAGCGCCGTCCGCAGGGCCGCGCCCTTACCCATGTTGTGACCATGGTAATAAATCTTGTGTTGGCCGGCGCGCGCCAGCTCCTGCAAAATCTCGCGCGTGCCGTCGGTCGAGCCGTCGTCGACGATGACCAGCTCCTTGCGGACGCCGTCGAGCGAGACCTGCTCGACGCGCGCGACGATCTCGCGCAATGTCTGGGCCTCGTTGTAGACCGGCATGAGGATCGTCAGGAGGCGGGAGGTTGGCATGTCAGCTGGTCTCAAGTTTGCCCCGCTCGCGCCGCGCCACCCCCGAGCGCCGCGCGGCTTCCTCGACGGCCGCGGCGACCAGTGGCGCGACGCGCCGGTTGAAGACCGAAGGGACGATGTATTCCGGGTGCAGCTCCTCGGGGCCGATGACTGAGGCGAGGGCGTGCGCCGCCGCCAGCTTCATCTCCTCGTTGATGTCCGAGGCGCGGCAGTCGAGCGCGCCGCGGAAGATGCCGGGGAAGCTGAGTACGTTGTTGATCTGGTTCGGGTAGTCCGAGCGCCCCGTGGCGACGATCCTGGCGTAGGGCGCCGCTTCGTCCGGCATGATCTCGGGCGTCGGGTTGGCGAGCGCGAAGACGATCGGGTCGCGATTCATCCGGCGCAGCGACTCGGCCGTGATGGCCTTCGGCCCGGAGAGCCCCAGGAAGAGGTCCGCGCCCTCGATCACCTCGCTCAGCTGGCCGCGCACATTGTCCGGGTTGGTATGCGCGGCGTACCACTCTTTGGCTTGATTCATGTCCTCCTCGCGCCCGCGGTAGATCGCCCCTGAGAGGTCGCAGCCGATCAAATTGCGGACCCCGGCGTTGAGCAGAATCTTTGAGCAGGCGATCCCGGCCGCGCCGATGCCGAGGACGACGACCTTGATCTCCTCCATGCGCTTCCCGACGATTTTGAGCGCGTTGATCAGCGCGGCGAGCACGACGACGGCCGTCCCGTGCTGGTCGTCGTGGAAGACCGGGATGTCGAGCTCGCGCTTGAGCCGCTCCTCGATCTCGAAACAGCGCGGCGCCGAGATGTCTTCGAGATTAATCCCGCCGAACCCTGGCGCGATCGCCTTGACCGTCCGCACAATCTCGTCCGGGTCCTTGGTATCGAGACAGATCGGGAAGGCGTCGATGCTGCCGAACTCTTTGAAGAGCATGGCCTTGCCCTCCATGACCGGCATCGCCGCCGCCGGCCCGATGTCGCCCAGGCCGAGCACCGCCGTCCCGTCGGTGACGATGGCGATACAGTTCCGCTTGATCGTCAGCTTGAAAACGCTCTCCGGGTCCTTCTGGATGGCGAGGCAGACGCGCGCGACCCCGGGCGTGTAGGCCATCGAGAGGTCGGATCGCGTCTGCAAGGGCCGCTTATTGTGAATCTCGATCTTCCCGCCGAGGTGGCGGAGGAAGGTCCGGTCCGAGACGCTGACGACCGTTACGTGAGGAACTCCCTTGAGCGCCTCGACGATCCGCTCCCCGTGGAGCTCATCGCCCGCCGCGACCGTGATGTCGCGCAAGATCTGCCCCGTGCCCACCTCGACGATGTCCACCGCGCCGATGTTGCCGCCCGCCGCCCCGATCGCCGAGGTCACCTGCCCGAGCATCCCCGGGCGGTTCGCCAGCCGCAGCCTCACGGTGATGCTGTAGCCCTCGGTCGGAATATAACTCATGAGATGCTTCCCGCATTGAGAGCGGCGACAGGCCGCGAGTCTCTTTGCCGCCCGCACGGGCGGGGCTCGCCCATACCCGGATTGCGTCACCGCGGATGCGGCTACCTCAATCGAGCCACATGAGATTGAGACGTCATGATGAAGAGAAGGTAGCGGCAGGGCTCATCCCTGCCCGCCTCGGCCCGGGGCACAATCAGGGGCAGGGACGAGCCCTGCGACTACTTCCGTCCCAATCTCGCGCGGCATGATCTAGATCTGCCGCTCCTCTAGAATTCAAAGGGGATGAGCATAGCGTACCCGGCTTGACCAGGCAAGGAGGCTGAGCGGCGGGCGGGGTCAGCCCCGCGCGTGGTGGCGTTCGAGGCAGGGCTCCAGTTTCTCGACGAGGAAGCGGACCCGCGGTTCGACGACAATCGTCCCGTGGGAGCCAGGCACTTCGTGAATTTCAACCTCCCCGGCGGCCCAGCTTCCCCACCCGAGCGTGGGATCGGGGTGAATCCCTGACGGCTGCTTGTTGGCGCGGAAGAGCGTCAGTACCCCGGGGTAGACGCGTGGGGTGAAGACTTCGTTGGCCTGTAATATGGCCCCCTGCGCCTGGCGTAGTTCGCGGGGCAGGTGCTGCTCGAGGGCGCGCTGCGGCAGGCTCATGAGCTGCGACCCGAGCCGCCGCCAGCCCAGCCAGAATTGGCGGTTACTTTTGATCGCCTTCGACTTGATGTAGCCCCACCGCTCCTCGGACTCGAGCATTCTGATGCTGCCGATGTGATGCTCGACCCGGTCCGCCACCCGGCTCAGACGGTAACGCCATTTGGTCATCCCGGGCAGCAGTCGCGGGTAGCCCGGCCCCCAGGTGTCGAACAGCGCCAGCAGCCCGACCTCCTCCCCCCACTCCCGCAACAGGCAGGCCATCTCGAAAGCCACCAACCCCCCGAATGAGGACCCACCGAGGTAGTAGGGGCCTTCCGGCTGCGCCTCGCGGATCTCCGTGACGTAGTGCCTGGCCATCTCCTCGACCGTCTCGTGGTGCGGCCGCGTCCCGTCCAGGCCCTGCGCTTGCAGCCCGTAAAAAGGCCGGGCCGGCCCGAGGCGCTTGGCTAGATCGCGGTAGAACAGGACGTTGCCCCCGGCGGCATGTATGCAGAAAAATGGCCTCTTGGAGCCGCGGGGCTGGAGCGCCACGAGCGACGAGGAGGGCGGCTTCCACCCTTCGCGGCGGAGCAATGCGGCCAGCTTCTCGACGGTCGGGGCCTCGAAGAGCATGGCCAGGGGGATGGTCTTTTGGAATTCCGTCTCGATCCTCGCGAAGAGCCGGACGGCGAGGAGCGAGTGGCCACCGAGGGCGAAGAAGTCGTCCCTGACCCCGATGCCGTCGAGCCCGAAGGTTGCTTCCCAGATTCCCGTCAATCTCCGCTCGAGTTCGTCCCGCGGTCTGATGACCTCGTCGGCGTCCTCCGCAGGCCGCGCTTCCGGCGCGGGGAGCGCGCGGCGGTCGATCTTGCCATTCGGCGTCAGCGGCAGGGCGTCGAGGGTGACGAACGCCGAGGGCACCATATAGGCAGGCAGCTTCTCGCTCAGCAGGCGGCGCAGCTCGTCGCCCGTAGCCTCGGCCCCGGCGGCGGGCACCACATAGGCCACCAGCCGCTTGCCGCCGGTCCCGTCCTCGCGGGCTACTACCACCGCCTCCCGGACGGAGCCGCCTTCGCGCAGCACCGCCTCGATCTCGCCGGGCTCGACGCGGTAACCGCGGACCTTCACCTGCTCGTCCGCGCGCCCCAGGAACTCGAGCACCCCGTCCTCGCGGTACCTCGCCAAGTCTCCCGTCCGGTAGAGCCGCGCGCCGGGGTCCGCGGCGAATGGGTCCGCGACGAATCGCTCCGCCGTCAACTCGGGGCGGTTGAGGTAGCCGCGCGCCACGCCGTCCCCGCCGACGTACAACTCGCCCGTCACCCCGATCGGCACCGGCCCGAGCCGCGCGTCGAGCACGTAGAGGCGGGTGTTGGCGATCGGCCGCCCGATGGGCACGCCCCCGGCCCCCGCCTCCCCGGCGCGCGCCTCGTAGACGCAGCAGCCGACGACCGTCTCGGTGGGCCCGTACTCGTTGATCAGCCGGGTCGCGGGGGCATGCCGTGCCCAGAAGCGCAGTTCCTCCCAGCGCAGGGCCTCACCGCCGATGACCAGCGCCCGCGCCCAAGTCGCCGCCTCATCCGGTCTCAACTCCCGGCTCAAGAACTCCAGGTGCGCCGGCGTGAGCTTGACGACGCCGTAGCCGGTCCCGCCGCGCAGTTGCTCGAGCGTCTCGATCCCTTCCCCTTCGGGGAGCAGGATCACCTGCTGCCCGACGACGAGCGGGGCGAGCAGGCTCGTGACGGTCAGGTCAAATCCGACCGGGGAGTGAACGGGGGCGCCCCCGCCACCCTCGATGCCGTACTCCTTGGCGCACCAGCAGAGGTAATTGACCAGGCCCCGGTGGTGGATCATCGCGCCCTTCGGCCTCCCGGTCGAGCCCGAGGTGTAAATCACGTAAGCCAGGTTATCCGCCGTCGCCTCGCTGGGCAGATCATCCGCGGGCTCCCGGCTGTAGAGCCCCGCGTCGCGGTCGAGGCAGACCACCCGCGCTTCGTGCCCGGGCAGCCGCCCGAGCAGGTGATGCTGGGAGAGCAGGACCTGCAGCCGGGCGTCCGCGACCATGAAGGCCAGCCGCTCAGCCGGGTAAGCCGTGTCCAGCGGCACGTACGCGCCGCCGGCTTTGAGCACGGCCAACAGCCCGACGACCATCTCCACTGAGCGCTCCGCGAAAAGGCCGACTAGCGCTCCCGGCCCGACGCCCAGCCGGCGCAGGTGCCGCGCCAATTGATTGGCCCCCCGGTTTAGTTCGCCGTACGTGACCCGCCGCCCGCCCGCAACAAGCGCCACCGCCTCCGGCGTCCGCGCCGCCTGCGCCTCAAAGAGTTGGTGCAGGCAGGCCTCGCGCGGATACTCGGCCTGCGTCTCGTTCCAGCCCAGGATCAGCTGGTCCCGCTCGGCGGCGGTCAGCAGCGGCAGCTCCGAGATGTGGCGGTCGGGGTCGGCCGCCACCGCCTCGAGCAGCGTCTGGTAATGCCCCAGCCACCGGCGCATGGTCCGCGCATCGAATAAGTCGGTGTTATATTCGACCGACACGGTCCACCGGCCCGCCCGTTCGAGCACGAAGAGGGTCAGATCCTCGACCGCCCCGCCCCGGTCCATGCGCTCCGGAACGAGGGTCAGGCCCGGCAACTCCAACGGCTGGATGAACGCCCGCTGGCACATGAACATCGCCTGAAAGAGCGGATTGCGGCCGCGGTCACGGTCCGGACGCAACTCCTCCACCAGCCGCTCGAAGGGGACCTCCTGGTGGGCGTAGGCACCGAGCGCTGCCTCCCGCACCCGCCCCAGTAACTCGCGGAAGGTCGGGTCCCCCGACAAGTCGGCGCGGAAGACCAGGGTGTTGATGAAGACCCCGATCAGCCCCTCGACCTCGGCCTGGTTGCGGTTCGCGACGGGCGAGCCGACGGCGATATCAGCCTGCCCGGAGAGGCGGTGGAGGAGCGTCTTGAAAGCCGCGAGCAGCGTCATGAAGAGCGTCGCGCTCTCGCGCCGGCTGAGCCCCTTGAGCGCCTCGGCCAAAGCGTCATCGAGCGGTATCGAGAGCAGCGCGCCGCGCGAAGAGCGCACGGCGCCGCGCGGCCGGTCGGCCGGCAGGCCCAGGTCGGGCGGCGGCACGGCGAGCTGCTTCTTCCAGTAGTCCAGCTGCGCCTCCAGCGCCTCCCCCTGCAGCCATTCGCGCTGCCAGACGGCGTAGTCGGCGTACTGGATCGGGAGGCCCGGGAGCGAAGGCTCCGCGCCGGCGGCGCCCTCGCTCAAGGAGGTATAGAGCGCGCCCAGCTCCTGCAGTAAGACCTCGAAGGACCATCCGTCGGCGACCGTGTGATGGAGGTTGAGCAGCAGGACGTGCTCGGCCTCCCCGAGCCGCCACAGCCGCGCCTTGAAGAGCGGCCCGCGGGCGAGGTCGAACGGCTCGCGGATGGCCTCGGTGACCAGCCGCTCGGCCTCGGCCGGCCCGGACGCCGGCTCGGGCCGCAGCGCCAGCTTCAGCTCCGGGCCCACGAGCTGCATCGGCTGCCCGCCGATGACGGCGAAGGTCGTCCGCAGAGCCTCATGGCGCCGGATGATCTCGTTCAGGCTGCTCTCCAGCACGCCGAGGTCGAGCTGCCCCTCGGCGCGTAGGACGATCGGCAGATTATAGGCCGGGCTGCCCGGCTCGAGCTGGTTGACGAACCACAGCCGCTCCTGCGCGTGAGAGACGGGGAAGACGAAGACGTCCTCCGGCGGGCCTCCGGCCGGGGAGCCGCCGGGCGCCTCGGCCTCGAGGTCGGCGGGCGGGGTGACAGTGAGCAGCGCTTCTACCATGTACGGGCCTCTAAATCAGACCGCGCAAGATGCGGACGCGGCGATGAGTTGTGGTTGTGATTTGCTCCTTCACAACCTAAGTTCGAAAGTTGCCGGAGGTTCACAGCGCCGAGCGGCTCCGGCGGTGCGCCTCGCGCGACACGGGGATGATCGCCGGCGCCTTCCGCGCCCGGCCGCTGTCGCTCTTCGCGGCAGTGATCACGGGAGCGAGGGCGGCAATCGTCGGGTGCAGGAAAATCTGGCTCGGGGCGAGCCGGATGCCGGCCTGGTTGGCGCGCGTCGTGATCTGGAAGATGAGCAGCGAGTCCCCGCCGAGTTCGAAGATGTCGTCGTCGATGCTCACTCGGTCCACCCGCAGGACCTTCTCCCAGATTTCCGCCAGCGACCGCTCCTCGGGCGTGCGCGGCGCGACGTATTCCCTCTCGGGCCGGACTGCCTCGGCCTCGGGCGCGGGGAGAGCGCGCCGGTCGACCTTGCCGTTCGGCGCCAGCGGGAATTGATCAAGCGCCACGAAACGCGACGGGACCATGTAGTCGGGGAGCTTGCGCCGCAGGTGTTCCCGTAACTCGGGCGTCAAGTCGCGGGCGAGGCCGCCGCGCGCGGGGTTGTTGGCGTACTCCTCCCAAGCCTTCGACCTGACCCCGTTCTGCGGCCAGTAAGAGACCAGGGCTCCACCAACCGCCGGCCGCACGAACATTGCCTCGAGGGTCCCATCCTCGCCGGTGCCGGACCAGCGGAGGCCGACTTGGTAGGAGAGATCTTCGCCCACCGCCCACAAATCTTCCGGATCGACTCCCCCCGCGGCGGCCGCCCGCGCCGCGGCGCGCACCTCGCCCGCAGTCGTCGCCCCGTCGGCGCCGGCCAACAGCGCCTGCGCCCGGACGGCCGGCAACACCCGGGCGTTGGGGACGCGCCGGAGGCCAAGCGCCCGGTAACCGCCTCCCGCCAGGAGCCGGCGCAGCGCCGGCAAGTCGAGCACATCACCGTCCCAGTCGAGCCAGGCCTCGGGCCGGGCCTCGGCGGTCTCGGTTTCCACCCGGAGGACGGCGTCGTAGTGGAACTGCGTCGTCTCGTTGTGGAAGCGCCCGCGCCTGAGCTGAATGTCCACGCCGCTGACCCGCGGGAGGCAGCGACAGAGGGCGTCGAAAAATTCCGGGTCGACCGTCAGCTCGTTCTCCTGGAGCAGCCGGCGCCGGACGCGTGACCTCAGCTGCTCCGCCGGCAGCGCGCCGTCGGCCCGCTGCAATTGGGCCTCGGTGTGGAAGGCCTCGAGTAAGGAGAAGCTCTGGACGTCGCCGACGAAGACGGCCCCGCCAGGCCGAACGAGCTTGACGGCCCCCTCGACGACCCGCTTCAGGTACTCGACGTCCGGGAAGTATTGCGCCACCGAGTTGATGATCACGGTGTCGAACGCCTGCCCCGGGAGCCCGGCGAATTCGTCCGCCTCCCGGTGGAAGAGTCTGACCCGCGCCAAGCGCGCGTCCGCCGCCAAGCGTTGCCCCAGGCTCTTGATGGCGACGCCCGAAATGTCGGTCGCCCAGTACTGCGAGCACCCCGGCGCGATCCTCGTCAGCAACTGGCCCGCGCCGCACCCGACCTCGAGCACGCGGTCGGGCCGCAGTCCGCGGATGCGCTCGACCGTCCGGTCGATCCACTCCGCGGTCTGCTCCTCCGCCTGCGCCACCCCCGCCCAGCGAATGATCAGCGCGTCGGGGTCGGCCGCGCGGCCGGGGTTCCCCGCCGACTCATCCGCCGCCTCCGAGTAAAGGAGGTCCCACTGCGACTCCCAGTAAGAGGTCTGCTCGGCCCGGCCCTCGGCCTCACGCCCGTCGCCCGCCCCGTCGGCAGCCGGTACGACGTAGGCGACGAGCCGCCGGTCGCCCGGCGTGTCTTCGCGCACCGTGACGACGCTGCCCCGCACCGCGGGGTGCTCGTCGAGGGCCGCCTCAATCTCGCCTAACTCGACCCGGAACCCGCGGAGCTTAACTTGGTGGTCGAGGCGGCCGAGAATTTCGATCTGCCCATCCGGTTGAAACCGCGCCAGGTCCCCGGTCCGATAGAGCCGCGCGCCGGACCCGTTGGTGACGAACTTCTCGGCCGTCAACTCGGGCCGGCCGAGGTAGCCCCGGGCCAGGCCGTCGCCGCCGATCAAGAGTTCCCCGGCCGCGCCGACGGGGACGGGCCGGAGCTGCGAGTCAACGATGTGAATTTGCGTGTTGGCGATCGGCCGCCCGACGAGCACCGTGCCCTCGGCCGAGGTGATCCTGCCGGCCGCGGACCAGATCGTCGTCTCCGTCGGCCCGTACATGTTCCAAAGCGGCCCACCCTTGCTGAGGAGCTGGTTGGCCAGCTCGCGCGGCACGGCCTCGCCGCCGACGAGCATCTTCAGATGCCGGTCGCCCGGCCACCCGGCCTCGAGCAGCAGCCGCCACGTCGCAGGCGTCGCCTGCACGACGGTCGCCCCGGCGCGCCGCATCAGCTCCAGCAGCCGCACTCCGTCGCAGGCGACTGCACGGCTCGCGATCACGACGCGCGCGCCGACGCTGAGCGGCAGGTAGAACTCGAGCCCCGCGATGTCGAACGAGAGCGTCGTCACCGCGACGAGCGCGTCTGCCGCCGTCAGCCCGGGCTCGCGCTGCATCGAAGCGATGAAGTTGACCACCGCCCGGTGCGGAATTTGCACCCCTTTCGGCCGACCCGTCGAGCCGGAGGTGAAGATCAAGTAGGCGAGGTCCTCGGGCCCGGCCTGTGGGCCAGGGTTGTGGATGCTCTCCCGGCCGATCTCCGGCCAGTCGGCGTCGATCCGCACCACACGCGCCTGGTGCGCCGGCAGCGCGGCCACCACGCGTTGCTGCGTGACCAGCACTGAGACGGCCGCGTCTTCGAGCATGAAGGCCAGCCGCTCTTGCGGGTAGGCGGGATCGAGAGGCACGTACGCGCCCCCCGCTTTGAGGATGCCGAGCAGCCCGACGAGCATCTCCACCGACCGCTCCAGACAAATCCCAACCAGCGACTCGGTCCCGACGCCCAGGCCGCGGAGGTGGCGCGCCAGTTGGTTGGCCCGCGCATTCAGCTCGCGGTAGGTTAGCTCCTCGTTCTCGAAGATCACGGCCACCGCCTCGGGCGTACGCTCGGCCTGCCGCTCGAACAACTGGTGCAGGCATAACTCCCGGGGGTAAGCAGCCTCCGTCCGATTCCATTCCGCCAGGAGGCGCCGCTCGGCCTCCGTCAGCAGGGGCACCTCTGAGAGCGGCCCGTCGGGGTCGGCCGCGACGGCCTCGAGCAGGGTCTGGAACTGGTGAAGCCAGCGCCTGACCGTCTCCGCGTCGAAGAGGTCCGCGTTATAGTTGCAATCGAGCACTAGCCCGCGGTCCGTCTCGGCGAGGTTGAAGTCGAGATCGAAATTGACCGCGTTCTTGTCGATCGTCTCAAAGGCCACCTCGAGCCCGCGGAACTTGAGCCCCTTGAAGCCGCCCCGATCAATATTGAAGGTCACCGAGATGACCGGCGACTTCTCGCCCCCGCGCGCGAGGGTGAGTTCTTCCAGTAGCCGCCCGTAGGTGTAATTCTGATGCTCGAAGGCGTCGAGCAACGCTTTCTTGACGCCGCCCAGGTAATCACCGAAGCTCTGGCCGTCGGCCACCCGGGTCCGCACCGGCAGCAGGTTCGCGCAGTGGCCGACGACGTCCCCTTTGCCGAAGCTGGCCTGCCCCGCCGCGAAAATTCCGACGACGACCTCCGTCTGGCCGGTCAGCCGGTGAAGCAGCGCCTTACACCCGGCGAGCAGGGTGGCGAAAGGGGTCGCGCCCCGTTTCGCGCCGACGCGCTTGACCTCCCGATAGAGTCCCGCCTCGATGACTATGGTCTCGGTCCCGCCCCGGTAATTCTTCGCCTTCGGCCGCGGCCGGTCGGCCGGGAGCTCAAGCGCCGGGAGCGAGCCGGAGAACTGGTCGAGCCAGTACCGCTCCGCCGCGCTTGCCTCCTCGCCGCGCTGCCGGCCCGCCTCCCAGCCGGCGTAATCACTGAACTGCGCGGGCCGCGGGAGGCCGGCCGGCCGGCCCTCGCACTCGGCCGTGTAGAGGTCGCTCAGCTCCCGAAGCACGGTCGCGTAGGACCAGCCGTCGCAGACGATGTGGTGGGCCATGAGCACCAGCCGGTGCTCGTCGTCGGCGAGTTTGAC
>Ga0075421_100001709_pt1 | contig 25894 bp, 25 predicted proteins | sample SoiMetdeltSBSDD5_FD_75292 | JGI IMG/M metagenome (GOLD analysis project Ga0075421, IMG submission 75292) | Bulk soil microbial communities from a Populus tree surrounding site in Tennessee, USA - Soil MetaG P. deltoides SBSDD5 | ecosystem: Environmental > Terrestrial > Soil > Tree plantation... | reverse complement strand
TTTTTCGAGCTCTTCGGGCGTGGGAGCAACACCGTGGAATTTCGGATTATTTTCCATGAAACTGACCCCCTTGCCCTTGATGGTGTGCGCGACGAGGACGGTGGGTTTGCCTTTGGTGGCGGCCGCTTCGTCGTAGGCGGCATTGACGGCGGCCATGTCGTGGCCATCGAGTTCAATGACGTGCCAGCCGAAGGCGCGCCATTTGTCGGCGAGCGGATCGACGTCCATGATGTCTTTGACGAAGCCATCCAACTGAATTCTATTGTTGTCGACGATGCAGACGAGGTTGTCGATCTTATGGAAGGCTGCGAACATGGCGGACTCCCACACCTGGCCTTCCTGAATTTCGCCGTCTCCGAGCATTACGTAGGCCCGGGTAGGAGAGCCGTCGAGACGGGCCGCGAGGGCCATGCCGCAGGCGAGTGAGAGACCAAGCCCGAGCGATCCGGTGGAAGCTTCAAGCGCGGGGATGAAGCGGCGGTCGGGGTGGCCCTGATAGATGGAGCCAAACCTGCGGAGCGTGTTCAACTGGTCCACTGGCGTGTAGCCGGCTTCAGCCATGACGGAGTAGAGAACGGGCGCGGCGTGACCTTTACCGAGCACGAAGCGGTCGCGGTCTTTCCAGTGCGGATTGGAAGGGTCGTGGCGCATGCGGCCACCAAAATAAAGAGAGACGATCAATTCGACGGCTGAAAGGGACCCGCCAGGATGGCCACTTTTGGCCGCTGTGATCATGGTGACGATATGACGGCGAATTTGTTTGCAGATGGTCTGCAGTTCTTGCACACTACGCGTTTCGGTTAGGGTTGCCATGGTGGTCCCTATCAGAATACCAAGGCAGAGTGGTCGAAACACCCTTAAATATCGCCCCTATGGGGCCGATAAGACCGCGAGGGACCCACCGCGGCACGACTGCTTTATGAACTTCTGGAGCGCCAAGCCAATCGCCGCCCATCAAGCCACCGCGACCTTCTTTGGGACGACACAGCACCTGACGGAAGTGATTTCGCATTCGGCGATTCCCGTACGCGGAGATCGCGAAGTTGTGCGTGGCGTGCCAGGAAAAGACTTTTCATGTGGGCAACCGCAGTGTGTTGATGCTAGTGGCGGCATCGCTTCTGTTACCGCGAATCAGTGACTTGACCACAACGGAGGCAATCGCGAATCGGATCGATTCGTTCATCAAAGATCGCGCCACCGAGTAAGTCCAAAAGCAGGATCCCCTCAAGCAAGGACGCGTGCGGCATCTTTGGCAAAGTACGTGAGAATCATGCCGGCACCCGCGCGTTTGATGGAGACGAGCGATTCCATCATGGCGCGCTGCTGGTCGATCCAACCATTGCGGGCGGCGGCCATGATCATGCTGAACTCGCCCGAGACCTGATAGGCGGCGATGGGCACGTCGAACCGCTCGCGTGCGCGTGCGATGACGTCCAGGTAGGGCATGGCCGGCTTGACCATCAGCATGTCGGCGCCTTCTTCGAGATCGAGCTCCATTTCGCGAATGGCTTCGCGCCAGTTGGGAGGATCCATTTGATAGCTGCGGCGGTCGCCGAACTGCGGGGTGGATTCGGCGGCCTCGCGGAAGGGCCCATAGAAGCAAGACGCGTACTTCGCGGCGTAACTGAGGATGGGCGTGTTGATGTGCCCCGCGGCATCGAGCGCGGCGCGGATTTCAGCGACGCGGCCATCCATCATGTCCGAAGGCGCGACGATGTCGGCGCCGCAGTCGGCGTGAGTTACCGCGGCGCGGGCGAGCCATTCCACACTCTCGTCGTTGACGATCTCTTCGCCGACGACTTTGCCGCAATGGCCGTGGCTTGTGTACTCGCAGTTGCAGACGTCGGTGATGACGATGAGGCCGGGCACTTCGCGTTTGAGCGCGCGGATGGCACGCTGCACGATGCCATTGGGATCATAGTTGCCACTGGCGAGTTCGTCCTTCGATTCGGGAATGCCGAACAGGATGACGCCGCCGATGCCGAGCGCGTGAGCCTCGGCGCATTCCTCGACCAGCTTGTCCACTGAGAGCTGGGCGATGCCCGGCATGGAAGAGATGTCGCGGCGCACGCCTTCGCCCGGACAAACGAACAGGGGCAGGATGAAATTCTCCGGCTCCAGCTTGGTTTCACGCACAAGGCGCCGCATGGCTTCATTCGCGCGGAGGCGGCGCAGGCGGGTTTCCGGATAGGCCATCAAGGCAAGTGTAGCGCCATGGCCGCTATCCTAGGCGAGTGGAAGTGCCATTGATTGCCCGGCTCTATCGCGTGCATGGGCGCGTGCAGGGCGTGGGATTCCGTGCCTTCGTGGAGCGGCATGCAAGCAAAATCGGCCTGGCCGGTTGGGTGCGTAACGCCGACGATGGCTCGGTTGAGGTACACGCGCAAGGCAGAACGGAACAACTGAACGTTCTGGAAGGACTGCTGCGCACGGGGCCGAGGTGGGGCGAAGTGCGGCATGTGGAAGTGCGCGAATCGTCGCCGATTGCAGCCGATGGATTCACGATCAAGAGGTGATGGCGAATGGCCGGGCCGGTTTTGAACGCGGGACGGACGCTGTTGATGGGCATTCTCAACGTGACGCCCGATTCCTTTTCCGATGGCGGCCAGTTCTCGAATGTGACCGACGCATTCGAGCAGGCGAGGCGGATGGTGGAGGAAGGGGCGGATATTCTCGATATAGGCGGCGAGAGTACGAGGCCTGGCGCCAAGCCGGTGACCGAAGGGGAAGAGTTGCGGCGAGTGATGCCTCTGCTGGAGCGCGTATGCCGGGAGTTGGCCGTGACGATTTCCGTGGATACGAGCAAGGCAGCGGTGGCCGAAGCAAGTCTCGCGCGAGGCGCGAAGATCATCAACGACGTGACGGGGTTTCGCAACCCCGCAATGGTTGAGGTTGCCGCGGCGCATCGGGCGGCGTGTATCGTGATGCACATGCGGGGGACGCCGGAGACGATGCAGAGCCTGACTGAATATGACGACGTGGTAGCGGAAGTAAAGGAGTTCCTCGCCGCACGCGTGGTGGTTCTGCGGGCCGCCGGCATTGAGGAAATTGCAATCGATCCCGGATTGGGTTTTGCGAAGACGGCGGCGCACAATTTCGCGCTGTTACGGCGGCTGCCGGAACTGGTGGAAATAGGGGCGCCGGTGGTCGTAGGACCTTCGAGGAAGCGCTTTCTGGCAACACTCGTGGACATGGAACCGATGGAGAATAGGCGCGATGGAACAGTCGCGGCGATTACGGCCGCGGTGCTGGGCGGCGCGCGGATTATCCGGGCGCATGACATGGCGCAGGCGCGGCGCGCGATCGCCGTGGCTGAGGCGGTACTGCAATCATGAGCGACAAGATTCTGTTGAGCGGAATCCATCTGGATTGCCACATTGGCGTGCCTGCCGAAGAGAGGGCGCGGCCGCAGGAACTCATTCTCGATATCGATATGACGTTCGATTTGCGCGCGGCGGGCCGGTCCGACCATTTCGGCGATACGGTCGACTATTTGAGAGTGCGCGATGTGGCCGCGCAAGTGGCGGCGCGCAGACCCTACGCGCTGGTGGAGTCGCTGGCAGAATCGGTGGCTGCGGAGATTCTCGCTTCGTTTCCAGTGGAGAGCGTGCGTGTGCTGGTGCGAAAGCCCGCAGCGCTGGCTCAGGTGAGAGTGGACTGGCCAGGTGTGGAGATCGTCAGGACGCGCAATGGCTGACGTCTACATCGGCATGGGAGCGAACGTCGGCGACGTGCGCGCGAACATGCGAATGGCGCTTTCGTTGATGAAGATGCACTGCGATGTGATTGCCGTCTCGTCTCTCTACAGGACCGAGCCGGTGGGTTTTCTGGCGCAGGACTGGTTTCTCAACGCGGCGGTTCACGCGAGTACATGGCGCACTCCGGCACAGTTTCTCGATTCGCTTCAGGAGATCGAGAAGCGGCTTGGGCGCCAGCGCGAAATTCCAAACGGGCCCCGGACGATCGATCTCGACATCCTTCTGTGGGATGACTCCGTGATCGATGAAGAGGGATTGGTGGTGCCACATCCGCGCATGCACGAGCGGCTGTTTGTATTGGAGCCGTTGTTTGAGATTGCGCCGCAACTGACTGTTCCAGGGCTGGGGAAAACGGTGGCCGAATTGCGGGAATCGTTGCAGGAGTCGATGCGAGTCGAGTTGGCGGCACGGGCGCCTTGGTAGACTGAAGATTCCCCACCGAATCTCTCATGAACCATCTGAAATCTCTCATCCGCGAAGTCCCAGACTTCCCCAAGCCAGGCATTAATTTTTACGACATCACTACGCTGTTGAAGGACGGCCCCGGGTTGAAGGAAACGATTCAGGGCCTGGAGGCAGCCGCGCGTGTGGCGCCAGTGGACCTGGTCCTGGGCATCGAAGCGCGCGGATTTTTCTTCGCGCCGGCGGTGGCAGTGGCCCTCGGCGTCGGCTTTGTGCCTGTGCGCAAACCGAAGAAGTTGCCGGCACTGTGTGTCGCCGAAGAGTACGTGCTCGAATACGGCACCGACACGTTGGAGATTCATGCCGATGGGATCGAACCGGGGCAGCGGGTTTTGATCGTCGATGACGTGCTTGCCACGGGCGGCACCGCCGCGGCAGTGGCGAAGTTGGTGGAGCGGGTCGGTGGCAGGGTGGCGGGCCTCGCGTTCGTGATCGAGCTCGACTTTCTGAATGGCCGCTCGAAATTAGCGGGCCGGACCATACATTCGCTGTTGCACTACTAAGTTGTGCCAAGCAATTCCACATCCCGCGAAGTCAATGTGCCGGCTTTCGCGAAGCTCAACCTGTCGCTGCTCGTGCTGGGGCGCCGCGGCGATGGATTCCACGAGTTGCGAACGATTTTCCAGACGATCTCTTTGGCCGACAGCCTACGGTTGCGGTACTCTCCTCGAGGGCCGTTCAGGGTGAGCCTGGACGACCCGCTGGCAATTCCGGACAATTTGATCCTAAGAGCGGCGCATGCCGTGGCCGAGGCGACGAACCTGAAGGGGACGATCGAGATCACCCTTAATAAGCGCATTCCAATGGGCGGTGGTCTTGGCGGCGGATCGACGGACGCCGCCGCCGTGCTGCTGGCGCTTCCAGCGCTGAGCGGCCGGGGACTGGCCGCGGCGCAGCTTCATGCGATTGCAACCGTCCTGGGTTCCGACGTCCCCTTTTTCCTGAGCGGCGGCACGGCACTTGGCCTGGGCCGCGGCGAGGAACTGTACCCGATTCCCACTCCCGTGGCGGCGCATGTTCTGCTGCTGACGCCAGGGGTGCACGTCTCCACGCCCGATGCATACAGGGAACTGGCGCGACTCCTATTATCCGAATTGACATTCACGGAACTGATACCTAAACTGGAGACTTTCCGGGCCTGCGTGGAGGCTGTTTCGGGGCCGCGCTCGTCATCGGATTGGAATGGATTCTGTCAGAATGATTTTGAGGCGGTTGTCTTCGGACGGCATCCTCAACTGGCGGTTCTCCGGCGGAAGTTGGAAATGGCTGGGGCGTGTCCAGCCAGAATGAGTGGCAGTGGGTCGACGTTGTTCGGGGTGTTTCCCTCGCGCGCGGTTCTCCGCGAGGCCCGGGATGGACTCGGAGCCGTGCCCTCGGTAATGACGAGTTTTGTGAGTAGAGCCAGGTACCGCTCCGCCTGGATTCGCGCTCTAGGTAGCATCGTTCACACGACACAATGGCCGCCGCAAAGCCTGTCCGCATCCAACGCTTCCTCCACCAGGAGGAGCACATCTCAACACAAGAAGTCACACTCAACCTCTCTATGAGCTTCGACCGCCTGAAGATCTTCACCGGCAACGCGAATTCGGAGTTGGCGCAGGAAATTTGCGGCTGCCTGAACGTTCAGGTTGGCGACGCTGTCGTACGCACATTCTCCGATGGCGAGATCCATCTCCAGATTCAGGAGAACGTGCGCGGCGCCGACGTCTTCGTCGTGCAGCCGACGTGCACGCCGGTGGAAAAGAACCTGTTCGAAGTGCTGTTGATGGCCGACGCCTTGAAACGCGCCTCGGCCGACCGTATCACGGCGGTGCTTCCTTATTACGGTTATGCACGCCAGGACCGCAAGGACCGGCCGCGGGTTCCGATCTCGGCCAAGCTGGTGGCAAGCCTGCTTGAGACCGCCGGTATCAACCGCGTGCTTGCCCTTGATCTACATGCAGCGCCGATCCAGGGCTTTTTCGACATTCCCGTCGACCACCTTTTCGCCGCCCCGGTGCTGATTGAAGCGTTCGGCCATCTGGTGGGCCAGGACGTGGTGGTGGTCAGTCCGGACGCGGGAGGCGTGGAGCGCGCGCGTGCGTTTGCCAAGCGCATGGACGCACCGCTGGCGATCATCGACAAGCGCCGTACGGACGTGAACGTGGCGGAGGTCTTGCACATCATCGGCGACGTCGAAGGCAAGCACTGCCTGATGGTCGACGACATGATCGATACTGCTGGTACACTAGTCAAAGGCGCCGAAGCGCTTCTGGCCAATGGAGCCACGAAGGTTTCGGCCTGTGCTACGCATGGGGTCTTATCGGGCCCCGCCGTAGAGCGTATTACGAATTCCAGTATCGAAGAGGTGGTGATCACTAACTCGATACCGTTAAGCGAGGCAGCCGTGGCCTGCGGCCGTATTCGCTCGATGTCGGTGGCGCCCCTGCTGGCCCGCGCCATTCAGTCGATTCATGAAGAGAGCTCGGTCAGCACCCTGTTCGTTTAGGGTCTCCCTTAAGCGTTCCGGAACAAGACCCAACCGCTGGATACCGTGGCCTGAGGCAGAGGGCTCCTGCCGCCAGCAGGGCTACGCTCCAGGGAAGAGAGAGTTATGCGTAAGGACATTACGATTACCGCGGACGCCCGCGAAATGCGTGGCAAAAATGCCGCCCGCCGATTGCGCGTGGAAGGCAAGATCCCCGCGGTGCTGTATGGCGCTGGCAAAGACAGCGTCGCAGTCACCGTCAGCCCGAAGGAAGTGAACAAGATTCTTCACACCGGCTCGGGACACAACACCATTTTTAACCTCGATGTGCCAGGGCAGGGTTCGACGCCTGTCATGGTCGTCGACTGGCTGCACCATCCGATCAAAGACACGCTCATGCATATCGACATGCTGCGTATCGATCTGACCAAAGCGTTGCGTGTAAAGGTTCCGATTCATGCCACCGGCGAACCAGAGGGTGTGAAGATCCATGGGGGCCACTTCGAATTCGTCTTTCGCGAGATTGAATTTGAATGCCTGCCGGACGAGATTCCCGAGCACATCACGGTTGACATCAGCGCTTTGCTGATCGGCCAGAGCATTCGCGCCCAGGACTTGGCGGTGAGCGGATCGATGAAGCTTGTGAGTCCGGCCGATACCGTGGTGTGCCACGTGGTGGCGCTGCGTGACTCGCTCGCCGAAGCCGCGCCAGTCGAAGGTGAGGCTGCCGCGGCCGTCAAGGAACCCGAGGTGGCCAAGAAGGGCAAGAAGGAAGAAGCGGTCCCGGCCGCCGGCGAGAAGAAACCCGCCGAAAAGAAGCCGGCCGAAAAGAAGAAGTAGCGCCAGCGCGCTAGCCGGTCATGCTTCCAGCTTCGGGTGGTCCCTGGCTCATTGCCGGCCTCGGCAATCCCGGCCCGCAGTACGAGCTGACGCCGCATAATCTCGGTTTCCTTGTGGTGGACCGGCTTGCAGAGCGTCACGGTATCCGGGTCACGCGGAAGGAAGCGATGTCACTGGTTGGCTCCGGGCGTTTTGGGCAGAATCCGGTGATTCTGGCAAAGCCGCAAACGTTTATGAACCTGAGCGGGCAGGCTGTGAAAGGCTTGCTGGTGAAGGAAGAGATTCCGATAGGGCGGCTCCTTCTCATATACGATGAGCTGGCGCTGCCCTGGATGAACCTGCGGATCCGTCCAAATGGTTCGTCGGCTGGTCATAACGGCGTCAAAAGCGTGATCGCCGCTTGTGGCACGCAAGAGTTTCCCCGGCTCCGGCTGGGGATTCATCCGGGTCATCCGATCGCGGATGGAGCAAAGTTTGTGCTCGACCCTTTCCGGCGGGCACAATTGAAAGAATTGGATGAGCTGCTGGACACCGCGTCCGATGCAGTGGAGTCCATCATCGCCGAAGGCGCCGAAAAGGCCATGACGAGGTTCAATCGTCGCGCCCAAGGTCAGAACGAAGAGGATCAATGAGGATCTACGAAGAGTTGTTCATTGCGAAGCACGACGCGCCGGAAGAAGAAATCGATGCGTTCGTGAATCATCTCGAAGGCACCATAACCGCCGGTGGCGGGAAGATGGAGAAGGTCGACAAATGGGGCGTGCGCAAGCTCGCCTACAAAGTGGACAAGCGCGCCGAAGGGTATTATGTGCTGCTGGTATTCAGCGCGACAGCCGAGGGAGTGAAGGAAGTGGAGCGCCGCTTGCGCGTTTCCGACCTTGTGCTGAAGTGGCTCACCGTCCGCATGGACGAGAAGCTGAAGTGGCTGGAAAAGCGTAAAAAAGCTCGTGAAAAGCGGGCCGCGCGGAAACCGCCGCCGGCCGCTCCGCCACCGGCCATTCCGGCTGCCGCGGGCCCTGGCGCTCCGGCTCCAGGCTCGCCCGCGAGTCCCGCGCCCGGCGCTCCGGCGGCACCGATACCCGCTGCACCTGTCGAGGAAGCAGCCGCGCCGGAGCCGGTTTCCGAACCGGCCGAGTAGTCCAGCCTATTGCCCCGCAACCTACGGTATTGACCAAGGAGATCCAACATGGCCGAACAACGTGGCGGTCGTCCCATCGCCCAAAACCAACGTCCCACCGGGGGCGACAAGGCCCAAATGGGCAAGCGGCAGTTTTTCCGCCGCCGCAAAGTTTGTAAGTTTTGCGTCGATAAAATCGACCTCATCGATTACAAAGACGTGAAGCTATTGAACCAATTCATCAGCGAGCGCGGCAAGATGGTTCCGCGCCGCATTTCCGGCGTGTGCACACCGTGCCAGCGGCGCTTGAGCGAGGCCATCAAGCAGGCGCGCAACATCGCTCTGCTGCCGTTTGCCAGCGGATCGTAACGGTAGGAATCCAGGAGGAAATCATGGAAGTCATTCTCCGCGAGGATGTCGAAAAGCTTGGCCATCGCGGCCAACTCGTCAAAGTGGCCCCGGGTTATGCGCGCAATTTTTTGTTACCCAAGCGCATGGCCGTGGAAGCGACCGAATCCAACAAGAAAATCATTGAGCAGGAGCGCCAGTCGTGGCTGCGCAAAGAGGCCAAGGAAGTTGGCGATGCGCAGGAACTGGCGAAGCTGATGGCGAACGTTGTCCTGACCATGCCTGCCAAAGCGGGCGAGGAAAAGGAAGGCGAGGCCGCTCACCTGTTCGGTTCGGTCACGGCGCAGGATATCGCGCACGCGCTCGAAGCGCAGAAGTACTCAGTCGACCGTCGCAAGATTGTGTTGCCCGAGCCGATTCGCGCCTTGGGTGAATACAAGGTGCCGGTGAAGTTGCACAAAGACGTGACCGTCGAAGTGACCGTGAACGTGATCCGCGAAGAATAACTTCCACTGACGATGGGATTCTTCGACCTAACAGGGCACACGGCAATCGTCACCGGCGCCGCAACGGGCATCGGCGAGGCGATCGCCAAAAGATTGGCAAAAGCCGGGGCCGCGGTTGCGGTCGCGGACCTGAATCTGGAAGGAGCCACTGCCGTCGCTGACGCGATTGGCAATGGCTCCTTTGCCGTTCAGGTGGACATCACGGACCCAGCGAGCGTGAAGGCAGCAACTGCGCAAGTGCTTGCAAAGACAGGCCGGATTCATGTACTGGTGAACAACGCGGGCATTGGCGGCAAGGCCGCGCCCTTGTGGGAGCAGACCGAAGAGGACTGGCATCACATTATTCGCATTAACATGGATGGCATTTTCAATTTCTGCAAAGCCGTTGTGCCACACATGCGCGAGCACCAGTACGGGCGCATCGTGAGCATCGCTTCCATTGCGGGCAAAGAAGGCAACCCGAACATGACCGGCTACTCGGCTACCAAGGCCGCTGTGATCGGCTTTACCAAGTCGCTTGGAAAAGAGGTAGCCACCGACGGGATTTGCGTGAACGCGGTTTCGCCGGCCGTCGTGCGGACGAAGATTCTCGAACAGTTGACGCAGGAACAGGTGGACTACATGACGGCGCGCATTCCAATGCGGCGCACGGGACTGCCGGAAGAAATCGCCGCCGTGGTGCATTTTCTTTCGTCCCCCGACTGCTCGTTTGTGACGGCGCAATGCTACGACGCGAGCGGGGGAAGAGCGACGTATTAGATGCCCTCAGTCGTCGAGATAGGTGTTCTGCACTCGCTCTGACAGCATTAGATATCCCGTCCACAGTCCGGCGATCAAGGTCGAGAGCAGACTCGCCTTCAACATGGCCAGCAGCATTGTGGAGGCTTCTTCGGATCCGTAAATAGCCAAAGCCGATAAAGATTGGAGAACAGATGCGACGGGCATCATGATCCAGAGCGCGAGTATCGCGAAGTGCACCGAATTCCTGCGGTGAATCTTCCATAGCCGATATCCGGCGGCAAAGCTTAGCGAGGCGCAAATGGCCGTGATCAGCCAACTCACCTGTTCATACCGATCCCATCGCAGGTCTTCATCGAGGATGCTAACCTCGCTCTTCGATTTATCAAATTCGCGTGCAGTACCTATAATCCTACTCACCGGCCCGATCAACATAAGAGACAACACCAGGAACGCTAGCAAGCCGCCAACGCCGCGCAGACCGGAATTCATCTCGCGCATTCTAGCAGAGGGCTCGTCTAAGCTGGTAGCTAGTGCTCACTCCTGACCAATACAACAGCGCCACGGCGACGCAGCTGCTGGACGCTTATGAGAACGCCGAGATCGCGCTCGACCACCGGCTCCTGCGCCCGTTGATTGCGCAGATCGATGGCGTCGCCAAATGGGCCAACGACAATGTCGACAACGACATCCTCACCGAACTGCTGCAATTGTTCTCGCATGCGCCGACGCCCGCCGCGCTACCTTTTCTTATCGAGTTCGCGAGGCAGTATCACGACGACATTCCCGAGGAGTTGATTGAAGCTCTGACGCGGGTAGGGGCGCCCGCGCTCGAGCCGCTGCTCGCGCTTTACGAGGAGAAAAGGGAAGATCCGGGCGAAGTGCCCTTCGCGCTGGTGTGCCTGCACGTGCCAGATTCGCGCATTGACGCGATCATCGACGAGGTCGCCGAGAAGGACCCCGAGGACGCGAAGTTTCTGCGCGAGGTCTACGCCGACGACAGCGGAGTATCCGAGCCGTACGACATTTTCAAGGACTATCCCGAGCAGGCCGCGCCCGATTTGCGGTATCTGCCCGTTTCCAGCCGGATCGAGTTTCTCACGTCAAGCGATGTGAACTACCGCCTGGCCGCGGCGGCCAGCTTCATCGACACGGATATCGACCGCGCCACGGCCGAGCCGCTCATCACATGTGCGCGCGGCGACGAGCATCCGATGGTGCGCGGGCTTGCCTGGCAGGCGCTGGAGGCACGGGCCAAGGAAGACAAGGCGTTGCATCAGGAGATGGCCGAGCGGCTGGCTGACGTGGGGACCGACTACGATGAGCGCGGCGGCATTGCAGTGGCGCTGGCGTCCCATATGGCCGAGCCAGGAATCCGGGCCGCGATCGAGCAATTGCATACAGTGCCGGAAGGGCGCGCCCGCGCACTCGAAGCCATGTGGCGGAGCTTCGATAAGACTTTTGAGCCGTACGTCACTCCGCACATAGAAGACGCGGATTCCGAGGTTCGGCAGCAGGCGATTCTAGCCGCGGGGTATCTCGGCCTTGGTTCGGAAGCGGGAAGGCTGGAGAAGCAGTTCACCGATGACGACTTCCGCGACGACGCCTTGTTTTCGTATGCTCTCTGCTGTCGCACCGAGGTTTCGCGGCCGTTCATGAAGAAATTGCTGCGCCAGATCGACAAACTCGCCGGTGGCCTTGACGAAGAAGAGGTCAAGACGGTGATGCAGGCGCTCGACCTGCGGCTAGAGATGCATGGGCTGAAGCCGGTTTTTTCGACCGAAGAGGGACATGCGCACGAATAGGATTAAGGTTTGTTTGGCGAGGGCGCGAGTGTGATATACACCTTGCATGTTTCGTTCTCGCTTGGGTGCCCTGTGCGCACTTTGTCTTCCGCTCCTCGCGCAAGTTGAGCAAGGTGTCATTCTCGGCACTATCTCCGATCAAACCGGCGCGCGTGTCGCCGGCGCCAAGATCACCCTCACGAACATGGGGACGAACGTCGCCCAACTCGTGCAGTCGGATTCGTTGGGCAACTTCCGCTCGATTCCGCTGCGTACCGGCACGTATAGCGTGACGGTCGAGGCGCCCGGCTTCAAGAAGCTGGTGCGCTCGGGCGTGACGCTGCAGATTCAGGATGAGATCCGGCTCGACCTTCAGTTGGAGCTTGGCGCGGCGGCTGAACAGGTGACCATCGTCGCGGATGCGGCGCTGCTGCAGACCACGGAAGCCTCACGCGGGCAGGTGATCGAGAACAAAAAAATTGTCGATCTCCCCTTGAATGGCCGCGACTACCTGCAACTGGCGCTCCTCACCGCGGGCACGAATGTTCCGCCGCCGGGGTCGCGATTCCAGGGCTTCAGCGCAGGCGGATTCCGCGTGAGCCACAACAACTATCTGCTGGACGGCATGGACAACAACTCCAACCAGCACGCGGCGCAGGGGCGCACGCCCCAGGTGATTTCGCCGTCGGTGGATGCCGTGCAGGAGTTCAAGGTACAAACGACGAACTACTCGGCCGAGTTCGGACGCAACGTGGGCGGCGTGGTCAATGTGGTGATCAAGTCGGGTTCAAACGAACTTCATGGCGGGGCCTTCGAGTTTGTCCGCAACGAAGCGTTCAACGCCCGCAACTTCTTCCAAGCGCCCGGGACCGGCATTCCCGTATTCCGCCGCAATCAGTTTGGCGGCTTCCTTGGAGGTCCGATCATCAAGAACAAGACGTTCTTCTTCGTCGATTACGAGGGCACCAAGGAGTACACCGCCGATACTGCCCAATCGACTGTGGCAACGGCCGCCGAAAAACGCGGCGATTTCTCGAATTCATACTTCAACAATGCCCCAACGCAGATCTTCGATCCGGCGACCTACAACGCCACCACACGCGCGCGGCTGCCCTTTGCGGGCAACATAATCCCGGGCGCGCGCATCGATCCCGTCGCAGCTAAAGTTGCCTCGTTTTCGCCCGATCCGAATCGCGGCGGTATCATCAATAACTACTTTTCCAATCCGCGCTCACACGCCGACACGCACAAGGGTGATATCCGCGTCGACCACACTTTCGGGCCGAACGACACCATTTATGGCCGCTACAGCAAGCAGGATTATCTCCTCACTCCCGAATCCGCGCTGCCGGCGCCGGCGTTCGGTACCGGCGATCCGGCGTTCAATCACAATGAGCCGCAGTCGTTCGTCATCAGCCACGGCCACATCTTCACGCCGAATCTGTTCAACACGTTCAAGATCTCCTGGAACCGCCTGCTCACGCTACGTGGATCGCCACTCGACCGGAACTACAATCCGGAGATCGGACTCACCGGGGCGAACACGGAACTGGCGGGTTTTGCACTGTTCACGATCAACGGTTACTCACCGCTGGGTCCGCCGGCGAACAATCCACAGTTCTCCGACTCGCAGACCCGGCAGTTGACCAACGATGTGCTGTGGACGCGCGGCCGGCACACGATCAAAGCCGGCGGCAACTTCATGTTCATCCAGTCGCCGCACCTGCAGGCGTTTCAGTCGAACGGCACCTTCACGTTCAACGGCAACTTCACGCGGCAGAGTTCGAACAATACGTTTGGGAACGCGATGGCCGATTTCCTGGTGGGCATTCCCTTCAATTCGCAATTGTCGAGCGTGGCGCAGGGCAATCAACGGCGCCGCATCCACGCCGGATATATCAACGACGACTTCAAGATGGCGAACCGGTTCACCTTGAACATGGGGATGCGATACGAATACATCGGTGCATGGTTTGAGAAGTACAACCGGTATTCGAACTACGACATCGACTCCAGCTACACGCGGCCCGAACTGCGCCTCGCCAAGGACGGCAGCATAGCCGACCGCTCGACGCTGCGGCCCGACTACACGAACTTCGGGCCGCGCATCGGCTTTGCCTTTCGGCTGAGCGACCGCACCGTGATCCGCTCCGGCTATGGCATATATTACGGCGGGGTTGACCATATCGGCGATCGCTATCTGCACGCCAGTGCGCCGTTCTTTGTGCAGTCGGGATTCAATACGGACTCGATCGTGCCGACCATCGTGTTGCGTAACGGATTCCCGGCGGGCGCGACTTCATCGGCTGTGACGAACCTGCAGACTATTTCGCAGGACCGCACGAACCGCACGCCATATTCCCAGCAATGGAACTTCACGATTCAGCGCGAGGTGGCGTCGAACTTATCAATGGAGATCGGCTATGCGGGTACCAAGGGCAACCGGTTGCTCACGCGCTACGATTCCAACGCGCCTCTCCCCGGGCCGGGGAACATCAACGCGCGGCGGCCGGTGACGACTCTCGCCGTGCCGGGGCTCAATTACATCGTGACGCCTTTGGCCGACACGTTTCGCCGCGAATTCAGCGCGAACTCGAACTACCACGCAATGCAGATCAAGGTGGAGAAACGCATGTCGGCCGGGCTGAGCTTTCTCGCCTCTTACGTTTTCTCGAAGACAATCAGCGATTCGCGCGGCGGCGCGGACGCGGGCGGCACGGCGCCGAACGCGGTGCAGGACCGTAACAACTTTCACGCCGAGAAGTCGCTCGCCGACGAGCACTTTCCGCACCGTTTCGTCGCCAGCGCGAACTACGATCTGCCGTGGGGGCGCGGGCGCGCCTTGGGCACCGGCATGCCTCGCTGGGCCGATCTGCTGATTGGTCAGTGGGCGGTGGGCGGCATTCTGACGCTCAACTCGGGGCGGCGCGTGAACATCGGCGTCCAGGGCGATCCGCCGAACGTCGGCACGGGCGCGGCGGCGCGGCCCAACGTCGTGCCGGGGCAAAAGCCGGATCTGCCGGGCGATCAGCGGACGCTGTCGCGCTGGTTCAATACGGGCGCCTTTGTGCGCCAGCCGAATTTCACATTTGGCGACGCGGGCCGCAACCTGGTGACTGCACCCGGGCTGCGAAACGTAGACCTGGCGATGTACAAGGTGTTCCGCGTCGATGAGTCACGCTATTTCCAGCTCCGCGGCGAGTTCTTCAACGCCTCAAATACGCCGTTCTTCGGCGCTCCCGGCGCGACGCTCGGCCTGGCGACCTTCGGCCTGATCAACAGTGCTGCAGATGCTCGCATCGTGCAGATCGCGGCGAAGTTCTATTTTTAGAGCACGCATCGGAACAAATCCTAGCGGTTGGTGTCTAGGAGTTCATGCCATGCGGATGTGCCATGATCGCGACGGCTGTTCCGTATCTATTGCTGGGCGCGCCACGCACGGTGGAGTTTACACTCACCGTTCTGGATAATCAGTCGCATTGGACGCAGATTCATCGCAGAGTGGTTGAAGGGGTAGCTCGACTTTCGGCAGACGGATCGTTGGCAACCAGATTCCGTGACTTCTATTACCGCTTCTATTTTCTCCCTGAGGCACCGGTAGAGTTCGAAACAATCCTGATCCGTCAGGAACGACAATTCTATGTTGACCACGACAAAAGAACGGCACGAGAGAGTCCGTGCCACTGTTCGTGGGGCCGGGAGGCGCAGCGAAAACCGGACCCTCTATGCGAACGCATCGCCGCAGAGTTTGATGCCGTTGAGTTCGTTGGGCGAGGCACAGTCGCTGGCACCCCCGTGGTTCGATACCAGGGATCGGATGATGGAGAACAGATCGCCATCGAGCTTGCTCCCGGCCGCGATTGCGAGGTGATGTCCTATTGGCGGGGACTGTCGCTGCTCGGCTTTGCCTGCTACGGGCGGCAGTATCGCGTGACTCGCCTCACGTCTGGTGAGCCAGCCGCCTCGGCTTTTCGGCCACCCGCATCTTACCGCATCCTTTCTTCGCCCTGACGCCCCCCGCTACAATGACTAAATGACCCCCCCCGCCGCGAGCGCACCGCATCCACACGCTGCTTCTCCGGCGAGCCCCGTTGTCTCGCTCCTTCGCCAGCTCGGCGTTGTTTCGGCCACAGCACTGGTTGTTTCCAACATGATTGGAACCGGTATCTTCACGACCACCGGTTTCCTCGCCTCCGATCTCGGTTCGGCCGGGATCATCTTCCTCATTTGGATCATCGGAGCACTATGCGCATTAGCCGGCGCCTTCTGCTATTCCGAGCTGGGCGTGAATTTTCCCTCCTCCGGCGGCGAGTATGTATACCTGACCCGCGCCTACGGTCCGACGTGGGGATTCATGACGGGGTGGGTCAGCTTCTTCGCGGGATTTTCAGCGCCGATCGCGGCCGCCGCACTGGCCTTTTCGGACTATCTCGCCTACTTCTGGCCGGAACTCAAGCAGGCAAACTCGGCGTATTCGGTTGACATTGGAATCACCACTCTCAAACTTGGGGGCGCGCAGTTGTGCGCCAGCGCGCTGATCGCTATTTTCACGGTGTTGAATTTCTATGGCGTGAAACTCGTGGCGGCGGTTCAGAACACGTTGACGACGACGAAGGTTGCCGTGATCCTCGGGCTCATCCTACTGGGGCTCGCTTTTGGAAACGGCGACTGGGCACATTTTTCGCAGCCTGCCGTGCGCGGCACCTCGACGCCGCTGCTCGCGCAGTTTGCCATCAGCCTGTTCTTTATCTATGTGAGCTACTCAGGGTGGAACGCCGCGACCTACGTTGCCGAGGAACTGAAGGAGCCCTCGAAGACTTTGCCGCTTGCACTGGCGCTGGGAACGGCGCTGGTCGCGTTGCTCTATCTGGGATTAAACGTCGTGTTCATCTATGCCGTGCCGCTGGAGGAGATGAAGGGTGTGATCGCGGTGGGTTCGCTTGCCGCATCGAGACTGTTCGGTCCGGAGATCGCGGGAATTTTCGCTCTGCTCATGGCTGTGTCGCTCATGTCCACGGTGAACGCAATGGTCACCATTGGCCCGCGTGTCTATTACGCGATGGCCAAGAATGGCGCCTTCTTCTCCGCGGCAGCGCGGGTTAACGAAAAGTCGCATGCCCCAGTGATCGCCATTGCGTGCCAAGGCGTTGTGGCCATGCTGATCACGATGACGCCCTTCCCGGATTTGATTATCTACATCGGCTTCGCGTTAAATTTCTTCGCCATGATGACGGTTGCGTCGCTCTTCAAATTCCGCAAGCAACCAAGCTGGCAGAGGATTCGCGTGGTGAGCTTCGCCTGGCCGCTGTTGCCGCTAATTTTCTTTATCGTGGGCGCGATAGCGACGGTTGTCGGCGCCACGCTGCAGCCGCGCATCGCGCTGGCGGCCGTGCTCACCATCGTCAGCGGCGCGGCGGTGTATCACTATGCGCTTCGCGCCAAGCAGACCTAAACATGCCCACACTTTTGAATGGCAATCGAATCCGCGACGAGATTCTTTCCGAGTTGAAACCCCGTGTTGAACGTTGCATCCATGAAGGGGGGCGCAAACCTGGACTGGCCGTTGTGCTAGTGGGTACCAACCCGGCGAGCCAGATTTACGTCCGCAACAAGGTGAAGGCAAGCGAGGCTCTAGGGCTGCATTCCGTGGAATTCACTCCGCCCGCGACCATCACCACCGACGAGCTATTGGGCTTGATCGGAAAGTTGAACTACGATCCGTCCGTCGACGGCATTCTTGTGCAGATGCCGCTGCCGCCGCAGGTGGAGTCGCGGCGCATCCTGGAAGCAATTTCGCCCGAGAAGGACGCGGACGGGTTTCATCCGATCTCGGTTGGGCGGCTGGTGGCGAACCTGCCCGCGCCGCGCGCGTGCACACCCGCCGGTGTGATGGAGATTTTGCGGCGGCAGGACATCACGGTAGCGGGGAAGCACGCGGTGGTGATCGGCCGCAGCGATATCGTGGGCAAGCCGATGGCGCTGCTGTTGCTGCACGCAAACGCGACGGTGACCATATGCCATTCGAAAACACCGGACCTCGCGGCGACGTGCAGCCGCGCCGATATCCTAGTTGCCGCCATCGGACGGCCGGCCTTCGTCCGCCGCGAATATATCAAGCCCGGAGCGACGGTGATCGACGTTGGCATCAATCGTCTGGCGAACCGCGCGGAGATGGAGTTTATCTATTCCGAAGCGCCCGATCTGAAAGCGCGCCTGGAGGATTTTGACCGCAAGCACAGCGCGCTGGTGGGCGATGTTCATCCGTTGGAGGTTGACGCCGCGGGCGCAGTCACTCCCGTGCCCGGCGGGGTTGGCCCCCTGACAATCGCGATGCTGATGTCGAATACCGTCGCGTTAGCCGAGCGCCGGTTGAACCTCGCTTAATCATGCTAGTCGCCGGTTTGACGGGAGGGTTCGCCTCGGGGAAGAGCTTCATCGGTCAGGTCCTCGAGGAATGCGGCTGTCGTCTGATTCGCGCCGACGATTTAGGCCATGAGGCACTCGCCGTGGATAGTCCGGTTTACCGGGGCGTGCTTACCGAATTTGGCAACGATATCCTGAAAAGTGATGGTACGATTGACCGCCGCAGGCTGGGAGCGCTCGTCTTTGCGGACACTGAGCGATTGGCCCGGCTTAATGAGCTGGTGCACCCTTACGTATTCGCCCGGCAGGAGGAGCGAATCGCCGAGTTGGGCGCGCGAGACCCGAACGCCATTGTTGTCGTGGAGGCGGCTATCATGATTGAAACCGGTTCCTACAAGCGATACGACGCAATCATTCTCGCCGTGTGCGACGTCGAGACGCAGATCGCCCGCGCCATGAAGCGCGATGGGTTGAGCCGCGAAGAGGTGTTGAGTCGCCTGGACCGGCAGATGCCGTTAGCCGAGAAAATTCCTTACGCCCAGTTCGTGATCGACACGGATCAGACCAGAGAAGAAGTAATCACTCGCACGCAACAGGTGTATGAATCTCTGCGCGCGATGCAGCAATCCAAATTAGAGATATCACGCGGACCCCTATTATGAAAGCCCGAATCCTGCTCATTGCCGCCCTGTTTGCCGGCGTCTTCATTTTCATCACCTCGCGCGCCGGCTGGCGGCCGGCGTTTCTGAGCCGCGATGCGACCTCTTCGTCGGCGCCGTTGTGGTCGGGACCGGGTTCGGTGCGTGGCGCCGGGCTCAGCAATGACGAGCAGAATAACATCGATATCTACAAAAATGCCCATACAGCGACGGTGAACATCACGTCGACCGTCTACCGGCGGAATTTCTTTTTCGAGGTCTATCCAGTGAAGGAATCCGGCTCCGGCTTTTTCGTGAATGCCGAGGGGTTGATCATCACTAACAACCACGTGATCTCCGGGTCGGCAGATGTGCAGGTGACGCTGCACGATCAGACCCGGTACAAGGCCGACATTCTCGAGCGCGATCCGGCGAACGATCTCGCGCTGATCCGCATTACGCCTAAAGGGAGAATAGCGCCGCTGTCGCTAGGCGATTCCGAGAAGTTGCAAGTCGGCCAGAAAGTGCTCGCGATTGGGAATCCATTCGGTCTGGAAGGAACGTTGACCACGGGGATCATCTCCTCGATGGGGCGCGACATTCGCGACGAAAGCGGGCGCACGCTCGAAGGAATGGTGCAGACCGATGCCGCCATCAACCCTGGTAATTCGGGTGGGCCGCTGCTCGATTCGGCGGGTTCCGTAATCGGCGTGAACACGGCGATCTATGGCCCCGGCGGCAACATTGGCATTGGATTCGCCATGCCAATCAACCGCGCCAAGGTGATGCTGGACGCGGTGAAGGCGGGGAAGAAGATGACGCGCCCACGGTTGGGCGTTTCCGGCACGCTCATTTCAGGAGATCTGGCCGAAGCGATCGAGCTACCATCGCAAGGCGGCTTCCTGGTGTACGATGTCGCTGATAATTCTCCGGCTGCGCGAGTGGGTATTCGTGGCGCGCGGCGGTTTGTCGTGATCGGCAACGTAGAGGTCGGTATCGGCGGCGATCTCATCATGGCGATCGACGGACGGGCCGTGGACCGCCCCGATGCGATCGCGCGGGCAATGGCCCAAAAGCTGGTGGGCGACAAGGTCGAGTTGACGCTGTTCCGGAATGGCAGATCGGTGAAGATCGTAGTACCTCTCACCAACGGCGCTGGATCGGAACCGCTATAATCGCGGCTCGCCGGACTGAGAGGACAAACTTGCTCAAAGGAACACGCCAGGAACTCGTCTACCTGATTTTAGGCGGAATTTTCGTCACCAACGCTCTGCTGGGAGAAATTCTCGGGGGCAAGCTTATCCAGATGGGTCCCTACGTCATGAGCATGGGTGTACTCCCCTGGCCGGTGGTTTTTCTCACCACTGATTTGATCAACGAATATTTCGGCAAACCGGGCGTGCGCAAGCTCACGTTCTTAACGGTGGGTCTGATCGTCTATGCGTTCTGCGTGATATATGCGTCGATGACCGTGCCTGCAGCGCCGATTTCTCCGGTGGACGACCGCTCGTATTCAACCGTTCTGGGCCAATCGTTGTGGATCATTGTGGGAAGCGTGACGGCGTTCTTGACGTCGCAGCTCGTCGATGTATTGGTGTTCTGGATGTTCCGCGACAAGACGGGCGGGAAGCATCTGTGGCTGAGAGCAACGGGATCGACCGCGGTGAGCCAGATCATCGATACGTTTGTTGTGCTCGGGATTGCCTTTTGGCTGCCGGGGAAGATCACGACCAAGGACTTTCTCGGGCTTACGTTCACCAACTATACGTACAAGTTTCTGATCGCGGTTTCGATCACCCCGATCCTTTACCTGGCGCACAACGTGATCGACCGGTTTCTGGGACGCTCGGAAGCGCACCATATGATCGAAGAGGCCGTGGTCACGTCTCATCAGACGACGGTATAGCGGCGGGCGTGGTGGGTTGCGGGCCGATGCGGCGAGAGCCCTGGTGCAAAAAAAGGCCGTCCGGAACGTAACTGGAGGAAACCTTCCGGACGGCCCCGAATCCTCATCGATGTGCGCCATTGTCAACGCCTCATCGCGGAGGGAGGAGGAGAATCGAATCCCTACTGGAACAGGCGGCGCGTGCCGCGGCGAAATATCGACGGCGTATCGAGGTCGCTCGACGGCAGGCCTTCGGATCGTGTGGCCTGCTGTTGCGCGCCGGGATGCGGATATCCAGATTCGGGAAGACTGGTTTGCGGGTAGACTTCGGGAGCGATCGCATCGGCATGTGTTTGCGGCATGGTCTGATAGGTCATCTCGACGGGTTCTTCGACGGTTTCATCGCCGACGGAAGCCTGCGGCGCGTAGTCGGTCGAGCCGGCCGGAGCCGCTGCAGCCGTGGCGCGCATTGGCTCGGGTTCACGCATAGGCGCGGAGATTTGCGGCGGCTGCGCCTGGGGAGGATTCAAGCGGAACCCTTCCAGCGACGCACCCGCCCGCTGAAAACCCGTGGCAATCACCGTGATTTTCACTTCTTCGCCCATGGAGTCATCGAGCACAAGACCGAAGCTGATCGGTACCTCTTCGTCGGCCACGGCTTCGCGGATGAGGTTGCAGGCCTTCTGGACATCGCGCAGGCGAAGCATCTTCTCCGGGCCCGTGATGTTCATGAGAATGCCGCGAGCGCCGCGAATACCACCGTCCTCCAGTAGCGGAGAGGAGATGGCGTGGCGGGCCGCTTCAACGGCCGCACCGGTGCCCTTGGCCATCGCGGTACCCATCATGGCGTAGCCCATGCCGAGCATGATGGAGCGGACGTCGCTGAAGTCGCGATTAATCAAACCGGGGCGCGTGATGATATCGCTGATACCCTGGACGCCCTGGCGGAGTACATCGTCGGCGATCTGAAAGCCTTCCACGAAGCTCGCGTCTTCGGGAGCGATGTCGAGCAGCTTCTCGTTAGGAATCGTGATGACGGTATCGACAGTGCCGGCGAGTTCGGCGAGGCCCTTCTCAGCCATGCGCATGCGCGGCTTTCCCTCGAACTCAAACGGTTTGGTCACGACGGCAACGGTGAGCGCGCCGAGCTCCTTTGCGAGGGCCGCGACAACGGGCGCGGCGCCAGTGCCGGTTCCGCCACCGAGCCCGGCAGTGACGAACACCATGTCGGCGCCTTCAAGCAGCTCTATGATTTTTTCCGTGTCTTCCAGCGCTGCCTGGCGGCCGATAGCGGGGTCCGAGCCAGCGCCGAGACCGCTGGTGATCTTAGTGCCGATCGCCAGTTTGTTCGGCACCGGGGAGGCCTGCAGCGCCTGGACGTCGGTGTTGAGCACGTAGAACTCCACGCCAGTCAGCCCGCTTTGCATCATGCGCGCCGCGGCATTGGCACCACCGCCGCCCACGCCAACTACTTTGATTTTGGTTCCACCGGCCACTTCTTCGGCGATGGTGAATCGCATTGCGTCGAGGTTTGCATCCAGATTGAACATCATCACTCCTGCCTCATCCGTTCTTCTTCTCTTTTTTCCGGCCTGCTGCTGTTCCATGTGTTTCCTTGCACTCCTACCAGCCCAAAAGTCCAAGCAGTCCAGGAGGTTTTTTCCGCCCGCTGCGGTGCATTTTGAGCCGTGCCGAATACATGCACAGCCCCGCCGCCGTCGCCCAGGCCGGGTCTTGAAAGTTTTGCGGCCAGGAGTCAATTCCCCGCGCCAATCCGAACTTGGCTGGGCAATTGAGCACCTTTTCCGCCATATCGCACATGCCCGTCAAACGGGCTCCAGCGCCAGTGAGGAACACGCCTTCGAGAAGGGCGTTGTCCATACCAGCCCGCACCAGTTCGCGCCGCACGTAAAGGAACAGCTCTTCCGCGCGCGCCTCCAGAATTTCGTTCACCTGCCGCCGCGTGATCTCTTGAATGCCGCGGCCTTCCGGCGAGGGGATCTCGAGCAGTGTATTGTCCGAGGTCAGGCCGAGCATCGCGCAGCCATACTCGCGCTTGAGCGACTCCGCGTCCTCGTATGAGATCGAGACGCCATAGGCGGCCCGCAGACCTAGCGTCAGGTCGCGTGTGAGATGGTCGGCCGACACGGGCAGGCTGGCCGCGCCCACCATCGCATCGCCGTCGTAGATGGCGACGCCGGTCGAATGAATTCCCACGTCGACCACCGCCGCGCCGCGTCCGCGCTCCTCGGAAACGACGGTCGCATAGGCCGCCGCGATCGGTTCAAATACCGTTTCCTCCACGGCAAGGTGGGCTTGATGCAGTGCGGACACAAGACATTGATGCTCCTGTGCCGACGCCGTGATCAATTGCAGGTTCGCTTCCAGCCGTGTACAGCCAACGCCTACCGGCCTGCGGTAGCCCGGCTTTCCGTCCACCGTGAAGTCCTGCGGCAGGACATGGCACAACATCCGGTCTTCCTCAAGGCGCACGCGTGTACCCAACTCGACGGCGTAGGCGAGGTCGTTTGCTTCCAACTCCCGCGCGCGGCTGAACTCATATAGACCACGCCCCTGCAAACCCTCCACCGATGGCCCACCAAGACCAGCGGCGACTGATTCCACCAAAACTTGCGCGTTGGTCTCGGCCTCGCGCACGGCGAGCGAGATGCTATCGCTCACGGCGTCGGGATCGGCGACCCTTCCGCGATACCAGCCCGTGGATGGCGACGACCCGGCGCCCAGGAAACGCAGCCGGCCATCCTCGAGCGCGCACACGACACACCTCGTGCGCGAACTGCCCGCGTCGAGCCCCACGGCGATTTTTGACTTACTCGCCATCCTTCTCCTCGTCGGAAGCGGTGATCGTCTCGCGAATCCGCAAATCGAGCACGACGGCATCCGGCATACGGCGTTCAATCTCTGGTAAGTGCTTCCGGAAACGGTCCAGGTTGTAGGCGAAGTCTTCCTTGCCCAGCAGCAACAGATAGCCGCGGTCGCCCAACTTCACGCGGCATTTCAGATTTTCCAATCTGTGCAAATGCACTTCGGGGATAATCAATCCCAACTCCGCCACCTGACGATAGAAACGCTGCATCTGGCGGACGCGAAGGGCGCGGTCGGCGGGCTTCTGATCCTCGCGTACGCCGAACAGCGTGGGCAGGTCGTAACGCTGGCGGTCCCGTTCAGTGATGGGCATCAGGTATCCATCTGCGTCGATGAAGCTGGTGCGGTGGCGGCCGCGTCCGGCGGGCAATTGCACAAAGGCAGCCGGTTGCCGTTCGATGACGTAGACTTCGATCCGGTTCGGCCAGCGGCGCGCGATCGTGGCGTGCCGTATCCAGTCGAGCGATTCCACGCCCTGCCTGCGTTCGGTCAACGGAATTTCGTAAACGCTCTTGCCTGCATCGGCGCGAAAGACCCGCCGTACACTCTCTTCGTGCGTACGCGACAAACCCGCGACGGCAAGTGTGCTCGGCTCGCCCGGTACGGGCGGAAGCAGGAACGTGAAGCGGCGATCGTGCAGCAGAAAGCTTTCGGCCAAGTGGATAGCGACAGCCACCGTAACGCCGATGACCGTGAGCAGAATGGCGGGAAGGATGAGCGCGCGCAAGATGCGCGGAGCAGGGCCCTTGCCTCTTTCCTCAACTACAAATGCTTCGCGGCGCGGCATCAGTTCCTTGCCTCCCGGGCATGTGTTTCCAGCCCACGAAGCAACGCTTCGCCCGCCTGCGAAATGCTCCCCGCGCCCAGCGTTAAGACCAGATCACCCGGCTTGGCCTCATCGATCGCGCCCGCGACGGCGGCGGCGATAGTGCCACTGTAAATCGCCGCGCGATGCCCGTGATCGCGCATACGCTCGACGAGCGCCTCGGCCGTGACGCCTTCGATTGGATGCTCGCTGGCAGCATAGATATCGGTGACCCAGACGTAGTCAGCCTGGTGGAAGCTGCGCGCGAACTCGTCGAACAAGGTTTGCGTGCGTGTGTAGCGGTGCGGTTGGAACAGGACGAGGACACGTTCGACGCCCATGCGAGCGGCCTGCAACGTGGCGCGAATCTCAGTGGGATGGTGCCCATAGTCGTCGACTACGCAGATGCCAGCGACGACGCCGCGAAGCTGGAAGCGGCGATCGACACCCCGATACTGGGCGAGGCCCGAGCGAATCTGGTCCGGGGAGAGTTCCATCTCCAGGCCAACGGCCACGGCGGCAGCGGCATTGAGTACGTTGTGCATTCCCGGCACATAGAGATCGAATGTGCCGAGATCTTGTCCATGGCGGCGCAGCTGAAACTTGCTTGCACCGGCGACCATCGTGATGTCGCGGATTTCGAGGTCGGCTTGCGCGCTCGTTCCATAGGTAATGACGCGGCGCCTAATTTCCGGCAGAATACGCTGGATGTTCTCGTCGTCGAGACACACAATAGCGGCTCCGTAGAACGGAACCTTGTTCACGAAGTCGACGAAGGCACGGAGAACGCCTTCGAGGGTGCCGTAGTGGTCAAGATGCTCGCGGTCAATGTTCGTCACGACGGCCAGAATCGGAGCGAGTTTGAGGAAGCTGCCGTCGCTTTCGTCGGACTCGACGACCAGCAGATCGCTCTGGCCGACGCGCGCGTTCGAGCCGCCCATTGTCCCGACCCGGCCGCCAACGACCACGGTGGGATCGAGGCCCGCGTGGCTGAGGATGGTCGCCACCATCGAGGTAGTCGACGTTTTGCCGTGACTGCCCGCCATGGCGATTCCGAATTTGAGCCGCATCAACTCGGCTAGCAGTTCGCCGCGCGGGATCACGGGAATGCCTCTGCGGATGGCTTCGGCGACCTCGGGGTTATCCGCCTTCACCGCCGATGTGATGACTACGGCCTGTGCGTCGCCCACGTTCGAGGCATCGTGGCCTTCCTGGATGGCCGCACCCAGCGAGGCGAGCCGGTCCGTGATCGGGCTCCGCTTCAAATCAGAACCACTGATCCTGTACCCAAGATTCA
>Ga0075421_100001707_pt1 | contig 25907 bp, 26 predicted proteins | sample SoiMetdeltSBSDD5_FD_75292 | JGI IMG/M metagenome (GOLD analysis project Ga0075421, IMG submission 75292) | Bulk soil microbial communities from a Populus tree surrounding site in Tennessee, USA - Soil MetaG P. deltoides SBSDD5 | ecosystem: Environmental > Terrestrial > Soil > Tree plantation... | reverse complement strand
ATCGTCACCAACCGGGTCACCGAAGACCACGACGCCGGCCAGGATCGTGGACATGTTGGCCGCGACTGAGGTCACCGCGATCACGGCTACGCCGTCGCCGACCTGGAGGCTCCGCGCGGAAGCGAAGAAGGAGGCGACCGCAGCTATGACGATGAGCGCGGTCCAGGGGCTCAGAAGCCCGGAGATTCCGCTTTCGAGATCTTCGCTCAGCGCCTTTATCGCCACGTCGGAGATCCCGAAGCCGAGCCCTGCCGCGGCACCCAGGAGCACTCCGTACTGGGCTCTGATCCGCGGGATGCGATGGGAGAAGATCAGCAGCAGTCCCAGGGCGACCGCGGCGCCTTCGAAGAGGATCATTGCCGGCACGGAGTAGTCGGAGCTGTCGCCGTCGGAGCCCTTCCCGGTAACTGCGAGGAGCGTGAGCGAGACGGCCACCAGGGCGATCCCGACCCACTGCCGTCGACCGAGCTCAAACCCGAAGAAGCGCTCCGCCAGCACGGCGAGGAGTACGAGGCCGCCCGACAGCACCGCCTGGGCGACCGAGAGCGGCAGAAGCGAGAGCGCTGCGACGTGCGCGAGAAAGGCGACGGCCGCCACGAGCCAGCCGATCGTCCACCACTTCGAGCGGAAGAGGTCGATCGCGCTCCGTATCGGTTCGCGCATGTCCACGTCGGGCGCCGCAACCGCGCCGCGATGCTTGAACAGGAAGGCCAGGTTCGTCCCGAGCGCCGACAGAACGGCGCACGCGAACCCCACTAGGGCGGACCCCGTCACTAACCTGCCCCTACCCGGCCCCCCGTTTCTTAAGGGCGGCATTGTCCGCCCAGCGCTCTATCGCCCGGGCGACGTCGGCTCGCGACGACACTCGCAGCTTGCGGAAGATGTTGCGCATATGGGTCTCGATGGTCTTCTCGCTGAGGACGAGCGTTCTCGCGATCTGGGGGTTGGTCTGGCGGTCGACGACGAGCCGGGCGACGTCGAGTTCGCGCCTGGTCAACGTGTCCACTCCTTCGCCGTCGGGGTTGCGCGGGAGGGTCCGGCGGCTGAAGCGTTGCCCCAGCTTCCGCAGTTCATGCTCGGCCTCTTCCAGGTAGCGACGGGCCGCGCACGCTCTGAGCTCTTGGGCAGCCTTCTCCAGCACGGCAATGGCGAGCTCGGGCTCACCCGCCGCCGCCCGCGCCCGTCCCGCGAGTGTGCGTGCACGCGCAGCGTCCACGCGGGCGCCGGCCGCGTCGGCGGCGGCGGCGGCTGCGATGGCGCGGTCGGCGGCGGTTGCGGGGTCGCCCGCGGCGAGGGCGACGGCGGCGGCCGCCCGCTCGGCCATGGCCGTCGCGGCGCTGAAGCCGACCCGCTCGGCGACGGCTGCGGCACGAGTGGCCGCGCGAGTCGCCTCGACCGGCCGGCCGAGCGCGAGCCAGCTGCGCGTCAGTAGCTCGAAGTAGTGCGCTCGCCAGGGCTCGGGGATGCGCGGGAGCTCCTCACCCTCGGCGGCCGCCAGGAGGGTCTCAATCGCGCCGCCGGAGTCCCCGGTCTCGAGGAGGGCAGTCGCGAGGGCCCATCTGGCATAGGTCGACACGAGGCGGTCGTCGAGCTCTCGCGTGACGTCCACGCTCTCTCGGGCGAGCGTGACCGCCGGCCCGAGGTCGCCCGCCGCGACGGCCACATAGGCCCGGCTCAGCAGGTTCCAGCCGAGTGCCTCCAGGTTGCCGGACAGCCTCGCGCTCTCGACCGCCTCCTCCAGCAGGTCTGCCGCCTCGCTCACCCTTCCGGTGGTGTGCAGGACCGTGACGAGCACCGGGATCAGGAAGGGTGCGACCTCGCCCTGGCCCGACGCGCGGGCGATGGCCAGGCCTCGCTTCGCGTGCGCGGCAGCATCGTCGTAGCGGTGGAGGTAGAGATCGGCAGCGCTGAGGCTGGTCACTGCATCGAGGCGGCTCGCCAGCTTGTCGTCCGGAAGAACGTCCACGAGTGCCGCGGCTGCCGAGCGGTAGGCCTTGGCCTCCGAAACGGGTCCGGTGAATGCGGTGGCCACTGCGAGCACGGCCAGGCTCGCAACCGTGAGCGACTCGTCGATGTCCTTGGCAACAGCGAGGGCGCGCTCACCCCAGCCGCGCATCCCCTCGTAGTCCATTCGGTAGAAGTCCCCGGCTGCCAGGCGATTCATGAGCTCCACGGCCTCGGCGGTGGTGCTCCCCGAGCGCCCAGCCAGCGCCGCGGTCAGCCGCTCACGCGCCTCGTCGTGATGTCCGAGCAGTTGCTCGACGGCGGCGCAGGACCCGATGAGCCGGACCCGCAACGTCCTGTCCGCGTCGGATGTCAGGTCAATGCTCTCGAGGAGGGCGGCGCGGCTCTCCTCGAAGCGGCCAGTCGCGGCCAGCGATCCGGCGAACGCCATCAGCAGCGCCAGACGTTCGGGGGATTGGGCCGTCTCCGGCAAGAGTTCGAGGGCCGCGCCAAACCAGAGCGCCGCACTCTCGGGCGCGCGCTTGGCCGCCGCCTCGCCCGCATCCCGCAACACGGCGACGGCATTGGGATCCCCATGCTGAGCGGAATGCCGTACGTGGTGGGCGCGTGCGGCGGCGGGCGCCCCCCGCGCGGCAAGGGCTTGGGCGCTGCGCCGGTGGGCGGCGATCCGAGTCCCGGCCGAGCACGACTCGTACACCGCCCTTCGGACGAGCGGGTGGCGGAAGCGAAACCGGCGCGGCACCCTCGTAGAGCGCACGAGTCCGTGTTCGATCAGCTCGTCGAGCGCGTCCAGTGCATCGGGTTCGTCGACGTCCGCGGCGGCGGCGGCGAGGTCCAGCTCGAATGGGTCCCCGGCCACCGCGGCCGCTTCGGCAAGGTCGCGGCCCAGCGCCGAGAGGCAGTCCAGCTCCTCGACGGTGGCCGCCGCCACAGCTCCGGGCACCCAGAGCCCGTCGCCGTCAGAGCCAGGTGAATGGCGATCGCCCGCCAGGCGGGTCAGCTCGAGCAGGTAGAACGGGTTGCCGCCGCTCGCTTCGTACACGTGGGCGAACTGGGCTGTCGGCTCCCCGCCGACGAGCGCGTGCGCATGAGCCCGGGGCAGCGGGCCGAGATCGATCCGCCGGTCCGACTCGCGCAGCCCACGCTCGATCGCGGACACCAGCGTGCGGTCGACCTGTCCCCGGCGGTAGCTCGCCGCCACCATTACCGCGCCCTGCGCCCGGCGCCTGAGCAGGTGCGAGAACAACTCGAGTGATGCGCCATCGGCCCAGTGCAGGTCGTCCAGCGACAGCACCACGGGCTGCCCATCGGCGAGACGTTCGAGCAGCGCGCCGACCGCCCGGTGCGCTCGGAAGCGCTCGGCCGCGGTGCTGGGCTGATCGGATCCCGGATCGAGGGACCGAAGCGCGGGGAACACGCCGGCCAGCTCGGCGAGGTCTTCGGTGGCCAACCGCTGGAAGCCCTGGGGATCGAGCGACTCGAGAAATTCGTCGAGGGCATCGACGACGAGTCCGAACGGCAGCTCGCGCTCGAACTCGGCGGCGCTGCCCTGCAGCGCTAGGCAACCCCGCTCACCGGCCAGCCGGAGGAGCTCGCCGAGGATCCTGGTCTTGCCGATGCCGGGCTCCCCGCTGACGACGAGGAAGCGCGCGTTTCCCGCACATGTCCCCTCGAGCAGCTGCTCGATGACCTCCAATTCCTGCTCACGCCCCACAAGTGGGGCAGCCGCTTCTGGCATATGCGAGTCCCTGGCAAGCCTACCCGGGTTAGCCGGGCCCGTTGCGGCCTTTCAGGGGTTTCCCCCGATTCCAAGTCGCGATCGGCAGTCGATGCTGTAGCCAGATGCCGCGTTTCCTGCTGGAGCACAGCCATTCCGCCGCCGACTGCGGCGTGGTATTCGCGGCGTTCAACGCCTTCGAGAGCCCGCTGCGCCATCGGTCGACGATTGCCTCGTGCCATTACGGAGGCCACCGGATCTGGTGGGAGGTGGAGGCCGCGACGGGAGACGAGGCGCTCGCCTGCCTTCCGGGCTACGTCGCGGCACGCACGGAGGTGTCCCCCGTTCGGGCCACTGAGATCCCCTGAATGAGCTAACGGCAAATCTCAGGGGTTTCCCCTGATGACCCAGCGACTCGCAGACTGGAGGCTGCCCCCACTGCCTCAAACTGCCACAGGGGGAGACACCGTGAAGAGGTCCCGCAACCTCGCCGCACGCGCTGCGCACTGGAGCGCCGAGCACCGTAAGACCGCGATCTTCGGCTGGCTCGCCTTTGTCGTCGTGGCGGTCTTGGCGGGCAACGCCGTGGGCAAGAGCATGATCCAGGACGCGGACCTCTACTCCGGGGAGTCGCACCGCGCGGAGCAGACCCTCTACGACGCCGGAATGCGACCGAACGACGAGCACCTGCTCATCCAGAGCACGACGCTCACGGTCAACGATCCCGAGTTCACGGCGGCGATCGAGGAGGCAACGGCACGTCTCTCGCGCACCGAGGACGTAACGAACGTCGCATCGCCGCTCAACGGAGAGGCGCCGGTGTCCGCGGACCAGCACTCCGCCTTGGTCGACTTCCAGATCACGGGCGACTCGCTGGAGGCGGCGAAGCGGCTCGAGCCGACGGACGAGGCCGTGTCCGCGATTCAGGACGCACATCCTCAGCTGCGGGTGGAGCAGTTCGGCAGCGTGAGCTCGAACAAGGAGCTGAACGACACCTTCACCTCGGATCTCGGCAAGGCCGAGCTGCTGTCTTTCCCGCTCACCCTGCTGATACTGGTCATCGCCTTCGGCGCGGTGGTGGCCGCCCTCGTGCCCCTGCTGCTGGGGGTCACCACCGTAATGGCCGCGCTCGGCCTGGTCGCACTCCCAAGCCACCTCTCGCCGATCGACAGCAACCTGCAGTCGGTGATCCTCCTGATCGGGCTCGCGGTCAGCGTCGACTACAGCCTTTTCTACCTGCGGCGCGAGCGGGAGGAACGCGCCGCCGGGCGCAGCGAGCGCTCCGCGCTCGACGTCGCCGCCGCCACCTCGGGCCGCGCCGTGCTGATCTCGGGCCTGACCGTGATCGCCGCGATGGCGGGAATGTTCCTGACCGGCGACAAGACGTTCATCTCGTTCGCCCAGGGCACGATCCTCGTGGTCGCGATCGCGATCGCCTCGTCGCTGACGGTTCTTCCCGCGGTGCTCGCCTGGCTCGGTGACCGCATCGACAAGGGCCAGATTCCGGTCCTCAAGCGCTACCGGCGACCGGCGGGGCAGTCCCGCTTCTGGTCGGGGCTGGTGAATCGCGTGATGCGCCACCCGTGGCCCGCCATAGCCATCGCCGGGGGCGCCCTCGTGGTCCTGTCGATCCCGGCGTTCAACATGCACCTGGCGGTCACGACCACCGACGACCTGCCGCAGGATCTCGCTGTGGTGAAGACCTTCGACCGGGTCCGCGAGGCGTTCCCCGTGGAGGCGGTGACCGTGGACGTGGCCGTCAAGGCCGCCGACGTCCGCACCGGGCCCGCCGCGAATGCCATCGCCGACCTGCGGGCGCAGGCCGACGGTAGCCTCGAGTTGCTTCAGGGCACCGAGGTCGAGTACAGCCGGGACGGGACCGTAGCGCTCATCACCATTCCCACGGAGGGCAGCGGCAACGACGAGCAAGCCACCGACGCCCTGAACGTCGTCCGCGACCAGATCGTCCCTGCCACGGTCGGCGCGGTTGACGGCGCGACCGTGAACGTCAGCGGGACCGCCGCCCAGTCCAAGGACTTCCGCGATCTGGTGAGCGACCGACTGCCGCTCGTCTTCGGGTTTGTCTTCTCGCTCGCGTTTCTCCTGATGCTGTTCACGTTCCGGTCGATCGTGATCCCGATCAAGGCGATCCTGCTCAACCTGCTCTCGGTCGGCGCGGCGTACGGGATCCTGGTGCTCGTCTTCCAGGAGGGCTGGGGGGAGAGCCTGCTCGGCTTCACGTCGAACGGGGGCGTGACCTCGTGGCTGCCGCTGTTCCTGTTCGTGATCCTCTTCGGGCTCTCGATGGACTACCACGTGTTCATCCTGTCCCGGGTGCGCGAGGCGTACCTGAGCGGGATGAGCACGACCGAGGCGATCCGATACGGGATCTCCTCCACCGCCGGCACCGTCACCAGCGCGGCGGTCGTGATGGTGGTTGTGTTCTCGGTCTTCGTCACCCTGAGCTTCATCGACTTCAAGGAGATGGGCGTGGGCTTGGCGGCGGCCGTGCTGATCGACGCGACGATCATCCGCGGCGTCCTGCTACCGGCGTCCATGAGGGTGCTCGGCGACTGGAACTGGTACCTGCCGAGCTGGCTCGAATGGATCCCCCACGTCGCGTCCGAGGACGCCACGGTGCCTCCCATCGGGGAGGAGGAGGCTAAGGAGGAGGAGCCGACCGAGGAGCCCGTCCCGGCGCACCGCTAGCTATGACCGTCACCCGACCGCCGGTCGAGCCGGCCGCGCCCTTGGGGGGGCCGACGCCCTCCGCGCCGCGGCGGCCGCGCGAGCAGCCGTTGTTCCTGGCGGCTCTGGGCGTCATCGCCCTGCACGTCGTCGACGACTCCTTCGTGCAGCCACAGCCGGGGACCTCCGCCGGCGATCACCTGGTCAGCGGGCTCGTGCCGCTCGGGGCCTTGGCGCTGGCCGCGGCCGCCTTCGTGCGCGTGCGGGCCGGAGGCCGCGCGGCGATCGCGCTCGTGGTCGGGTTCTTCGGGATCGTGTTCGGCATCGAGGGCGCCTACTACACGAGCAAGGTGGGCCCCTCGGGGGACGACTTCACCGGGCTCCTCTCCCTCGTCGCGGGCGCGGTGCTGCTCGGGCTCGGGGTGGTGACGCTGTGGCGGACTCGCCGGCGCGAGGGTGCCCTGTGGCGACGCTGCCTGCGACGGGCGGCGATAGGTGTTGCCGGCTTCGTGGCCTTTGCCGCTGTCCTGTTCTGGGTGGGGTACTCCTACGTGGGCACCCACGTCGCGCGCCCGCCGGTCGAAGATATCGATCTCGCCAGCCCGGGCGTCGAGGACGTGCAGCTGCTCACGAGCGACGGGCTGACGTTGGAGGGCTCGTATGTGCCGTCGCGGAACGGCGCGGCGGTGATCGTCGCCTTTGGCCGCAAGGGCTCCCAGGATCCGGCTCGCATGCTGGCGCGCAACGGCTACGGCGTGTTGATCTTCGACCGCCGCGGCGAGGGCGAGAGCGACGGCGATCCGAATCCCTACGCGTGGGATGGCGGCGAGAAGGACCTGCTGGCGGCGATCGAGTTCCTGAAGGAGCGCCCGGACGTCGAGCCCGGCCGGATCGGCGGCATCGGATTGTCGGTGGGTGGCGAGGCCTTCTTGCAGACCGCTGCGCGCAGCGAGGACCTGGCCGCCGTCGTATCAGAGGGCGCGACCGCCCGCTCCGGGAGCGAGCTCGCCAGTGTTCCGGGCGGCGCCTCGGGACCGATCTGGGTCAACACCGTCCTCACCGCGGGAACGGCGGTCTTCTCGAATGCCTCCCCGCCCGAGCACATCATCGACCAGGTCGACGACATTGCACCCCGGGCCATGTTCCTCATCTACGCGCCCAACGTCGACAACGGTGACGAGAAGAGGTTCAGCGAGGCCTACTACCGCGAGGCGGGCAGGCCCAAGTTCATTTGGGGCGTCCCGGAGGCCGGTCACGTCGGCGCGCAGGACGCGCGCCCGCGCGAGTACGAGCAGCGAATCACCCGCTTCTTCGACCAAGCCCTCCGAAAGGAACAACCATGAACACGCCCACCACCCACGCCGAGCCGACCTCTGTACCGGTCCAGGCCCAGGCCTCCAACGGCGCACGCACCGCGCAGGGCCGGCCCTTCACCACTCGAGAGCTCGCGTTCATGATCGGCGTTCCGGCCGCGTGGGCGATCCTGCTTCTCTTCCACCCTCGCGGCGCCGGCGACTTCAGCGACTTGATCGGCGACCACGTGACCGCCTGGATCACTGTTCACCTCGGGATGGGGATCTTCGTGCCGCTGTTCGCCGGCGTCGTCTACCTGCTCCTGCGAGGGGTGAAGAGCACCGCAGCGACCATCAGCAGGATCGGGCTGGCGGTGTTCGCGAGCCTCTACGCGGCATGGGAGCTCGTGCTCGGCGTCGGAACCGGCATCCTCGCCCATGAGACCAACGCGCTACCCGAGGCCCAGCAGGCGGTGGGACGGGATCTCATCGACTCGTACGCGGAGAACGGCGTCATCGCGGTCCTGTCGGTAGTCGGCAGCCTCGGTTTGGCTGTGGGGATCATCGGGGCCGCGGTCGCCCTGCGCCGCGCATTCCGAGTGGGCTGGGCAGCCGTGGTGCTGATGCTGCTCTCGCTGCCGTTGATCGCGATCCACGAGCCGCCCTTCGGCCCCGTGGGGCTCGCCCTGTTCATCGTGGCGATTCTTCTGCTCGTGCGGCAGAGGGCATCTGCCCCGGTCCGGAGCGCCCCGCCGAAGGGCCAGCCGGTTTCGGCACCCCTGGCCTGACCGGCACTCGCGCGCGTCGGATGAGAGCCCGGCGCTCGCCGCCGGCCGCGCGATGCGTTCGGTCCCATCCGTGGACGACGTAGCCGCTACGGCGCGAGCCGCTGCGGCGCCCGCCAGCCGCCCGCGCCGTCGGGCTCGTAGCGGAAGCGGTCGTGCAGGCGGTTGTCCCGGTGCTGCCAGAACTCCCATGCCTCGGCGGCCAGGCGGTAGCCGCCCCAGTGCTCGCCGACCGGCAGCTCGCGCCCGGCGTACTCCTGGTCGAGCTGAGTCACCCGCTGCTCGAGCCAGGTACGGTCCGGGACCGGCTTGCTCTGGGGCGAGGCGAGCGCGCTCAGCTGGCTCAGGCGCGGCCGGGCGAGCGCGTAGGCCTCGGTCTCCGAGCGCTCCACGCGCTCGACCGGGCCCTCGATCCGCACCTGGCGCCCGAGCTGCGGCCAGTAGAAGAGGAGCGCGGCGCGCGGGTTCGACTCGAGCTCTCCGGCCTTGCGGCTCTCGTAGTTCGTGAAGAACTGGAGCCCGCGCTCCGAGAAGCCCTTCAACAGGACCATGCGCACCGAGGGCGCGCCGTCCGGGCCCGCACTCGCGAGCGCCATCGCCTCGGGCTCGAAGACCCCGGCCTCACGTGCCTCCTCGAACCAGCCGGCGAACTGGGCGAGCGGATCGGGGTCGAGATCGCTCTGCGAGAGCGGCCTGTCGCGCTGCATGTCGGCCATCGTGGGCGCAGGCTGTCAGATCGCGCGGGTCAGGACCCGCCACAACCGCGTGCGAGCGGGATTGCCGCTCGACCGCTCAGCAGCCCCTCGCCGGGCCGGCCGACGACCTTGCAGAAGCCGTAGCGACCGGTCTCGAAGTCGATCCGCACGCGATAGGGGTAGCCGATGTCACTCGCCTCGCTCAGCTCGTTGCCGCCGAACTGCGCGGTGATCGCGAGACAGGAGTAGCGGCCGTAGCGGCTCTCGAGGCTCTGGTGGGCACCCTTGCCGGCGACCGTGCGGGGGTAGGGCTCACACTCCACGCGCTTGACCGGGCGGCGCAGCTCGCCGCTCGCCGCGCGCTCGCGAGCATCCGCCCCGACGGAGGCCGCGGCGTCGTCGAGCAGCCGGCCGCGCTCCGCCAGGTCCGCGGCAGGTGCGCCGGCCGCGAAGCGGGGCTGCTGCTCACGGCGAACCCGCGCCTCGTGCTGGGCGCGGACCCGCGCTTGCTGCTGCTGCTCGGCGCGGGCGTTTCGGTCCTTCGTCTCGTTGATCCCGGGCGCGAGCGCCATGATCAGCCCGACAACGACGAGCGGCAGCAGCGCGAGCCCCACCTTTCCGGCGCGCGGCAGCTTCCGCCACACCCATGCCGGGAGGTCCACCAGGGGAGGGAGGGGGTCGTAGCTTTCGTCCTGTCGCTCGCGTGGCGCCGCGAAGGGATTGTCGGGCATTTCGCGGTATCTTACATGCATGAGTCATACATTGGCCGTGGGCGACGATGGGACGCCGGCCGCGGGGGAGCCTGCTCGCGAGGCCAACCTGCTGGGCACGGTCTCGCTCGCGGTGAGCGAGCGGGTCGACGGGGCGGTGGAGCTCGCCGCCGGGCACGGGGGCACCGCACCGGCCGCGCTGTCGGCGCTCGCGACTTACCTCGACGGCTCGTCGATCGACGCTCTGCGGCGGGCGCTCGGACTCACGCACTCGGCCGCAGTGCGGCTGGCGGACAGGCTCTCGCAGACTGGCCTCGTGAAGCGCGCGCCCGGCCTCGACGGCCGCTCGGTCTCGATCCAGCTGACGGACGACGGGAGCGCAGTGGCCGCCCGCATCCAGGCCGCTCGCGAGGCGTCGCTCCTCGAGATCCTGGCTCCGCTCAGCCAGGCGGAGCGCGCCGAGCTGACGCGCCTGCACGAGAAGCTTCTGGAGGGCGTCGTCGACGGCCGCGAGGCGGCGCGCCACGTGTGCCGGCTCTGCGACGCCCACGCGTGCGGGCACGCCGTGGGCCGCTGCCCGGTCACGCGGGCCGCCGATCGCGCCGAGGCCGCCGTCGGCTGAAGCTGGCCATGGCTGACCGCTCCTGAGTTTCCATAACCGCCGTTATCGAGCGTTGGTGAGCAGGCGAACCAGGCCGTTTTCGGCTCATTGATCGCCGTATGACTCCCCCGTCAGCTACGTTGATCGGCATGCAATCGCCACGGATTCGCCTCGCGCTGCTGCTCGCCGTCGTCGTCGCTCTGCTCGTGCCCGCGCCTGCGATGGCCCAGGACCAGGGCTCGCCCTGCGCGTCGACCTTCGACGTCCTCCACGACGACCAGATCGGCCGTCTGTCGCTCGTGGCGGGCCCCTACACGATCAGCGTGCGCGGCGGGCTCAGCTGCGCCGAGGCGTCCAGCCTGTTCCGCCAGTTCCTCGAGGACTGGGACGGCCGGCTGCCGCGCCCGTGGGTGCTCAACGTCGGCACGGCGACCTTCACCCGCGGTTCGGGGGGCCTCACCGGCTTCAGCGTCGCGCGGGCGGGCGGCCACAGCGGCGGAGGCGGAGGCGGCAGCCACGGTCAGTTCGCCTGCCCGGCCTCCTTCACGGTGCTCCACACCGACCACATCGGGAGCTTCGTGATCCCCAACGGCCCCTACCGCATCACGCTGCTGTCCGCCGGCAACATCAGCTGCTCCCAAGCCTCGGCCCTGTTCGCCCGCTTCCTCCAGGACTTCGACGGCGTGCTGCCGCGGCCCTGGCTGCTCGACCCGGCGACCGGGACCTTCCGAAGGGGCGCGACGGGCGTGGGCTTCCGCGTCAAGCCCTTCGGCGGGCCCGTGCCCCCGAACGGCGGAGGCGGCCGCCATCCGGCTGACGGAGCGCGCTGCCCCGGCACGTTCCGCGTGCTTAACAACGACCGCATCGGCTCGCTGCGGCTCCCGCGAGGCCCGTACATCATCACGGTCCTGCGTGGCGCGAACCTGAGCTGCCAGGGAGCCTCGCGGCTGTTCGCCCAGTTCCTCCAGGATGTCGACGGCGTGCTCGCCTCGCCCTGGCGGCTGAACGCGCAAACGGGCACGTTCACACAGGGGCGCAGCAGCACGGGGTTCCGGGTCAAGTCCGCGGGTTAAGGGGTAACGCGGCCGCCCCGCCGGGCATACTGCGAGGAATGTCCGAGTCCGAAACGCCCGAGATCCAGACACCGCGCTTTCGGCGCAACGCCGCCGAGCGCATCCGCGAGCGCAGCTTCCCAGTCGCCGTACGCGGCTACGACCGTCGCGCCGTCGACGAGTTCATGGAGGAGATGCTCGAGGTCGTGACCGAGCTCGAGGCGCGCCAGTCGCGCGAGACGGTGGTTCAGCGCGCCCTCGACGAGGTCGGCGAGGAGACCGCCGGCATCCTCCAGCGAGCGCACGAGACCGCCGACGAGATCGCGGCCCGCTCGCGCGCCCAGGCGGAGGGGCGCATCCAGCGCGCGGAGCGGGAGGCGGACATCGTCCGCCGCCAGGCCGACGAGTTCTCGGAGAAGGTGATCGTGGACACGCGCCTCCTCTGGGAAGAGCGCCAGCGGCTGATAGAGGACATCCGCCAGCTGGCCGACGAGGTGCTGGCCACGGCGGACGATGCGATGGAGCGTGTCACGCCGCCCGACCCGATCGCCGAGGAGGAGCCCGCCACCCCCCAGGAGCCCCTGAGCCTCCAGCCGGCCGCGGAGGGCCTGCCCACGGAGGCCCACGAGCCTCCGACCCAGGCGCACGACCCCCCCACGGCCGAGGTTGAGCTCGACGTGCTGCAGGGCGGCGAGCAGGACGATTCGCCCGGCCCGGAGACCGAGTCGCGCGACCGTCCCTAGAGGTTCCTAGAGCGGCAGCTTGCCGCGCGCGCGGCGGCCGGTCGAGGCGCTCTTGTTCGTCGCCTTGCGCGAGGTGCCGAAGGACTTGGAGAACAGCTTGCCGATCAGGCCGGGCGCCTTGCCTCCCGCTCGCTGTCCCTTGCCGAGCCCGCGATCGACGCCGCGCTGCGGGCCATGGGAGAGCCGTGGCACGAGGAAGCCCAGGATGAGCAGGATGATGCAGATGCCGACGATGATCGCGATGGTCATGCCTCTCCTGTACCCCCTCGGCGCCCGCGCGCAAACGGAAAGGCCGTCGCGTTGCCGGCCGAACGTCTGGCAGACTCTCTGACCCGTGCCGAAGCAGAAGCAGATCAAGATGCAGATGCAGGTGGGCGCGCTCGCGGCGATCCCGCAGCTCGAGTCGCGTACCGACGAGCAGCTGCAGAGCGAGTCCAAGCACCGCGTTGCCGCCAAGGCGATCCTGGGCGCTCGCGCGGCCGAGCGGTACGACGTGAAGGCCGCGCGCGCCTACTTCAACGAGGCGCTGGCGGGCTGCCACCCGCAGGAGCGCCCGGCGCTGCGGCAGATGATGAAGGCGTCGCTCGCGCTCGCCGAGCGCCGGCCCGACGAGCTCAAGGACGCCATGGAGCGGCTCGGGCAGCAGGCGCCGTCGGGCCGCCAGCTCTTCATGCTCCGCATGATGGGGCTCCTGATCCCGCCCCAGAGCGCCGGGATCGTGGCGCGCGTCCGGGGCATCCTGCTGCTGATCCTGCTCGTGATCGTGCTGCTCGCGATCGGCTTCGGGCTCGTGAAGCTGCTCTCGCTGCCCTTCGGCGGCCTCGGCACCGGAAGCTCGGTGTTCTTCGGCTTCCTGGTGGTGGTGATCGCGATCGGCGTGCTCGTGTTCCTGGGCAGGCGAAGGCAGGCCCGCGCCCAGGCCGCGCGCGGCGGCTAGTTCAGCGCCGCCGAGAGCCGCCGCCGGTGCTCGCGCGCGAGCGGGTGGTCCGCGCCGAGCTCGGTGAAGATCGCGACCATCACGCGCCGGATGGCGTCCTGGTGCTCGCCCGCGCCGGGCAGCGCCGCCTGGAGGCCCTCGAGCGCCGCGCCGGGGTCGCCCGCGTCCCACGCCTCGAGCGCGGGCGCGAGACTCTCGTCGCCCGCGAGCTCGATCCGCGCTAGCAGGCCCTCCGCCACGAAGTCGCCCGCCGCGCCCTGTAGCAGCTCCACCGCCTCGCTCGTGTCGCCGCGCGCCAGCAGCAGCCGGCCGAGCTCGCGGCGGGCGGTGGGGTGACCGGGCTCGAGCTCGAGCGCGCGCCGCAGCGCCTGCTCGTCGCCGCCCGCCACCAGGTCGTCCGCCTCGGAGGGCACCAGGCCATCGAAGAAGCGCGCCACCTCGACCGGCGGTAGCGCGCCTGTGAACTCCGTGGCCACGCGGCCGTCGCGGAATGCCTTGACGGCCGGGATCCCCTGGACGCGGAAGGCGGCCTGGAGCCGCGGGTTGGCCTCGACGTCGACCTTCGCCAGCTCGACCCTCCCCGCGCGCTCGGCCACGGCGCGCTCGAGCACCGGCGTGAGCTGCCGGCACGGGGCACACCAAGCCGCCCAGAAGTCGACCACCACCGGCAGCTCGCGCGAGCGCTCGAGGACGCGCTGCTCGAAGTCCGCCTCGCCGACGTCGAACACGGCGGGCGCGGGCTCAGGACTCACGGACCTTCATTCCCTCGATCACCACCGGCCTGAGCGGAGTGCCCGACTCGCCGCTCGCGGCGTCGCCGAGCTCGCTGATCGCGAGCACCACGTCGAGGCCGTCGGTGACCTTCCCGAGCAGCGCGTAGTCCGGCGGCAGCCCGGCGTCCGAGGCGGTGACGATGTAGAACTGGCTGCCCGACGTCCCGGGCGCCTCGGCCCCGGTCTTGGCCATCGCGACCACGCCCTCGGTGTAGGCGGCGTCGGACGGCGGGGTGTCGACCACCGAGTAGCCGGGTCCGCCCGTGCCGGTGCCCGTGGGATCGCCGCCCTGGATCACGAAGCCCGGGACGATCCGGTGGAACGTCGTGCCGTCGTAGAACCCGCTCCGCGCCAGCGACACGAACGACGCGCTGGTGTTCGGTGAGGTCTTCGGATCGAGCTCGATGGTGATCTCGCCGCAGCTGGTGGTCATGTCGACCTGCCAGGTCTTGGCGGGGTCGAGCTTCATATCCGGCTTCTTGGCGCCGCCGTCGGGCTTGGGCTTGGGCGCCGCCACCTTCTTGCAGCCGGCGCCCTCGGTCGGCTCCTCGGCCTTCGGCTTCGCGGCGCGCTCGGTGTCGGCGGAGGCGCCGCCGGAGCCCGATCCGCTGTCCGATCCCGAGTCGTCGTCACCGCAGGCGGCGAGCAGGAGCGCGAGCAGGCAGAGGGCCAGGGAGAGCACGCGAGCCACGCCGTCGTAGGCTAGCGACGTGCCATTGACCCCCCTGGCGAGCGCCTACGACCAGTTCATCGTCGACCTCGACGGCTGCGTCTGGATCGGCGGCGAGGCGCTCCCCGGTGCGGCGGAGGCCCTCGAGGATCTGCGCGCCGCCGGGAAGGGCGTGGCCTTCGCCACCAACAACGCCTACGAGCCCGGCGAGGACCTCGTGGCCGCCCTCTGGCGAATCGGCGTGCGCGCCTCGCTCGCGGACGTGGTGACCGTGGGCGGCGCGATGCAGCACCTGCTCGCCGAGACCCGCGCCTCGCGGACCGCGTTCGTGGTGGGCACCCAGGCGATGGTCCGCCACGTGACCGAGGCCGGGCTGCGGGTGCTGAACGGAACGGACCTCGCCTCACGCTCCGAGGTCGTGGTCGTGGCCGGCACCACCGAGCTCACCTACGACGACCTGCGCATCGCGATCCAGGCGGTGAGCCGCGGCGCCGAGCTGCTCGCAACCGCGCGCGACCCCACGTACCCGCAGCCTGACGGGCCGTGGCCGGGCACGGGCGCCGTGCTCGCCGCTATCGAGTACGGCTCGGGCGCAACCGCCGAGCTGGTCGGCAAGCCGATGCCGCAGCTCTTCCTCACAGCCCTCGACCGGCTGGGCGACGGCCGCACGCTCGTGGTGGGCGACCGGGTGGACTCCGACCTGGCCGCGGCGAAGGCCGCCGGGATCGACGCGGCGCTGGTGGCGCACGACGCCGCGGCGGCGGCCGCTCTCGACGGCTTCGAGCCGCCGCCCGTGGCCGTGGCCCCGAGCCTGGCGGAGATCCTCGTGGCCGGCCGGGCCGCCTGAGGGCTCCTGTCTTCTTCGCGATCGTGAAGGGCGCCGCTGAGGTTTGGGATGGCTCGGAGTCGCTGCGCCCGGTAGAGATATCAGCGCCGGTTCGGCTGGAGCGGGACCGGCCAGTTTGTACGCTCTGGCGCGCCAAGGAGAAGCGTGCCCCCCGCCGGCGCGCGCGTCTCGCTCAGGCGCCGTTCGCGCCCAGCGCCGAGCGGAGCTGCGCGAGCATGTCTCTCTCGCCTTGACTCACGCGCTCGGCGCGGAAGCCCATGAATCCGCCTTCCTTTGCGGCCTCGGCAGCCCTTTGCGCGCACTCCAGGATCCAGGTACGGAACGCGTCTGCCTCCTCGTGGCTCGCCTTTGCGCTGACGATCTCGTCAGCGCGTGATATCTCGTCGATGATCTCCTTGGCGGCCAGGGCGCCCCGGGGCTTGAAGTCGCCGAGCGGGTTCTTGCGCTGCTCGGCGAGCCCGCGCACGTCGCGTGCGAGCGCTGCCACCAGATCGTCGCGCTCCTCGATCGAGGAGCTGGTGACGACCTTGAGGACCGCGGAGGTCTCCTTCAAAACCTCGATCGGGCCGCCTGGGTCGGCAAGCGTGATCGCCGCGCCGGCCACCATCGGCGACCGCACCAAGGTGGCCCACTCGTCCTCACTGAAATCGGCCTTCGTGGTCATCGGGCGCCTCCTTATCTGCGGTGGCGGTCAGCTGGGGCAGGACCGGGTGGGCTCAGGCTACTGCTGCGTTGCAGGCCACGGTGTGTGCCCTCGCCAGGCGACCTGCCGTACGTTCGGGCCGGGGACGCCGGAGCCGCAGATTGCGCTACAGCCGCGAGGGCGTCAGCAGGATCGCTGGGGCCGATGATGCGCGCCGTCACGCTCTCGACCGGGAGGCCTGCAGGCGCTCCTGCACCTCCCCGGGCACCACGCCGAGCAGCGCGCACGCAGCGGGCGTGACCGTGAGACCGGCGCGGGCGGCGCTCGCCAGGGCGTCGGCCGGGGCGATGCCCCGCACGTCGTGCAGGTGCCCCGCGCAGACGGCGGCGGCGAAGTCCGTGTAGCGGTTGCCGTGCACCGCCACGGCCCCGGGGCTCCGCAGCCGCCTGCGCAGGAGCGGCAGAAGCTCGTCGAGCGCCGCGGCCCCGTCCGCGGTACCGCCCACCGGCACGTGGTGACACTCCAGCCCGGCCGCCTCGTAGGCCGCCAGGTTGTGGCGCGTGGGCATCGTCGACACGCACAGCCGCACGCCGCGGGCCACGAGGTAGGCGATCTCCGCGTCGCGCCGCTCGGGGCGGTGACTCCTCCCCCCTCCCCCCGGCCGTTCGAGCCCGCAGAGCTTGCGCGGGCGTGCCCACCAGATGCGCTTGGGTTCCTGCGGACGGGCCTCCATGATGGGGTAAGTCGCCGCCCCTGGAATCTCGCCCCGGTATCCTGCGAGCCGTCATGTGCCGTGTGTTCGGCTGCGTCAGCTCGGAGCCGGTCTCCGTCCGGCACGAGTTGCTCGACGCCAGGAATCCGCTGATCCGCCAGTCCGAGGAGCACGACTCGGGCTGGGGCATCGCCGTGTACGAGCGGCCCGAGGGTTGCGACCCGCGTCTCGTGCGCTTCCCCGAGGCCGCCTACGCGGACGACGACTTCGTCGCCGCCACGGACCTGCGCGGGCGGATCGTGAACGTGCACGTGCGGCGCGCGACGATGGGCGACCTCGCGCTCGAGAACACCCATCCGTTCGAGCTCGGCCCGTACACCTTCGGGCACAACGGCACGGTGCTGCGCTATCCGCGCCTGCTCGAGCCCGGCATGCGGCGCCCCCGCGGCGCAACGGACAGCGAGTACCTGTTCAACCTGCTGATGCACGACTACGACCCGGGTGACCCGGTCGAGTGCCTTCGGCGCACTATCGCCACCGCAGTCGCGCGCTCGCCCTTCTCCGGGCTCAACCTGCTGTTCACCGACGGCGAGCGGCTGTTCGCCTACCGCCTCGGCCTGTTCGAGTTGCATTGGCTCGCCCGCCCCGGTCAACTGCTCGTGGCCTCGGAGAGGGTCACGGACGAGCCCTGGCACACGGTGCAGCAGGACGTGCTCCTCGTGCTCGATCCCGACGACCTCGAGGAGCCGCATGCAGAGCGCCTGCTGGGCGACGAGCGCGTCGCGAATGCGCGGATCCAGAAGGTCGACCATACGCCTCATCTGCGAGGCGCCGAGCGCGGCCAGGCGGCCGCCGAGCGCGCACGCGAAGCAGCAGCGGCGGCCGCCGAGTGAGCCGTGGCTTCGCGCTGCTGGTCAACCCCGCCTCCGGGGGCGGTAAGGCGCTCCGCGCCCTGCCCGCGGTGCACACCGAGCTGGACGCGCTCGGGGTCGAGCACCGCACCGTTACCACACGCAGCATCGAACACGCCGGCGAGGAAGCAATGCGTGCCGCGGCAAGCGGTGAGACCGTGGTGGCGCTCGGCGGCGACGGCCTGCTGCGGCCGCTCGCGGGCGCGCTCCGGGGCACGGACAGCGCCGTGGCACTGATCCCCTGCGGGCGCGGCAACGACCTCGCGCGCGTGCTCGAGATCCCAGACGACCCGGGGGCCGCCGCGCGGCTGGCCGTCCAGGGGGTGGAGAGGCTGCTCGATGTGGCGAGCGTCGACGGCACGCCGTTCATGGGCATCGCGAGCTTCGGCTTCGACTCGGACGCCAACCGGATCGCCAACGAGGCGCGCTTCGTGAAGGGCGACGCCGTCTACCTCTACGCCGCCCTGCGCGCCCTGGTGAGCTGGAAGCCCGCACGCTTCACGGTCAGCGTGGACGGCGACCGCCACGAGCTCACCGGCTACTCGGTGGTGGTCGGCAACTCGCGCGCCTACGGCGGCGGCATGTACGTGCTGCCCCAAGCCGAGCTCGACGACGGGCTGCTCGATGTGATGCTCGCCAAGCGGGCCTCGAAGCTGACATTCCTCCGCGAGCTGCCGAAGCTGTTCAAGGGGGCTCATCTCGACTCCCAGCACGTCGAGTTCCTGCGCGGCGCGGAGATCGAGGTGGCCTCCGACCGCCCGTTCGTCATCTATGCGGACGGCGACCCGATCGGCGCGACGCCGGCCACCGTGCGCGTCGAGCGGCGCTGCCTGCGGGTCGTGGCGCCGGCCTGATGTACCGGCCGGCGCGCGCACTCGCCCGCGCGGCTCGGGCCGCGAGCCGCCGCGTGGGCCGCACCGGTGGCACCACGGCCCCCGGGCGCATGCTGTTGAGGCTCTCGCCCGGCGCGCTCGCGAAGATGGCCGCGGAGCTCGACGACGGCTCGCTGCTCGTGTCGGCCACCAACGGCAAGACGACCACCTCGGCGATGCTGGCCGGCGCGCTCGAGCGCTCCGGCAGGCCGGTGGTCCACAACCGCGCCGGCTCCAACATGGCCTGGGGCGTGGCCACCGCGCTGCTCGACGCGGGCCGCCGCCCCGGCCAGCTGGGCCTGTTCGAGGTCGACGAGGCCTGGCTCCCGAGCGTGGCGCGCGACCTGCGCCCGCGCCTGCTCCTGCTTTCGAACCTGTTCCGCGACCAGCTCGACCGCTACGGCGAGCTCGAGCTCTTGGCCGACCGCTGGGCCGAGCTCGTAGCCGAGCTCGACGGCGGGGCGAGCTTCGTCCTGAACGCCGACGACCCCCTCGTGGCCGACCTCGGGCGCGGTCGCAAGCGCGTGACCTACTTCGGCGTGGAGGACGACAGCCAGGCGCTGCTCGGCATGCAGCACGCCGCCGACTCCAAGCACTGCCGCAACTGCGGGCACGCCTACGAGTACGAGGCGATCTACCTCGGGCACCTCGGGCGCTACCGCTGCCCGAACTGCGGCCGGGAGCGGCCGCGCCCCACCGTGGCTGCCACACGAGTCGAGCTCGACGGGATGTCGGGCTCGCTGGTCGACCTGCGCACCCCGGAGGGCGAGCTGTCGGTGCGCCTGCCGGTGCCCGGGCTCTACAACGTCTACAACGCCGTGGCCGCTGCCGCCACGGCCCTCGAGCTGGGCGTCCCGCTCGCCACCATCGGCGACGCGCTGACGAGCTTCTCCGGCTCCTTCGGGCGGGTCGAGACGATCCCGATCGACGGGCGGCTCGTCTCGATCCTCCTCATCAAGAATCCCGCCGGAGCGAACGAGGTGCTGCGCACGCTGCTGCTCGAGGAAGGGCGGCTCGACCTCTGGATCGCGCTCAACGACAACACCGCCGACGGGCGGGACATCTCCTGGGTCTGGGACGCGGACTTCGAGGTACTCGGCGGCCGCGTACGGCGGGTCACCTGCTCCGGCACGCGCGCCGAGGAGATGGCGCTGCGCCTGAAGTACGCCGGCATCGACGCCGAGCTGACCGTGGACCGGGACCTCGGCTCCTCGCTCGACTCCGCGCTAGCGGGCGCCGCCGGAGAGAGCGTGTTCGCGCTCCCCACCTACACCGCGCTGCTCGAGCTGCGCGACCTGCTGGCGCGCCGTGGCTTGGCGAGGCGCTGGTCGGAATGAGCGGTCGCGCGGCGATCTGGCACGACGTGGAGAACGGCGGCTACTCCGCCGACCTCGCGCTCTGGCGCGAGCTGGCGTCCACCGCGAGTGGCCCGATCCTCGACCTGGGGGCGGGCACCGGGCGCGTGGCGCGCGACCTGCAGGCGAGCGGGCACGTGGTCCACGCGCTCGACTCCGATCCGGAGCTGCTGGCGGCGCTGGCGGAGCGCGCCCCAGGCGTCCGGACGATCGCTGCGGACGCCCGCTCGTTCGAGCTCGACCGGCGCTTCAGGCTGATCCTCGCTCCGATGCAGCTGGCTCACATCCTCGGGGGCCGCGCGGAGCGGATCGCCATGCTTCGGCGCGTGGAGCGGCATCTTCATCCCGGCGGGCGCTTCGCGGCCGCGCTCACCAACCCGTACGACGCGGTCGACGAGGAGGACACCTCGCCCCCCTACCCCGACATGATCGAGCGCGACGGCTGGGTGTTCTCGAGCCAGCCGGTCATGGTGCGCGAGGAGCCGGGCCAGGTGGTCGTGGAGCGCCGGCGTCAGGCCGTGTCGCCGAAGGGGGCGCTCGAGGAGGAGATCGCGCCGATTGCGTTCGACCTGGTGAGCGTCGACGAGTTCGAGGCCGAGGCCCGCGAGGCCGGCCTCGAGCCGGAGGGGCGCCGCTGGATCCCGCAGACCGCCGATCACATCGGCAGCATGGTGGTCGTATGCCGGCGCTGAGGGTCTGCTCGCTCTACCCCGAGCTGATGAACATCTACGCCGACCGCGGCAACATCGCGGTCCTGCGGGCGCGGTGCGAGTGGCGCGGCCTGGGCTTCGAACACTCGTCGGTCACGCTCGGGCAGCCGCTCGACCCGGACGCTCACGACCTCTTCTACATGGGCGGCGGCCAGGACCGCGACCAGGTGGCCGTGGCGCACGACATGGCGGAGACCAAGCGCGAGGCGCTCCACGCCGGGGCCGGGCGCGGCGCAGTCGTGCTGGCCGTGTGCGGCGGCTACCAGCTGCTCGGCCACTCCTACGAGCTCGGCGGCGAGCTGCTCCCGGGCGTCGGCCTCGTGGACCTGCGCACGGTGCGCGAGCCCGGGCCGAGGCTGATCGGAAACTGCGCGATCGAGGCCGACCTGGGCTCGGGCCCGCGCGTGATCGCCGGCTTCGAGAACCACGGCGGGCGCACCTACCTCGGCGCCGGCGAGCAGCCGCTCGGACGGGTGCTCGCGGGGCATGGGAACAACGGCCGCGACGGCTTCGAGGGCGTGCGCAAGGGCGGCGTGATCGGCACCTACCTGCACGGCCCGCTGCTACCCAAGAACGTCTGGCTGGCGGACCGCCTGATCGAGCTCGCGCTGGGTCTCGAGCTCGAGCCGCTGCCCGGCGACGAGGTGGAGGCCGCGGCGCACGCCTCGGCGCGGCGGGCGGCCGGCGTACCGGCCTGAGGCCGCGCTCAGCGCCCGGTCGTCCCGAGCACGCGCAGCACCTCGGACACCGAGGTCACCCCGCGCTTGATCTTCTCGACCCCGTCCTCGCGCAGCGTGCGCATGCCCTCCTCGCGGGCCACCGCGCGCAGCTGGTCGGCGCTGGCGTGGTCGAGGATCAGCCGCCTGATCGCGTCGCTCACAGGCATCACCTCATAGATCCCGATGCGGCCGCGGAAGCCGGTCTGCCCGCAGCGCACGCAGCCCACCGGCTCGCGTGCCGTGAAGCCGCGCGGCACATCGAAGCCGTTCTCGGCGAGGACGTCCTTCGAGAGCTTGATCGAGGTCGAGCAGTCACACAGGCGGCGCACCAGGCGCTGCGCCACCACGCACTCGATTCCCGAGGCCACGAGGAACGGCTCGATGCCCATCTCGATCATGCGCGCAGCCGCAAGCGGCGCGTCGTTTGTGTGCAGCGTGGTTAGCACCAAGTGGCCCGTGAGCGCCGCCTCAATCGCGATCTGAGCGGTCTCGCGGTCGCGCACCTCCCCGACCATGATCACGTCCGGGTCGGCGCGGACCATGGAGCGCAGCCCGTGAGCGAAGGTGACCCCGGCCTTCACGTTCACCTGCACCTGCTTCACGCCCTCGAGCTCGTACTCGACCGGGTCCTCGACGGTGATGAGCGTGCGCTCGGGCGTGTTCACCTCCATGAGGCCGGCGTACAGCGTGGTGGTCTTGCCCGAGCCGGTCGGTCCGGTCACGAGCACCGCGCCGTGCGTGGCGTCGACCGCGGTCTCGAAGCGTTCGCGCTCGTCCTGCTCCATGCCGAGCAGGTCGAGGTCCATCACGACGTTGTCCTTGTCGAGGATGCGCATCACCACCGCCTCGCCGCGCACGACGGGGAGGGTGGCCACGCGCAGGTCGACGTACTTGCCGTCGACCGACAGCCCGATCCGGCCGTCCTGGGGCAGCCGGCGCTCGGCGATGTCGAGCTCGGCCATGATCTTGATGCGCGACACGAGCCCGGCGGCGAGATGGCGCGGGACGGTGGTGGAGTCGAACACCACGCCGTCCACGCGGAAGCGCACGCGCATGTCGGAGGCGCGCGGCTCGAAGTGGATGTCCGAGGCGCCGCGCCGCACCGCGTCCGCGATCACCGAGTGCACGAGCTTGACCACCGGCGCCTCGTCGGCGGACTCGCGCAGCTCGATCACCTGCGCCGGATCCGCCTCCTCGTCGGTCTCGTCGACCACCTGCTGCACCGACTCGGCCAGCGAGGAGAGCGAGCTGACGAGCGCCTCGATGTCCCCCGGCGAGGCGACCGCGCGGCGCACCTCGTAGCCGGTGGCCATCGTGATGTCGTCGAGCGCGAGCAGGTTGGCCGGGTCGGCGGTGGCCACCAGCAGCGTGCGCTCGCCGAGGAAGGCGACCGGCACGGTCTGGTAGCGGCGCGCCTGGAGCACGTCGATGAGCGCGGTGGCGCCCTTGTCGACGTCGAAGCTGTTGAGGTCCACGTAGTCGAGGCCGTTGCGCTCGGCGAGCGCCTGGGCAAGCTGGGCGGAGCTCACGATCCCGGCCTCGATCAACGCCTGGCCGAGTGGCATTCCCTGCGCGCGGCCCTCGCTCACCACCCGCTCGACGAGCTCGCGCTCGGCGAAGCCGAGCTGGACGATCACATCGCCGATCCTGCGCTTGACTCCGGTGCGCTTGGTGGGAGGAATCAGTCCGGGCACGGGAAACGGCCCCGCAGAGGCAACCTGGGCTTCCATACCCGACTCGTATCGGCAGGAGCGCCCGCTAAGTGAAGCGGGCCCGCGGGCGGGCGACAGCTGCGATCGCGCCCTCCCTGTCGGTGCTCACGCCGAGGATCCCGACCATGTCGGTGACCTCGAATACGCGGTACAGCGGGCCGGGCGGGCAGACCACGGCGAACCCGTTTCCGCGACGGTCGACGCGGCGCTTGGCGTTGATCAGGAGCCCGAGCCCGGTCGAGTCCATGAACCCCACGCGGCTGAGGTCCACAATCAGCGGACCCGCGCCGTCGCTGACGGCCTGGTTGAGCACGGGAATGAGACGCGGCGACGTCGCGATGTCGATCTCCCCCTCGACGGCGACGAAGTCGATTCCGTCAACCGACGAGCGCTCCACGGCGAGCGCTTGCACGTCCCCACTGTACGTTAACTTGGCTCCCATATGGAGCTTGCCGAGTACCAGCGCCTGTCGAGAGCCACCGCGGTGTACCCCAACGCGGGAGCCAACCTCACCTATCCCGCGCTCGGCCTCTGCGGCGAGGCCGGCGAGTCCGCCGAGAAGGTGAAGAAGGCGATCCGCGACGACGGCGGCCGCCTCACCCCGGCGCGCCGCGAGGCACTGGCCGCCGAGCTCGGCGACGTGCTCTGGTATCTCGCCCAGCTGGCCACCGAGGCCGGCCTCGACCTCGACGAGATCGCCGAGGAGAACCTCCACAAGCTGCTGTCGCGCCGCGAGCGCGGCATGCTCCAGGGCAGCGGCGACCGGCGCTAGTTACCCGCGCTTGCCGTTTCCCGCGAAACGCTCGAAGCGTGGCGCCACCGCCGCCGGTACGCGCGCGCGGACGCGGACGCCCTCGGCGGTGTCCTCCCGCTCGAGCTCGCCGGCCAGGTCGTGCAGCTCCGACAGGCTGCCGCCCTCCTCGTAGGGCACGAGCAGCTCCATCGGGCGAAGCGTGGCGAGGAAGCGCGACTCGATCCCCTCGCGCAGCTCGTCGAGCCCCTCGCACGTCACGGCCGACACCTGCGCCGCCCGGGGGAAGCGGAACGACAGCTCGCGCCGGCGCTCGTCGCTCACCAGATCGATCTTGTTGAGCGCGAGCAGCCGCGGGCGCTCGTCGGCGCCGATCTCGGCCAGCACGTCCTCGACCGCGGCCAGCATCTCGTGCAGGTCCTCCTCCGGCGCCGAGGCGTCCGCCACGTGCACCACGAGGTCAGCGCCCAGCGCCTCCTCGAGCGTGGCCGAGAAGGCGTCGACGAGCGCGTGCGGCAGCTTGCGGATGAAGCCGACGGTGTCCGTGACCAGGTACGTGCGCCCGGAGATCTCGAACGAGCGGGTGGTGGGGTCGAGCGTGTGGAAGAGCCGGTCGCGCACGCCCACCTCTGCGCCGGTGAGAGCGTTCAGCAAGGTCGACTTGCCTGCGTTCGTGTACCCGGCGAGCGCCACCGTGGGGAGCGCGGCCCGGTCGCGCTCACGCCGCATCGTGTCGCGCGAGGCGCGCGTGCCGCGCAGCCGGCGCCGGAGCGCCGCGATGCGGTCGCGCGCCAGCCGGCGGTCGGTCTCGATCTGGCTCTCACCCGGTCCCCGGGTGCCGATGCCGCCGTCGATACGCCCGGCGCCGAGGCGCTCGAGATGCGTCCAGAGCCCGCGCATGCGCGCGAGGTTGTACTCGAGCTGGGCGAGCTCGACCTGGAGCTTGCCCTCGGCCGAGTGGGCGTGGTCGGCGAAGATGTCGAGGATGATCGCCGTGCGGTCGATCACCGGGAGGTCGAGCGCCTGCTCGAGGTTGCGCTCCTGGCGCGGCTTCAGCTCGTCGTCGCAGGCCACAAGGTTGGCGCCCGACTCCGCGATCGCGCGCTTCAGCTCTTGAAGCTTGCCCTTGCCGAAGTAGCGGTCCGGGTCGGGCTCACGCCGGCGCTGGACGAGCTCGCCCGCCACCGCCACGCCGGCGGTGCGCAGGAGCTCCCTGAGCTCGGCGAGGTCCTCGTCGCTCGGGCCGGCGGCGATGCAGAACGCGCGCTGCCGGGCGCGCGGGTTCTGCACGCCCTCGCCGTAGCGCGTCTGGGCGTCGCGGCCGCCGTTGCTTCGTTGCATCGACTCCAGTCTAGGAGCTCGGGCGCGAAGCTACTCCGTGACGGGCGGAAGCTGGAGGCGCTCCACGGGCGGCAGCACGCCCTGGGTGGGCAGCTCCTCCGGCACCGCGCTCCCCGGCAGCACCACGACGGCCTCGGAGGGGTCGCCGAGCCAGCAGGCGTGGCCCACGGCGTAGCGGTGCGCGCCGAGCGCGCAGGCCGCTGCGTCGATCTCCTCGGCACGCCGGTGCCAGAGCTCACCGCCCTCGTCGAGCACGTGGTCGCCGCGCAGCTCCTCGATCCGCATCTGCATCCCGAGCGGATGGCGCCGCGCGGGGAGGCGCCGGCCCTGGAGCGCGCAGAACACGCCGTCGGCGTTCGTCTCGAAGACGGGCGCGTCGTGGTAGGCGCCCTCCCCCACCGGACCGTCGTGGCCGTCGGCGCCGTCAGGCCTGAAGATCGCCATGCCGTGGAGCAGCTCGGCGAGCGCGCGGGTTACCCGGCTCGGCTTCTCCGGGCCGATGCCGAGCCGCAGCAGCAGCGCGTCGCAGTCGCGGCCGGGGCGCCCCTCAAGCGGCTCGTGGAGCGGCGCGCCCAGCGCCACCACCACCTCTCCCAGCGAGCGCAGCTCGGCCGCCACCTGAGCCGCCGAGCCCGGCTCGAAGAAGATCGCGCTCAGCCGGATCGGCGGCTCGGGAGCGCGCACCTCCTCCAGCATCGCCACCTGG